>Ga0247764_1000738_pt1 | contig 11536 bp, 8 predicted proteins | sample UWRJL051202B4_FD_179932 | JGI IMG/M metagenome (GOLD analysis project Ga0247764, IMG submission 179932) | Plant litter microbial communities from Arlington Agricultural Research Station in Wisconsin, United States - UWRJ-L051-202B-4 | ecosystem: Environmental > Terrestrial > Plant litter >...
AGGTGTGGCGCGATTTGGATTGGCTGGTGGACGCGCAGCGCGTCGCGTTGCTTGCGGACCAGCAGGAGCCACTGCAGCGCGCGCTGCTCGAGGTGTTCGAGTCGCAGCTCGGAGGTGGCAAACGCTACGACCTGGCGACGCTCGGTCGTCGTCGGGCGCACGCCACGTATTCGGCGAGTGACGCCTCCGATGCGCACCAGGGACTCGTTTTCGCCATGGACTTGAGTGAGCTGTTACATGGTGGAGACGAGCGGCAGCTGGTGGAGCGCGCGATCTCCGCGTTTCGCGAGGACGTATTTTCACGACTTTCAAGGTTGGGGAGCTGAGCGTCGTGCGCGCGCGTTCGATCTGCTGGCTGCTGTGCCTCACGAGCGCGTGCGCTACCGAGCCAGCCATCGAACGAGAAGTGCCCGGATTCGTCGCGCCCCGTGTGACGGAGAGTGAGCTCGCGCTACGCGACGCCGCGTTCACGTTCGTTGCGGGCGGCGACGTGAGCTTCGGCCGCGAAGTGGGGCAAAGCGTGCTGGCGGATCCGGAGTACTCTCCGCTGCGGCGCTTGGCGCCGGCGTGGCAGGACGCGGATCTGCGCTTCGTCAACCTCGAGTCGCAGCTCAGCGATCAGAATGGCGAAACCCAATCCCCGCGCCGACGTTTGGTGTTCACGGGACCGCCCGGAGGCGCCGCGGTGCTTGCGCGTGAACAAGTCCACGTCGTTTCTACTGCGAACAACCACGCCTGGGACTATGGGCGGGACGCGTTCTTCGAAACGCTCGCGCACCTGGACGCGGCGGGCGTGCGGCACGCTGGCAGCGGCGCTGATCGAGACTCGGCTTACGCCCCGGTGAGCTTGGAGAGCAATGGTCGCCGCATCGCGCTCTTCGCCGTGACTCAGGTTTGGAACTATGGCCCGTTCGAGCGTCACCCGGGTCGCGAACATGTTGCGTGGGCAAACGCCGCGGAGCTGGAGAAGCGCATCGCGTTGGCGCGACCCGATCACGATCTAGTGCTGGTGAGCTACCACGGCGGCGCCGAATATCAGGACGCGCCGAGTCAGCTGTCGCGCAGCTTTGCCAAAGCCGTGATCCGCGCAGGCGCGGACGCGGTGATCGGCCACCACCCGCACGTGATTCAAGGCATCGGTTGGATCGACGACAAGCCGGTGTTTTATAGCTTGGGCAACCTGGTGTTTGGACCACGTTCACGCATTCCCTCGACGCGTTATGGCATGCTGGCCAAGCTCCAGCTCACCTCGGATGGCGCGCGTCGTTTTGCGATCTGCCCTTACGAAATTCGCGGCTTCGAGCCGGTGCCGCTCGAAGTAAACAGCGATCCCATCACGCGTCAGCGCGTGTTGCGACAGCTGCGTCGGGCCTCCACGGCTACGGGCGGCACGCGCATGGGTCAAACCGACGAGCAAGGCTGCGTGCAGGTGTTGCCGCCCGCAGCTCCAGCGCCCACGACGCAGCAGCGTTTGTTGGCGCGACGGGACTAAGGCGCGCGGGTGAGCCGTGCGCCGCAGCAGAGGGCGCTAGCTACTCGGCGGTCTTCGCGTCGGCTTCGAGTTGGTCGAGCAGCGTCTCCGCCCGTGCGGGCTCGATCCCGAGCCAGCTGGCGAGCTGATTGATGAAGGTGTCCTCTTCGTCTGCGACTTCGTCATCGGCTAGCGCGATGGCGGCGGCGAGCACGAACGCGGCTTCCGCGTCGCTCTCGTGTTCGCAGATCTCCTCCGCCAGTTCGCGCAGGCGCGCGTCGCGGCCCTGAGCGCGCGAGCTTTCCTCGAAGCTTTCGAGCATCACGTTGATGGTGCCGGTGCGCAGCACGTTGTTGCTGAGACCGCGCACGGCTCCGCGCATCGCGTCGCGCTCGGCGTCCGTGACGCGATTATCCGCCGACATCATCAGGTACATCAGCTCCGCCAGCGGCTCCACGCGGCTCAGCGCGGCCACTTCCTCTGGACTGAGTAAGCCGCTGCGCGTCAGCGTTTCATACGCCGACGACACGACCAAGCTCGGGCGTCGCCCGCTCTCCAGTAGAGCGTCACGCAGTCGGGTGATGGTGGCCGACCGGATCTTCATAGAGCTAGAAGTACACTGCCTCGCTGCGCGTCGGATAGCTTTCGCAGGCTTCCGCAGCACACAAACTTCGGCGCTGAGGTAGCCGAATGTCGCATTCGCGCGCTGAAGATTCAGCCGCGTGGCAGGGTCAGTCCGACGTCGGAACACACCGAGATCACCGTAGATGTGTGGTCGTGCTCGCGCAGCTCGGCGAGCAGGCGCCGATCCGCTGCGGCGAAGGTCTCGTAGCTTTGCGGCGGCTCGGTGATGCGCTCGCTATGGGTGGCGGCATCGCGTGGCCGCGCATGCAAGAACCAACAGCTGCCCGGATTCAACGGGGACAGTTCGTAGGGATGCACGTCACCATACTGCTCGCCGATGGCGGCAGAAAGCGCCGGTTGATGCAGCCGACGGCCATTCGGGAGCACGCACGTGACGGGTGCGAGGCCCGCGTTGAGTAACTCCACCCGCGCTTCGCCCTGAGAAAAGCGCGCCAAGACCACGCCCAGCTCGAGCCGCCGCTCAGATGCGCAGAACGTGCGGAGCGCACCGACGATCTCGTAGATCGGCGCGTGCAGGCGCAGAGAGCGCGCGGCTAACTCGAGCGCTTGGTGGGCGGGCGCTGCCACCGGCTGCCCTTCGGACCAAGCCAGGATCAGCGCGACGCTCAGGTTGCCGCGGTCGTCGGTGACGGCGCCGAAGGCTTCATCGCGCATCGCCAGAGGCGGAACGTAGGCCTCGGCGCGCAGCGAGCCGTGCCTGCAGGGTAAGCTTTGTGGGGGGTGCGAGCGCGCCAGGGCAGCCATTCGGCTGACGCTCTTGCGAGCCGCATACCATCACGAAACATTCGGATACGCGACGGCTGCGTTCTCAGATTATTCAATCGATTCAATGGTTTACTGAAAAGTTTCGCGAAACGGAGGCGGACGAGCGGCGCGCGTGATTCGCATCTTTCGTCCGCCGCTGAGACGTTGACGTCTAAAGGCGGGACGTGACTGGGTCGTTTTGAGGGTTTGGATGGAAGAGACCCCGACCCCGCCCTCCACGAACGCTGACGGCGAGACCGTCACGGTGGTGGACGACGATCCCACTGCACGCAGACTGATGCGCTTCTGGCTCGAACGATCCGGTTACACCGTGATCGAGCACGAGTCTGGAGAGAGCGCGCTCGCCGACGAGGCGTCAATCCCCGACGTCGCTTGTGTCGATCTGGGGTTAGGGGAGGTCGGAGGCTTCAAGGTCATCCAGCACCTGCGCGCGCGGGACGCGGACTTACCCATCATCGTCGTGACGGCGCAGCGCGAAATCGAAACGGCTGTCGAGGCCATGCGCGCCGGCGCGTACGACTATGTCACGAAGCCGCTCGACCGCGATCGCCTGATCTTGGCGGTGCACCGCGCGCGCGAACGACGCGAGCTGGTGCAGAACGTACGCCGCCTGGAGAATCAGCTGGGCGGCCGCGGCGTGCTCGGATCCATCGTCGGACAAAGCCCGAAGATGCGCGAGTTGGCTCAGCAAGTAGAGCGCGTGTTGTCGAGCGACGTAGCGGTCTGTGTTTTTGGGGAGAGCGGCACCGGCAAAGAGTTGGTAGCGCGCGCAATCCACAACGGCAGCGGTCGGCGACGGGGTCCGTTCGTGGCCATCAACTGTGCCGGCATCCCAGAATCTCTACAAGAATCCGAGCTGTTCGGGCACGAGCGCGGCGCTTTCACCGGCGCGACGCAGCTCCGTCGCGGCTGCTTCGAGCAAGCCAACGGCGGTACGTTGTTGCTCGACGAGCTCGGAGAAATGAGCCTCACGACGCAGGCCAGCTTGCTGCGCACGCTGCAAGAGAAGACGATCCGTCGCGTCGGCGGCTCCTCCGAAACGCCGATCGACGTGCGCATCGTGTGCGCGACCCATCGCGACTTGCGCGCCGAGGTCGAGGCCGGGCGCTTCCGCGAAGATTTGTACTTCCGCTTGGTGGTGTATCCGATCTACTTGCCGCCGCTGCGCGAGCGCCTGGACGATATTCCGCTGCTGGTCGGTCATTTCTTGCGCACGCTGGAAGCGGGCATCGGCAAGGAAGTGAAGCGCATCTCCCCCGAGGCGCTCGACGCGCTCACCCGCCACCGCTGGTCCGGCAACGTGCGCGAGCTGCAGAACGTAGTGCACCGCAGCATGTTGGCGTGTCGCGGCGACGAGATCGCGCTAGCGGATCTGCCGGCGGACATCCGCAACGCCGTGTTGCCGCCCTTGCCGATGATCAACGGCAAAGGCGCGCACCATGAAGCTGCGCGCGACGACGAAATTTTACCGCTGCGCGAGCTGGAACGCCGCGCCATTCAGCGCGCTCTGCGCGCCACACACGGCAGCGTGGGCCGCGCTGCGAAGTTGTTGGGGATCGGTCGCGCTACACTGTACCGGCGTATCGCCACCTTGGATTTGTCACAAGACGTAGCGTAATCAGTCATGGATTCTCGCTCACCGCGCTCACTGCCGCCAGAACTGGCGGAGGAGCTCGAGTCGGTCGGGCTCGACGCGGGCGCCGCACCCACGCAGGACCAATGGCGTGAGCTGTTGCCACGCATCGCCGGCCTGATCCGCGCCCGTTCTTTCGGCCGCGATAGTGTGGCGCTCAGTCACGAGCTGCGCACGCCCATGACCGTGGTGATGGGCGCCACGGAGCTGTTGCTGGAGACGCCGCTGGATCCCGAGCAGCGGCGCGCCGTTCAAGGCGTGCACCGCTCCGGACAGGAGCTGCTCTCGATCCTGAACGAGGTGCTGGACGAGCCGCGCGAAGTGGCACGCAGCTCTCCGCCCGCGAACGAGAGCACGCGTCCAAGCGCGCGCCCGGTCGCCGGGATCACGGGCAACGTGCTGATCGTCGAGGATAACGACTTCAATCAAGCCCTGATCAGCCACGCCATCTCGGCGATTGGCTGCACGGTGGTCACGGCCAGCAATGGCATGGACGGCATCGCCAAGTTTGGCAGCGGTGACTTCGACCTCGTGCTGATGGACTGCCACATGCCGGTGCTCGATGGTTTTGACACCACGCGCGAAATCCGGCGCCTGGAGCGCGGCCGTCATCGCGTGCCGATCATCGCCGTCACCGCGGGCGGCACGGCCGGCATGCGTCGCACGTGTATCGCCGCCGGCATGGACGACTACATCGCGAAACCGTTCACGCTCGCGACCTTGCGCGCGCGTGTGGCGTACTGGCTGGCGCGCGGCAAAGACTCGCAAAAGGCGCCGCTCCCCGCGCCGCTGACCGTCCCGGTTCCTAGCCAGGACGAAACCAAACATTTGGATTTGTCGCGCTTGCAGGAGCTGGCACAAGACGCCGGCAGCGCCAGCATCGCGGTCGAGCTCACCCAAATCTTCCTCGAAGACATCGTGAAGCGACTGAAGAGCTTCAGCGAATTCGCGGCCAGTCGCGACAAGGCCCAGTGCCTGTCCGTCGCGCACGCCATCAAAGGCGCTTGCGGCAACTTCGGCGCCGTCGCCATGACTGCGCTGGCCGAAGACGCCGAACGCCGCTGCCGCGCCGACGCCCTCGACGACATCCCCGAGCTTGCCCGCCGCTTGGTCGACGAACTCTCCATCGTGCAAGTTCTGCTCGGTGAACACGGCCTGATCGCGGCCCCCGGCGCCCCCGCTATGCCACGCTTCTAGCAACGACCTGTGGCGAGGGGAGTTGGAGCCAACGAGGCCACCAACCGCTAGATAACTCGACCGCGCGACCTCCGGCGAGCCTCTACCAAGAGCAAGCAGGGCATGCGTGCACGCAGACCTTTTGCGGGTCCGAGAACCCCCCTCCTCTGCGAGCGCAATGCGCGGATCCTTTACGGGTTTCGCGGTGCGTCGGGTGGTGTCAATTGGGCGGGGCTGGCTTGGCTTGCGCGGTGGGCCTCCAGCGCGGAGCGCAGCAGTTCGGTGTCGTCGATGGGCCGCTGACAACTGCCATGGCGGCAGACGTAGAGTGTGGCGCGATCGGCGAGCAGCGTTTTGCCTTGAGCAAGCGGAGATTGGCTGGGCTTGCTCGGTGCGGAATGCAGCAGCACGCCGTTGGGGTTGTAGAGTTGCGCGATCGCGCTGGCGAAAGCGCGGGTGTCCGGCGCGTCGCGTTCGCCTACCAAGACCAGCTCCGTTGCTCCTTCGAGCAAGAAATCCACGAGACTCAACGTGGTGGCAAAGGCGCGCGGTACGCGCTCGATCTGCTGGCCGTAGGCCACGACGGCTGCCGTGGCGCGTTCGCTGAAGTCATCACGATCCAGCAGCACGCCCAGCCTCGCCAGCGCGCGCGCCGCCACGGCATTGGGGTTGGGCAGCGCGCCATCGTGGCCCTCGCGGGTGCGGCGAATCAGCGTCTCGGCGTCACTCGCGGTATGGAAGAATGCGCCCGGCTCTTCCGCGCTGAAGTCGCGCACGATGCGCTGCGCTAGCGTTTCTGCGCGCTGAAGCCAGCTCAGGTCGAAGCTGGCTTCGTACAAGCTGACCAAAGCATCCGCCAGATAAGCATAATCCTCGAGGAACGCGGGAATGTGCGCCGTGCCGGCGCGGGCGGTGCGGTACAGGCCGCCATCGGGCCGCGACAGCTCGCGGAGCAAGTAGTGCGCGGCGCGCTCAGCGGACTCCAGATACCGCGCGTCCCCCAGCACGCGGTAGCCGAGCGCCATGGCCTCGATCATCAAGCCGTTCCACGCCGTGAGCACCTTGTCATCCAGCAGCGGCGGTACGCGCTGCTGGCGCGCGGCGTAAACCTTGGCCTTGGATTCGCGCAGCTGCGCGGTCAGCGCGTCCACGGACATGCCGAGTTCCTCGGCAACGTAGGCCAGCGTGTGCGGCGTGTGCGGGATGTTCTTACCCTCCCAGTTCCCGCCCACGCTGATGTCGTAATAAAGGCAGAAGGCTTCGGCGTCGTCTTTCCCCAGGATGTCGTCGATTTCTTCCGGCAAAAATACGAAGAACTTGCCCTCTTCGCCTTCGCTGTCCGCGTCCGTAGCAGAATAATAACCGCCCCGTTCGTCTTGCATCTCGCGCACGACGTAGTCGAGCGTCTCGCGCGCCACGCGCTGATACTCCGCATCCTGCGTGACCTGGAACGCTTCCAGATATACGACCGCCAGTTGCGCGTTGTCGTACAGCATCTTCTCGAAGTGCGGCACGAGCCAGCGTTCGTCCGTCGAATACCGCGCGAACCCACCCGCGATATGATCGTAAATCCCGCCGTTTTTCATGCCGTTCAAGGTGGCAGTCACGAGCTTCAACACCGCGGGATCTTGCGTGTGCCGATAGTGCCGCAACAACAAGCGCAGGCCCTGATGCGGCGGAAACTTCGGCGCGGTGCCAAAACCGCCGAAGCGTTCGTCGAACGTGCGCGCCAACTCGCGCGTGGCGCGTTCCAGCGCGCTGCGCGGCACCGCGGCCGCGACCGTTTCGTTGGCTTGTTGTCGAATGAACTCCGTCAGCTTCTCGGCTTGGTCGAACAGCGACTCACGTTCCGTGCTCCAAGCTTCCTGAATGCGACGCAGCAGCGACAAGAAGCCGGGGCGCCCACCGCGCCCGTCCGGTGGGAAGTAGGTGCCCGCGAAGAAGGGACGCTGATCCGGCGCCAAAAATACGCTCATCGGCCAACCGCCGCTGCCCGTGATCGCAACCGTCGCCGACATGTAGATATCGTCGATGTCGGGTCGCTCCTCGCGATCCACTTTGATGCAGACGAAATGCTGATTCAAAAACTCGGCGACCGCCGCGTTCTCGAACGACTCGTGCTCCATCACGTGACACCAGTGGCACGCCGCGTAACCGATGCTCAAAAAGATCGGCTTGTCTTCGGCTTGCGCGCGGGCGAGCGCCTCGGGGCCCCACGCGTACCAATCCACCGGGTTGTGCGCGTGTTGCAGCAGGTACGGGCTGGTTTCGTTGGCCAGGCGATTCGCGCGGGTGGTCATGCCGTGGCCAAATACTCGCGCTCGCCCGCAGCCGCCAGTACCCGCCGAAATCGCTCGAAAGCGCGCTGACAAGTGCAGCTTTCTGCACCAGTAACCGCACGTCCGAGTGACTAGTATGAGAGCAGGAGCGCAACTCCACCGGCAGCGAACCCGGGCGGAAGGTGAGGGTCGACAACTTCGGCCTTCACCTTCCGCGGTTCGTCATCAGCGTGGTCCCAGGCTGGTACCACGTTCGCTGATCAAACTTGGCGAACGGGCTGTTCTAGGCGTTCTTGCGGGGGCGACTAGGCGCACGGTTTGGTGGGGCTCGCTCGGCTGCGTGAAGCGACGGACCCAACCAAAAATGATCAGCTGAAGAGGGGCTGGGCGTCGCCGGAGCGGACCCAGCTTTCGATCACGCCTTCGAGCTCGGCGTAGGCGACGTCGTTGATGCCAAGGGCGGTGGCGTATTCGCGGATGCGTGCGCGCTCTGGATTGCTGATCTTGCCGTCGGCCATGGCCAGCAGCAGCGCGGACTGCAGAAATACCGTGCGCAGCTCCGGATCGCTGAGCTTGCTGGCGATGTCTTGCGGCGTTATGCGCGGCAGCGTGAGGGTGTCACCGAGCTCCTCCGACAACTCTTCCAGCAGTGACGCGATCAGCGCTTGCTCTTCGGGATGGTTGCCGTCCACTTCGGCGATGTCTTGCAGCGCGCCGGCGATGACGATGGCATCGTCGGCGCTGAGGGGAACATCGCTGAACAACGGGGACAACGCACCACGCTTCGACATGAGTGCGAGCGTAGCCGGCCTCGCTCAGGGAGTCTAGAGCGGGAGCTTGCGGTTATGCGTCCGCGAGCGCATCGCCGAGGGCGTCGCAAGCGTTGCGCAGCGTGCCGCGCACGAGCGCGTCGAGCTCCCAGAAGCGTGTTTGACGTTCCGACTCGTACAGATGTGAGACGCTGACTGCCCACAAATCCGGACAGTAGCTGGGCTCGAGCCAGGGCGGCGACGCGCGGTGAGCGGCGGCTTCACTGAGCAGGGTTTCCAGCGCGGCAGAGAGCTGGGTCAGCTTGAGCAGCGCACGGGTCGCCACCGTGGTTGCACCATTCGCGCCCACGATGCCCGGGACCAGCGCCGTCGCGAAATGCGTGCTGATGAGCTGTCGCGCTTTCTCCACAGCGGCGTCCAAACCCGCTTCCGGCAAGCCGAGCGCGAGCAGCCGCGTGCGGAAGGCGAGCCGCTGCGCTGGATCGTCTCGGAAGCCGCGGTACGGTGAGGACCAGCGCCGCGCTTGGCGCAGCACGTCCTGCAACGTCAAATCGAACTTTAGCGAGACCGGCAACAGCAGTGAGGACGTTGGTAGCTGATGCGTCGGATTCAAGCGCGAGAACTTGGCTTCGACGAAGTCCGCCATGACTTCCGACAAAGCCGCGCTGAGCCCGACTTGGATCCGTCCGCGCAAGTCCGCGTCGACGATCGGAATTAGCTGCATTTCGTCGAGTTGCACGGTGCCACTGACTGCAAAGAAAGCCGTGTGCAGCGGGGGGGTAGGGTGACCTCCGAATAGCGGTCCGTCGTCGGGAGAGAGGGGATTGGCGGCGGCGCGCAGCAGCGCGTACTCCCACTCGAACTCGTTCAGCGCTTCTTGCCAGGTGTGGCCCCAGGCGTCGTGCACCAAATATTGATCGATCTCCGACTTCGGTAACACGGAGACCATCGTGACCAGCGTCTGCTGCACGACGTCGCGTCGCACGCGCGTCTGCTCGGCGAGCGCGTCGATCCAACTGGGATCCATGCGCTCGGGCTCGAGCAGACCAAACGCGGGAAAGCGCCAGGTCTCCGTCAAGTTGCCGCGCGCGAGCTTCTGCAAGAAGGCTTGAATCTGCTCACGCACCGCGGCGGGTCGCTCCGACCAATCGCTGACGTCGAGCTGTTCTCCCGCGATGGGCAGGATGAAGAACAGGCCCGTGTCCGTCAGGATCACGTCCACGTCGGTGGGGGACAGCGGCAAGTCGCCGTACGCTTGCCGCAGCAACGCCAGTCGATCTTCTGGCTGCGCGGCGCCCAGTTGCGCTTGAATGGCTTGAGTCAGCGCGAGCTTCAACGGTAGCGCAGAGGTGAGGTGGCGCACTTGGCGTTCCGCCTCCGCCAAGGTGCCGTCTTCCAAAGCGAGTCCACGCGCGAGTGCGCGGCGGATGCGCAAAAACGCTGCCTCATCCAGCGGCAGATCCAACGGAAACGCGCGCAGCGACTGCGTTCCGACGGAATCCAGTCGCGGCTCGGAGCTGGTCTTGCCGAACTCGAGCCACATCAGCACGCTCTCCGCGAACCGTACGCGGAGCTCAGCCGTGGGTTCGGAGCTGGGTGCGGACGGCAACTTGCTGACCGCCTCGAGCAGTCGCGCGTACGTCGCTTGTGCGTCCGCGAGCAGCTCGGCGTCCGCTTCACCCCGTTTGGCTTTTTCTTGGCACGCCGCTTCCAGTCGCTCCAATTCGACCACGGCGTTGGCCGCGCCCTCGGGCAGGTCCGCTGCGAACAAGTCGGCGTAATCCAGGCGGCTCATTGATAACCCACCAGTCGGCGCAGAGTATCGCGTTCGCGCTGCAGGCCATCCGCGTCGTGCTCCAGTCGGTAGCGCCAGGCCTCCGGCAGGTAGCCCAGGTGATTGGTGTACAGCACCGCTTCGAGGGTTTGCAAAAGCAGCTTGTTGCGCGAGCCTTCCGGCACGAAACTCTTCGCCTCGTCTGCGAAGATCGCAAGCGGCACCGGTACGCGGGCGCTTTCGGTCTCGCGCTCGCGCCGCGCTCGGCGTCGCGCGCGGTTGGCGATCAATTCGAGTGCGGCGGGCGTCACGAAGCCGAGTTGTTCGAACAAAGCCGTGAAGTCTGTCTCCGCGGGCGCGCCGCCTTCCGCCGCCACCAGCTCGATCTGCGCGGCCTTGGCCACGGCATTCAGGGTCGCGAGTTTGTCCTCGAACGTCTCCGGCGCGAGGATCGGAACGTGCTCTTCGGCCCGGCCGGGGCGACCCGTGTCGGGCGCCAGATTGAAGGGTCGCGCGGTGAGCAGCAGCCAGAAGATCTTACCGCGGAATTCAGGGTCACCCATGAACGCGGTGAAGGCGCCGAACACGCGCTCGTCCACCTTGTTGCTGTCGCCGCCGACCTCATTACCCAGCATCTTGTCGGCCTCGTCGATGATCACGATGTTGGGCGTCATCGACTTGAGGATGTTGAAGATGGTGTCGAGGTTGCCTTCGGTTTGACCCACGTACATGCCGCGAAAGTTCTTCAGGCTGACGCAGTTGACGCCGGAGTCGCGCGCGAAGGCCTTGGCGATGAAGGTCTTGCCGACTCCGTTCGGACCCGGGCAGATCGCGCCGACGGAGACGTCGCGGCGGCCATCCTTCAAGTCCTTCGCCGTCTGCATGAAGAACTGTTTGGCGAAGGTGTGACCACCGACGGCGTCGAGGCCATGTTTGGGTGTCATGACCTCGAGCAAACCGCGGCTGTCGCGCTCGATTTGCTCACGTTTGCGGCTCACCACGAACGCGCTGTCCAGGCGCGAG
>Ga0247764_1000740_pt1 | contig 11532 bp, 10 predicted proteins | sample UWRJL051202B4_FD_179932 | JGI IMG/M metagenome (GOLD analysis project Ga0247764, IMG submission 179932) | Plant litter microbial communities from Arlington Agricultural Research Station in Wisconsin, United States - UWRJ-L051-202B-4 | ecosystem: Environmental > Terrestrial > Plant litter >...
ACTCCGGCATCTCCAGCGAAGCCCTCGAAGCGCAAGCCGAACAACTGGCACTTCGGGGACGGACACCTTCGTTCGTGGCGATCGACGGCCAGCTCGCAGGCTTGGTGGCCGTCGCCGATCGACCCACTCCAGACATAGTGGGCACCCTCGCCGAGCTCGCGCAGCTCGGCGTCGACGTCGCGCTCGTGAGCGGGGATCGCGCGAGCGCGGTGAAGGCCGTCGCAGGGGAGCTGGGCATCGGCCGGGTCTTCGCGGAAATGCGCCCCGAGGACAAGGCGCGTGTGGTTGCGACCGAACGCGAGCGCGGGCGGGTGGTGGCCATGGTCGGAGACGGCATCAACGATGCGCCGGCGCTGGTAGCAGCCAACGTCGGCATCGCCGTCGGCACGGGCACCGATATCGCCGTTGCCGCTGCTGACCTGACGCTGGTCCAAGGCGGCATCAGTTCCCTCCCCAACGCCTTGAGGTTGGCGCGCGCCACTCTGCGCACCATCCGTCAGAATTTGTTCTGGGCGTTCCTGTTCAACGTCCTTGGCATTCCAATCGCGGCGGGCGCGCTCTACCCGTTTACGGGCTGGCAACTGTCACCCATCCTGGCCAGCGTCGCGATGTCGCTTTCGTCCGTGTTGGTGCTGACCAACTCCTTGCGACTCCGCAGATTCGGCCTAGCCTAGTGAAGCCATGCGCTCCGAGGACCCTAGCAACGAGCCAGAAAGTGCGCCGTCGCCCGACGTGGTGGCCACGCTGGCTCGCAACCACGCCGCCTTCGTTGATTTCGTGCAGCGCCGTGTCGGCGATCGCGATGTCGCGGAGGAGATCGTTCAGGCTGCGTTGGTAAGAAACCTCGAGAAGGTCCAGGACATCCGAGAGTCGGCCGTGGCTTGGTTCTACGCAGTGCTCCGCAACGCCATCATCGACCATCGGCGACGTCTGGCGACCGCTGAAAAAAGACTGGAGAGCTACGCCGCAGACGCCCAGCTCAGCACGGCCACGGACGAAGAGCTGCAGCGCGTCGTGTGCCAATGCGTGGGGGAGCTCGCCAGCACGCTCAAGCCAGAATACGCGGACGCGCTCCGCCAAATAGAGCTCGAGGGCGTGTCCGTGAAGGATTACGCCGAGCGCAGCGGCATCTCCGCCAACAACGCCGCTGTTCGCGTTTTTCGTGCGCGCGAAGCCTTGCACAAGCAAGTCGTGCGTTGCTGCGGCACCTGCGCCACGCACGGCTGCTTCGATTGCTCCTGCAGCAGCGCCCCGCCCGCACGCCAACCAGAAGTTTAGCGTCACGTGGCGACCAAGCCCTCTCCCTTGCTTCGCAAAGTTCGCCAAGAGCTTGCACGTATCGCGGATCCAGAGCGCGCGCCGGCCATGCAAGCGTACATGAAGTCGACAATGCCGTATCACGGCGTGCCGATGCCACTGATCCGCAAGACGAGTCGCGCGTTGTTCAACGACTATGCGTTCGAGTCAGCCGAGCAATGGCGGAAGGACGTGCTGGCGTTGTGGCACGGCGCGCGTTTCCGGGAGGAGCGCTACGTCGCGATCGCGCTCAGCGCCGACAAACGAGCCCGCGCGTTTCAAACCATGGACGCGCTGCCGATGTACGAAGACATGATCGTCAGCGGCGCCTGGTGGGACTTCGTGGACGAAATCGCAACGCATCGCCTCGGCGCGCTGCTCGCCGCTTTTCCGAAACCCATGCGCCGCCAGATGCTTTCGTGGAGCAAAGGCGCGAACATGTGGAAGCGGCGCTCCGCCATGTTGTGCCAGCTCAACTTCGGCCAAGACACGGACTTGCAGCTGCTTTATGCCTGCTTCGAACCCTCGCTGGGCTCGAAAGAGTTTTTTCTGCGCAAAGCCATCGGCTGGGCGCTCCGCCAGCTGGCGCGCACCCAACCGGAGCAGGTGCAGCGCTACGTCGCGGCGCACCCCGAGCTCAGCGGCCTGAGTCGGCGCGAGGCGTTGAAGCACATCGGGCCAGCTGCTTGACGGCCCCTGATGCGAGTGTCCCGTGGGACATGTCCCAGGGCGAGGCCGCGCGCAGTGAGCGTTCGGGGAGCTAACAGAAGCCATTTACACCGCGAGCAAAGCGCGGAATACGCGGGAATATCCTATTTACGCTTCTGGCCCGATTGGCGCAAAGTTCGCAAGGTATACCGACGCGAGGTGAAGCGTGAGGAACTCGAGACGGAACGTGCTGTGCGGGGTCGCTTGGAGCGTGTGGATTGGCGCGGCGCTGGCTTCTTGCAGCGGTGACGAGCGAGAACGACTGGCGCAGGTGACGCAGGCCTGCTTTTTGCCGTCCGACTGTGATCAGGGGCTGGTTTGTCTCTTTCAGACCTGTCACGTGATTTGTGAGAAGGATGTGGACTGCTTGGTGCGCGGAGAAGACGCTCGCTGCGTACGGGCGCTCGGCTTCAACGCTTGTCAGGAAGCTGACGAGCGCTCCTGCAAGAACGACTGGGATTGCTGGAATGGACAAACGTGCGCGGTCGACGGCAAGTGTCACGACGCTTGCGCACCCGAGCAGGCCTGTATCGCAGGCCTGCAGTGTTCGACGGGTGGCGAATGTGCGCGCAAAGTCGAACTGGGTCCGGGGGGCATGTTGCTCCCTGCAGCGGGCGCAGGTACAGGCGGCGCATCCGGTGACGCGGGGTCACCAGGTACAGGCGGGACCGGCACAGGCACCGAGGGTGGAGCCGGTACGGGCGGGGAACCCACTTCCAGCGGCGGAGCTCAAGCAGGAGGTTCGAGCTCGATAGCTGGCGGCAACGCGACCGGCGGCGACGCTGCGGCTGGGGAGAGTTCAAACGGTGGCAACGCGAGCGAAGGTGGCTCATCGGCTGGCGGTGCTGGCGCGACGGGGCCGAGCGGTGCGGCAGGCGATGGCGGAGCCTCGAGCGGTGGCATCGTCTACGACTACGTCGAAACCGATGATGGCGAGGAGGTGGTCGCGAATGACGACTACGACCATCCCATCCCGATCAGCAAGCGGGTGAAGACTTACCTGGCCGGGCCCGACGAGGACTGGTTCGCGATTACCCCTCCTCAGGACGGCCTCGCGCACATCATCTCGCTGAGAATCGAGCCGGACACGGCCTTGTCTACCCAGCTGAAGGTCGTTTCTCAGACGGATTTCTCCCCGATCGACAGCGCGACTTTTACCGCTGGCGTGACCTCCTTCGCGTACGTCACCGCCGCCCCGAATACCACCATCCTGTTTGGATTCGTGCGCTACCCGATTTCCGGGAGTCAGGGATTCGCCGACATCAGCTTCGATGTCGTGGCGGAGAACGACGCCTACGAACCGAACAACACGAAAACGCAAGCGGCGAAGATAGAGCTCGGAGTGACGATCACGGGCCAGATCCTCAACCCCTACGGGTCTCAAATCGATCGACCGCGTGAGGACTGGTATGCGATCGATCTCCAGCCGGGCACCGCAACGGTACAGATCCTAGACACGCCGGATCAGGGCGCGTTCACGATGCATCGCATGACACCAAACGGTGCGTCCGCCTCGATCGGCTCGGCGCCCGTAGGCGGCACGGCCACCCTCGACCCTTTCAACGTGGCCGAGGCTGGAACTTACCTGCTGCAAGTCGTGCCCAACACTTCCAATGCGAACACACGGCTCTTGCCGTTCTCGGTCGGCGCGAAGCCGGCGTATCTCGACCAGCAATACTCCTTCGTCGTCACGCAGTAGCGGCGCGACGGCGCCTCGCACTTTTCGCGCCGCCCCTGAATGCTAACCTCGCTCCATGGGCAACATCGAGCGACGCCTGGCTGAACTGAACATCGTACTTCCGCCCGCCAGCAACCCCGCAGCAAACTACACCAACTGCGTCGAAGCCAACGGCTTGCTCTTCGTCTCCGGAAAAATCCCGTTGGTGGACGCCACCGGGGCGCAGCCGGCGAAGGGCAAACTGGGCCGCGAATACACCACCCAGCAAGGTTATAAGCTCGCGCGTTCCGCCGGCACCGACATCCTCGCCGTCGTCCAGCTCGCCCTCGGCACCCTCGACCGAGTCGCCCGCGTCGTCAAACTGCAAGGCTTCATCAACGCTACGGAAGAGTTCGACGAACACCCCCAAGTCCTGAACGGCTGCTCCGATCTCATGGTGGAAGTCTTTGGCGACAAGGGCGTGCACGCGCGCTCCGTCCTCGGAGCTGTGTCTGTGCGTGGGAATCAGCCGCTCGTGATCGAATCGATCTTTGCGGTGGTTCCGATGTGAGATAGGGCGCGGTTGCTCACGACGGGTCGCGCGGGTAAACTCGCTGAATGCTGGCCGAGAAGCTGGAAGAGCACGACGACACGCCCATCGGCGACGCGATTGTCACGCTGCGCGGCTTGAGCTGGCTCGACTACGAGCGGATGCTCGAGACGCGCGGTGAATCATCGGTGCCGCGACTGGCATACTTGGAGGGAACGCTCGAGGTCATGACACCGTCCAAATCTCACGAGGGCTTAGGTTCCCGTATCGGTCGCCTTGTTGAAGCCTGGTGTGAGCAAAGAGAGATCGAGTTTTCGCCCTACGGTTCCTGGACGCTCAACAAGAAAGAAGCCGCTGCCGGCCTCGAACCCGACGAGTGTTACGTCTTTGGCATCGCACCGGACGCGGAACAACCGGATCTCGCGATCGAAGTGATCTGGACCTCCGGCGGGCTCAAGAAACTCGAGATTTACCCGAGACTAGGCATCAAAGAGGTGTGGTTCTGGCGTCGTGGTCGCATCAGCATGCACGTGCTCGGCGCGGACGGCTACGCGGAGGCACGCTCCAGCCTGTTCTTACCCGGTATCGATGTCGTCGAGCTCGCGTCCTTTTTGGATCGTCCTGCGGCGAGTCAATCGGTCCGAGAGTACCGTGCGGCGCTGATCGCCAAGCAATGATGTCGCCACCACCGCCGCGGACCTGGGCACAAATGGCAAGCTAGTCGGCTGGGACTTCACGGCCATATGGCGCCTTGTCCCGGCGAGGTCGGCGTATCCACTGTTGGCGTGGGAGCTAGCCTTTTCGCCGGTTGCTACGCCCCGCGAACGTTTGGTCTTTCGGGGCTCGCGCAGTCTTGCGTCGCTCCTTTCGGAAACACAGCCTGCGGGAACCATCGGGATAATGTGGAGCGAACCACCACTGCCTGCATCGCCTGCGGCATATCTCGCATAACTTCCGCATGCCTCCCGAAACGCTTGTTGGGTTGCTGACCTCGGGGTGATCATTCAAGCCTGCTTTGCGCACGACGGATACAGTGGTCCCAGGCGGCCGATTCATCGGCACGCGACGCGGTGTGAAAGTATCGCTAGTTTCTGTATGCTCGCGGCGATTTTGTCCTCCGCTGATTCGTCACCGCAAAATCGCGCTGGAATGCGGCGCATCGTCGGCCTCGTCAGTTTTTTCCGCGGCGCCGTCGGGTTGGTATGGCAAACGAATCGGCGGCTGGCGTTGCTGCTATTGCTGCTATCCCCGGTGAGCGGCGTGTTGCCGGCGCTGATGGCGTATCTGGGCAAGGGCTTGCTGGACCGCGTGGGGGGAAATGCCGCGCGGGACCTCGGTCTGACCGTTCAGCTGCTACGCGACGTCGGGTACTTGCTTGGGGTCGCCACGTGCTTGCTGATCGCGAGCCGTGTGTTGGCGTTGGCCGACGCGTTGCTGCGCGTGCAACTCGCTCAGCGCGTGACGGAGCAAGTGCTGCAGAAGGCGCTGACGTTTACCGTGCAAGAGCTCGACGATCCGGAGCTACAGGATCGCTTGGCGCGTGTGCAGCAGCACGCCGCCGAGCGTCCGCTGTCGCTGGTGCGAAAGAGCTTGGCGGCGTTGCAGCAAGGCGCGACGGTCCTGAGTTTCGCGCTGTTGTTGGGCTCGTTTGCGTGGTGGTTGCCGCTGGTGTTGTTGTTGGCGGCGGTGCCCGCGCTGTGGGCGGAAGTTCGCTACAACGCGGACGCCTTCGAGCTGTTCCGCTTTCGTTCACCGGAGGCGCGCAAGCAGGCCTATCTGGAGACGCTGCTGACGCGCAGTGACTACAGCAAAGAGATCACGTTGTTCGGCCTAGGTCCGCTGCTGCTGGGGCGGCATCAGCGGATCTTTCAGGAGCTGTATCGGCGTGACCGGCGCTTATCGCTGCGGCGAGGTGTGGTTGGGCTGATTTTGGCTGGCTTGGGGGCGGCCACGTTGGCGGCGAGTTACGCGTTGATCGCGGTGCGCGGGGCGCAAGGCGAGCTTTCGGTCGGGGCGGTGGCGATGTTGTTCGTGGCGCTGCGGCAGATGCAGGCGTCGGCATTCGACGGCGCGTTGCTCGTCGCGGGAATGCACGAGGACTACCTGTACTTGGTGGACTTGCGCGCGCTGCTGGAGCGCGTACCGACGTCGGCAAACGGCACGCAACAGAGCGGTCCGCGACCGGGTGACGGTCTGCGCTTCGAGCGAGTCAGCTTCAGCTATCCGGATGCGCGCGAGCCGGCGTTGCAAGACGTGACTCTGCACGTGCCGGCTGGACAAACTCTGGGACTCACCGGCAAGAACGGCGCGGGGAAGACGACGCTGATCAAGCTGGCGCTCGGCTTGTACACGCCGACCACAGGACGCGTTACTTGGGACGGGCTGGAGCTCGAACAATGGGACCGGGCGGCGCTGCAGACGCGCATGACGGCTATTTTTCAAGACTTCGTGCAATACCAGCTGCTCGCGGGTGAGAACATCGGCGTTGGGCGGGTCACGCACGTCGAAGACCAAGATGCCTGGCAACACGCGGCCCATGACAGCTCCGCAAACGTTGCGATCGAGCGGTTGCCGAAGCGTTATTTGACGCAGCTGGGGCGGTGGTTCGAGCAGGGGCAGGAGCTGTCGCTCGGCGAATGGCAACGCGTGGCGCTAGCGCGTCTGTTCATCCACCAAACGGCGGAGCTGTTCGTGCTGGATGAGCCGACGGCGAGTTTGGATCCGGCGGCGGAGGAGTTGTTGGTGGAGCGACTGCGTCAGCGGCTGGCGGGCAAAGTCGCACTGGTGGCGTCACACCGCCCGGCGGCGCTGCGGCTCGCTCACCAGGTGATAGAGCTCGAGCGGGGCCGCGTAGTGCGGACTACGACGCCGCAGCCGGCGTGAGGCCGCGCTCGGGCACGATCGATTCCGGTGCGACGACGTCCCGCGGTTCCGGAAGTGGTTTGCGCTCTGCGGTGGGTTCGCGCATCTCCACCACGAGCTGACGGAGGGCCATGCGGACCTCGTCCCGGGAGCAGGAGTTGATGACGTGCTGCAGGGTTTGCAGCGCGCGCGCAACTTCGTCCAAATCGCAACGGCGGAGGCGGCCGATGAAGATCTTGTCGTGACGGGTGCGGGCCATGCGCTCCGCGTCGAAGCAGAGCTCTTCTTCCAACTTCTCGCCTGGGCGTACGCCGCTGTAGACGATTTCGATGTCCGTCTTGGGCTCGAGGCCGCTCAGACGAATCAGCTCCTCCGCCAGATCGGCGATGCGCACCTGCTCGCCCATATCCAGCATGAAGATCTCGCCCCCTTCGCCCATGGCGGCGGCCTGAATCACGAGCTGGCTCGCCTCCGGAATGGTCATGAAGTAACGCTTCATGTCCGGGTGCGTGACCGTGACGGGTCCCCCTGCCGCGATCTGAGCTTGGAAGATTGGAACCACGGAGCCGGTGGATCCGAGCACGTTGCCGAAGCGTACGGCCACGAACTTCGTCGCCGGAGAGCGCTCCGACAGCGCTTGTACGTACATCTCCGCGGCGCGCTTGGTGGCGCCCATGATCGAGGTGGGATTGACGGCCTTGTCCGTGCTGATCAGCACGAAGGCGGACGCCTCGTGGCGAGCGGCCGCGTCCGCGACGACGCGCGTACCGAACACATTGTTCTTGATGGCTTCGCCGGGGTTCCACTCCATCATCGGCACGTGTTTGTGCGCCGCGGCGTGGAACACGACCTCCGGAGCTTCTCGATCGAAGATGACCTCGACGCGTTCTGAATCGCACACGTCGCAGATCACCGCGGTAAGATCGAGATCGGGGAAGTTCTTCGACAGCTCCTGGTGGATGCTGAACAGCGCAAACTCGGACTGCTCGACGAGCACCAAGCGCGTGGGATTGAACAGCGCCACTTGGCGGCAGAGCTCCGAGCCGATGGAACCGCCCGCGCCGGTGACCAGCACGCGGCGCCCGCGGATGAAGCGGCTGACGAGATCTACGTCCAAGGTCACGGCCTTGCGACCCAGCAGATCTTCAATGGAGACGTCGCGGATGCGCGTGAGATTCACCTTCTCACCCAGCAGCTCATACACGCCAGGAACGACCTTCACTGGCACGCCGGCAGCTTGGCAACGCCGCTGGATCGTTCGAATCTCAGCGCCGCTGGCGTTGGCGATGGTGACGATGGCTTGCTTGGCGCCGGTCGTGCGCACGATCTCCTTGACGTCGACCGTGGAGCCGAGCACGCGCACGCCGTGAACGATGGTACCAAGCTTGGCTGGGTTGTCGTCCAAGAAACCGACCAGGCGGATCGGCAAGTCCGGACGGCCTTCGATCTCCTTAGCGACCAACACGCCGGCCTGGCCAGCGCCCAACAGCAACGTGGGCACGCGCGGGACGTCGGAGCGCAAGTGGTGGCTCTGCCGACGCTCCGTGTGGATGCGACGCAACACGCGCGCGCCAACCACACCCAGGAACATGAAGGTGCTGTTGGCGAAAATCACGCCGATCGGAATGATCAGGTACTCGAAATGTTCGAAGTACCGCATCAGCGGGACTGAGCCGAAACGGAGCGCCAGAAAGATCGCGGTGGTGACCCCGGTCGCAACGAGCACGCGCTGCGTCTCTCGCAGGCTGACGTAGCGCCACACGAAGTACGGGATGGCAAACAGGTAGAGGACGAGCAGCTCCAGCGAAACGACGTAGGGCCACGTGAACATCAGGCGCTTCACGTCCTGCAACGGCGGGACACCGTCGAAACGCAGCGCGTAGGCGCCGAAATAGGCCGCCGACAAAATCGCGAGGTCGATCAGGGCTCGCGTCAGCGAAGAAATCGGACGTTCCATGGATTGGCGCCAGAAGGCAGCGAACGGATGGTTCCGTCTGACTGCTCCTCCTAGTTGTTGCAAAGAGGAGGGTATTTGATCAGGAGTTCTGCTCCGTCGCAACTTTCTTCGGCCAACCGTCGGCTTTCGGGTCGGTCGGCCGCTCCAGCGTCCAAGATTTTGTGGATGCTCCAGCCGCTCTGCCTGGGTGCACAGAACAGAACAGTCGAGCAGTGTTCGGTGAAGGTGGCGCGCCAGTGCAAGAAATTGCAGTAGTGCACGCCATTCAATCCCGAGAGTGAACTTTGACCTATTCGAGTTTGGAAGCAGCCGTCAAGCGTGCATTCGATGTGACAGTTTCGCTCACTGGTTTGGTCGCGCTGGCGCCGGTGCTGACAGGCGTTGCGTGCGCCGTCCGCGCGTCATCACCCGGGCCGGTGTTATTTCGGCAGCAACGTGTGGGGCGTCACGGCGTGCCGTTCGAGCTTCTGAAATTTCGTAGCATGCGCGTCGGCAACGCCGGGCCCCAAGTAACAGCTGGGACGGATCCGCGCATCACCGCGGTCGGTAAATGGCTGCGCAAGACCAAGCTCGACGAGCTGCCCGAGCTCTACAACGTGCTACGGGGCGACCTATCGCTGGTCGGGCCGCGTCCGGAAGTTCCGCGTTACGTCGCGAAATACCCGGACGCCGATCGTGAATACCTCCAGCGCTTCCGTCCGGGAATTACCGATCCGGCGACCATTCGTTTCCGCAACGAGGAGGAGATCCTGGCGCGCGCGAGCGACCCGGAGAAGGCCTACGTCGAAGAAGTACTGCCGCAGAAGCTCGCGATGTACCGCGCCTACCTGGAGCGCGCGTCGCTGCTGGGGGATCTCAAGGTCTTGCTCGAGACGGCGCGAGTGATCGTGCAACCCTCCTATGCTCAACGAGCGTGACGTTTGAGTAGCTGAGAGACCGTGTCAATCACGTGCTCTTGCTCGGCTTCGGTCATGCCCGGGAAGATGGGCAACGAAACCAAGCGTTGCCAGGCGGCGTTCGCGTTGGGAAATTCCTCTGGCGCGTAGCCGAACAGCTTCACGTAATACGGCTGCATGTGGAGCGGCATCCAGTGCACGCTGGCGCTGATGCCGCGCTCCTTCAGCTCCTGAATGAACTCCGCGCGGTCGATGTTGAGCCGCTCCGTCTGCAGTTGGATTTGAAACAAGTGCCAGGAGTGTTGACGGTTGGCGAGTTCGACCGGCGGTAGCAAGTTGGGCTCGTTCGCGAACGCGTCCAGATAACGGCGCGCGACGCGAATGCGGTCGCGCCACAGCTCTTGCGCGCGGTTCAGTTGTGTCAAACCGAGCGCCGACGCGATGTCCGTCAGATTGTATTTGAAGCCGGGCGCTACGATTTCGTACTGCCAGGAACCGGCGTTGGTGAAGCGCTTCCAGGCGTCCTTGCTCATGCCGTGCAGCGACATGATGCGCATGCGCTCCGCCAGATCTTCGCGATCCGTCACCGCCATGCCGCCCTCGCCGGTGGTGATGCACTTGTTGGCGTAGAAAGAGAAGCAGGCGACGTCGCTACGCTGCCCGACGGAGATCCACGGCGTCGTTTCATCCGTGCGATAACTAGCAGGCAACGTGTGCGCCGCGTCTTCCACCACCGCAACGTCGAAAGCTCGCGCGATGCGCGCCACCGCATCCAAGTCCACCATCTGACCGCCGTAGTGCATCGGGATCACGGCGCGCACGCGTCCGTATGGTGGCTTGAGACCCGCAACCGGTCGCTCCGCACGCAGCGCGCTCAGCGTACTTTCCAGCTGCTGCAGATCCAGGCAGAGCGTGCGCGGATCAGCGTCCACGAACACGGGCGTGGCGTCGAAATAACGGACGACCTCCGCCGTCGCCGCGAACGTCATGGTCGGCACCACCACCAGCTCCCCCCGCTGCAATCCCAGCGACTCCAGCGCCAGATGCAGCGCAGCGGTGCAGGAATTGACGGCCACGGCGTGCTTCACGCCGATGGTCTCCGCAAAACGCGCCTCGAAATCCTTGGTGAGCCGCCCCGTGGTGAGCCACCCGGAACGCAGACACTGCGTCACGGCCTCGATTTCGGCCTCACCCACGCTGGGACGGAAGAACGGTACCTGCATAAGGAAGGGAGCCTAGTACGTGTGCTAACCTCGGGCCTCCGAAAATGGGCCCAAGCGAGCTTGGAAACGGATACCTCTTCGCGGGTCGCTACCGGGTGCTGTCCCGCCTTGCGACCGGCGGCATGGGCGCCGTGTACGAGGTCCAGCACGTAGAGACGCGCCGTCGCCGCGCGCTCAAGGTCATCCTACCGGAGCTCCTGACCAAGCCCGAGCTCCGCCAACGCTTCCAGCGCGAAGCCTGCATCACCGCCGACGTCCAAAGCGAATACCTGGTCGACGTCTTCGATGCCGGCGTCGACACCGAGACAGGTTTGCCCTTCTTGGTCATGGAGTTGCTGCGTGGGGAGGACCTCGGCCAGCACGTCGAGCGCACCGGCCCGATG
>Ga0247764_1000741_pt1 | contig 11526 bp, 3 predicted proteins | sample UWRJL051202B4_FD_179932 | JGI IMG/M metagenome (GOLD analysis project Ga0247764, IMG submission 179932) | Plant litter microbial communities from Arlington Agricultural Research Station in Wisconsin, United States - UWRJ-L051-202B-4 | ecosystem: Environmental > Terrestrial > Plant litter >...
ACGGAACAAGCTGGGAACCCATCGGTTCGGAGATGCCCTACATGGCCGGCAGCCTGGTCTACTCCGCGCAACAAAAAGCGTTCTATATCTCTACGGGCTCTCCAGAGCCTCGGATTCCTGAGAACTCAATCATGCGCATGGAGTGGGACTACGAAACCGAGTAGTCCCGCGCCGGCTTCGCGACTGCACGGTCGTCATTGGCTCGCGTTGCGGCGGCGCTTCCTGCTAAGTTCACTTCACTCTGCAAAGCAGCGGAATGACGGAAGCGATGAAAACGGCAAAGCTGTACAGGGTCGGCCTGCTCGCGATCGGTTCGGTTTGCCTGTGGATCGCGGTTATAGCGCTGTCGCGGTTCCCGTTCGACGATAGCTACATTCATATGCGCATCGCCCGGAACCTCGCGTTCCAGGGAGTTCCGTTCTTCAACCCTGCTGAAAGGGTGATGGGCGGGAGCAGCCCGCTGTGGTTGCTGATCGTCGCTGGATTGTTTCGCGTGATTGGGCATCCCGCGCCAGCCGCTGTGATCGCGCTCGAGTGCGGCATCGCCACCGCGCTGATCATTACGTTCGACGCCTGGCTCAGAGACGTTTTGGAGCGTGCCTCCGCGTGGATCACGCTCGTCGCGATCGGAATCGTGGCGGGGTTGGTGTTGCCCGCGATCGGATTCCTAATGGAGACCGGGCTCGCTGTGCTGCTCGGCGTTTCTGGAGCGCTGGCGCTGGCGAAAAATCGTCCGGTGGTCGCAGGGCTGTTGCTCGGCCTCGCGCTGATGACTCGCTATGAGATGGCGATCTTCGCGGGCATCGTGTTTCTGCTCACGCCAACGTTTCGCGCCAAGCAGCGCTTTCTTTTTGGGTTCCTACCGCTAGCTTTGGCGGAAGTGCTGCTGCTGTGGCTGTGGTACGGCACGATCGTTCCCAACACCGTCCGAGCCAAGTCGATCGCCTATCCGATCAGCTTTCGCCAGTTCTTGGACACCGTCCCAGGCTGGCCTTCAGCGCACGGAGTGACCGCCTTCATTTGGATCGTTGGGTCGCTGGTGTGTGCGGCGTTGGTGTGGAGCAAGCTGTGGGAAGCTTCGAATAAATCACTGGCTGCCAAGCGCTCCGTCGCCATGCTCGGTGCCTTCGCCGGAGCGCTGTTCGTGGCTTATGCGGTCCGCCGAACCTCCATGTTTCAGTGGTACTGGGCGAACATCGCTGCGCCTGCCGCACTCGCGGCGGCCGCCACCGCGTTCAGGCTGTGGGAAGCCCGCGGCGCGGGTCTGCTCACGCCAAAACTCATTGCCACGGGTTCGTCTGCGGTTGCGGTCATCGGGTTGGCCTCGTTTCCGACAGCAGCACGCTCTGGCAACACGGTGCTCAGCGCCTGTCGCGATCGACCTGCAAGCTCTGCCACGCTCGAAGCCAGCCTGCGGATTCAGACCTACTTCGCCGTTGGCCAATCCCTGTACGCGCGCTGCCCGCGCGGAACTCTGCTGACCTCGGAAATCGGCGCTGTCGGTTGGTCCTTTCCCGGTCGCCTGGTGGACGGTCTCGGCCTAGTTTCTCCTGAGGTCCTCAAACACCACCCCATGAAGGTGCCGGAGCAACGCGCGAGTGAAACCGTCGGGGCCATCCCGGCTGAGGCGGTTGCGGAACTTCAGCCCGACTTCGTGATGGGAATGGACCTCTTTCTGGAAGACTTCGTGAAGCAGCGTCTCAAGAACCCACGGCTGGCAGGATACGAAGTGGTCGATGATCGCCCGGTCATCTTCGAGGGTGGTACCGCCCGAACGCTGTGGAATTCCAAGTCCGTGCTGACTTTCGCGCGCGCGGACTCATGCAAGCCGAGCGCAGCTCGCTAATTCCGCAAACATAACGGCTCGACCGCTTTTCGCGTCGCGGCACAGCGCGAACTTCGCGTTTCTGGTCCCGAAGCGGACGGGCAGGGTAGCGTCCAGGCCGTGACCACCTTGATATCAGAGTCGACCTGGCGGCACGGGACGCTCGCGCTGGGAGCACTCTCCCTGACCGTCCTCGGGTGCACGTTCTATCAACCGCCAGGCGACTGTCCCGCTCCACCAAGCTCTGGAGGCTCCCCGTCGACAGGCGGGTCCAATGCGAGAGGTGGCGCTCAGAACCGTGGTGGTTCCTCAGGCTCGGAAGGTGGTGCACCGGGCGGCACCACCTCAACCGGCGGAAAAGCGCCTGACGGAACTTGGGAGGACGTGACTGGCGATCTCGTCGGCAAGACCGTTACCGAGCCTGGCATCACGTATGTTGTTGCGCAGCCTGATAACGGTACCCTGATTGCTGGCGTCACTGGCGTCGGACTTTTTCGCGGGGACGCCAACGGCGAAACATGGGAAGCGCTCGGTCAGGGCAAGGGCTCCGACGAGATTGCTCACATCGTCACGTCCATCGTGTTCGACCCGGAAAACCCCGAGCGCTTTTGGGAGACGGGGATCTACGGAGGCGGCGGCCTGCTCGCAACGAACGACGGCGGTGACACGTTTGCAAGGCTCGGTCTAGGATTGCTCAACCACAATGACTTAGTGAGCGTGGACTTTACCGATTCCGATCGCAATACGCTCCTCGTTGGCTGGCACGAGCTGCGGCAGCGCCTCTATCGCTCTCAGGACGGGGGAGAGTCCTGGGTCAACGTCGGCGAGAACTTGCCCTCCTCCTGCGGCTTCTCGAGTGCGCCACTGGTGCTGGACGCAAACACGTTCCTGGTTGGTTGCGGCATGCAAATCGCGCGTTCTGTAGATGCTGGGGAGACGTGGGAAGTGGTGGCGGACGCTGGCGGCCTGGGCGCGCCTCTGAGGACAACGAACGGATCCATCTATTGGCGAGTCGACTCGAACTTTGGGTTGATGTTCAGCGAAAATGACGGAGTCGATTGGACACGCACCACTGAATATGGCGTGCTGTACGGCAACCTGCTGGAGTTGCCGGACGGTAGGCTCGCTGCTGTCGGCAACCGCGCGATTGTCATCTCCGACGACGATGGCCGCAATTGGTCAGACGTGACGACCAACATGCCGTTCGCGCCCGGCGGCGTCACCTACTCTGTTGAGAATCGCGCGTTCTATATTTGGACAGCCAGCCCTGGGACCAAAGTCCCCGAAGAGTCGATTCTCAGGTACGCCTGGGACTATGAGCAGGATTAGCACTCAATCGCAATAAGAACAGCGCCGTTAGCCAAACTCTCATATAGAGATTGAGGTCAAAACACCGGGTGTCTGCAACGCGAGTGCTCTTTTTCTCGCAACGCAAAACAACGAGGCGCTGAGCCGGTGAGCCTCTCCGACCGGAAAATCGGGTCGCTCCGACGATGCGACGCTGCGAGGCGATACGCAACGTCAGGCCGGCGCTTTGCAGTTCGAGACTCCAATGCACAGGGGTGTCATATAGCCCCGCTATCGACGGAAATCTGGTTGATACGAAATGGTGCTCGAAGCGGCGCGCGACGAGCCGTCGGTGTGTGCAGCAGGTCCGCACGACCATCCAGAAAACGTATAGGTTTCGCAGATGTAGATTGCTGCGCGCGCCGGAGCGCGAGAAATTCGCTGTTTTGTCGCGCGAAGCCTAGTTGGGGCTGCCCCCACAGCGAGACAAAAACGTAGTCCGTTCATGTGACTCGTGGTTTGAACGTTTTTGCGAATTCATGTGGCAAGACGTATCAATGTGATCCGCGCAGACCCAGATGGAGCTGTATTCAGTATGGTGTCGGCTTCGGGTTTCGTGGCAAGGTGAGCGCTCACGTCCGGGTAGCAACTCCGCAGGTCACGTCACGGGTTGGAACATGACTGTCGTTATTAGATTAGCCATCTTGCTGCTCGTCAGCATTCTGTACTCGTGCAGCAGTGAGACAGACAATCGGGTAGCGGACCAAAGTGAGACACGCAGCGGAAAAGCGCGCCTGTCCACCGTCGCGGTGACCCAAGCCGGGGATGAGCTTCGAACCGGGTGGTATCCCAACCAGCCCAATTTGGACCCTGGGTTGGTGGCAGGTCCGACTTTCGGACAGCTGTTTTCGACACCTATTAACGGTGACGTCCACGCGCAGCCACTGGTGGTGGGCAACATCCTATTGGTTGCGACGGAAACAAATAATATCTACGGACTGAACGCGCAGACCGGTGCCGTGATTTGGTCGCGGTTTCTCGGAACTGCCTATCGCTCTGGAGATATCGGTTGCGCCGACTTGGCACCAAACATCGGCATCACGGCGACTCCGGTGGTGGACAGCGCGACGAACGTCGCGTATTTCTTCGCCAAATCATATGCTTCCGGCAGCTCTGGCGCGGCTGTGGTTCGTGCGCACGCGGTGGACGTCGCCACGGGTGTGGATCGGCCCGGGTTTCCAGTTACGATCAGCGGTGTCGCAGACAACGATCCGACTTTGACGTTCAATCCCCGCATGCAGCTGGCACGGCCGGGACTGCTCTTGTTGGATGACGTAGTCTACGCCGCTTTCGGCGGTCACTGTGACCTCACACCGTACGCCGGCTGGGTCGTTGGAGTCAGCAAGACGGGAAGCATCCGCGCAATGTGGTCCGCCATCTCGGGCCCTGGTCGCACGAACGGCGCGGGCATCTGGCAGTCCGGCAGCGGCCTAGTTTCCGATGGACCGGGTCGCATATTTTTCACCACTGGCAATATGGGTACCGTTCGCGGACCGATTCCAGGCTCGACCCCACCAGCCCAGCTTGGGCAGTCGGTCGTGCGCGTCAATGTACAGGGCGACGGCAAGCTGCTGGCGCGCGACTTCTTCTCTCCCTACGACGCTGTGCCATTGGACGTTTGGGACGGTGATTTCGGCTCAGGCGGACCGGTCGGCTTGCCTTCCGCTCACTTCGGTACGGTCGAGTACCCGAACCTGATGGTTGCTCAAGGCAAGCAAGGTTACGTGTACCTGCTGAACCGAGATTCGTTGGGAGGCATCGGCAACGCCACCGGTGGTGGTGACGCAGTGCTCGGGCGAGTTGGGCCTTTTGGCGGTATGTGGACCAAAGCCGCCGTGTGGCCTGGCGATGGCGGCTACGTCTACTTGCCGACGTGTTCTCCGGGCAGCACGGCGGGCGCCGACGTCGGCAACCTGCTCGTCTTCAAGTACACGGTGTCCGGGACCGGAAAACCAACGCTGGCGCTGGCTGGCACGTCCGTGGAGCCCTTCGGATTCACGTCGAGCTCAGGCGTGGTCACGTCGGACGGAACGCGCTCTGGCTCTGCGCTCGTCTGGTTCGTCTGGTCGCCGGACGCAACCGGCTCGAACTCTCAATTGAGAGCGTATGATCCAGTACCGGTCAACGGTGTGCCGGTGCTGCGTTACAGCGCACCGCTCGGGGCGACGCCCAAGTTTACGTTGCCCGGTGTTGGCAACGGTCGCATCTACGTGGCAGCGCGCGATGGTCGTGTTCTGGGGTTCGGCGCGTCGGCGCCTCTCCCGCTCACGGGCACCGGTCTGGATTTTGGTAGCGTGCCAGTGCGTAGTTCGCTGCAGCGAACTTTCACGGTGACGGCGTCCACGACCGTCACCGTCAACTCCGTTTCCATCACAGGGTCGGAGTTTGCCGCCGGCATCTCCACACCGGCGTTGCCGGTGCAATTGAGCGCAGGCCAAAGCGTGTCCGTGCCGGTGACGTTCGCGCCCAGCACGGAAGGCCCACGCAGTGGCAGCATCGTGTTCACCACCAACGTGGGTACGCAGAGTTTTGCTCTGTCCGGTCAGGGACAGTTCGCGCAGGCTCATCTGGCGATTTTGCCGCAAATATTGAGCTTCGGCGGCACGGCGGTCGGCTCCCAGTTGACCCAGACTCTGACGTTGCAGAATACCGGCGCGAGCCCTCTCGCCATCACTGGACTGCAGCTGCCCAGCGCTCCCTTCTCGGTCGCCGGCGCGCCCACGCAGGAACTCGTCCTCGCGAGCGGTGGCTCGATCGCGCTAGCCGTCTCGTTCACTCCCACCCAGACCGGCATATACACCGCCACCATCGGAATCGATTCGTCCGAGGGGCACTACAACGTACAGATCTCGGGCACCGCGGCCACTCCCGGTCAGCTCGTGGTCTCCCCGCTAACGGTGGACGCCGGCTCCGTGCCAGTGGGACGGAGCGTCACGGCGTCCTTCGTGCTGCGCAACACGGGCGGCTCATCCTTGGTGATCACCAAGTCGAAGCCGCCTGCGCTCGGACAGTTTCAAGCCGTCACTTCGCTGCCGGAAGGCACGACCATCGCACCCAACTCGCAAGTGACCCACTACGTTCGGTTCACGCCCAACGCGCTCGGCCCGACCACGGACAGTTGGATCCTCAACGCCAACGATCAGAGCGGTGAACAAGGTGTGGTGTTCGTCGGGATCGGCGCTGCGGATCTGACGAACGCAGGTACGCCGATCGCCCTGGTAACGGCGCCGCAGGGCGGCGGCAGTCGGAACCTCGGCATCATCAAAGACAACGTCTTTCCGCCGGTGAATAGCACCGCCAACAACCTTCAATACGATACGTACACGACCACGCCGGGAGCGGTCGACTGGGTCGGCTATGAGTTCGGGAGTACGCAGACGTTTGGCGCGCTCGTGTTCCAAGAAGGTGCAGAGTTCTGGAACGGCGGCTTCTTCAGCAACGTGCGCGTCCAGGTGCGTCGACAGGCTGAATGGTTCGATGTTCCGAACACCACGGTATCGCCCACGTACCCGGGCAAAAACGGCGCGTCGTTCGAGACGTTTTTGTTCACGTTCCCTGCGGTTACGGGTGATGGCATTCGCGTGATCGGCGCGCCCGGCGGCGCTGCTGCCTTCATCTCCGTCGCAGAGCTGCGCGCGTATTCGGGCGGCACCATCACCAACACGCCACCGATCGCGGTGGCAGGCGCCAATCAAACCGTCGCTTCCGGCGCAGCCGTCGCCTTGGATGGCACGGGCTCGTTCGATCCGAACGGCGATACGCTGACATTCCAATGGGCACAAACGAACGGCCCTGCTGTCACGCTCTCCAGTGTTAGCTCTGCCGTGCCCACGTTCACAGCGCCTGTCGTGACGGCGTCCACTGCGCTCAGTTTTCGACTCACCGTCAGTGATGGCACGCAGCAGAGTATGGCTACCGTGGTGGTCACGGTGAACGCCGCTCCGCCGCCCGCGGAGTATACGGACGTCACCAGCTCCGCCGCGACCATCATCGCCTTCGTGACCGCGCCGCTCGGCGGCGGTAACAAGAACCTGGCGATCCTTCGGGACGGCGTTACGCCGGCCCCTGGCTCCAGCAACAATACCCAACAGTACGATTCTTGGAATGGCGGCGGTGCTCGCTCTGAAGATTGGTACGGCTACACCTTCTCCTCCCCTCAAAACTTCTCCAGACTGAGATTCCAAGAAGGCGGCTTGTTCTGGGACGGCGGCTTCTTCAGCTCGATCAAAGTGCAAGTTCGTCAGAGCGGCACTTGGGTGGATGTGCCAAGCGCTAGCGTCTCTCCCGCATACGTCGGCGCGAACGGCGTTTCCTTCGAGACGTTCACGTTCACGTTCACACCCATCTCCGGTGACGCGATTCGCGTCTACGGCGTGCCTGGCGGCGCCGCTCGCTTCACCTCGATCGCCGAGCTGCGCGCGTTCGTCTCCGCTAGTTCGGGCGGCAATCAAGCGCCCGTCGCCAACGCCGGCTCGAATCAAACCGTCGCTGCTGGGGCAGCCGTCGCGCTAAACGGCTCGGCTTCTTCGGATCCGGACGGCACTCCGCTGAGCTACCTGTGGACGCAAACCAGCGGACCCGCCGTCGCCTTGTCCAGCACCGGCGTCGTTTCACCGACGTTCACCGCGCCCAGCGTCTCTACGACCACCGTGCTCGGCTTCTCGCTCACCGTTAGCGACGGCAGCTTGAGTCATAGCGCCAGCGTCTCCATCACCGTCAATCCGGTGGTGCAGAATCGTCCGCCCGTCGCCAACGCCGGCTCGAATCAAACCGTCGCTGCTGGGGCAGCCGTCGCGCTAAACGGCTCGGCTTCTTCGGATCCGGACGGCACTCCGCTGACCTACCTGTGGACGCAAACCAGCGGACCCGCTGTCGCCTTGTCCAGCACCAGCGTCGTCTCACCGACGTTCACCGCGCCCAGCGTCTCTGCGCCCACCGTGCTGGGCTTCTCGCTCACCGTCAGCGACGGCAGCTTGAGTCATAGCGCTAGCGTCTCAATCACCGTCAATCGGCTGAATCGGGCGCCGGTGGCGAACGCGGGCGCCAACCAGAGCGTCACAGCAGGCGCTGCCGTCGCGTTGAGCGGCTCCGCTTCGTCGGATCCAGATGGCGATGCGCTGTCCTATCTCTGGTCGCAGACAGGCGGTCCCGCTGTCGCCTTGTCGAGCACAACGGCCATTGCACCTACGTTCTCCGCGCCGAGCGTGGCTGCGGCCACCGTGCTCGGCTTCTCACTCACCGTCAGCGACGGCAGCTCGAGTCACAGCGCTAGCGTCGCCATCACCGTCAACCCGCCCCCTGGCGAGTATACGGACGTGACCAGCTCCGCAGCCACCGTCATCGCCTTCATCACCGCGCCGCTCGGCGGCGGCAACAAGAACCTGGCGATCCTTCGAGACGGCGTCACTCCAGCCCCTGGCTCCACCAACAATACCCAGCAGTACGACTCTTGGAACGGCGGCGGCGCTCGCTCTGAAGACTGGTACGGCTACACCTTCTCCTCCCCTCAAAACTTCTCCAGACTGAGATTCCAAGAAGGCGCCCAATTCTGGGACGGCGGCTGGTTCAGCTCGATCAAAGTGCAAGTTCGCCAGAGCGGCGCTTGGGTCGATGTGACCGGCACCAGCGTCTCGCCCACCTACCCGGGCGCCAACGGCGTCACCTTCGAGACTTTCACTTTCACTTTCACACCCATCTCCGGTGACGCCATCCGCATCTACGGTGTACCTGGCGGCGCCGCTCGCTTCACCTCGATCGCCGAGCTGCGCGCCTTCGTGTCTGCTGGCGCCAGCAGCAATCAAGCGCCGGTCGCGAACGCCGGCTCGAATCAAAGCGTGAGTTCCGGAGCCGTCGTCAACCTCAACGGCAGCGCTTCGACCGATCCCGAAGGCGCCGCGCTCACCTTTCAATGGACGCAGACAGCTGGACCCACCGTCAGCCTCTCCAGCGCAACCAGCGCCACACCAAGCTTCGCGGCGCCCACGGTGAGCGTAGCTACGGACCTCACCTTCACACTGGCGGTGAGTGACGGGCTGCTTCAAAGCACCGCGAGTGTGACGATCAGCGTCCAGCCGCTACCGGCCGAGTATCAGGACGTGACTAACTCCGCCGCCACCATCATCGCCTTCGTCACGGCTCCTCTCGGCGGTGGCAGTCAGAGCCTTTCGATCCTGCGCGATGGCGTCACGCCCGCTGCTGGCTCCACCAACTACAGCCAACAGTACGATTCTTACAACGGCGGCGGCGCTCGCACCGAAGACTGGTACGGCTACACCTTCTCCGCCCCTCAAAACTTTTCGAGGCTCAGGTTCCAAGAGGGCGGACAGTTCTGGGACGGCGGATTCTTCACCTCGATCAAAGTGCAAGTTCGCCAGAGCGGCTCCTGGGTAGACGTGCCGAGCAGCAGCGTCTCCCCCTCCTACCTGGGCGCGAACGGTGTCTCCTTCGAGACCTTTACGTTCACATTCCCGCCCATCTCGGGAGACGCAATTCGCGTGTACGGCGCTCCGGGCGGAGCTGCTCGCTTCACCTCAATTGCGGAATTGCGCGCGTTCGTCTCGCCGTAACTGTTGGGAGTTGTTCCCCACTGGTGAGGCACTTTCGCGCAGCATCCCACCAATTTGTGGTGAGATAGTGTGTAGCGTGCCCACGACATTTCACGTCGACGTCATCTCAGGTAATCCCTGCGTATAAAATTGAACCGCCACTCTTCCGGCGCAATTTGCGAACAATTCGTAAGCCCAAAAAGCCTGGAGATATGTCAACATCCGGCTTCGCAGGCTCGACGAGCAAAAACGCGCGCTTAAAATCTCCGCCTCCGTGTCGCAACAGCAGGGGCAAGCGACGCACTGTTCTTTCCGCATGCGCGTCGCTCTTTTTCTGTCAAATCTGTCCGGCTTTTGAAGAACTGAGTGGAACGTGCTGGGAGAGCGCGTTTGTTTCTGGAGCCACCTGGCTGGCTCGCCGCTGAGAGGATTTCAATGAACCGAACCTGGATCGCTGGCAGCATTCTGTTTTCCACATTCGTCGCAGCGTGCGGCGCGTCACCTCAGCAAGAGCCAATGACGGTGGCGACGGGCGGAGCCAGCGTAAGCGGTGGCGCATCGGCCACCTCGGGCGGACAGATCTCGGGCGGACAAGCCTCTGGTGGGCAGACCTCAGCCGCGGGTGGACAAGCAGTAGCCGCCGGTGGACAAGCAACTCAAGGTGGAGCCACCGGCGTCGGTGGGCGTACCACGGGCGGCGGCCCGAACATGGTACCAGCGGCAGGCGGCGCGCCCAGCGGCGCGGGCGGCACTTCCGCGAGCGGCGGCCGCGACAACAGTGGCGCCGGCGGCTTCGTCCCGCCGGTGTGCAGTGACACTTCGCTGCCCGCGAACGCGCCGGAGATGGTGCAGGGCGTGTGGAAGGACATCAGCCCACCCGTCCAATTCGGTGCCCAAGGGAACATCACCCAGGGCATGACCTCGGATCCCTGCAATCCCGCGACGCTCTATGTGTGCGTGGTGTCCGTGACGGCGGCAACGTCCGCCCTGGACGGCCTGTATCGCACCACCAACGCCGGCACTAGCTGGACGCGCTTGGGCAACTTCGAGAATCCCGTCAAGGTTCGCGTCAACCCGCGAGACCCCAAGCACCTGTACGTCGCCGACGGCGTCTCCGGTGGCACGAACGGCTTTTGGGTGTCCAAGGACGGCGGTCTGACGTGGAAGCTGCCGGACGGCTTCCGATCGCTGATGGGCGAGCTGACCTCCGACGCCTATCACATCGAGCCCGATCCGACGGATTTCAATCACGTGCTCGTGACGTTCCACAACCCGTGGCGCGCAGAGAAGTACAAGGGGAACTCCAGCATCATCGAGTCGTTCGATGGTGGCGATTCCTGGAAGGTCCATCCGCCGATCAACACCACGTGGGCCGGCGGTTACAACGTGTTCTTCCTGCACAATCCCGAGCTCGGTATCGGTGATTCGAAGACGTGGCTCTTCGGTACGCAGGGCGAAGGCTACTGGCGCACGAACGACGCGGGCGAACACTGGACGAAGGTGACACCCGTCAACATGGACCACGGCGGCGGCACGCTCTACTACACGAAGGACAAGGTGCTCTACGCCAGCGGCGCTCCGGACGTGCTGCGCAGCACGGACAACGGCGCCACGTGGTCCAGCTTGACGCCAGTTCAGTTCACCGCGTTCTTGTCGGTGATCGGCGACGGCAACTCGATCTACACGGCCTCGCACTGGGGTGGAAAGTTCATGACCGCATCGGAGAAGAACCCCACCACGTGGGCTCCCCTTGGCGGCGACCCCGCGTCTTTCTCGGGCTCGGGCCCGTTCGAAATGCGCTTCGATTCT
>Ga0247764_1000742_pt1 | contig 11508 bp, 6 predicted proteins | sample UWRJL051202B4_FD_179932 | JGI IMG/M metagenome (GOLD analysis project Ga0247764, IMG submission 179932) | Plant litter microbial communities from Arlington Agricultural Research Station in Wisconsin, United States - UWRJ-L051-202B-4 | ecosystem: Environmental > Terrestrial > Plant litter >...
CCGCTCGGTGCGCTCGAAGACTTCCGCTGCCTCGATGTAACGCCCACCCGCGTAGAGATCCGCCCCGCGAGCCACGTAGTTCCCCGCGCAGCCTGCCAAACAAGCCGCCAACGCGAAGGCAGTCAAAGCACCCCGAATGGTCACTACTTATAGAGTACCCGTTACCGGCCAAGCTTTCCAGGGGCGGGTCTAGTCTCACGCAAGAATCACAGGCGCGGTGTTTTCTACGCAGTGTGCGTCGATGGCGTCTGTCAGGGAAACTCCAGCTCAGGATTTCTGGCTTTGCGCGGGAAATGCCGACGGCAACATTGTGCCAGATGGGTGTTCGGAGACGTTGCCATCTGGCACAGTATTGTGCCAACATCGGGCCTGCCTGGGACATGGTCAGCTCGACCTGCGGTCGCACTACCGTCGGTCAGTGGGCCAAATTCGGGAGTTTACGGCTTAGGAGGACTTATGACGGCATCACAAAACAAGTTCGGCGCGTTGTTGCTGCTCGGCTGCTTGGCAGCGGTTTGGCCCAGTCCGGCGCTCGCGGCTGAGGGCGATGCCAAAAAGGCGGAGGGCAGCGACACACCCAGTGAAGCAGCTGAGGCTGCCGAGCCGGTTGAGGACGGCGAGCCCAAGGCCGACCCCGCGGAGGGGGAGAAGCCGAAGTCCAAAGCCGACGCCGTGCCTGAGGATCCAGGCAGCCCGATCGAGGATCCGAACAAGACGTATCACTTCGTCGGTCTGCGCTATCGGCACATCATCGTGCCGCAGTTCATCCTCGGCCTGTTTGCGAGCGGCGGTACTACCGTGTCCGTGCCGTCGATTGGGCCCGAGTTTGCGATTCGCAAAGGCGGCTTCGAATACAACTTGTCCGTTTGGTACGCCAACTACGGCATGGCTCTGACCAAGTTCAAGGCCAAGAACGATCCGCCAGAAGCTTGGGAAATGGTGGAGAGCAAGCTCCACGCGGTGTACCTGAGCGCGGACTTTCTGTGGAGCCACGAGTTCTCCCCCGAGTTCGCGTTGAACTACGGCATGGGCGCTGGGCTCGGCGTGATCTTCGGCAACCTGTATCGCACGCAGGCGCGACCGAAGACGGCCGACGTCAACGGCGAGTACGAGTCGTGCCCGGGCGTTGAGCAGCCGGGGTCGCCGACCGCCAGGTTCTGCTCGAACGACAACAATCATTACAACGGCTACACCGAGCCCTCTTTGGTCAACGGCGGTTCGGTGCCACCCGTGTTCCCGTGGCTCTCGATCCAGACCGGCTTGCGTTACAAGCCGCACCACAACTTCGTCGCGCGCTTGGACGCTGGTTTCGGTCTGAGCGGCTTCTTCCTGGGTGTGGGCGCCGACTACGGTCTGTGAACGCAGCGTAGTCGATTGTGCTGGGTGGGTCGTGGGCTGAGCGGGATATGAGCGAACTCGATTTTCCTCCACGGTATGCGCCGATTCGTCGCTTGGGTCAGGGTGGCGGCGGAGAGGTGTGGGCGGTGCGCGACGGGGCGGGGCGCACCTTCGCGCTGAAGGTGTTGGCAGAGGACGCCAGCGAGCCAGAAATGGCTGCGTTGGTGCGTGAGGCTGCGGCGTTGTCCGGCCTGGAAGGGCTGGGCGTGCCGCGAGTGATCGCGTTCGGACGCTTGCCCTCACCGGGTGGGGAGCCCGGAGCGCGTCAGACGGGCCGCGCGTTTTTGGTGCGCGAGTTGGTGGAGGGGCATAGCCTCGAAAGTTTGATCGAACAGCACGCGGACGGGCCGCGCGTGCTGAACGCCCTGGTGACGGCCGCCGATCAGCTGACGCTGCTGCACCGCAGCGGCTTGCTGCACGGGGACGTGAAGCCCGCGAACGTCATCGTCACGGACGCGGGACGCGGCACGTTGGTGGACTTGGGTCTGGCGGCACCGTTCATGGAAGGTGGCTGTGCCGCGGAGGGTTTGAGTCCACGTTACGCCGCGCCGGAGCTGTTCGAAGGTAAGCCGCTCACCGTGCGCGCCGAGGTGTACGCGTTGGGCGTGACGCTGCAAGAGATCGTGGAAGCGTTGGGGTCGGGCGGACTGTCCGCCTCGGTCCACGCGGAGCTAGCGGAGATCGCAGCGCGTGCCACGGCGCGACAACCGGGCGAGCGGTATCCATCCGTCGATGAAGTGGCCAGCGCCGTTCGTCGCGCGGCAGCGCTAGCGGCGCCCAGCGAAGACAACGAAGCGCTGATGAACTGGCCGATCACCGGGATCGACTCGATCTCTGCCAGTTTGCTGACGGCAGCCAAGGCGCTTTTACCGGGCAAGGCTCTGCGGCTCGTGGGAGAGAACGGTTCGGGCCGCACGGCGTTGTTGCGGCGCTTGGCCTGGTCCCTGGGCGCGGAGGGTAAGCAGGTCGCGTTGTTCGAGGCCGGCGTGGAGCTCGCAGCGGTGGAGCGTGAACTGGCGGGCAACGCTGCCGCCACCGAGCCGTATTTTTTGGTGGACGACGCAGACAGCGCGTCCACGCCCGTGCAGGAACGGCTGCAGTCCGCACAGCAGGGCGGCGCGCGCTTGGTTTTGGTGGGGGGCGCAGCCTGGGCCCAAACCGAGAAGGACGTCGCGGTGCCGCCACTCGATCCGCACGCGGCGCGCGACTTGGTTCGGCGAGCCATCCCGTCGTTGACGGAGAACGTCGCCGCGCGCCTGGTCGAGCTATCCGCGGGCAGGCCGGGTGAACTCTTGCGCATAGTGCGACAGCTCGCGGGGGAAACCGTGGCGCTGACGTCCGAGGTGGAGCGCGTGCTCGGTGCGTCCGATTATCCGCAGAGCGTGCCCCAAGCGCCGCTCGGCAAGGCGCAGTTCTTGTTGGATCGCGGCCGCTACAACGAAGCGCGCGTGGCCGTGGAGGCCCTGCGTGAGCTTTCGCCGAAGGACGACGCTGAACGCATCGCCATCGAAATCGCGCGGGCGCGGCTGCACTTGGGCTTCGGCGACGCCGCCGCCGCGCTGCAGCGTCTGAATGGTTTGGAGCAAACGCTGGCTGTCGAGCATCCGGCGCGACGTGAGCTGCTGCTCTATCTGGGCCGCGCATGTCTTGGCACGGGGGATTACGCGCGGGTTGTCAGCGTGCTCGACGATCTGACACGCGACGACGACGTAGTCGCCGCCGAGGCCCTGGCGTTTCATGGCTTGTCTCTGTCTCTGCTTGGGCGTGGAGAAGAAGCGGTGCAGGAGTTGGAACGCGCCGTCGCGTTGGCTGCACAGTTGGGGGAAGCGCGCGCGGAAGCGGTGACGCTGGCGTCCTACGGTTTGGAGCTGCAGCGCGCGGATCGCATCGACGAAGCGCGCAGCGCTTACGAGCGCGCTATCGCCGCGGCCGAACGCGCGGATGACGCCGGTACGTTGGCGGTGGTGCGCGCGAACTTGGCAGGGCTGCTCAAAGTGCGCGGCGACATCGCTGGCGCCATCGAACAATTCGAAGCTGCGCTGCACATGGGGCGCCGCTCGGGGCGCAGCAATACCGCGCGCCAAGCGCTGCTCAACCTGGCCAATCTGGATTTGTACCTGGGTCGAGTCGCGCGGGCACAGACCCGCATCGAGGCTGCGGCGGAGCCGGCGGAGCCGTTGCCGGCCATGACTCAGGCGCAACTGCTCGGTCTCCAGGCGGAGCTCTCGTTGCAGCAGGGCCAACTAGAGCAGGCGGTCCAACACTACGAAGCCTCGGCCACGCGCTACGAGGAGTTGGCGCGCTCGGTGGATGCGGCGGAAGCGCGGCTCGAAGGCGTGTTGGCGGCAGCGCGGTTGCCGCGTCCCGAGCTCGCGTTGCTGCGTGAACGTCTCGACTCCGCGCGCAAGCTGCTCGCGGACGCTTCGGCGCACCGCGCGCTGTTACTGCTGGCCTGCGCGCGCGTGGCCGACGTGGCGGGCGACGAAGCGGAGGCGCGCTCGCGCCTGGACGAGGCGCTGCGCGTGGCGCGCGAAGCCGGCCAGCGTGAATGGTGTTGGCGCACGCTCGAAGCGCGCGCCGAACTCGAAGAACGCGGCGGTCAGCCGACGCTGGCGCGCCGCGACCGCGAGGAGGCCGTGGCGCTGCTGGAAGAAATCGGCGCGCGGTTGCCTCGCGATCTGCGTGAAGTGTATTGGAATGATCCGCGCCGCGCCGCGCTGCGCGCAGCCACCGCTCAGTCCGTGGCCGTCGCCGCCAGCGAATACTCGTCGTTTGCTGGGACCTACGCCGAGACGCGCGGGGCGACCGCGACACTCAGCCGCGCCACCACCAACCTATCGCAGCTGTCCCAGACCCCGCTCGAGCGCCGCCTGAGCCGCCTCTTGGAAGTGAACGCGGAACTGGTCGGTGAGCTGGAGGTGGAAGCGCTGCTGGCGCGCGTTACCGATTTCGCGGTGGAGCTGGCGCGGGCCGAACGCGGCATGGTGATCTTGCGGGCCGACGACGGTTCGCTCAGCATCCACACTTCGCGGGCGCGCGGCGCCAACGCTCCCGACTTCGAGTTCTCCCGCTCGATCGCGGAGAACGTCATCGAATCCCACGCGCCGCTGCTGACGCTGAATGCGCAAGGCGACGTGCGCATGAAGGGTTACAGCTCGGTGCACCAGATGTCGCTGGAGGCGGTGGCTTGCGTGCCGATCTTGGCCGCGGGCAAGCGCGCGATCGGCGCCTTGTACGTCGAGACGCGCACGCGCAAAGGCGACCATTTCGAACGAGAATTGCCGACTTTGTGCGCCTTCGCGGATCAGGTCGCGATCGCGCTGCTCAACGCGCGCTTGATCTCGGAGAATCAGCGCCGCGCCGACGAGCTCGCGGCCGTGAACGTCACGCTGACGGAGGCGCAAGAGCGCTTGCGCGAGTTGCTAGGCGACCGGACGGAGCAGCTCAAGCGTGCGCGTCGCCGCTTGAAGGATGCGCGCGAGACGCTGTACGGCCATTTTGGCTATCACGGTTTGGTCGGCACCAGCGCGGCGATGCGGCGCGTGTACGCTTTGATTGAACGCGTGCGCAACACCGACGTACCGGTCTTGATCACGGGCGAGAGCGGCACCGGCAAAGAAATGGTCGCGCGCGCCATCCACGAGACCTCACCGCGCGCGAAAGCCAAGATGTTGGGCGTGAACTGCGGCGCCATCCCGGAAAACCTGCTCGAGAGCGAGCTGTTTGGTCACGTGCGGGGCGCCTTCACCGGCGCCGATCGCGAACGACGCGGCCTCTTCCGTGAATGCGACGGCGGCACCATCTTGCTCGACGAAATCGGCGAGACGCCAGCGAAGATGCAGGCAGGCTTGTTGCGCGTGTTGCAGGAGAAGCGGGTGCGCCCGGTGGGCGGCAGCCAAGAGTCCGCGGTGGACGTGCGCGTGATCTTCGCCACCAATCGCGATCTCGCTGCGATGGTAGAACAGGGCAAATTTCGCGAGGATCTGTACTACCGGATCCAGGTCGTGGAGGTGCGTCTGCCAGCGTTGCGCGAACGTATCGAAGACATCCCGCAACTGGTCGACCACTTCCTGGGCATCTTTGCCGCGCGCTACAAGCGCGAGAAGCGCTTGGTGTCGCGTGAGGCGCTGCGCATGCTGAGCCAACACCCTTGGCCCGGCAACGTGCGACAACTCGAAAACGTGCTGCTCAACGCCTGGGTGATGAGCGAAGAGGAAGAGTTATTGCCCGAAGATTTCGATCTGCCCATGCCCGCCGTCCCCAGCGCCGCCCGCGCGCCGGCGCGTCCTGCGGAGGCGCCCAAGCCCGTCAAGGGCACGACCTCCGAGCACTTCCGCGGCGAGCGGGAGCGCATCCTGGACGCACTCCGCGCGTGTAACTGGAATCGCGTCAAAGCCGCAGAATTGAGCGGGATTCCGCGCCGCACGTTCTATCGACGGTTGCGCGAATATGGAATTCAATGATGACGAGCGATGCTAGGAGCAGGGGAGTCGTGCTGGCGCTGATCGCGGTCGCGGCTTCGTGTGGCAACGGTCAGCGGCAAGCCAACGAATCGAGCGGCGTTGGGGGTAGCGTGAGCGGCATCGGCGGTAGCGCGAGTGCCGCGGGAGCTTTCGCGAGCGGCGGCACGGACCTAACTCTCTCGTTCGGCGGTACGTTCGGCAGCCACGACTGCAGTCTCGGCGGAGCAAGCGAGGAGCTGCTCGGCAGCGCCGGAGCGCCCGTAGATCACCATCACCTCGACCAAACCTGCGTGGAGGGCGAATGCTCGCGCGGCCTGACCCCGACCTGGCGAACCGATGCTCTGACTCAAGGCAAGTACTGCCAATGCGTTCTTCGCTGCAGCAGCGACTCCCACTGCCCGGGCGTGTCACGGTGTTATCCCTTGTGGGACGTTCCGGTTTGTGGCTGTGAGCTGCCTCTGCCCTGAGAGCTCGTGATTGCGGCTGTTCGCTGCGGCGGCGAAGACCGTCAAGTCTTCAAAATCACTTCGATGTGCGAGCGCAGAATCTGACTTTACTGGCATGGTAGTTCGAAAGCGCTCGTGGCACACTCAGCCCATGCTGGGCGTGTTGGTGAGGCTTGGGCTGACTGCAGCGTTCTTCGTGTTCGCAGCTTCGTGCACGGCGGATGAGCCCGAGCCCGAACCTGCGAAAGGCGGGCAACCTGGCGCAGGCGGCAACGAAACCAGCGGAGGCGTTAGCGCCGGTGGCAAATCCAGCGCGGGTGGCACCCAGTCCAGCGGGGGTGCCAAGACATACGGCGGCGCCCAGTCGTACGGCGGCAACACCTTCGATTGTGAGAACATTCAGTGTTTCCGCGCGATCGAATGCGTTGAGGAATGCGGCGGGCCGGTGCTGAGCTCGGGCTGTTGCCCGTGCGGAGAGGGCACATTCGATTCGATCACCTGCTCCAACAACGGCAGTGGTGGAAGTGACGGGGCGGGCGGCGCCGTCGGCGTTGCTGGTAGCGACGCGCTGGGTGGCGTTGAGTGACGGCCCGGGCACGGTCTGCACCCGCGACCTGCGAGCCACCGACTAGCTTACCCAATTCCGAGCTGCTTGAGCTTCTTGTGCAGACCTTCGCGCGTGATGCCGAGGGTCTTGGCGGCGGCGGTTTTGTTGTTACCGTGATCGCGCAGCGTCTCCAGCAGAATCTGGCGCTCCACTTGATCGACCATTTCGCGCAGCGTGCCCTTGGCTTGCGCGGCGCCGAGCACCAAACCCTCGACTTGACGGATGCGTGAGCTCAGCAGGTTCACGTCGATGGTTTCGCCCGCGTCGGCCTGGATCACCAAGCGTTGCACTTCGTTCTCGAGCTCGCGCACGTTGCCGGGCCAATCGTGCGCCGACAACACCGACAGCGCCTCGTCGCTAAAACCGGCGACGGGTTTACCGAACTCGCTCGTGTAACGACCCAAGAAGTGCCGAGCCAGCAGCGGCACGTCGTCGCGGCGCTCGCGCAGCGGCGGGACGCGCACCGGGAACACGCGCAGTCGGTAGTACAGGTCCTCTCTGAAGCGGCCAGTGCGCACTTCCTCTTCCAGATCGCGGTTGGTAGCGGCCACGATGCGCACATCCACCTGACGCGAGCTGGTGCTGCCGAGGGCGCGCACTTCGCCTTCCTGCAGCGCGCGCAAGAGCTTTGCTTGCAGGCCGAGCGGCATCTCGCCGATTTCGTCGAGGAACAACGTGCCGCCGTCGGCGACCTCGAACAGGCCCTTCTTGTCGTCGCTGGCGCCCGTGAAGGCGCCGCGTTTGTGCCCGAACAATTCGCTCTCCAGCAAATTCTCCGCGAAGGCGGCGCAGTTCTGCGCCACGAACAGCTTGTCTCGGCGTTTGCTGCGATAGTGCAAAATCGAGGCGATGCGCTCTTTGCCGGTGCCCGTCTCGCCGTGGATGAGCACGCTGACGCGTGTGTCCACGACCTTGTCGAGCTGACGCAATAGCTCCGTCATCGCGCGGCTGCCGCCAATGATTTCGGTGTCTGGGCTGTTGCCGCGTTCGCGCCGACGCAAGAAGGAGTTCTCTTTTTTGAGCTCTTGCTGCTTGCTGGCAAGCTCACGGATCAGTCGCGCCTTGCTGATCGCTAGGGAGGCGTGCGCGGAAAGCACGCTGAGCGCGTCCACGTCCGGGGCGCCAAACAGCGCCGGCGCGCCACGACTGTCCACTTGTAGCACCCCGAGCACTTCATTGCTGCGCCACAGCGGAATCCCCATCGTGCTGTAGATGCTGGCACCCAGCAGAGACTCTGAGCTCATGTCTTCGGCGGGAGCATCAGCCACGAGCACAGCCGCGCGTTCGCGCATGACCTTGCGCAAAATACTACGCGGGATGGCAAACGGCTCTGCTGGGGCGCCCAACGCGCCCGTCGCGTCGCGCACGCACAGCGCGCGCGGAGTCAGACCGTGTGTCACCGTTTCGCTGGCTGGCAGGCTCTCATCGCGCAACAAGACCGCGGCGTGCGTCGCACGCGGTACCAACGTCAGGGCGGCCTCGGCCACGGCCGCGGCAACTTTCTCTAGTTCTTCAGCGGCGCCAATCTGCCGCAGCGCGCCCAACAACACGCGCAGGCGCGGAGCTTCATCGAGCGTCACGTTGTCGCGCGCCAACTCCGAGACCGGCTTGACCGCCAAGACTTGACCGGTTTCGCGATCCGGCTCGATGCGCAAGCGCAAACGCGTCGCGTTCGGGCCGTTCTCACCGAGCTGCAGCTCGTCCGCGTCGAGCACCACACAGCGCTCGTTGCGCGCGCCCAGCTCGATACGTTGTGAGCCGCGCACCAAACAAGTGCCGTTGCTGCTGCCCAGATCTTCGACCACGACCTGGTCGCTGCCGACCAACAGCCGCGCGTGTTGCGCCGAGACGTGTGCGTCGGGAATGGCGACGTCGTTCGCGCCATGCCGCCCAATGCGGATCACGTCGGCGTCCAGTCGGAATACCCGACCCACCGCGCCACCGCTCAGCACCTCGATAGCCACCTGCGCCATTGGCAGAAGTACTAACCCTTCTCCGACACCTTTCAAAAAACAACCCGCAAAGCCCGGTTTCCCTGCGGAGCCGGACTTGCGGGTTTGTTTTCGATCCGGAGATCCCGATCAGCCGGAGCGTGCGGCTAGGCGGCGGGCAGCTTCCTTGAGCGGCTGATCGCCCATGGCTTTGTCGCGATCGGGCGACTTGGCGTTCTTGTCGATGATATCGTTGAGCTTGTCCACGGCGCCTTTGGCGCCCTTCGGCGACAGGCGGTCGATCACGGACGCGGCCACGAAGCGCACGGAAGCGTTCGAGAAGTTTTCGATCCGGTTCACGATCTCGTCGCGGGTTTGCTCGTTGCCGAAGATGCCAGCCATGTAACCGGCCTTGATCGCAACGAACTGATTCTTGCGATCCTGGTTCTCCGTCTTGCCCATCGCCTCCACGTAGCAGGGCGCGCGGTCCCCACACGCCTTCAGCAACTCTTCGGCTTGCGTCAGGAGCTGCTTCTCCAGCGTGGTGCCGTAGCTGTCGGTCGCCTTCTTCACCTGGGGCAACTGATCGGCTTTTGCCAACTTGATGCTCGTGACGGTGATGGTCTGCTGGACGGCCTTCCGCGCGTCCGCGTCACCCTTGATGGCGTTGACGCGACCGAGCAACCAGTCCGCGATGCCGGCGTCGAAGAAGCGACCGCTCGCCTCCGTCAGCACCTCCAGCGCCGACTGTCCGGTGCGCAGGTGCGCGTCCGCGCTCAGGCTCTCATACGCCGTCTTGAAGCCGGCGATGGAATCCGGCGTGGCCGGCAAGTTCGGCAACTGAGCCGCGAGCAGCGCCTTGGTCGGGTCGTCCGTCTCGCTCTTCAGCACCTCCAAGATCGGTCCCACCGCTTCGATGCGCCCGACGGACCCGAGGATGTCCGCCGCGTCCTGCACGCAGCGTTTGCCTTTGGGATCGTCCTTCTCCAGGTTCAGATCCTTCAGCCGACCTTTGCAGTAGCTGAGTAGCTTGTCGTCTTCGCCCTTCAGCAGCTTGACCGCAGCGTCCGTGCTCGGTTTGCCGATCTGAATCAAGGCGGACATCGCGGTGGCGCGGAAGTCGCTCTTGGCCGGATCCAGCACCATCCTGATCAGCGCGGGCACCGCCGCAGGATCGCCGATACGGCCGAGCAACGAGGCCGACGTGGTCTGCCAGAACTGCTGATCCATGTAGTCGCTGACGGCGTCGCGATCCTTCTTGCCTTCGGGTCGCGCGGCTTCCGCTTCGATCTTCGTGATCAGCGGACCGACCCAGGCCTTGTTCGGCATGTTCAGGATCGCGGTGTTGAAGTCCTTGAACGTCACGCCGCCCAGCATGGTGTTGGCGCGGAACTTCAAGAATGCGTCCAACATGGCTTGGGCGGACGACTCGAGCTTCATGTCGCCCACGGCGATCGCGGCCCACTTGACGTCGGTGTCGTCTTTGCCGGTGCGCGGGCTCTTCGCGAAGTCTTCCAGCGCCTTCTTGTAAGCAGGCTCCGCGCGCTTGTCGCGGTAACCAGCGAGCAGCTTGATCAACGTCACACGGCTCTTGGGATCGAGCTGATCGGCCGCCTCGACGTAGGTCTTCGTCAGCGGCTCGATGGTCTTGGCGATCAGGTCCTGCACCTCTTTCGCCTTCGGGTCTTTGTTGGCGCGGGTGAGGGAATCTTCGAAGAACTGCTCGAAGCGGGCGACGGCGCGCGCGCGCCAGGCAGGCTCGCTGAGTTTGTCGACCCAGTACTCCGGCTGACTCTCGTCTTTACAGCCTGTCAGGCTGAGCGCCGTCGCGCCCACAACGGCGAACGGAACGGTTCCGAGCAAGAGCGAACCAATCAAGGATGCGAGAGTTCGCGAAGCGCGCAGCATGGAGATCCTCCGGCGTGTCGAGATGGACGGTGAGGGTGACGACCGGTGGCGGTCGGAACCCCACTACAATTTCCCGTCAGAGCGGAACGTAAGCCGCCGGGCTCTTCGCTGTCAATCAAACGGAGGGCCGTTTTCGCTCGTCCAAACACCAGCGAGACACAGGCCGGAATTGTGATGCGTCGCGTTATGCCCTCAACCGATGATCATATCGGGCGAGAGCGTGCGGCCTTCCCGGAAACGCTTGAAGCTCCAGGCTTCGAGCTCCGCGCTGCTTTGGCCGGTGAGGACGTGCGCCGCCAAACGTTTGCCTACAACCGGCGCCATCATGAAGCCGTGCCCCATGAAGCCGCTGCACAGATACAAGCCGCGTGGCGCATCTGCCGCACCGAGGATCGGACCTTGATCCGGCGAGATGTCGTACAGGCCCGCCCATTGGCGCAGCACCCGCACGCGTGAAAGGGACGGACAGCGTCCGACCAGTGCTCGCGCGTAGAGCGCTAGAAAGCGCATGGAAGAGGTCTGACAGTCCGTGTTCGGGGCGCGCGCATCGCTGATGCCGCCCACGATCTCTCCGCGCGTGGACTGTGAAAAGTACAAACCGTCCGTCAGATCGGCGACGAGCGGACCCAAAAATGGCTTTAGCGGTTCGCTCGCGCAGATTTCGTGGCGGTGCGGGTGCGTCGGCAACGTCGCGCCGGCGAGCTGCGCGACCCCAGGGCTGAGCGCGCCGCACGCCACCACGACCTTGGACGTTG
>Ga0247764_1000744_pt1 | contig 11499 bp, 12 predicted proteins | sample UWRJL051202B4_FD_179932 | JGI IMG/M metagenome (GOLD analysis project Ga0247764, IMG submission 179932) | Plant litter microbial communities from Arlington Agricultural Research Station in Wisconsin, United States - UWRJ-L051-202B-4 | ecosystem: Environmental > Terrestrial > Plant litter >...
ACCAACTGGGACCCGTCCGGGCAATGGAAGTCGCTCGACGAGATCCTCGCCTGCACGGATGTGTTTCTGCCCAATGCCGCCGAGCTTCGTGCGATCACCGGCGAAAGCGGGGCAGCCGCTCTCGTCGCCCGCGGGACGACCGTGGTGATGAAGGACGGTGCCCGGGGCGCGCGGGCGTGGTGGCCGGGCGGCGAATGCGTTCTCCCCGGCCCCCGGGTGCAGGTCGTCGACACCGCCGGGGCCGGGGACAGCTTCAACGCGGGCTTCCTGGCCGGCCGCCTGGCCGGGTTCGCGATCGAGGAGGCGGTCAACTGGGCGGTCACGGCCGGGGCGCTGAGCACCCGGGCGGCCGGTGGCACCGCCGCCCAGGCGACCCGCGAGGAGATCATCCTTTCAGCCCGCTGAAGGTCATCGTCGCGATGAACTTCTTCTGGGCGACCAGGAAGGCCAGGATCAGCGGCAGCGTGGCGATCACGTTGCCGGCCATCAGCTGCGCCCATTCCGTGCGCCGGGTGCCCTGGAAGCTGGCCAGCCCGACCTGCAGCGTGAACTTGGTGTCGTCGCTGATCGCCACCAGCGGCCACAGCAGATCGTTCCAGCTGGACAGCAGGGTGAAGATCGCCAGCGTCGCCATCGCCGGCCGGGCCAGCGGCAGCACCACGCTGACGAAGGTGCGCAGCGTCGAGCAGCCGTCGAGCCGGGCCGCCTCCTCGAGTTCGACCGGCAGCGACAGGAAGAACTGCCGCATCAGGAAGATCCCGAAGGCCGACGCCAGCCACGGGACGAAGGCCGCCGCCAGTGTGTCGACGATGCCGGCCCGGGCGAACATCAGGTAGGTCGGGATCATCAGCAGCTGGGTCGGGATCATCACCGTCGCCACGATGAGCAGGAAGGCGATGCCCCGACCGGCGAACTTGAGCCGGGCGAAGCCGTAGCCGGCGAGCGAGCAGAGCACCAGGTGCGAAACCACGGCGATGGTCGAGACGATGACGGTGTTGATGAACCAGCGCACCACGTGCGACTCGGTCAGCAAGGCCTTGTAGCCGGCCAGGTGCAGGCTGGTGGGGATCAGCTTGGGCGGGAACTGGTTGATCTCGGCGGTGGTCATGAACGAGGTCAGCACCATCTGCACGAGCGGCAGCACGAAGATCAGGGCGAGCGGCATCAGCAACAGGTGCCAGCCGCTGAACGGGAGCCACCGGCGGCGCGGAGTGGCGATCGCCATCAGAAGGCCTCCGATCCGGTGCGGCGGCTGTACCAGATGACGCCGACGGTCAGCAGCATCGTGACCGCGAAGAGCAGGTAGGCGACAGCTGCGCCGTACCCCAGCCGTTGGGTTTGGAAAGCCAGCTCGTAGATGTAGTAGACGACCGTCTGGGTGCTGTTGAGCGGCCCGCCGCGGGTGGTCGTGAAGATCAGGTCGAAGAGTTGCATCGCGGTGATGGTCTGCCAGATGGCGGTGAAGACGGTGACCGGCCGCAGCTCCGGCAACGTGATGTGCAGGAAGACCCGGAGCCGGCTGGCCCCGTCGACGACCGCGGCCTCCACGAGTTCCTGGGGGATGTCCTGCAGCGCGGCCAGGTAGACCACGGCTGTGAAGCCGATCTCGCCCCACAGCGCGATCAGGACGATGACGAAGAGGGCCTCTTTCGGGCTCTCCAGGAACTGCTGGGTGGGTATCCCGAGCCGGCGCAGCACCTCGTTGGCCGCGCCGAACTGCGGGTTGAAGACGAAGCTGGCCAGGATGCCGGTCGCCGCCGCCGACGCCACGTAGGGCACGAAGATGCAGGTGCGGTAGAAACCGATCAGCCGGATGCGCTGGTTGAGCGCGACCGCGATCAGCATGCCGAGCAGGATCGACGCGGGCACGAAGATCAGGGTCAGCACTAGCGTGTGCTGGGCCGCCGCCACCGCGTCGGGATCCTCGGCGATGCGCTGGTAGTTGCGCCAGCCGACGTCCACGGCCGGGGCGATGCCGTTCCACTTGGTGCGGGAGATGAAGAAGGCCCACACCGCCGGGAAGATCGACAGCCCGACCACGATGAGGGTCGCCGGTGCGGCGAAACCCCAGCCGGTCAGGGTCCGCCGGGCCGCCCGGCCACGCCGCCCGCGCGTACGCGGTGGAGTGGCCGGGACGGAACGCGGCGTGGCCGCGAACGTGATGGACATCAGTTCTCCAGCGCGTCGGCCGACTTCTTGGCCGCGTCGTCGAGGGCCTGTTTCGGGGTGGCCGCGCCCTGCAGCACCTTGGCGATCGCGTCGCCGACGTTGCGGGACATCTCCTCGTAGCCGGGCAGGGTCGGGCGGGCCTGCTTGGCGTTGGCCAGGTTGGCGAAGAACTTGTCGCCGCCCGGGTACTCCTTGACGTACGCGGCGAACTCCGGGGTGTCCTTCTCGGTCGAGCGCAACGGCAGGTTACCCACGGCGAGGTTCCATTTGGCGTCGGTCTGCGCGCTGGTCAGCCATTTGATGAAGTCGCGGGAGGCGCCGGCCCGGTTGACGTCGTCGTGGTTGAAGAGCACCCACAGGTCGGGCCCGGAGACGGTCTGGTGGTCGCCGTTGAAGCCGGGCAGGTTCACGACGCCGTAGGACAGCTTGGCGCCCTTGAGGTCGAGCAGGGACCACGGCCCGGAGAGCATCATGCCGACGTGGCCGCTGTTGAAGAGCGGACCGTACTTCTCGTCGGTCTGGTCCAGGTACATCGACTTGTCGTCGACGGCCATCGCGCGCAGCGTCTCGAGCGCGGCCACCCCGGCGTCGGAGTTGAAGGCCGGCTTGGTGCCGTCGAGGATCTTGCCGCCGTGCTGCCAGAGCAGCGGCCACAGGTGCCAGGTGGTGTCCTCGCTGCCGGAGACCGAGTAGGCGGTGCCGTAGGTGTTGGTCGCCGTGTTGGTCAGCTTCTTGGCCGCGGCCCGGAAGTCGTCCCAGGACCACGAGTCGGTCGGGTAGTCGAGCCCGGCCGCGTCGAAGAGCTTCTTGTTGTAGATCAGGGCCAGGTTGTCGACCAGCGCGGGGACGCCGATCACCTTGTCGGCGGGGGTGGCGACCGCGCGGGCGGCGGCCGGCATCTCGTTCCAGCCGAAGGACGGGTCGGCCACGTAGGAGGTGAGGTCCTGGGTCTTGCCGCTGGCGCCGAGGTCGCCGGCCCAGCTGCCGAAGGCGTACGAGATGTCGGGGTAGCTGCCGCCCGCGAAGCCGGCCGACAGTTTGGTCAGCAGGTCGTCGGTGGTGGGCGCGCCGGGCGAGGTCTTGACCGTGACGTTCGGGTGCAGGGCGTGGTATTCGTTCCCCAGCTTCTCGGCGACCGTCTCCGCCTCCGAGGTCTGCCCGGTCCACCAGTTGATGGTCACCGCGGCGCTCGGGTCGTACCCGGCGGCCGCGTCCTTGCCGCCGTCGTCGCTGGACCCGCCGGTGCAGGCCCCCAGAAGCAGGACCGCGGCGGCGGCCGCGCCGACGGTCAGGTGTCGCCGTGAAATGGTCATCGCGCTACCTCGGAGTCTCGGGGAAAGATGAAGCTAGGCGTCAGTGAGCACTACGGAGCGGGTCAGCAGGCGGGGCTGGTCGGGGTCGAGACCGCGGTGGGCGGCCAGGGCGATCGCGAAACGCTGGGCGAGGACGAGTTGGGCGAGGGGGTCACGCTCGTCGCGGTAGGCGGTGGCGCCGGCCGCGCGGGCCACGTCGTCGAGCCCGGCCGGGACGGCGCCGAAGGACCAGACGAGGCTCCGCTTGCCCGCGACGGCGACCGGCCCGTGCCGGAAGTCCATCGCGGGGTAGGACTCCGAGTAGGCCTGGGCGGCCTCCCGGACCTTGAGGGCCGCCTCGTGGGCCAGGCCGACGGTCCAGCCGGTGCCCAGGAAGACCAGGTGGTCGATGTCGGCCGGGTTGGCGGGCAGGGGCGCGTGCAGGGCCGATTCCCCGTCGGCGATCAGCGTGGACAGGTCGTCGCCGAAGGCGGCCCGGGCCAGCGCGAGGAAGGTGGTCGGGAAACGGGTCTGGACGACGCTGCGCTCATCGGCGAAGTCGAGCAGCAGCCGGGTGTCGGTGAGCGAGTCGATCGGCATCCCGGCCACGCCGGTGACCGCGACCCGGTGCGCACCGGCGGGCACCTGCCGCAACGCGTCGAGCACCTCCGTCGAGGTGCCCGACCGCGAAATGGCGACGACCCGGTCGTAGCGGCGGCGCGGGACGTACTCGGAGGCGCAGACCGCATCCGTCTCGCCCAGGCCGGCGCTCTCGCGCAGCTCGGCGACGCACTGCGCCACGAACCACGAGGTGCCGCACCCCAGTACGAGCATCCGCTCGCCCGGTGCGGCCAGCGCCGACCGGGCTTGATCGGCCAAAGCGAGACCCTGCTGCCAGATTGCGGGCTGGCTGGCGATTTCCTCCGACGTGACGTTCATGGTCGAGGATTATGCTCGTTTGTATTCGCTTAACAAGGTGTCGCGCTCAAACGAACATTCTGCGCTGAGCGATCTCAGAGACTCGCGCGCAGCGGCTCGGCCAGCAGATCGCGATGAGCGGCCACCATGTCGTTGCAAAGCGCCCAGATCGCATCGACGCTGAGGGTCGCGGCGGTGTTCGGATCGACCATCGCGGCCTGGCGGATCATGCGCGGATCGCCCGTGACGGCCGCCTGCACGGTCAACTGGCCGACGCTGACGAAGGACCGGTTGACCGCCGCGCACTGCGCCGGCAGGGCGCCGACCCGCTCCGGGCGTACGCCGAGGTGGTCGACCACGCACGGCACCTCCACCGCGTAACCCTCGGGCAGGTTGCTGATCAGCCCGTGGTTGGCGACGTTGCCGTGGATCCGGCGCAGCGTGCCGGTGGTGACGCTGTGGATGACCTGGGGTGCGTACTCGGTCGCGTCGCGGCTGACGTCGAGCGGCTCGCCGGCCGCCAGTTGCGCCCGGGTGGCGTGGTAGTCGGCCACGTTGGCGGCGCTGATCTGCAGATAGTCGCCGACCGGGATGCGCAGCCGCTCGATTTCGGCCTCGTCGTGCAGGTACCAGGGCACGTACTCCGACGAGTGCTCACTGGTCTCGGTCGGGAAGTAGCCGAGCCGGGAGTACATGTCCATCCGGACCCGCCGCTTGAGCTCCGGGTTGCTCTCGATCAGGGTGTCCAGCGCGGGATACAGGCTCTCGCCGTTGCGTTCGAAGCGCAGCAGCCAGGCCTGGTGGTTGACCCCGGCGCCGGTGTAGTCAACCTCTTCGAACGGGATGCCGAGCAGGTCGCTCAGATCGCGCACGGTCCAGTAGACGGAGTGGCAGAGCCCGACCGCCTTCAGCCGGGGGGCGACCGCGGCGAGGTAACCGATGTTCATCGCCATCGGGTTCGTGTAGTTGAGCAGCCACGCCTGCGGGCAGAGCTCCTGGATGTCGGCGGCGATGCTCTCGAGCACGGGGAAAGTGCGCAGCGCGCGGAAGATGCCGCCCACCCCGAGGGTGTCGCCGATCGTCTGCCGCAGGCCGTACTTGGCCGGGATCTCGAAGTCGCGCACGGTGGCCGCGTGCATGCCGACCTGGATCGAGTTGATCACGAAGTCGGCGCCGTCGAGCACGGCCCGCCGGTCCAGGCTGCTGGTGATCACCGGCCGGGCACCGAGCTGATCGGCGGTCCGCCGCGCGATGGCCTCGGCGGTCTCGAGCCGCTCCGGGTCGATGTCGTGCAGGGCGAGCGTGACGCCCTGGAGCTCATCGAACGAAAGGATGTCGGCGAGCAGCTCGCGGGTGAAGACTACGCTGCCGGCGCCGAGGAATGCGATCACTGTCATGGCGGGATTGTCGGCGCCGATGACGCAAGCGTGCAAGGAAAACTGGTGTATCGCTCTGAAACGAACTACATTGACTGCGCGTTTGATCAATCCTGGGGGTAGAGGACATGTCGCTTCGCCGGGCCGACCGGGTGTCGGCGATCTTGGAGCGGGTGGCCAGCCACGGCTCGGTCGACGCCGGGCACCTGGCCGGCGAGTTCCGGGTCTCCCCCGCCACGATCCGCCGCGACCTGCAAGTTCTCGAAGATCAACGGCTCCTTTCCCGTACGCACGGGGGCGCGGTCGCGGTCGACGTCGCTTACGAGCTGCCGGTCCGCTATCGGGTCGGCCAGCACCGCGAGGAGAAGCAGCTGGTGGCCCAGAAGGTGGCCGCGCTGCTGCCGAAGGGCCCGCTCACCCTGGGCCTGACCGGCGGCACGACGACCCACCTGCTCGCCCGCCTGCTGGCCGAACGCGTCGACCTGACGGTGGTGACCAACGCGCTGAACATCGCGGCCGAGCTGGCCCTGCGCCCCCGCCTCAAACTGATCATGACGGGCGGCGTGTCGCGGACGCAGTCGTACGAGCTGGTCGGCCCGATCGCCGACCACGCGCTGTCGGGGCTGAACATGGCGGTCGCGGTGGTGGGGGTGGACGGCATCAGCGCCCGCGGCGGCCTGACCACTCACGACGAGATCGAAGCGAACACCAACGCGGTGATGATCCGCCGGGCCGACCGGGTGATCGTGGTCGCGGACGGGTCGAAGGTGGGCAAGGTCTGCCTGGCGGGGATCTGCGCGATAACCGACGTGGCCACGCTCGTGACGGACTCGAGCGCCGACCCGGTCGGCGTGGAGGCGATCCGGCGCGCCGGCACGGAGGTCGTCGTCGCCGGCGGGTAGCCCGGGGCCGGCGCCACCCCGCCGGCCCTCACCGGCCCGGCTCGACGCAGAACTCGTTGCTCTCGGGGTCCGCCATGACCACCCAGCCGCCGGGTGTCGCTTCTCGACGGTCGTCGAGGATTCTGGCGCCCAGCGCCTGAAACCTGGCGACTTCGTCGTCCTGCGAGCCCTCCTCCGGCACGAGATCGAGATGGAGGCGGTTCTTCACCGTCTTGGGCTCGGGCACTTCGACGAACACCAGGTGGACACCCTCATCCTCGGAGCGCGCGACCAGCCAGAACGGATTGCCGGGCATGTCCTGCTTGGACGCCGGCCAGCGTGTCACGGCGCTCCAGAAGCGAGCCAGCAGGGCCGCATCCCGGCAGTCGAAAGTCACGTTCAGGATCGCGCTACGCACGGCTTGCCCCAGTCATGGCGTCCCTCCCAGCCTCCCGCCACTCTCGCAGGACCACGACGAGACACGCTAGGGGCAGGTGACCCTGGGGTTCTCGGCGACCAGTTCGCCTCGCGGGTTCGCCTGGTAGAGCCACACGTGCAGGTCGTAGTGGACCGGCATCGCCGGCTGGCCCGGCGGCAGTGGGTGGCCCGCCATCGGCCCGTCGAAGGGGTGCCCGAAGAGCGTGGGCCGGTCCCCCGCGGTCGCGATGTCCCCGTCCGCGTCCGCGCGGAAGTACTCGAGCGCCGAGAGCCGCACGGCACCCCCGGCGACGCGCCGGTAGACGAGGATGTCCGGCCGGACGGGGTCGATGTTCGTGTCCCCCGCCAGGGCCGGTTTGGCGTAGTGGAAACCCATCCCCGGTACGCAGTCTCTGGTCGGCTGGTAGCCGGCCGCGATCGCCCGCCTGACGTCGCGGAACCGCCGGGTGGCGTCCAGCAGCACGGCCCGCTGGTGGCTCGTCAGGTGCGCCCGGTGGTGCGGTGTCTGCGCGAGGGCCGGGCCGGTCACGGCGGTCACGGCGACGCCGGCGCAGGCGGTTGCGAGCAGAGCGGCGAGGTGCCGGTGCCAGCGTGGGGGCGTGACGGCCATGACGGACTCCTTCGGCTGGAGTCCGGAATGTTCCGTTCTCCCGAACCGGGATTCTGCACCCGGGCACCGCGGAAACCGTCCTGATTCCCGGATCATCACCCGGCCGGGTGACGCTGCGCGGCCAGCGAGACCGTCCAGAGTTTCCGGGCGGCGTCGGGGTCGAGCGCCCACTGCTTGACGCCGTGGCTGTTGCCGACGAGGTCCGCGTCGTCGGGAACGGTGTAGGCCTCGCGGCAGTCGTCGAGATAGTGGCCGCCCGTGTGGGCGAATTCGGGGGCGACCGCCGCGACCAGGGTGGTGGCGGCTCCCTGGTGGACCGTCTTGTAGACGAAGACTCCGGCCGCCTCGGCCGCGGCCAGCGAGTCCTTCTGTTTCTGGGTGAAGTCCCGCTGCAGGCCCGTGGAGACGCCACCGGGGTTGACCGCGTTCGCGACGATGCCGTCGGCCGCCCACCGGCGCGAGGCCTCGACCGCGAAGAGCGAGTTGGCGGTCTTGGACTGCGCGTACGCGAGCTGCGGGTCATATTCGCGCCGCTCGAAGTGCAGGTCGTCGAAGACGACGGGCGACCTCATGTGGGCCGTGGAGCTGAGCGAGACGATCCGGGACCCGCCCCGGTCGCGGGCGCCCGCGGCGAGAGCGCCGTGCAAGCCGAGGCTGAGCGCGAAGTGGCCGAGGTGATTGGTGGCGAACTGCAGCTCCCAGCCCTCCGGGGTGCGGGTCAGGTCGCTGACGACGACGCCGGCGTTGTTGATCAGCAGATGCAGCGGTCCGGTCCACCGATCGGCGAACGCGGCGACGGCGGCGCGGTCGGCAAGGTCGAGGGCGCTGACGTACACGTGGCCGTTGCCGGTCGATCGGGTGATGTCTTCGGCCGTCTTGCGGCCGGCGTCGATGTTGCGGACTGCGAGGGTGACTTCCGCACCGGCGCGGGCGAGGGAACGTGCGGTCTCCACGCCGATCCCCGAGGACGCCCCGGTGACGACGGCCCGGACGCCGCTGAGGTCGAGGCCCGCCACGACGTCGTCCGCGGTGCTGCCGCCGTCGAACCGAGTCGTGATCAAGCCTGAAGAAGTTGGCATGCTCATACTTTACGCGCATTACTGAATCTGTATAGTAGGTCTAGTGGAGGACGACGGTCGGCGCGAACAGGTTCTCGGGGCGGCGCTGCTCACTTTCGCGCGCTACGGGTACAAGAAGACGTCGATGGAGGACGTGGCCCGGGCCGCCGACATCTCCCGGCCGGGCCTCTACTTTCTCTTCGAGTCGAAGCAGAAGCTGTTCCGGGAGGCTGTCACCCGGGCCCTGGACGCCGACGTCGAGGCCGCGCGGCGTTCCCTGACCGCCCCTGATCGCCCGCTGCCCGAGCGCTTGATCGAAGCATTCGACCGATGGACCGGGCGCTACCTCGGCCCCATGGCCAGAGAGGTCGCCGTCCTGCGGGAGACCCATCCGGAGCTGCTGGGTTCGGTCGTCGTCGACTATCCGCGGCGTTTCCTCGAGATGGTCACCGCCGCCGTGTCCGCCGACCTGCCGGCGCGAAGCGCGGTGACGGCCGCGGACGTCGCCCGGACGTTGGTGAGCACCGCCCGCGGCATCAAGGAGGAAGTGACCACTCGTGACGAGTTCGTCGCGCGGATGACCGTCGCCGTCACCCTTGTCCTGTCGGGGGCGACGACGCGAACGGAGCGCCCGGCGTGAAGGCGTAGTCGGCGAAGCGCTCGCCCATCAGCCGGTGGGTGGCCGTGTCGGGGTGCAGGGCGTCCGGCAGGGGGTGCTCGGCCGCGTCCTTTTCGGCGTAGAGCGCCGTGCCGTCCAGGTAGTGCAGGTTCGGGTCGGCCGCCCGGCGGTCGGCCAGCGAGGCGAGGGCGTCGCGGATGACCCGCAAGGTCAGCCGGCCCGGCCCGTCGTCCACGCCGGCCGCCGTGAAGGTGACCTGGCCGGTGCCGAGGCTCGCCGGGTCGATGGCGCCCGGCCCCGGAGTGTCCTCGTGAATGCCGCAGAAGATCGGCGAGATGAGCACCAGCGGCGTCGTCGGGTGACCGTCGCGAATGGTGTCGAGAAAGCCGTGCACGGCCGGCACGAAGGCGCGCAGCCGCATCGCGTCGTGATTCACCACGTTGATGCCGAGCTTCACGCTGATCAGGTCGGCGGGGGCGGCGCGGATCACGCGGGCGGTGAACGGGTCGACGACGGCACTGCCGCCCAGCCCGAGGTTCCGCAGCTCGACACCGCCCTGGCGGGCCGCGACGGCCGGCCAGGTGCGGGCCGGTGAGATCGCGTTCGAGCCCTGGCTGATCGAGCTGCCGTGGTGCAGCCACAGCCGGCGGGCCCGCTCGGCCGGGCGGACCGGCTCGTCGCTGCGAAGCTCGATCAGCTCGACCGACTCGTTGTGCGGCAGCCAGAGCTCGACGATTTTGTCGCCGCCGGGCAGCGCACCGAAAGTCGTCGTGTGGGCGGCACCCGGCCGGAAATCGGTCGCTCCGGTGCGCGGGTCGACCTCGATGACGTCGCCGCCGCCCAGCTCCTCGCTGGCGACGAGCTCGTCGTCGACGGTGAGGTCGACGCGGCCGCGCGGCCGGTCGGCGCCCCGGTAGGCGACCCGGGCCGGGTGGCTGACGAGCTCGAGAACCCGCGCCGCCGTCGCCATCGTCAGGCGTACGCCGGCGGGCTGGCCCTGCACCATCAGCAGTTGCGGGTCGGGGAACTGGGCGCGCACCCAGGCCGGCAGACGATGCGGCCGCACTCCGCGGGCGGTTTCCTCCAGCTCGGCCGCGCCGCGGACGAGCTGGGCAGTGACGGGGGTGGTGATCATCGGGATCCTTCTGTCTCAAGAGCCGGCGGGCCACGCCTGCAGAAGCGCGTCGAGGGCATCGATGGTCTTGTGCCAGGAAACTTCGGGCGAGGGCTCGCTGTGGTCGAAGTTGCCGGTGCGCTCCAGCGCCAGGAAGCCGTTGATCGTGCTGCCCAGCACCCGCACGGCGTGCACGTATTCGTCCTCCGGCACCGGATAGCCGCGCAGCACCGCGGCGGTCAGGGCGACGACGTCGCGAGCGGCGGGCGACCGCACCACCGACTCGCCCGCGCGCCGCTGCAGTGACTGCCACCGGCCGGGGGCTTCCCGCGCGTAACCGCGGTTGGCGGTGGCGTAGGCCTCGAGGGCGGGCCGGCCGGCGCGGCCGGCGATCGCCGCGGCGATGCGACCGGCCAGCTCCGCGAGCGCGAGCGCGGTGACCCCGTCGAGCAGCGCCTCGCGATCGCGGACGTGCGAATACAGGCTCGGGGTCTGCACGCCGAGTCGCCGCGCCACGGCCGACACGGTGACGGCGTCGAAACCGGCCTCGTCGGCCAGGTCGGCCGCATCGGCGACGACCGCGGCCGTCGTCAGGGGTGCCCGATTCACGACGCCAGCCTATACCCTTTAGGTCAGCGACTACACCCCATAGGCGGGTCAGCTCAGCGGGAAGAAGGCCTGCGCCCACGGCGGCCGGGAGGACGGCTGGATCGAGGTCACCCACTTGACCCACCAGAAGCCGCGACGGCCGGGCGCCACGATCCGGGCCGGATAGCCGTGGCCGTAGGGCAGCAGGTCGCCGGCCAGCCCGGTCACCAGCCACACGTTGTCCAGGGTTTCCGCGCCAAACCAGCGCGCGTAGCCCGTCGTCGAGCGGACCTCCAGGCTGCGCCAGTCACCGCGGGGCACGCCGGCCGCGGCGAGCAGGGCGCTCAGGCGTACGCCGGACCACTGTTGCGGGCTGTACCAGCCGCTCGTGCAGTCGAGGATCGCGGTGAACTCCTCGTGCGGCAACGCCCGCACC
>Ga0247764_1000745_pt1 | contig 11490 bp, 8 predicted proteins | sample UWRJL051202B4_FD_179932 | JGI IMG/M metagenome (GOLD analysis project Ga0247764, IMG submission 179932) | Plant litter microbial communities from Arlington Agricultural Research Station in Wisconsin, United States - UWRJ-L051-202B-4 | ecosystem: Environmental > Terrestrial > Plant litter >...
TTACCCGCGCGCGTTCCTGGCTGGAACAAGTTCAAGGTCCCGAGAGACATTTCCGATCTCTCCTCCTACTTCTCCGACGCGTTGATCGTGTGGAGGGGTGAGGCCGCCTATAGCTCGAACCCGCTGACCGCCGAGGCCATCGGCAGCACGGAAGGCGTGAGTGAGCTCAGCGAGCTCGAAGCCAACGACGAAGTTTGGGTGAAGTACTGATGGGCGCGCGATCGTGGCTCGCCGCCTGTGTGCTGGGCGGCGCCGCGCTGCTCAGCGCGTGCGGCGACGACGATGATCCGGTTCCGCCCGCAACGGGTGGCAAGTCAGCGACTGGCGGCGCGTCGACCACAGCAGGGAACGCCAACGCTGGCGGTGCTGGCGGTGCTGGCGACAGTGCCGGCGCCGCGGGAGCTGGCCCTGAGCGGCTCAAACCCTGTCTGGATGATCCAGACTTGTTGCCACGACCTCCTACTCACGGCTTGCCATGCGACCTACTACCGCCAGACTTCGGCCAATGATGTTCCGAGCATTCTTCCAAGCGCCAGGCGTTCGTTCGACCGCGATGCTGTTCGTGTCCGCGATGAGCATGCATTGCGGCGACGACCGAGGTGTCACGGACGATCCGGCACCGGTGCCCGTGCAGCTCGACTTTGCGTTTCGCGTGAACGGTGAGGATTTCAGCTGCGGCACGGAGTACCAGGACGTCGGGGATCCGCCCGCAGCATTCTCGAGCACCGACGCGCGCCTCTACCTGAGCGGCATCGAGCTCGTCGACGACAACGGCAACGCGCGCACAATTGCGCTCGATACGGGACCGTTCCAAAACGACGGTGTTGCGCTGCTGGATTTCGAAGACGGTTGCGGTTCGGACGGTACGCCGGAGACGAACAGCGTCGTGAAGGGCACCATCGTCCCCGGAAGCTACACGAAGGTTCGCTTCACGCTCGGCCTACCTGACGAGAAGAACTTCATCGATCTGACGAAGGCCAAGGCACCCCTCGACGTGACGGGCATGTTCTGGACCTGGCAGTATGGCTACAAGTTCTTGAAGCTGGACGGCTCCTCGCCCGCTGAAGACGGACCCAGCTCGTTTTTCATCCACTTGGGAGCAAGCGGGTGCCCTGGCGACAATCCTCAGCAGGCGCCTTCGGGTGCGTGCGAGTCTCCGAACCGGATTCGGTACGAGCTTTCGGATTTTACTCCAGGTCAGCACACCATCGTCGCGGAGCTGGCCAACGTGTTGGCCACGTCGGATTTGTCCTTCAATACCGATGGAACCGCGCCGGGGTGCATGTCGGAGAGCGATGATCCAGAATGCCAGGCGATTTTGCCGTTGATGGGCATCGATGATCCGAAGGAGCAAGTACTGTTCGTTGTGGAGTGAGGCGACTCGACTCACGCTCGTAGCGGCCCTGGCTGGTTCGAGTCTGTGTGCTTGCGCAGAGCAGGACCAGCCGTCCGAAGCGTACGAATGGTCCCTGCCCAAGGACTTTCCGCGGCCGTTGGTGCCTGAGGAAAACCCGATGATGACGGCCAAGGCCGAGCTTGGCCGTCACTTGTTCTACGACCAGCGTCTTTCGCTGAATCAAACTCAGTCCTGCTCTTCGTGCCACGAGCAGGCGCTCGCCTTCACGGACGGCAGAGCCAACGCCGTGGGCTCGACCGGCGCCATCAATCGACGCAGCTCCATGAGCTTGACCAACGCGGGCTACAACGGCGCGCAGACTTGGGCCAACCCCATCCTGAACACCCTCGAGAAGCAGGTGTTGGTTCCGTTGCTGGGTGACAACCCGGTCGAGCTTGGATTTTCCGGACAGGAAGAGCAATTGCTGGCGCGCCTCGCCGCGGAGCCGCGTTATCAGCCGCTGTTCAAAGCCGCGTTTCCGGGCGAAGCCGACCCCATCCAGGTCGTCAACCTCACGTATGCGCTAGCGAGCTTTCAGCGCACGCTGATCTCTGGCAACTCGCCGTACGACGCCTATTCAGCGGGCGGTGATGCGAGCGCGATTTCCGAGTCAGCGAAGCGCGGTGCTCAGCTGTTCTTCGGCGAGCGCTTCGAGTGCCATCATTGCCACGGTACCTTCGCCTTGAGCAACGCCGCGACCTGGGAAGGCAAGAGCTTCACACCCGCCTTCTTTCAGAACGACGCGCTGTATAACGTCGACGGAAACGGTGCTTATCCATCGCGCGACCAGGGTCTCGCCGAGGTGACCGGTAAAGCGGCGGACATGGGTAAGTTCCGTCCGCCGACGTTGCGCAACATCGCCGTCACCGCTCCCTACATGCACGACGGCAGCATCGCTACGCTTCGCGAGGTCATCGTCGACCACTACGCGCGCGGCGGTCGCACCATCGCCGACGGTGAAGATGCCGGCGATGGCGCGCGCTCGCCGCTCAAGGCCTCCTTCGTCTCCGGTTTCGCGATCAGCGACGAGGAGGTGGACGACCTGCTCGCCTTCTTGGAGAGCCTGACGGACGAACAGTTCCTGACCAATCCGGCGTTCGCCGATCCCTGGCAATAAAACTAGTTGCGCGCGCAACCAGTTGCTCGTAGCATCTCAGGAATGGATGCGGAGGAGGAGCTGCGCCTCGTCACTCAACGATTCTTCCGTCTCTTCGGCGCTTTTGCTGCCGATTCGACCCCTTGCGGCAAGCCCATCGCCATGGTCCACGCGCATGCGCTGATGATCCTGCAGACGCGCGGGGAGCTTTCTCAGCAGGAATTGGGCTCGGATCTGTGCATCGACAAGAGCAATGTCGCACGGCTGTGCGCGAAGATGGTCGCAGCGGGGCACGTCGCTCAGCGCGCAGATCAGGAGGACGCGCGGAGCCGCCGCGTTTCGCTGACCGCGCGCGGTGAACGTTTGGCACGTGAAGTCAACGTGGCCAGCAAAGCTCGCTTCAAGACGCTGCTTCAGGCGGTGCCTGCCTCGCGACGACATGGAGTCATCGATTCGTTCAAGCTGTTGGTCGCCGCGCTAGAGCCGTCAGAATCCGCCGCTCTGGCAAGGGCGGCCACGTGATCCGTGGTCTGCTTTCGGCCATAACGCTGGCCGCGCTCATTGCGGGCTGCGCGCGTTCGTCGCCATCCGCGCCGGAGCCAGCACCAGCCCCGAACCCGATGGCGACACTCGATCAAATGGATCGTCGCGCGGCGTTGCCGCTCCTTCCGATGATGGCGCACCATCAGAAGCAAAACATGCGCGATCACCTGGCGGCAGTGCAGGAGGTGATCACTGCGCTCGCTCTCGATCAGTTCTCGGAGATAGAGCGAGCCGCCAAGCGCCTCGGATTCTCTGAACAAATGGGCCAGATGTGTAGCCACATGGGTGCTGGGGCACCCGGCTTCGCGGAACGTGCGATGGCTTTCCACCGCACAGCGGACGGCATTGCGACGGCGGCGCGCGCCAAGGACGGGCCCGGGGTATTGAGGGAACTTGGAGCGACCCTCGAGGCCTGCACGTCTTGCCACGCGGCGTGGAAGCAGCAGGTGGTCGACGACGCAACCTGGCATAAGCTGGCGCGCGCGACGCCTCTTGGCCGCTAGATCCCAGCGGTCGTCGGCGTAGAGCGTAAAGTTTCCGTTTGCCTACCGCGCAGCTCCCCGCGAACCGCGATGCGAATCGCCCAAGCTCTGCGGTGGGTTGCGAACAGGTGCGCGTGCGACCAGGATGGTGAACCGCCACACCTAAAGACTCTTCATGAATACCGTGACTCGACTGACCGGTGGATTCCCACGCAGAGTAACGCGCCTCACCCTGTTGTCCGGTGTCTGGGCGACCGCCTTGACGCTGGCTTGCTCCTCGCCGAATGAAAACGGCACCGCGCAGGGTGGCGCTGCCGGTAGCGTCGCGAACAAGGGCGGCAGCTCGTCGCAAAGTGGCGGCACAACCGCTCAGGGCGGCAACGCGACTCCGCAGGGCGGTGCGAACGTTGCTCAGGGCGGCGCGACCAACGTCTCGAGTGGCGGGTCGACCGCTGGCGCTTCCGGTAGCGCCAGCGGTGGTAGTTCGGCTGGCGCAGGCGGAGCTCAGGCTCAGGGCGGCGCGACCATGGGCATGGGCGGTAGCCTCAACGGAGGCGCAGGTGGCGGCAACGCCGAACCGTATCCAAAGCCCGCGAGCGTTCCGGCAGAGACTGGTGCTTCGCTGTGGCTCCGCTATCCCGTGGTCCCCATTCAGGTCCGGCTCACGGAGTACAAGGCCGCCTTCAAGCAGGTCGTCAAGGCCGGGACTGATGCGAACGTGGACGTCGCCGTTACGGAGCTCACGACCGGCTTGAGCGGGCTCACCGGGGCGATGGTGCCGGCCGGTACCACGACCGATTCGGGCTCGGTGATCGTCGGCACGGTGCAAGCGGAGCCGATCAAGAGCCTGCCGCTCGCGACCCGCGTCGCGACGTTGGGTCCAGAGGGTTATCTGGTGGAGACAGCGGACGTCGGCGGCAAGTCCGTGACAGTCGTCGCCGGTAACACCCCCGTGGGCGCGCTGTACGGTTCTTTTGCGCTGCTGCGCCACCTGCAGACGCATCGTCCGCTTGCAGGTCTTTCGCTCAGCGCGTCGCCACGCATCAAAACCCGCCTGCTCAATCACTGGGACAACCTGGATCGCACGGTAGAGCGCGGCTACGCGGGTCGTTCGATCTGGGATTGGAGCGCGCTGCCTGGCACGATCTCGCCACGATACAAGGAGTACGCGCGTGCCAACGCCTCGCTTGGCATCAACGGCACCGTGCTCACCAACGTCAACGCCAACGCGCAGGTGCTGACGGCCTCGTACATCAGCAAGGTCAAGGCGCTCGCGGGTGTGTTTCGCCCATACGGCATCAAGGTCTACCTGACCGCACGCTTCAGCGCGCCCATCGAGATTGGCAATCTGACCACCGCGGATCCCAACGACGCTGGGGTCAAGAAATGGTGGGCCGACAAGGCGACCGAGATCTACGGGCAAATCCCGGATTTCGGCGGCTTCTTGGTCAAGGCGAACTCGGAAGGGCAGCCTGGGCCGCAGCAGTACATGCGAACTCACGCGGACGGCGCCAACATGCTGGCGGACGCGGTCGCGCCGCACGGCGGCGTCGTCATGTGGCGCGCGTTCGTCTACGCGGAGGGGAGCCCCGTCGATCGCATCAAACAGGCGTACGAGGAGTTCAAGCCGCTCGACGGCAAGTTCAAGGACAACGTCTTCGTACAAGCCAAGAACGGCCCGCTAGACTTTCAGCCGCGCGAACCCTTCCATCCCTTGTTCGGCGCGATGCCGGGCACGCCGCTGACGCTGGAGCTGCAGATCACCAAGGAGTACCTGGGCGAAGACACGCACCTCGCCTATCTCGGGCCCATGTTCGAGGAGGTCCTGAAGTCCGACACCTACGCCAAGGGTGCGGGCTCGACGGTTGCAAAGGTGATCGACGGCTCGTTGCACAATCACACGCTGAGCGCGATCGCCGGTGTCGCCAACATCGGCGATGACGCGAACTGGACCGGCTCGCACATGAATCAGGCAAACTGGTACGTCTTCGGACGCATGGCGTGGAATCCGGATCTCACCGCCGAGGCAGTGGCGGAGGAGTGGGTTCGCCAAACGTTCTCGAACGATCCAATCGTGGTTGCGCCCGTCGTACAGACGTTGATGCGATCGCATCAAGCCCTGGTGGACTACATGACTCCGCTCGGCCTGGCGCACATCATGGGCACCGACCATCACTACGGTCCGGCGCCATGGGTCAGCAATCTCAGCCGCGCCGAGTGGAATCCGGTTTATTACCACAAGGCGGATGCTCAGGGCCTTGGCTTCAATCGAGCACCGTCGCCCGGCAGCGACGCCGTAGCTCAATATTTCCAGCCCGTGCGCGACCGTTTCGCGAGTCGAGCGACGACGCCCGACGCGTTTCTGCTCTTCTTCCATCACGTCGCTTGGGCTGACAAGCTCGCATCCGGGCGAACGCTCTGGGAGGAGTTGGTGCATCGCTACAGCGTGGGCGTCGACGAGGTCGGAGTAATGCGCGACAGCTGGGCAACGGTGAAGGGCTACATCGACGACAAGCGCTTCACTGACGTCGCAGACTTCCTCGAGATCCAACACTACGAAGCGCGTTGGTGGCGAGACGCTTGCCTCACGTACTTCGCCAGCCACTCGAAACAAGCCATCCCCGCTGGCTACGCGATGCCTGCTCAGGCATTGAGCTTCTATCAGGGTCTCACTTGTCCGGCCGATGCGAAGAAGCCACGCTGCATGCCGGTCTATAACGGCCAGCCTTCGCCAGCAGTCCTAAAGTAGATCGCCGCCGATCCGGCAAGCTTGGACAGAATTTTCGCCTCCGAGGACATCAGTTCTCTAATTAGGTCGGCGAATCGCATGAATTGAGAAGTCGCGCTTCTCGATCGCCTCCGCGCGAGCGTCAAAATCCACTATAGTAGATCTTGGGTCGCCAGCCCGGGCGGCAGAGTATTCTATATAACTTCTGCTTGGGGCGCCCTGTGAGTGACGTGTCTTGCCCAGCGCCGACACTGCACAGTGGAGAATCGCATGAATCGCGCCCGATTTATCAGCCCACTACTCGTATCCGTTGCCGTTGCGTGCTCGCTCGCCTGCTCCGCCGGCAGAGAGTTCGAAGAGACCCCTAACGGGGGCTCCGGCGGCGCTTCAAGTGGCGGCGCCGCGAGCGGTGGCGCTTCCAGCGGCGGCGCGGCCATGGGAGGTCGCGCGAGCGGTGGCGCGGCAACTGGCGGCGCGACCGCGGGCGGTGCTGCAAGCGGTGGCGCGGCAACTGGCGGCGCGGCCGCAGGTGGTGCCGCAAGCGGTGGTGCTTCCAGCGGAGGCGCGGCCGCAGGTGGCCGCGCAAGCGGTGGCGCTGCTAGCGGCGGCGCTGCGACCGGTGGCGCGATTGGCTCCGGAGGAAGCGCGACGGGCGGCGCCGGCGCGGGCGGGTCTAGCGCGGGCGGTTCGTCGTTGTCCGCGGGCTGCGGCAAGGCGCCGACCATCGCCAGCAGCATGTACAACAACGGCAACCCGATCTCGATCACCGCGGGCAACAAGCAACGTCGTTACATCCTCAGCGTGCCGAGCAACTACGACAACTCCAAGCCGTACCGGTTGGTCATTGCCTGGCATCAGCTGGATGGAAACGACAAGCAGATGTACTCCCAGAACTACTACTGGCTGAAGGACATCCCCGAGGCTGCCAGCAGCACCATCTTCGTAGCTCCCAACGGGGAGAAAAACGGCACCCCATGCACCGGGACGGGCAATGGGGAAATGAGCTGTGGCTGGCCAGATTCCGGCGGGGCCCAGATCGCGCTGGCGGACGCCGTCGTGGAACAGGTCCTACAGAACTTCTGTGTCGACAAGAACAAGATCTTCGCAAACGGTTGGAGCTACGGCGGCAGCATGTCTTACCGCACGGCGTGCTCGCGACCGTTGGGCGGCTCGGGCACCTGGGGAGTCCGCGGCATTGCGATCTACAACGGCGCAGCTCAGCTCAGCCTCGGTAACTGCTCACCCAGCAAACCCGTCGCGTTCTACGCTTCCCACGGCACGAACGACAACGTCCTCGGCTACGACGGCGGTGTCTCGATGGCACAGACCTATGCGCGGCTGAACGGCTGCACGTGGATGACGCCCACACGCGCCACCGGCAACAAAGTGTGCACCAACGTCATGGGCTGCATGACCGGCTATCCCGTCGAGTTCTGTTCCTTCGTGGGTCAGCACACGCCTGACCCGCCGCGCGAAGGCGGCCAGCGCTGGCAGCCGCAAGAGGTCTGGAAGCTCTTCAGCCAGTTCTAAGCCGTGGCGCGAGGGCGGCAGCAGATGCCTTGGATTTGCGTTCAGCAGTCGAGGTGTCTACTGCCGTTACAAGTACACGTGACCCTGCAACAAGAAGCTCACGCCTTGTAGCCTGGGCAACCCGCTGCCCACGCTGAGGTCCTGATAGATGCCGTCCAGCCGAAGATCGGCATGCGGCGCGAAGAACCAGGCGTAGGACAACCAGGCCGCCCACGACAGCGGTTGTTGGCCGTTACCGACGTTTTGCAACTCGCCGGTGCCGATGATGTGGATGCCCTGAACCGGCTCTAGGTCGGCTTGGAGGTAGCCGACCACGCCGCTGCGTTTGCGATCGAAACGCGGAGATTCCAGCACATAGTCGAGCTCTGCCATCAGGACCAGCGGCTCCCAAGGTGTCGCGATGCGCGAGAAGACGCCGTGCGCGTGACGATAGGTTTCCTTCAGGGTCAGCGGGTCGACCTTGCGATGAGTGACCAGGCTGCTGGCGCCGAACGTGATCTTGTCGGTGAGGTAGCCTTCAACGGTCGCGCTGTAGCCGCGTTCGCGGTAGCGGTCTGGCCGCAGCTGAAAGTTGCCCAGGATCACCATCAGCTCCGCGCGCAGGCGGTCGCCTTGGTAGACGGCGCCCAGGCCGTACTGTTGTTGATCATTGATGTTGGTGCGCGTTTGGCTACGCGCCCATAACGTGTGTTCGATGCTGCGCAAGCCGAACGGCAAGTTGTAGCGACCTGCGCGCAACATCAGCTTGTCGTCGAGCAGCGAGTAGCCGAGCCAGTGTTGACGCGACACCAGATTCTTGGTCTCACCGCTGGTCAATGAGGCGCTCAACGCACCTTCGTGAGCATAGCCTAGGCTCGCTGAAGCAGTGAAGCCGCGCAACTGGAGCGCCGCCGCGAAGTCAGCCTGCATCAAGATATTGCGGGTGATGAGCGGCACCTGCTCTGTCTTCTGACGCAAGTGCAAAAACCGCACGTCAGCCTGCAAGTTGAGCGGTTCCGGCAATTCGACAGCACCGAACAGGAACTGGGAAACTCTAGAATCTGCTTCGGATTCCGACTCGTTTCCCCAGCGCGTGTTGATAACTTCGTCAGCCATGCCGCGGCCGTACGAGGTGAGGATCCCGCCGCCGGCGGGATCCACGTGACAGGGCGTACAGCGAGAATAGGCGTGACGGATGGTCCACGCGAACGCGTGCGCGTCACGCGCGAAGAGCGAAAGACCCGCGAGCATCAGCACCGTGAGTAGGCAGCGTGCCGAGAGCAGCGCGCGGACCACCCCGCGGACCCCACGACGGGCTTCGAAAAACATCGAGTGGCCGCATACCCCGACGCCAGCAACCGGCTCTGCAACAAATTGCGCTCGGTTTGGCAACAATCGGGGCGAATGAGGCGCCCCTGAAAGTGTGAACAGCGCCGCTGGGACTACGACGTTCGTGCGCGCGTCATCACCAGAACGACAAGAGCTTGTCACGGTGCGCACACCCGTCGCTGCTATGCGTCCCGAAGCCACATGACCACGGCGAACGACGAACACCTGGTGTCAGACGACGAGCTCTTGTTCGACCAGGATCTGACGGCGCCGCGCCCCGCGCGCTTCGACACGCTGCCGATCGGTCCGGAGCCTGCAACGGAGCGCATCAGTCGCCCGCCACCGTTGCCGCTGCCGCTGACTCGGCTGTACGCGCCGGCGCCGTTCACCTCCGCGGCGCCGAACCCTGCTCCGTTGCCGCAACAGCCGACCTTCTCCGTCCCGCCGCCGCCTCCAGCAAACGCCGCAACTGCAGCGCCGACGCCAACGAGTTCGCGCGAACAGAGTCCGCTTCGCGCAGGCGAGGTCCTGGCTGGCAAGTACCGCGTGCACCGGCTTTCGGGTCGTGTAGGCCTCGGCATCGTCGCTCACGTGCGGCACATCGAACTGGGGCAACGCCTCCTGCTGAAGTGCCTACCGCAAGAAATCGCCGCTTACCCCGACGCGGTAACGCGCTTCCTGCGCGGCGCGCGCTCCGCGATGCAGCTGCAAAGCGAACACACCTCGCGCACGCTGGACGCAGGGCGCTTGCCGTCGGGCGCGCCGTACGTAGTGAGCGAAGCGCTCTCCGGCTGCGATCTGCGCGAGGTATTGCGCGTGCGTGGGCAGCTCGGCGTGACGGAGGCCGTGGACTTCGTGTTGCAAGCCTGTGAGTCGGTCGCCGAAGCGCATCTGCATGGCCTGCTCCACCGCAGTCTGAACCTCACGAATCTGTTCACGACGCGTCGACCGGACGGCTCCGCCTTGATCAAGGTGCTCGATTTCGGCGTCGCAGATCTGCTTCGCGGCGAACCGCTGCGCGCGGACGATTCGACGTTCATCGGCTTTTCGCCGTTCGGCCAAAGCGCGCAGCTGGAAGCCTTCGCCTGCTGCTCGCCCGAGCAGATTCGCGGTTTTTCCGAGCTGGATGCGCGCACCGACGTCTGGGCGCTAGGCGCGATCTTGCACGAGTTGCTGAGCGGTTACGCCGTGTACCAGGCCGACAGCGCGCCCGCGTTACTCGCGATGATCGCGGCGGATCCAGCGCCGCCGGTGACCAGCTTCCGCTCGGACGTGCCGACCGGACTCGAAAGCGCGATCCTGCGGTGCCTGGAGAAAGATCGCAACGCGCGTTTCCCAACGCTCGCGGACTTTGCCACGGCACTGAAGCCCTTCGCGTCAGCGGAGGCCGAGCACGCCGTCGATCGCATCACGCGTACCCTCGGTCGCAGCGCGCGACCGAGCCGCGCTGCGCACCTAGGGTCAGCGCTGATTCACGTAGGGCCCTCTCCCAACGTACCGCGAGCGATCGCCGCGGAGCCGTTGGCAAAGCCAGGCTCGGTGGTGATTCAGCAGCGAACCGCGCTGATCTGGTCCACGGCGTTGGTCGCTTTTGGTTTGGTGGGTGGTTCGCTGAGCGGTGTCTTGATGGCCACGCGCGGCGGGATGACCGCACAACCAGCCAGTGCGCCCGCAGCTCTCGTCCCCCAGACCCACGCCGCACAGCCAGCTGCAGCGGAGCTGCGCGCCCAGCCGGCTCAAGCGGCGGCCGCAGTCCCCATGGCGGCGGTTCCGGTCGCGGTGGTCCCCGTGGCGCCCGCCCCAGGCAGCGTGAATCCCAATGCTTCCTCACCTGCGGCGGTCCCAGCGCCGGCCATCGCTCCGCCGACCATGTCCGCAGCACCCATCGTGCCCGTCGCACCGCGCCCGGTCGCGCCCGCGCCCCAACGCGTGGCTGCTTCCCGCGAGGTGCGTCCGCAACCGACCACGGTCGCTCGTCGCGCGGCCGCTCCCGCTCCCGCGAGCGAGGCCGACCTCTTCGACGGCATGAACTGAACGAGATGAGCCGGGAGTACTTCATGACGAACTTGCTTCGTGTCGTTCTGGTGTGCCTGCTGACCTGGTCCTCGCTTCGCCCTGCCTACGCTCAGGAAGCAGCGCCCGACAGCGCGAATCAGGCGCGCGCCAAGCTGCTGTTCCAGGAAGGGCGCGCGTTGGTAGCGGATGGACGCTACGCGGAAGCCTGTCCGCTCTTCGAACAAAGTTCGAAGCTGGTGGAAGGCATCGGCACGCTGTTCAATCTCGCCGACTGTTGGGAACGGCTGCATAGAACCCGCAGCGCGGCAGCGCTGTACCGCAAAGTGGAACGTCTGGCGTTGGCCAGCGGCCAGGACCAACGCGCCCAGGTGGCTTCCCAACGCGCGCGCAA
>Ga0247764_1000747_pt1 | contig 11454 bp, 8 predicted proteins | sample UWRJL051202B4_FD_179932 | JGI IMG/M metagenome (GOLD analysis project Ga0247764, IMG submission 179932) | Plant litter microbial communities from Arlington Agricultural Research Station in Wisconsin, United States - UWRJ-L051-202B-4 | ecosystem: Environmental > Terrestrial > Plant litter >...
GGTCGCGGAGTTGCGGCGTCGGCTGGGCCCAGGTAACCGACCAAAGCGAAATAGGGCCCCGTTCGCGACGCCAACCCGTGAATGGACACAGCATTCGGCTACATGAAGTTGCGGGTGTGCAGGGCCGAGATCGCCGCCGCCTCGTCGTCCGGGAAGCCGATGAACTGCAGCCGCCGCTGCCGGCCCTCGTCCATCTGGTGCTGCAGGTGCTGCACCTCCTGCCAGCCCCGCGCGACGGCGGCCGGCGTCCACGACCCGGCGGCCAGCACGACCAGCGAATCGAAGACCTGCTTGTTCAGCCCGGCGGTATCCACCAGCACCGAGTGCCGGCGCTCCACGGCACCCCGCAACCGGCTGAGGTACGCCGGGTCGCTGCGCACGACGTGGGCGGTGTGCGCGACCCCGAACGCCACGTGCCGTGCCTCGTCCCGCCCGGCCAGCATGGTGACCTGCGCGGTGGCCTGGTCGGGCGCGTGCCGCTGGATGAAGCGCAGCAGATCGAGGAAGCTGCCCTCGCCGAGCACCGAGAGCAGGAACGAGGCGAGGGTGAAGTCGGGCTCGTCGAGCAGGCTCTGCAGCGACGACCGGCCGCCGGCGCCGGACACCCCCAGGACGTCATGGTGCAGCAACGCCCGCCGGGTGAAGATCTCGACGTGCCGGGCCTCGTCGGCCGCCTGGGCGGCGAGCAACTGCATGACCTCGCGATAGTGCGGGTGCAGGCGGGACAGCATTCGGGCCGGGATCATCAGCGCGGCCTGCTCGTTCTCCACCAGATACGTCATGATCTGGACGACCGCGGCCTCGATGTCGTCGGGCACCGGGTGCGGAGCGGCCCAGTCGACCACGGTCGCCGGGTTCCACTGGTTGGCGTTGGCCTGCGCGTAGAGCTGCGGCGCGATGTCGGCCCAGACGTGGTCGCGCTCGGCCCAGTCCACGTCGAGCGCCGGGCCGCCCGGCTCGACCAGCGCGCCCCGGGCGGCAAGTCCCCACTCGAGTTTCGCCCGCTCGGCCACGGCGGCTGTCGCCTGCCCGGCCCGTTCGGCGTGGGCCCAGCGTTCCTCGTCGGCCGAGCCCTTCACCACGACGAGATCAGGCCGGTAGACGTGGCCCTCGGCCCGGCACCAGGCGGCCAGGTGCACCGCGAGGGCCGGGTGATGGCCGCGGACCCGCAGACTCTCACCCGGACGCAGCGAGCCCAGCGCGTGCTCGATCAGCAGGTGGGCGCCGCCGTCGAGGCCTAGCCCGTCAAGGTCGATAACCGGCGGCATTGAGCCCACCGTCCTGGTCGTAGAAGGCGGTCGCGCCCAGCGCCGCGTAACCGTCCGTCCGCCCCGGGAGCCATTGCTTCAGGCCTTCCAGGTCGAGCAGGGGACGGGCCTGATCGTCGGCGTACGACATGCTCAGCAGCAGGTTGACGAACTCCTCGGCCTGCACCCCGGGCCCGGCGGTCAGGTTGCAGTGGTCGTACGGCGCGGTCTGCCCGATCACCCGCACCGACCCGGACGGCAGCACGCCCTCGCGCCCGAAGAGCAGCAGGTTCGAGTCGATCATGCAAGCCGCGTCGGCGTCCCCGGCCCGCAACGCCTTGGCCGCGTCCCGTTCCCCGCCGATGTGGTCGCCGTGCAGCCCGACCCCCACGTCGTGCCGCTGGATCTCGGCCTCGACCCCGGCGTCGGCCAGCAGGGCCAGGGGCAACAGGGTGGACTGCGGCGAGTCGATCGCGCCGGTCGCCACCGTGCGGCCGCGCAGATCGTCGAGGGTCCGCAGGTCGGAGTCGGCCTTCACCACGATCACCGAGGTCAGGTCGCGGTCGGTGTCGCGCATGGCGACCGCGCGCAACTCGAGCCCCCGCCGGCGGGCCAGCCGCTCCGCCCGGACCCAGGCCAGCGGCGAGTTCCAGGCCAGGTCGATCATGCCGTCCAGCAGCGCCTCGGCCTGCCGTTCGTACTGTGAGTAGAGGACGAAGTCGAAGTCGACCCCGTGCTCGCGGAACCAGGCCCGGAAGCCGTTCCAGATGGTCACGACCTTGGGGTCGTAGGCGACCGCGCCCAGGACCAGCTCGCGACTCACGCCGGTCCGTCCAGCAGCGGCAATCCTGTCAGCGCGCGCCCGACGAAGTCGTGCAGCGCCGCGGTGGTCGGCGCCATCACGCGGGCGGCCCGCGAGTCGCGGAAGCGGCGCTCGAGGCCGAGCTCCTTGCGGAACGCGGACCCACCGCAGGTGAGCATGGCCAGGTCGGCCGTGGCCGCCGCGCTCTCGTCGGCCGCCGCCTTCACCTCCAGCACCAGCAGTTGCGCCTCGGGCCGGCCCTCCTCGATCGCGCTCAGCGCGGCGTCGACCAGCGCGGCCGTACGGTCGGTGTCGATCCGCATCCGGGCCACCGCGGCCCGCGGTTCCGGCTGTTCGGCCAGCGACCGGCCGAGATGCTCGAGTCTGGTGCGGCCCAGGTGGGCGATGGTCTTGGTGGTCACCGCCTCCATCAGGCCGATGCCGGCCGACGCGTTGAGCAGCAGGAAGACCGGCAGCACGGCGGAGAGCGCCAGGTCGAGACCGCCGCCGTCGGTGCCGAGCAGCGCCGACGACGGCACTCGCACCTGGTCCGCGGCCATCGGGGTCGAGTTGTTGCCGCGCAGCCCGAGACCGTCGAACTTGCCGGCCACCGACAGGCCGGGCGTGTCGGCCGGCACGAACCACAGCGTCATCGGGCCGTCCCCGGTCACCGGGCGGCTCGACCAGACCAGGCTGTCGGCCTGCCCGGCCGAGGTGACCCAGCTCTTGCGCGCGGTCAGCACCACCTGGTCACCGTCGGCGGTGGCCGAGCTCATCGGCGCCCAGAAGTGGCTGCGCGAACCGGCCTCGGAGAAGGCCAGGGTACTCAGATGTCGGCTGCTCGCGATCTCCCGGAGCTCGGCCGCGCGACCCGCGGCGACCAGCGCGGCGACCGCGCTGTAATGCATCATCACCACCATCGCGGTCGACCCGCAGGCGCCGGCGAGGGTCCGCACCACGCGGGCGGCGTCGCGCAGGCTCCCGCCGCCACCGCCGAACTCGGCCGGCACGGTCAGGGCGAGCACACCGGCGTCGGCCAGCGCGTCGATCGCCTTACGAGGAAAGGACGCGGACCGGTCGATCTCGGCCGCTTCGGGGGCCACGATCTCGGCGACGATCCGCGTCAGGTTCTCGTTGACAGTCTGGTCCCCGTTGACAGTCTGGTCCTCGCTGGCAGACATGGCGCACGCTCCGCTCACTCGACTTCTACCGATCGTATCGACCGGCGATCTTCACCGCGCCGCTCATGTGATCCACGTTTCAAAGACTTCGCCCGGGTCATTAGGCCACTCGCCCGGACGGCGAAACGACCCGCGGGGTTGCGTACGCTGAGCGCGTCGATGGGTAGGACGGAGATCTCGCACGATGGGTGGGGACGGGCCGGCCACCGGTGCCGAAGTGTTCGTCGGGGGCGGCGATGTCGGGCGCGATCTCACCACCGTGAACTGGGACGAAACACCGCTCGGGCCGCCCGCGGGCTGGCCGCCGAGCCTCCGCACGGCGGTCAGCATCCTGGTCTCGTCCCGCTTCCCGATGTGGATGGCCTGGGGTCCGCGGCTCACCTTCTTCTGCAACGCCGCCTACCGCCGCGACACCCTGGGCCGCAAATATCCGTGGGCGCTGGGCCGCCCGGCGAACGAGGTCTGGGCCGAGATCTGGGACGACATCGGCCCCCGCATCGCGACCGTTCTCTCCACCGGCCAGGCGACCTGGGACGCCGGTCTGCTGCTGTTCCTGGAGCGCTCCGGCTACCCCGAGGAGACGTACCACACCTTCTCCTACAGCCCGCTGCGCGACGACGAGGGCGCATTGGTCGGCATGCTCTGCGTGGTCAGCGAGGACACCGATCGAGTGATCGGCGAGCGGCGCATGGCGACCCTGCGTGACCTGGGCTCCGACCCGAGCGTGGTGCGCACCGAGGAGCAGACGCTGGCCTTCGCCGGGGTGCAGCTCGGCCGCAACCGCCTCGACCTGCCGTTCACCCTCACCTACCTTTTCCAGGGCGAGGACCGTCAAGGCGACCACGACGTACGGCTGGCCGGCGCGACCGGGATCTCGGGGCTCGACCCCGGCGTCTGGCCGGTGGAAACGCTCGCGCGCGGCGGGTCGGCGCTGGTCCCGCTGGACGGTCCGGCCTTCGCCGCGCTGCCGACCGGCGACTGGCCCGAGCCCCCGACGCAGGCCCTGCTCGTGCCGCTGCTGCAACAGGGCGGCCGGCCGTACGGGTTCATGGTCGCCGCCCTCAACCGCTACCGGGCCCTCGACGACGGCTACCGGGGCTTCGTCGAGCTCGTGGCCGGGCACGTCGCCGCCGGGATCGCGAGCTCCCGCAGCTACCGGGCCCAGCAGCGGCGGGCCGAGGAGCTCGCCGAGCTCGACCGGGCCAAGACCGCGTTCTTCGCCAACATCAGCCACGAGTTCCGCACCCCGCTCACCCTGATCATGGGTCCCGTCGAGGAGCTGCGCACCCGGCCGGACATCACCGACGAGGGCGTCCGCGCCGAGCTCGACGTGATCCACCGCAACGGGCTGCGGCTCGGCAAATTGGTCAACGCCCTGCTCGACTTCTCCCGCATCGAGGCCGGTCGCATGCAGGCCCGGTTCGAGGCGGTCGACCTGGCCAACGCGACGGCCGAGTTGGCCAGCGTCTTCCGCTCGGCGATCGAGCGGGCCGGGCTGACGTTCGAGGTGGACTGCCCGCCCCTGGCCGAGCCGGTGCAGCTCGACCGCGGCATGTGGGAGAAGATCGTCCTCAATCTGCTCAGCAACGCCCTCAAGTTCACCTTCGCCGGGTCGGTGCGCGTCGGCGTCCGGACTGACGGCGACGCGGCGGTGGTGACCGTGGCCGACAGCGGCGTCGGCGTGTCCGAGCAGGAGATGCCGCGCCTGTTCGAGCGCTTCCACCGCGTCGAGAACGTCCGGTCGCGCTCCAACGAGGGCAGCGGCATCGGCCTGGCCCTGGTCAAGGAGCTGGTCGAGCTGCACGACGGCACGATCACGGCCACCAGCGTGCTCGGCCGGGGCACGGTCTTCACCATCCGGCTTCCACTCGGGACGGGCCAGGTCGCCGACAGATCGGCCATCCTGTCCGCCACCACCGAACCGTACGTCGAGGAGGCTCTGCACTGGTTGCCGGGCGGTGCCGCGGCCGGCGCGGACGTCAAGGTGGAGCGGACCGGGTCCACGGTGCTGGTGGCCGACGACAACGTCGACATGCGCGACTACCTGACCCGGCTGCTGCGCTCGGCCGGATACCAGGTGCGGGCGGTCGACGACGGGCAGGCCGCGTTCGAGGCGGCCCGCGTGCACCGGCCCGACCTGATCGTCAGCGACGTCATGATGCCCCGCCTCGGCGGCCTGGAACTGGTGGCCGCGCTGCGAGCCGATCCGCGAACGGCGGGCACGCCCGTGCTGCTGCTCTCGGCGCGCGCCGGGCAGGAGGCGTCCATCGAGGGCCTCGAAGCCGGCGCCGACGACTACCTGGTCAAGCCCTTCTCCTCGGCCGAGCTGCTGGCCCGCGTACGCGCGAACCTGGAACTGGCCCGGCTGCGCAACCACCACGCCCGCTGGCGTACGGCGTTGATCGACTCGTTGCAGGAGGCGTTCTTCGTCTGCGACGCCGACGGCACCGTCATCGAGATGAACCCGACCTTCACCGACGTCCTCGGTTACGGACCCGAGGGGCTGCCCTACCCCCCGGTGCACCCGTGGTGGCCCGATCAGGACGCCGACCCGGAGGGCCATCAGCAGGTCGCCGACGCCCTCGCATTGCTGGTCGAGAGCCCCCGCGGCACCTACACGATCCCGGTCAAGCACCGCGCCGGCCACCGCCTCTGGGTGGCTGCCTCGTTCAATCAGGTCGATGACCCGGAGACCGGTCGCCGCGTCATCGTCGGCACCTTCCGCGACGTCACCGCCGAGCACTACGCCGTGCAGCGCGAGAGCGCCCTGGCCGCGATGAGCGTCCGCCTCGCCCAGGCCGACAGCCTGTCCGGCACCTTACTCAGCGTGCTCCCCGCCCTCGGCGAGCTGTGGCAGGCCACCCGGGCGTACGCCGTGGTCTTCGGCTCGAACGGCACGCCGACGCTGGTCACGACCGACCCGCAGACCCGCTGGGACGACCTCACCGACGAGCAGCGGGCGGCGCTCACCGCGCTGCGCGACCGGCCGCCACTCACCCCGGTGGCCGACCAGCCCGGCGGCGCCGGCATCGCACTGGAACATCCCGACGGGACGATGGTCCTGATGCTTGAACTGGCCGAACGGCGACCCTTCACCGACCGGGACCGCACCCTGCTGGCCCTGCTCGCCGGCCACCTCGGGCAGGGCCTGCAGCGCATCCACCAGATCGACCAGCAGCGCGAGACGGCGCTCGCGCTGCAGCACGCCATCCTCGGCCCGGCCCAGCTCCCCGCCGGGTTCGCCGTGCGCTATTCACCCGCGACCCGCCCGCTCAAGGTCGGCGGCGACTGGTACGACACCGTCACGCTGGCCGACGGTCTCATCGGGATCGTCGTCGGCGACTGCGTCGGCCACGGACTGCAGGCGGCCACGGTGATGGGCCAGCTTCGCAGCGCCTGCCGGGCCCTGCTGCTGCAGAATACCGACCCGGCCCAGACGCTGACCGCCCTGGACCGGTTCGCCGCCCAGCTGCCCGGCGCCATGTGTGCGACCGTCTTCTGCGGTGTGCTCGACCCCGCCACCGGGGAGCTGACCTACGCCAGCGCCGGGCACCCACCGGCCGTGGTCACCCACCCCGACGGCACCTCCGACCTGCTCGACCGGGGCCGGTCCCGCCCGCTCGGGGTGCGCTTGGCGGCGGAACGCCCCGAGGCCCGCTACACCGTGCCGCAGCGGGCCACCCTGCTGCTCTACACCGACGGCCTGGTCGAACGCCGCCGGCAGGCGCTGACCACGGGCATCGAACGGGTCGTCCAGACCGTCCAGCAAGGACGCGCGGCCACGCTCGAGGACCTGGCCACCGACGTCATGGCGAGCATGGCCCCGGCGGGCGGCTACGACGACGACGTGGCGATGCTGCTCTACCGGCATCCCGGCCCGCTCGAGCTGGCCTTCCCCGCCGAGGCGACCCGGCTGGCCCCCCTGCGAACCACGCTGCGCACCTGGCTGGCCCGTTGCGGCGTCGACCCCACCACTGCGCAGAACGTGCTGGTCGCGGTGGGCGAGGCGTGCGCCAACGCCATCGAGCACGGCCACCGCCAGCTGCCCGGTGGCCTGATCCGCCTGCGGGCCGCCGCCACGGCGCACGACCTGCACCTGACCATCACCGACAGCGGCCGTTGGAAGACCCCGCAGCCCGCGGCCAACCCGCACCGGGGACGCGGGCTCACCCTGATGAGGGCACTCATGACCGAGGTGACCATCACGACCGGCTCCGCCGGGACCGTCGTCGGCCTGCAAGCGAGGATCCCCCGATGAGCACTCCGCTGACCCTCACCACGGGCCGCCGCCCGGACGGCGCCGTCGTGCTCGCCGCGGCCGGCGAGATCGACATGAGCAACGCGGCCACCTTCGCCGCCGCCCTGACCGGCGCCGACGACCAGGCCGACGGGGCCGGCTTCGTCGTCGACCTGACCGCCGTCGACTACCTCGACAGCGCGGGCCTGGCCGCGATCTTCCCCCACGTCGGCAACCTGCGCCTGGTCGCCAACCGGCTGCTGGTCGCGGTCCTGACGATCGCCGGCCTGGACGACATCACCACGGTCACCGAAGAGGGCTTTTGAGGGGTCGGTCGGACAAGATCTGATGCCGGCCGCGAGTTATGCGCTGGTTGAGGGGATTTGCCGGGCAGCGGCTCTTGACAGGACAGGGTCAAATAGACAGTGCTCGTTTCCGTACTGGCGCTGGTGGTGGTTCGGTGAGTTCCTGGTTCCGCAGACACGATCACAACCTTTTCTTCAATGTGTTCGCGTTGCTGGTCTGCGGGCTGGTCGCCGGCGTCGTCGTGGCGGCGGCGGCCTTTCCGGTCCTCGCGATCTCCGGGCTGTCGGCCAAGGCCGGCAACCAGGCGTTCGCCGGGCTGCCGAGCGAGCTCAAGAAGTTCAGTTCGCCGCAGATCAGCCGGGTCTACGCGTCGGACAACAGGACGCAGATCGCGCAGTTCTACGACGAGTTTCGCAGCGATGTGCAGCTCAAGGAGATGTCGAAGCACATCATCGACGCGATGGTGGCCGCCGAGGACCGGGAGTTCTACCGGCACAACGGGGTCGACCTCAAGGGTGTCGCGCGGGCCGTGGTCAACAACAGCGGCAAGTCCGAGTCCAAACAGGGCGCGTCGACGATCACCATGCAGTGGGTGCGCATGTCGCTGGCCTACTCGGCGACCAGCCCGCAGGAGGTCGTCGAGGCCACTGAGGACACGAACAAGCGGAAGATCACCGAGATCAAGTACGCGATGACCGTCGAGCGGGAGCTCACCAAGGACCAGATCATCGAGCGCTATCTGAACATGGCGCCGTTCGGCAAGCAGACCTACGGGATCTTCGCCGCCAGCAAGGTCTACTTCAACAAGCGGCCCAAGGATCTGACGATCGGGCAGGCCGCGATGCTGGCCGCCATCGTCCGGGCGCCGTCGTTCTACGACCCCACGACCAAGAGCGGGTACGACGAGATCCGCCAGCGCCGCAACGCGTACGTGATCCCGGGCATGGTCGAGTCGGGGGCGATCACGCCGGCGCAGGCCGAGGCGGCCAAGAAGGAGGCGCTCCCGCGCACGGTCGCCGCGGTCGGCAACGGCTGCGTCCCGGTGGCCAACAACAGCTGGGGCTTCTTCTGCGACTACTTCTACCGGTGGTGGATGGAGCGGCCCGAGTTCGGCGCGACGACGTACGACCGGGATCGCCGGCTCAAGAGCGGTGGTTACCGCATCACCACCACGATCGACCTCAAGGCGACCGCGCAGGCCCGGGGACGCGTCGCCGACCTGATCAAGGAGAAGAACAAGAACGCGCTGCTGCTCGCGGCGGTCGAGCCGCGCACCGGCAAGGTGAAGCTGCTCGTCACGAACCGGAAGTACAAGCTCGACAACGCCGGCAACCCGCTCTCGGCCGACCCGGCCAAGCGGCGTCAGAAAGTCAGATCCACCTACCCGAACACGGTCAACCCGCTGCTCAGCGGGGGCGGCGACATCACCGGTTACCAGGCCGGATCGGTCATGAAGATCTTCACGCTGATCGCCGCGCTGGAAAAGGGCTACCCGCTGCACTACACGATCAAGGCGGAGAAGTTCTACAAGTCGCGGTACATCATCGAGCGCAGCAACGACTCGGCCTGCCCGGGCACCCATTTCTGGTGCCCGCAGAACTCCGGCGGCGGCGGTGCGGGCGTCTACAACATGTGGACCGGTTTCGGCCGCTCGATCAACACGTACTTCGTGCCGCTGGAGGAACGCGTCGGCGCCGAGAACGTGGTCGACGTCGCGAAGCGCTTCGGCATCCGGTTCCGCGATCCCGCGGACGCCAAGCTGGCCGCGCCCGGAAATTCGCACCAGTGGGGTGCCTTCACGCTCGGCGTCTCCGCGACCACCCCGCTCGACATGGCCAACGCGTACGCCACCCTGGCCGCCGACGGCATGTACTGCCAGCCGACCCCGATCGAGCAGATCACCACCCGCTCCGGCGAGAAGCTCGACATCGGCAAGCCGCACTGCGTGCGCGCGACCAGCGTCGATGTCGCCCGCGCGGCCCTCGACGCGGCCCGCTGCCCGGTCGGCGACTCGGCCCGGCTCGGCGGCTGCGGCGGCGCGACCGCCCCGCAGACCCGCGGCGTCGTCGACCGTCCGGTCTTCGGCAAGACCGGCACCACCGACCGCGACCGCACGGCGTCGCTGATTGCCGGCACCACCGCGCTGGTCGTCGCCGGCTACCTGGTCAACCCCGACTACCAGGCGCACAAGGACAGACTGCGGCACAACCAGGTCAACCCCGCCGTCTATCGCACCCTCGGCGACTACATGAGGACCAGACCGTACGAGCAGTTCAAACGCCCCGAGAACCGCAAGGTGGTGTACGGGGATCAGCGGCGCATCCCCGACGTCGAGTGCGACTCGATCAACAGCGCCCGCAACCGCCTCGAGAGCGCCGGCTTCGCCGTCGTGGTCGGCAACGGCGAGGTCGACTCGGGCTGTCCCGCCGGCACGGCCGCGGGCACCGAGCCGCGCCGCCGGACCGTGAAGAACGGCGTCGTGACCATCGAGGTCAGCAACGGCAAGGGCGGTGCGACCTCCACCATCCCCGGCTCCCCGACAACCACCGATCAGCCCCGGCCACCACGGTAACCTCCCCGGTACGGGCCCGGAGCGACCTGAATCCCTGACCTCGAGTCGATCGTCGAGCTCGAGAGCCCTGACGCCGACGCCACTTTCCATCGGGAACAGGGCTGCGGTTAGGCTTCCCTAACCGAGACGGACGGGGTAGGGGATGACGCAGCCGGAGTCGCTGTCCACACTGCTGAACGGGCGGCGGGCCGCGATCGACGCCACCCTGCCCGCGGCCGGGTTCGTCGTCGGCTGGCTCGCCGCCGGTCAGTCCATCTGGGCCGGCGCCGGGGCCGCAGTCGCCTGCGCGGTCGGCGTGTCGGCCTGGCGGCTGCGCCACGGCGACAAGCCGCGCGCGGTGCTGATCGGCCTGCTGGGTGTCTGTGTGGCGGCGCTGATCGCGCTGCGCACCGGGCGCGCGGAAGACTTCTTCCTGATCCAGTTGCTGAGCAACGCCGCGAGCGCGCTGGCCTGGGCGGTCAGCATCGTGCTCCGGTGGCCGCTGCTCGGCCTGGTGGTCGGGGGAGTGCTCGGGCAACGGACCCGATGGCGGCGCGACCCGGCCCTGCTGCGCTCCTACGGTCTCGCCAGCTGGGTCTGGGTGCTGCAGTACGTCGTACGCGTCGCGATCTTCCTGCCCCTTTACGCCGCGGGTCAGGTTTTCGCCCTCGGCGTCGCCCGCATCGCTCTGACCTGGCCTCTTGTCGCCGCATGCCTGGCCGTGAGCTGGTGGGTCATCCGCCGCACACTGCCCGCGGGGCATCCGGGGCTGCGCCACCCGATCACGTCGCCGGCATCCGTGACACAGCACAGGTGATTGTCATCGGAAACTTGGGGGAGGCCGCGGGCAAGGCCGACCAGAGCGGCTCCAACGACCAGCGCAGCGCCAAGGCGAAGCAGGCCGTGGAGAACGTCAAGGACGGGGGGATCGTCCGTTCGTACCATCCCTCCCCGACGAACGGACCGCATCGACGTTTATTTTTGATCCCTACTCGGGAGTACACCGTGTACCTCGCCGACGGGGCAACGCTCACGCCCCCAAACGAGGAGATCTCATGCTCAAGTCGAAGCGTTCCAGGATTCGCGCTGCCGCCGGGGTGGGAATGGCGGCCGTGATCGCCACCGCCGGC
>Ga0247764_1000748_pt1 | contig 11433 bp, 12 predicted proteins | sample UWRJL051202B4_FD_179932 | JGI IMG/M metagenome (GOLD analysis project Ga0247764, IMG submission 179932) | Plant litter microbial communities from Arlington Agricultural Research Station in Wisconsin, United States - UWRJ-L051-202B-4 | ecosystem: Environmental > Terrestrial > Plant litter >...
AGCTACTTTGACACTCCCGTCACTCGCGGCGAGCCGAGGGGACTACCTAGATCAGCCTGAAGAACCGTAGGCGCGTATTAGCAGGACGCCTCGGAACCGATCACCATCGCGGGTATGTACTGCGTCATAGAGCAATTGCGTCGGTACCCATGTGAATGGGTACTTATAGGCGGCCTCATCCAGCACAAGAAACGCGTCTTGAGCCTCATCGTACGCCCCGACGGGGGAGATGTGACCGGCGCCCGACTGCTTCAGCACCCGTCGGTCATAGTTGATCAAGACAAAGTCGCCTTCACTACTGAGATTTCCCTTCAAACGTTCGCGGAACGTGTCCAGGCTGAGCCTATCTGCATATACGACTTCACTGCGTAACCCTGCAGCCTCCGCCAGCCCGGCGAGATCCGCTAACGACATGCCCGTGTAAAACGCTTTGAGCTTCGCACCGAGTGACGGAAACATTGCCGCCTGATTGACTTCCCGGACTCCGTAGGCGCGCAACACCGTCGCGACACTGGCTGGTCCGCAAAACGAGCGGTAGACCTGGGAGCGAAAGCCGGTCGTCAGTGATACAAGATCGCTGGCGTAATGCCCGTCCGACCGAGAGGAATCACTGGACATCCAAGCGCGCAAGGGGGGTACAAGTTCGAGATCAGCCTCGGTCGGAAACGCGATCCAATAAGTAACCAGCGACGCTGACATCGCGGTGATGGCTACTACTGAAAAAATTCCACGGCTCAGCATTGCTAAAGTGTCAATTCCAAGTAGAGGAACAGCTGGTTGAGATGGGCAAAGTAGCCTTCATTGGCAAGGAGCGGCATGGACCCACGAATCCCATCCACACCGCCAACGTGGTGGCTAAAGATAAGTTGCGAGCGAAAAAGATGTTCTCCTATGCCTTGATCGTAGTTGTAGGCAAGGTCATAGCGATCATAGGAATGGCCAGAAATCGCGCTGTTTCCGAAGTAGCCGACTGCGAACGCATGATTCGACGCCGGTCGGTAAGTGACGGCAAGAGATCCAGCGCCATCTCCATGCAGTCCCCGCTCGAAGTCGGTTCGAGCGTCCGTGCCCAGTCTGGAGTACTGGCCGCTGACTCGCCATTTATCGTTCAAGCGAAGAGCTACTTCTGTCTCTGCGCCATGGAGTGTAAACGAGTCGCCGTTGAACGGCGGAGGGTAGAAGTAGAAAAGGTTCGATTCAACTCGATCGCGAATTGTCTCCCGAAAGACTTTGAGATCGATAGTCGTGCTGGAGTCGAAGAACGTACCGAAGTATCCAACAGAATGCGCTCTAATGGTCTCTGGCTTCAATCTTATCGCGCTGGTGACGACAGGCAATGGCAGGCTGAACTGGTAGGTGGAAGGCGGTTCGCCGCGTCGTCCGAAGAAGTATGCTCCCGTCCAAGCTGTCTCCGTCTCTACCAGCGACGGAATACGGAAGCTCGTTGCATAGGAGTAGCGGAGCATCTGGTTCGGCCGAAGCTGCCAGTTGATTGCTGCGCGCCATGCCAGTTCGGTGTCATCGACGTTGCTCGAATGTTGGGCCATGAGGCCGAGGCTGGCGTGTACCTTGCCGATTGAGTACTCGGTCTCACCAAATACTCGGTACGACCGTTGGATCTGATCCATGCCAGCGAAATGCTGCGCGCTCGAGGCGTCCGTTCGCGAAGCGGATCCACCAAGGAGATATCTCCAAGGTCCGCGACGGGACTCGAATTCCACTTCCAGCTCACTGCGTTCAGAGTTGATGCCTTGGTCCGTGAAGAAGCAGGTGTTCCGAAGCGATGTGCCGAGCAAAGCGGGAACGAATAACGTGGGCGCGAGAACGCCAGCTTGAAGCGCAGGGTCGGTTTCGACCGAAAGAATTCCGGCAATAGCCTCGGGCGTATAACATCCGAAGTTGCGTACGCTCTCGCGTTGACGGTTGTGGCTGACGAACCAGTCGAGCCTGCTTGATCCGCCGATGTTTCGTTCATTGGAAAGTGAAATGAACTCGCCTCTATTGATCTGCTCTCCAGTGAACTGCAGGATTTTTATGCCAGTCCTGTTGCCGCTGTCGTAGATGTTGGCATCCAGACGCCAGCGCGACTGCTCATCCAATGAACGATCGACCGTTATTCGCGCACGTTTAATTTCCTTGCCGTCGTTCCGCGGGGTCCCAGCGGAATCAGAGTAGTCATAGCCCCCATCGCGCGCCTCGCTCGCCGAAAACTGTAGGCCATACTCGCCGACGCGCTCATTGACTGACGCGCCGAACTTCCTGCGCCCATTGTGACCACCGCCTGCATGTATTGAAATCCCTCGGGGATCGTCGAGCCCAATCGTCTGGAAGTTGATGCTGGCCAGAAACGCATTGTCGCCATATGCCGCGCCGTTCGGGCCGCGGGTGACGGTGACGCGGGCGATGTCCTCCAGATCGATAGGGAGGCGATCGAACTCTACATACTGACCATCGCCGATCAGGACTCTGCGGCCGTCAATCGTGACGAGCATGCGGCGATTCTGTTGCACGATCGTTCCGTGATAGCTCACACGCGACTCGTCGCCGATTTTCACGATCCGAAAACCCGGAACCGACCGAAAAATTTCGGAGATCTCCAGATAGCCTGCAGCCCTGATGTCTTCCTGCGTGACTACCGACACGGCCTCAGGGGCGTCGAACTCGGAGTAGTCCAGCCGGGTGGCGTGGATAGCGGGAGGTAAGAGAGGCGAATCGGACAAACCATCGCGGCTTTCATCAGCGACGCCGCCTCTGCAGATGGTCGTTGCGCCAATCAATGCAGTCGATGCGACCGCCAGAGTCAGCTTGGTGCGAGGGCGTTCCATGCGTTCCATGTATGGGACTCCTTTCTGCCTCATCCTGAAGCCTTCCAAAATCCATATCAGAACGGTCACACCGAGCACAGCTTTTCTCGGTGGAGCGATTTCACTTTAAATGCAGCTTGCCCTGCATTTCAACTGCGAATTCACTGTTACTCGGGGTTTCGCCGAAAAATCGGCCGAACAGTTGCGACTTTGTCGAGAGTTTCGGCCGAATTCGCCGTGAAACGCCGGTACTGGCTTGAGTCGGGTCATGTTTGCATAGCCTCCACGCACAGAGATGACTAGGAGGATGCAAAAGTGACGCGGCCTCGCTCGGATCGTAACTTTCGCTCAGCTACTAAAATCGCCGCGACGGCGATGCTTCTGACTACTTCGGGTTTCGCGCTTGCACAGGCGTCCCCCTTCGATACAGGCGCGAATTCACTCGTTACGTTCGCACTGACGATTGGTACGCCGGTTGCGATTCTCATCATCATCGGCATTGCTGTTGCCGCCTCTGTGGGTCGCATTGGTTGGGGTGTGGCGATTGGCTGCATCGTCGGTATTGCTGCGATCTTCGGCGCTCCGCAGATCGTCGAATGGATTCGCGGCATGTTCGGCGTATAGGCAAGTGTCATGAGTGAACGGAATACAGGTCTTACCATCGATCCGCTGTTCGTCGGAGTCACGCGCCCGCCAATGCGGTGGGGTGTGGCCTACGTTGCGCTGCTGTTCAACCTGGTATTCACCATGGAAGTATTTCTGCTAACGAAGAATCTGCTGATGCTGCTGATTGCAGTTCCAGTGCACGGGATATGCGCTCTACTCTGTGCCCGTGACGCTCGCTTCTTCGAACTGGTGCTGCTGTGGGGCCGGACTCGATCGCTCGCACTCTTCGCAAACGTTCGGCTGTGGAAGGCTAGCAGCTACAGTCCTTTGGTTTTGGATCTGCCAGACTCTCAAGGCCGGCGGCGCGCTCTCGCAATGGCGTGCGTCACCCACTTGCAGGAGGTCGTCCGATGGCCCCGTTGAACCGTACTTCGGCAAGTCGTCGAGAGCCATGGGTCGCGCAGCGCATTCCTTATGCGGCGCACGTTGGAAAGAATGTCGTGAAGACGAAGAGTGGGGAATACATTCAGGTATTTCGGCTCGGCGGGACCAGCTTCGAGAGCGCGGATGATGACGAACTGAACAATTGGCATGAGCGCTTGAACGTGACCCGGCGGAATGTCGCTAGCCCGAATGTAGCGCTTTGGTCTCATATCGTCCGCCGAAGCGAGCGCGCTGTTCCAGGCGCCAAGCGGGGAGGCGAATTTGCCGCGCACTTAGCCGGAAGGTACTGGGCGCGGCTCGCTGGCGAGCGACTGATGGTCAATGAGATGTATCTATCGATCGTGTATCGGCCTGTTGCTGGTACTGCGACAGGTGTCCTGTCGAGGGCGCTCTCTCGTGCAGCACGGGACAGCGATACGGGATTGATTGACGATGCGCTCGATGCCTGTGAGAAATTGGGCCTGACGGTAATGATGTCGCTGGCCCGTTACGAGCCAGAGCGCCTCGGTATTCACATGAAGGGCACGCGCCAGTTCTCTCAGGTGCTTGAGTTCTTCGGCCTGCTGCTCAACGGCGAGCACCAGGCAATGCCGCTGGCGCGTGCACCGCTGGACCAACTGCTTGCAACCAGCCGGCCGATCTTCGGCTCGGAAGTGGTTGAGTACCGGCTACCGACGCAGACGCGGTTTGGCGCGATGCTGGGAATCAAGGAGTATCCGACGCCAACGACGGTAGGCATGTATGACCAACTGCTCTCGGCGCCGTTCCCGTTCGTCCTGACGCAATCTTTCACATTCCTCTCAAAGGGAGCGGGTCAGGGCCTGTTGCAACGACAGTACAACCGAATGGCGAACGTGGGCGACTTCGCGGTTACTCAGACGGAAGAATTGAAAGAGGCACTCGATGCTCTCAGCTCGAATGAATTCGTGGTAGGTGACCATCACTTTTCCCTGCAGGTACTCGCTGACGTCGAGCCTGGACAGGGTCACGAGAACGCGAGGTGGCTGCAGCGCCTGAACGACAGCGTTGCGCTTGCGCGAAATCTGCTTGCCGACTCGGGCATGACCGTGGCGCGCGAGGATCTAGCACTCGAAGCCGCCTTCTGGGCGCAACTTCCGGGTTCCTTTGCGATGAGACCGCGGAAGGCGCCTATTACCTCTCGAAATCTGGCGGCGATGGCGCCGTTCCACAATTTCCCGAGTGGCCGAGCCATGGGCAATCACTGGGGAGATGCGCTTGCGCTTCTGATTACAAGCGCTCGTTCGCCATATCACTTCAGTCTACACGCGAGCAATCCAGGCGATCCGGACGGTGGTAGCCGAAAAGATACCGGCCACACTTTCATCTGCGGTCCGACGGGTTCCGGAAAGACGGTGGTCATTGGTTTCATGGTCACGATGTTGGTGAGCCAGGGCGCGACACAGATCGTTTTCGATAAAGACTACGGATTGGAAATCCTGATCCGTGCTTTGGGCGGGAAATACTTTCCGCTCGAAAATGGTGAGCCGACAGGCTTGAATCCTTTGCAGCTCGAAGAGACGCCGGTCAACGTGGACTTTCTCATGACTTGGCTGCAGATGTTGGCCAGGGGACCAGCGCCGTTTACGGCCCGCGAGCTTAGAGATCTCGAACAGGCTCTGCGCTGCACACTCGCCCTGGAGCTGTCCGCGCGCCGTTTGTCGCGGCTCATTGAATTCACGGATCCGACACAGCCTGAAGGCGTTCATGCACGCCTTGCACGCTGGTGCCGTAGCACGGGCGGAGAATATGCGTGGGCGTTCGACAATGCCGAGGACCGAGTCGTGCCTGAGTTGGCACGGCACACAACGATCGGCTTTGACGTCACGCACTTCCTCAAGCACGACATCCTGCGAGGGCCGATCAACCGCTATCTTTTTCACATCGTCGAGCGTCTGGTCGACGGTCGGCGACTGGTCTGCTGGGTCGACGAGTTCTCGAACGCGCTTGCCGACTCTGATTTCGAGAGCTTTGCCAACAATGCGCCGAAGACCTGGCGAAAATTGAATGGCGTGCTCTGCGTGGCCACCCAGACAGCAAGTTCCGTACTGACCAGTCGCATTGCTCGCACGCTGGTCGAGCAGACCGCAACCAAGATTTACTTTCCCAACCCGGATGCGAAGGCCGACGACTATATCGGCGGCCTCGGCCTCACTGAGCGCGAGTTCAAGTTGCTCAAGGAGCAGCTAGAACCCGGTTCACGGAAATTTCTGGTCAAACAGGGGCATTGGAGCGTCGTCTGTGAACTTGATCTGAAGGGGCTCGACGCGGAACTCGCTGTGATCTCCGGGCGCAGGGACACCGTTGAGCGAATCCGCCAGATGGTCGCAGAGGTCGGGGATGATCCTGCGCTATGGTTGCCACACTTCATGTCCGACTGGAACGATAAGACTTCGGTGGGAGAGCGCCATGTCTAAGACTCGATGGATGCTCGTATGTTCGGTTGTGCTACTGATCTCTTCACCGGCTGCGAACGCACAGTGGGCTGTGGTTGACGTAGGGGCAATCGCACAGCTGGTGCAGCAGCTTGCGACGATGCGTGATCAACTGGAAACGACACGCGACCAGTTGGAAGAAGCACGGCGTCAGTTTGAAGCGATCACTGGTCCTCGGGGCATGGAGCGCCTTCTTGAGGGTACGGTGCGCAATTACCTGCCACCGGACTGGGCGGAACTGGAAGCCGCAGTCCGCAACGCGAGTGGCAATTACGGCCAGCTCGCGGCGGAAATCCAGGCGGCCATCGAGGTGAATGCAGTTTTCAATGCGGAACAGTTGGCGGCCTTGTCGGAGGAGGAGCGTGATCATGTTCAAGCCGCTCGACGGTCGGCCGCGACGCTTCAGGCCACCGCGCGGCAAGCTTTGCAGACTACGAGTAGCCGATTCGCTGCCATTCAGGAGCTGATAGACGCGATTCCTAGGGCCGAGGACCAGAAAGCCATCCTTGACTTGCAGGCGCGTATTGCTGCAGAGGAGGGCATGCTGACCAATGAGCAGACAAAACTCAACGTGTTATATCAGGTGATGCAATCCGAGGAGTGGTCGCGACGCCAACGTGCGCGCGAACATGCAGTCACTAACGTGGGATCGCTTCGTCGCTTGCCAGCGATGGGCCTAGGAGTCTTTCCATGATCGGGTGTCTCAATATTCGATTTCGGCGCGGCGCATGGCGCGTGCGGCAGTGTTTGGGGATCGTTGTCGCGATCAGTTCCGCTGCCTGTGCGCCGTCGCCGGAACCGGTTGCGCATACCGTCGCGTACTATCGGGAGCACACCGAAGCGCGCGATGACAGGGTTGCAGCGTGCAGCGACGATCCCGGCGGACTTGGGAAAACGACAGATTGCGTGAATGCGCTCGAGGCATCGCGCAGCGAAGGAATCGGCTCGCTGCGCGATCTGCCACCGCTCGGACTACCGACGAAGCCCGATAAGAAAGCCCAACCCGAGCGTCGGGATTGACGATGCGCCGCCATGGGATTTTTCGCTGAATTCAACGCCTGGCTCAACGCGATTCTCGCCACTTACATCGGGGAGAATACAGCGCGGGTCGCAGGCGTTCTGGAACCTGCAATCGTGACGCTCGCAATCTTCTACATCATGGTCTGGGGTTACCTGCAACTCATGGGCAAGACAGACGAGCCCTTCATCGTCGGTGTCAAGCGCATCGTAATGCTGGCCGTTATCCTCGGTGCGGCCCTGCATTTCTGGCTGTACAACACGGTCATCGTCGACACGTTCTTCAACGCCCCCGGCGCGTTCGCTGCTGAATTGATCGGCGCATACGACTCGGTTGCGATCGTGGATGGAATCATCTTTGCCGGCGACGATACCGCTTCACTGCTCATTCAGAAGGGCGGCGTCTTTGACGGAGACTTTTCCTACTATCTCGCTGGGTTCGCGGTGTATCTGATTGTCGATCTCACCGCGATTTACACCATTTTCCTCCTGGCGCTGTCTCGCGTTGCGCTGTCCGTGCTTTTGGCGCTGGGGCCACTCTTCCTGACATTGCTGATGTTTGAAACGACCAAGCGCTTCTTCGAGTCATGGATTGCACAGATGGCGAATTACGCCTTCATCAGCATTCTCACCGTGCTGTTCGCGGCGTTGATGTTGACCCTACTGTCGACGGCTGCCACTCAGGCCGCAAGCGCGGGTGGAGGGATCGAGATCGCGCATGCAGTGCGCGTATGTATGGCGGCGGGACTCACGTTTCTGGTGATGAGCCAAGTGATGTCGATGGCCAGCGGGCTGGCGAGTGGTTTGGCGCTCAGCTCGTTCGGTTTGGTAAGTGCTGCGCTCGCCTGGGGTTTTGGCGGTGCGAAGCGCAGCACTGGACAGTTCGCGCGAGGTCTCATGGATCGTGAGACGAGCCGTTGGGACCCATTGAGCCGGAAGGCGGGCTACTACGTGCGGCGTGGCCTTGCCCGTTCGCGGGAGAACACGATACGGAAGGGCTAAGGAGGGGCGATGAGTCGTGTGCGCCTGAAGCAGATCGTCGTTGCATGCGCAGTAGTGCTCATGTGGGGTTGTGCATCACGCGGTGTGCGTTGTAGCGGTCAGCTGGAACCGATCAACGCGGCGGTGGCGGGTGCAGAAGCCACGGCAGAGCAGGCGACGCCCGACGTCGCTGAGGCGCCGAACGAGGCCGAGGTGAGCGATGACTAAGGATCCGGCTCTGGAACAGTATTTCGCCGAGGCGATCTCCTGGGACACGGATCGAAGCTCGCAGCAGCGCCGTAATCTGCGCGCTGCTTGGTTGACCGCGAGTGCGGGATGGGGGCTTTCGATCTTGCTCTCGCTCGCCTTGGCGCTACTGATGCCGCTAAAGCGTGTCGATCCATTCCTCGTCCGGGTCGATAACACCACGGGCATTGTTGACGTCGTGCCCGTCTATGCTGGCGATGCCGACATGCCCGAAGCTGTCACGCGATACTTCCTTGACCACTACGTGACGATTTGCGAACGCTTCAACTTCGCGACGGCTGAGAGTGACTACGAGGAATGCGGCGCGTTTCATACGCCACAGCGTAATCAGGGGTGGTACGCCGTGTGGAACAAGGGCAATCCCTCCTCGCCGCTGAATGTCTACAGGGACGGCACAACCATTCGTGCGCAGGTGACAGCCGTGAGCTTCTTCGCACGAGGCAACGGCGTCGCAGATCTCGCCCAAGTTCGGTACGTAAGAGCGAAACGCATGGGGGGCGGCGCTGAGGAGCAAAGGACGTATTGGATCGCCACCATCCAGTATGTTTATGGAAAGCCGTCCAAGGATCCGAAGATGCGGCGGTGGAATCCTCTCGGGTTCAAGATCGTCGAGTTTCGCGCGGAATCTGAGGTATTTAGCGAGCCTGCTTCCGCGAGCGCCGCTACATTGTCGGCAGATGCTCTTCGCAGGCGAACGCCATGAGAACGCGGCCGTTCATGCGTACGGAGGTCGCGTGCAGTGTCGCTCTGGTGATGCTCGGCATCTCGCAGGCCGCGTATCCAGAGACGCTCCCGAGCCGTGGTAGCGTTGATCCACGTATTCGGACCGCGCAGTACAACGCCGACGAGGTCTACCGGCTGCAGGGCTTCGTCGGCTTCGAGATCGAACTCGTATTCGAGGAAGGCGAAGCGTTTGCCGGCCAAGGCGGCGGAGACCTGGAAGGGATCACGTTCGGTGCGCATGAGAACTACCTCATCCTGAAACCGAAGGCTGCGAATGTTGGTACGAACCTCGTCATTTACACCGACCGTCGTGCGTATCGCTTCGACTACACGGCTTCGGCAAGTCGCCCCAACCCGCGAACAGACGAGATCATGTACGCGGTGCGCTTTCTTTACCCGCCTAAACCGCCGCGCGAGCTGTCGAGCGCCGAGCAAGTGGAATCGGAACTGGAGCGCGCGCGCCGAAGTCGACCGCGGAATATGGACTACTGGTTCTGCGGTAGCCGATCTATCAAGCCAGTGTCTGCATCGGATGATGGTGTGCATACGCGCCTGACCTTTGGCGTCAAGGCGGAATTGCCGGCCATCTTTGTACGTAACGACGACGGCTCCGACTCCCTGATCAACTTCAACGTGGAACAGGGCGATATCTTGATCCATCGCGTCGCGCGCACGTTCATTGTCAGACGTGGCAATCTCACAGGATGCATCGTCAATAAAGGATTTGTCGGCGGCGGTGAAAGGCTCGACTCTGGCACTGTGGCACCGGAGGTTGTGCGCGACCGTAAGAGGCCGCTCTCATGAGGAGCCCGACACTCACGCAGCCGGCCGCGCAGCCAGATGTCCTGCCAGAAGGAGTCGCTGCGACGGAGTCGCCGGGATCGGATGCTCGGCCAGACGCGAATGCGGACACGGTAGCCGGCGAGCGCGGCATCTCTTCGGTCAACCGCGGGCGTTCGCTGCAGGCGCGGGTGAGTAACGTGCTGGCGATCGGCCTGATGGGGGTGCTGGGCTGTGGGCTGCTCGCTTGGTACTACACCCGGGCATTCGCTCGGCAATCGCAAGCGCAGCGGGGCGCGCAGTCCCTTTCCCTAAGCAAGGCGCAAGGGGAGATGTCGCTGCCGCCACTCGGTCTTCTGGAGCCGCCGAGGGTCGAACGTTCGCTCGGCCCGGTGCCACCTGTGTCTTCGGCGCAAGGCGCACCGTTACATGCACGGGATGCCTATGCACCCGTCCGCCAGGGCGGCGCGGCGGGCTCTAAAAAGACGGCGAACGACCTCGCGCTGGAGCGCCGCCTGTCTGGCCCGGTGTTCTCGAGTCGCTTGAGCAGCCTCGCGCGTGCTGGGCGATTTTCGCCTGTTGTCGATTCGGGAGGCGCCGCCACTACAGACAGCGGAATGGGCATAGATGCATTGGCGCGCGGTGGCTCGGATAGGAGTGACATGACGGGCCTGCTGCAGCCCACTTCAACGCCGGCAGCGAGGGCGAGTGTCCTGCCGACGCAGCGGTTTCTACTGGCGAAGGGCGCATTTCTTGACTGCACGCTGGAAACCGCCATTGATTCGACGCTGCCGGGCATGACGACGTGTATTACCGCGACTGACACGTTCAGTGTCGACGGTTCGGTGGTGCTACTCGAACGCGGCACCAAACTCGTCGGCGAAACGCGCGGCCAAGTGCGACAAGGTTCGACTCGTGTATTCGTCTTGTGGACGGAGGCGCGAACGCCGACTGGTGTGGTTGTGCCTCTAGCTTCGCCCGGAACCGATGAACTCGGCCGCTCGGGGTTGCCGGGCGAGGTTAACCGTCATTTCTGGGAACGCTTCGGTGCAGCTATCCTGATCTCCATGATCGATGGCGCTGTCCAGACCGCGGTCGAATCCTCGCGTGACAGTGGCGCCGTCATCGTCAATCCCTCGACCTCACGTGACGTTCTAACCGAAGTGCTCAAGAGCACTGTCAACATCACACCCACCGTCACCAAAGCGCATGGCGATCGGATCGCCGTGCTGGTGGCGCATGACCTTGATTTCAGGTCGGTCTATGAACTTCGCCCAGCAAACATCCGGCCTTGAAGTCGCGCGCTTCTCGGTGCGGCAGCAGCCGACTGCGCTCGCGCGTGCTCCTGCAGGGGAGGA
>Ga0247764_1000750_pt1 | contig 11425 bp, 6 predicted proteins | sample UWRJL051202B4_FD_179932 | JGI IMG/M metagenome (GOLD analysis project Ga0247764, IMG submission 179932) | Plant litter microbial communities from Arlington Agricultural Research Station in Wisconsin, United States - UWRJ-L051-202B-4 | ecosystem: Environmental > Terrestrial > Plant litter >...
TCAACGGACGTATCAACAAAGTTCAGCTTTCAAAAATGCGTTCGGTCACAGACGCCCTCATCACTTTCTTTCATGACTCCTGTATTTCAGAAGCTCCTGTAGGCCCCGTGTGGCATGGAGAATACTACGCTGAAAAGACCAACGCCACCTCCCAGGTCAGCTACGGTGTGTTTTGCAATTTTTATGAGCAGAAGGCCCGTCTTATGATCTTAGCCAATGATATGAGTATGTTGCTGGATCATCTTGTCGTCAACTACCGCGACATGCTTACGATCAGGATAGCTGCCGGTACAAAAAACAACTGCCCCTACTTCGAATATGATAATAACAAGATTTGGCTCGTCACTAGCGGCAACAGCCAGTCGCCTTATATACCTGTAACCCGTAAAGAATATCTCCGGGAAGCCACGCAGGAATTAGCTGCACTTAAAAACAACATCGCCCTGGATTGGAGACAAAAAACGCAGATTCGTTCTGTCGCCGTCCAGGAGGCAGAAAAGAAGGCTGCGCTGGAGCAGTTGAATGCCCAGTATTCCGGGATGGACCTGCAGGTCAGGACAAGGATGTTCCTCCGCGATTATAAGACGGATGAAGAATACCTGAAGGAGAATACGGATAAGGCAACTGCCGATCTTGACAGCACTCTTCATATAATGGAGAGCCTTCTGAAATACATGGGCCCTATGGAGCTCGACAAGCCCGCCATCGTCTCCGTTGCTGCCGCCAACTTTCAGGGTTTCGAAGATGGCCGGACCGATAAAATATTGATCCGTATGAACCCCACTTATTTCAATCCAACTATTGGCGGCGAGAAACCTCAACTGTTTCTCATATGCTGGAATAATGACGGCGCAGACCCTGCCGCAGCGGACATTGACCGCCAGCTCCACGAGCATCTCGATGGTCAGAAACTGAGAGAAATGTTGGGGAAATAATGGAAATTTGAGCCATGAGCCAAAAGATTCCACTCATTGCTAAACCTACGCCGGACGAATATCCGTCTTACGCCTCGATGTACATGAAATGGCTGCCGGATGATGGCCTTGTCCTGCTGCATCTGAAGGATCAGATAAGAACAACCAGGAAGTTCGCTTCCCGTCTTTCAGATGCCCAGCTGAAATTCCGGTATGCTCCAGGGAAATGGACCATCCCGGAGATCCTCGTCCATATCATCGATGATGAAAGAATTTATGCCTACCGGGCGTTGCGGATCGGCAGAGGCGACACTACCTCCCTGCCAGGTTTCGATCAGGACCAATATGTCCCTTATTCCAGGGCAAACGAACGGACGATGAATTCCATTTTGAAGGAGTATGTCAGCGTTCGCAAAGCCACCTTATCGCTGTTCAAATCTTTCACCGAAGAGGATCTTCTTCGAAGGGGAACTGCCAACGGAAATGCCGTGAGCGTCCGTGCCCTGCTTTACCATCTTGCAGGACATGAGCTGCATCATCTGCATAGTATAAAGGACAAATACCTCGGGCTGGCTGACCGGTAAAATTGGCCGGCCGCTCCTATAGCCTTACTGATGTAAAACCAGGATGGCCTTGATCGCCTTGCCCATCACCTTATTGACGGTACTCGTATTAAAAATGCGATAGACCAGGTTATGATGGCGCTTGACCAGGCAAAGAATGTCGGTTTGACTGGCAACGATAAAATTCATGATCCCTTCGATCGGACTGCTTTCCTTTATGTATTGGAAATCCAGTTCCGTCGAGCCGATCAGTTTTTTCAGATTCTCCTCACCGGCCGTATTGGTCTTCCATGCCGGCCCTTCGAGAATATGCACCACATTCAGTTTCTCCGACCGGAAAGCCAGGATCAGCTCCTTCAGTGCATTGATATCGTCGGAACCCAGGTCCGAAACGAAGTCGGTAGCCAGCGTAATGGTAGGCTGTATAGAAAACTTGCTCTCCAGGGGAATGATCAGGGTAGGAATTTTGGTCTTCTCCACCATCGTGCTGGCATTGCTGCCAAACAGGCCCGCGATACCCGAAGATCCCATGGTACCCATCACCAGCAATTCCACCGGATTGGCATCGACATATTTGGTAATCAGCCCGCTGACAGAACCCACCTCACAGAAAGTCGTCAAAGGCACCCCGCTGAATTCTTCCTTTGTCGTGAAGCTGGCCGCCCAGTTAGCCAGTGCCTGCCGCTTACTATTATGATAGTCCTCGATATAGAGGGCATTATAGGTATTGTTAAAGACCCCTTCCATCGATCCGATGGCATGAAGTGCACAGACTTCTACATGAAGGATCTTGGCCAGCTCCATGGCGTATTGCATCGCATTGGTGGCGCAGACGGAAAAATCAGTGGCAACTAATATTTTTTTCATATCGTGGAATTGATAGAGATATTGAAAAATTAAACAAACAAATGAAATATTACAAATAAAACCAGCGACAAGATAATGCATACCGGTAAAGTCAGTATCCATGCCATGGCAATACTCTTGAGTGTATTGCTATTCAGGTTCTTAGTCCCGTTGGAGGCTACCATCGCCCCGGCAATCCCGCTGGACAGAACGTGCGTCGTGCTCACCGGCAGGCCAAATCCCGTGCTCAGACCGATCGTGGCAGCCGCTACCAGCTCAGCCGTAGCCCCTTGTGCATAGTTCAGATGTTCCTTCCCGATCTTCTCCCCGATGGTCAGCACGATACGTTTCCACCCGATCATAGTCCCGATACCCAGGGAAATCGAGATGGTAGCGATCACCCATATCGGCGCATAATCAGTTGTCTTCGTCAGGTCCTTACTTGCCTCTACCAACGTTGCCTTATCCGAAGCAGGCAGTTGCAGTGTCGTACTGCCCGTCACTGTCTTCAGCTCCTTGGCAACCGCCTGCACCTGCTTTCTGAAAGCAAATATATGCTTATCATCCCGGGTCAACGACGCCGCGATGGTAGCCTTTGCGCTGGCCACCAGGGCTCCCAGGCTGTCTACAGCCACCTTGTCCGTCCCATTGGCAGGAGCCGTTTTGGGCAGTGACTGTTCAATTCTTGTCAGCGATCCCAGTATCTTGTCATCGGAAATAGTATGATCCAGGGCAAATTTTGCCGGCAGGAAAGCAATCAGGATCAGCATCAGCAACCCAACCCCCTTCTGTCCGTCATTGCTCCCGTGGAAGAAGCTCACCAATGTACAGGTGGTGATCAGCAGGAGCCGGATCAGCAACGGCGGCCGGTCATTCTCTCCCGTAGGAACATGGAACAGACTATTGGCCTTCAATACATTTTTAAGGAAGAACATCAACAATACCGCGGCGCCGAACCCAAATAAGGGCGACATAATCAGAGACAGGCCGATCTCGCCTGCCTTGCCCCAGTTGACGCTGCCCTTGTAATAGAAGTTGAAGGCGAGACTCGCTCCGATCATCGCGCCGATCAGGGTATGAGAGCTGGAACAGGGAATACCCAGCCACCAGGTGCCCAGGTTCCAGATGATGGAAGCAAGCAGCACGGCCAGCACCATACAGGCGCCGATCTTAACGGGAAGCGCCATCAGCTCATTCAACGGCACCAGCTTCAGAATACCCATCGCCACGGCTACCCCGCCGGTAAACACACCCAGAAAATTCCACATACCCGACCAGGGTACTGCAATCATGGGTTTCAACGCCTTGGTATAGATTACCGTAGCTACGGCATTGGCCGTATCATGGAAGCCGTTGACAAACTCAAAGCCTACGACACATAAGAGGCACACAAAAAACAGGATCAAAAGACCCGAACTGAGATTGACCTCCCCGATTAACGGGAGGGCGACATTTAACAGACTATGCATAATAATGCAGATATTTAATTGATAGATCGTTTATTAAAGGCAATAGTATACCTGTTTCGGGCAACCGAAAAAGGAGGATGGTGATAGAAATAGGTGTAATAGGGAACGATCGAAAACCTTCAGAAGATTATAAGGCCATAAACCTAGCAAAAAACTTCCCATGCAGGAAATTTTTTGCCAGGGTAAACCCTTAATTAATATTGAGATAATATTGGCCCTCTTCGTAAGCCGGGGGCTAATGCTGAATAATCAGCCGCTGAGCGGCAAGACGGTTATGCTGCGCCTCCAGCACCAGTAAATAAACCCCATCCGTCATATTGGTCAAGGACACATTCATCTGGTTGGGCCCCTCCTGCACTACTACCGTCTGCTGCAGGACCACCCTCCCCAGCACATCATAGACGGTCAGCTGGGAATTGCTTTGTCCTTTGGAACTGGAATAGTTCAGGCTCACCTGGCTATTGGCGGGATTGGGGTACAGAGAGATCTGGGACACCTTGCCGGCCGAACAGTCAACCGTCTGCTGAACAATATTGCTCCGGATAGATGATCCGTCCTTGCCGGTAACCAGCAACTGATAGAAATTACGTTCATTGGAATTTTGAGAAAGCGGGTAAGAATAAGAACAATCGCTTCCATCATTGCATTTGGCGTTTACAGTAAATAGAAAGCTATAGTTGATGGAATCTTTGCTCCTATAAACCCCATAGGTCGACACATTGCTCTCATGACCGGCCAGCCATTGCAGATCGACGCTGCAGGCAGACTGAGGATCGTTGATGACCGACAAAGCCGGAAGGGACGGGCCTTTAACGGTGAAATCGAGTGTATTGGAGCTATATTCCCAATACTGGCCGTCATATCCCATCATCGTGAGATGATGATCTCCCGGGTAAGGATTGATCCAGCTAACCGTATAGGTCACCGAATCGAAACTCGCAAGATTTCTGGTAAGTGTAAGACCTTTTACTTCCTCTCCGTTCTCCATAAACCGGATAGAGGACAGGACATTTTCCGCATTCGGGATGGTTACGCTCGCCGTCAACAGGAAGGTGCCCGGGTTGGTAAAATTACTATTGCCCGAATCCCGTAACGACAGGATGGGGTCGATGCCAGCTATCTTCGTGGAGGCAATATCGGTCCGGTAAAGATCCTTGTGCAGACCCATGCGATTGATATGCCAATCCTGGCCCATGGCCTTTCCAAAGGCCCATGCGGACCGGAGGCTATCTACTTTAAAAGGAGAGCTGGGCGTAAGCAGGTTTTTCAAATACTTGATATTCTTTGAAAAGACCAGGTTACATTTTATAAAAGGATCTGTTTGTGCATAGGCGGCATTGGTAGTGCCGTCATCATTGAACAGTTTGTGATCATTAATACTGGATACTACTCCCGGGTTGGCGATAAAGACATTTCCGGTCCCGGAAGGCCATATACGGGAGGTATAGGCATCATTACGCACCGAAGACCCCACCATATCCGCACATTCGGGGTAAGCCTTGCGGTATACGGCGCTGTTATCCCATAAATTTTTCAACCCGCCATACATAGAAGGGTACTGAACTTCGGAAGGATCCTGTGTCATACAGGTGACGGGATAGACCGTATTGCTGTAGATATTGTTGGTGAAGGTATTGAAATAGCCGTGATGATTGTAGGTCGCCATCACCACATTGGCGATGATATTATAGGAGCTGCTGTCGCCCGATGCAAATTCATCCAGGTAGATCCCATTGGCCAGCGGGGCGTCATGGATATAATTATGTCTCAGCTTATTTCCCCTCGACCCCCATCCCCGGGTAACCCCATAGGTATAAAAAGCGCCCATATCGGTATACTTCTTTACCACATCGTATACCTCATTGTACTCCATGATATTATTATTGCCTCCGTACAAAATCCCTACGTGTACGCAGTCATGGATTTTATTGTAGGCCACATAGGTCCCCATAGCGTAGTTGATATCGATGGCGGCAGCATACAGAAAAGTCTCCAGGGCATAACTGTAAATATGGTTATTTATCACCTGGTGCCCTGATGACTTCAGCGCGGCCTGGTCGGCGGCAAAAGTGGATGTAGCTACGATTACCCCTCCCGCTCCGACGGAATCGATGTCATTACTCTGTACGACGCAATTACTGCCATCCGTAATGCTGATCCCATAGCCGGAACAAAAATGGATATGCGTACCCGCCACCAGAACATTATTGCAATTGCGCAATTCGATCCCGTTGCCGGAGCCGCCCAGAACGGCTATACCGATCAGGTTCGTATTACTCACTCCTGTGACGGAGATAGCCGGTTTTTTGGAATTACCGGCAGCTGTGAGCAGCCCGGTAGCCGGAACCCACATATATAATGTCTTTGTCTTGAAATTTATACTCCACTGCCCTGGTTTGGCAATTTCTTCCACCAGGTTGAGGGCGTAGTAAGGCTCGGCTCCTGCGGCGATTCTGCCGGGAGCCTGGGTTCCGAGCCCGTTCAGAATACCGGCCGACTGTACGATAAGACTATCCGAAGTAGTCAGTGAAAGTGTCTTCATCACATCCATCTGCCAGGGTGTCTGCCAGTTACCGCTCAGATAAAGACCACCGTCGTCGATGGCCTTCAGCCAATACTTACCCCGATCATCCCTATACTTAAAGCTCCCTCCCGGGTTGGAATTCGTGGTGCCTTTATCCACTACTTCGCGCATCGTCATGGTCGTATCGGAGGGATAACGAGACATAGGCAGCGGGTATCCATCCTGGTAAAATTTGGGCGTCTTCAATTTGGCGATGCCAAATGCCAGGGGCCATTGAGCGGTATCGGAAAACCCGTAGGATGTCAGGTCCAGCTGCTGAACGTTGGCTTTAGCTGTGGGATCGATGATCCTGTCTTTGATCTCATCCGGTAGCGGCCTAAAATCGGCCCGGTTCAAACTTACTTCCGGTTGAAAGACCGCTCCATTGGGGTCTATCGACCGATAGGTCACGGGAGCTGCGGCCGACCGGTTGTCACTGGCATCCAGCACGAATGCCGGATAAACACCTCTCTTCAGCCAGACGACACAGGGATTTTGCGGATAGCCTTTGGCAACAGCTTTGGCGCGGCTAAGGCTCACCGGTGTATTGGCATCCTGTCCATTGCTGGCATCGGTGCCGTCCGGGGCTGCATATATATTGATTGTTTGGGCTTGTGAAGCGATGGATAGAAATAATCCAAAAGATAATAGGCATAGCCAGTGCCTGAAAAAAGGTACAGTTCTTTCCACGGGTATGGATTCAAGTTTTAAATAGGGTATCGAATTGGCCTGCTTTCACGTTATTCTTATCGCTAAGAATAACGTTGGAACGGACGTCACCTTATAACGAAGAGTAGGTCCGGATGTTGCCCATGTAAATCATTCAATTATGATTGTTTAATTATTGATATTTGAAAAAAGCTGAGAATCATGACTAGAACAAGGTGACTTTTTCACCTTTCTGCCATTAATCCTGAAAGCCGACCAAATGAATGACCCCAAAATCATAGAACTGATCCGTACAGGCCGCAACGATAGCGCCCTCAATACGCTATACCGGCATTTTCCGCTGCTACAGAAAATGATCCTTTCCAAGGGAGGGACCAGGAATGACGCGGAAGATATTTTTCAGGAGGCCCTGATCATCTTAGTCAAAAAAGTAAGGCAGGACAATTTCCAACTGACAGCTAAGCTAAGTACCTATCTGTTTAGTGTATGCCGCTTTCTCTGGAAAGACGAGCAGAGGAAGAGACGCCCCTCACTCCCTCTGGATCCCGATACCGGGCCGGCCGGATTCGATGAACAGGAGCTCAACGCGGCCATCGAAGAGGAGAGCCGGGCACAACTGGCAGAAAAAGTCCTGTATGAATTAAAAGACCGTTGCCGCGAACTATTGATACTTCTACGAAGGCAGGCTCAAATTGAAAGAGATTGCCGTACGAATGGGCTACAGCTCCGAGAACACCGCAAAAAACCAGAAATACAAGTGCCTGGAAAATGCGAAAAACCGATTACAGGAGCTGCAACAAACTTCTTCCACCTTATAACCCCGATCCCATGCGCAACGAACTGGAACAACTCGAAAAAATCCATCTCTATCTCAGTGGTCAGCTCTCCGCTGCCGAGAAACAAGCTTTTGAAGAGCAACTGGCTGTTGACGCCAGCCTGCAGAAAGAAGTACGCCTGCAACAGGAGATTTTGAAAGGCATCGGGCGGACGATCCTGAAACAACAAATATCGAAAGCGGCCACGCGGTTCAAGCTGGTCCGGAAATTTATCCGGTGGGGATTTACCGGCCTGGCAGTCCTGCTCCTGGCTGCGGCGATCTGGTATTATAAGGGCGTCCTGACGCATGCGTTGTCTGCCTATGAAGGCGGGGCCTTACCGGAGTATAATGAATCGGGAGGCAAGGACTGGGCCGATGCCGATCGCAATCTGGCCGCTCAAACCTTTTGGGTGGACGGCTCCGCCGATACCGTCATCGAAACAAAAGGAGGTATCGTATTATCCGTCCCGGCGGCAGCCTTCGTTGATGACAACGGACAGACCGTCCGGGGCAAAATAGGACTGGTCATTAAAGAGGCGCTCGACCCGGCGTCCATCCTTCGTGCAGGGCTCTCCACGAAATCGGGGGACAGGTTATTGGAGACGGGCGGGATGTTCTTTGTAGATGCCAGAAAAAATACGCAGTCGCTGAAGATCGATCCGCTGCATGCGGTCTATGCAGAAGTGCCGGCAGACAGCATTAAACCGGGTATGCAACTTTTTAGCGGGAGGCGGATGAAAGATGGTTCTATCGATTGGACAAATCCGCGTCCGTTGGAACATGATCTTACTCCCATCGACATTCTTTCGCTTGATTTCTATCCGCCGCACTATCTCGACTCCCTGCGTAAATGGGGATACCCTTCACAGGATAAGAAATTCACCGACAGTCTCTACTATTCCTTCGCTCAATACTTTGGCAAGCCGGATGCCGAACCGGTCCCGGAGCGCGTCAATACCGAGGATTATCAGGACGCTCCTGCGAATTCCTCGTCTTACGCCGGCGCCAAAACAGACACTACCGGCTTTCAGGCTGATTCCGCGAAGACACGCGCCCACATCCCGGAGGACAGGTATGGCGAGAATTATCCTGACGGCCCTCCGAGGGACACTTCGTATAGCAACGACAGGCATACCCACTGCGGCATCAACCCGGCAAAGATCAAGACGATATGGAGCGAACCCTTTCAGAACACCCTGCTGTCCACCCGTGAATTCGAACAGCGGCTGGCCCTGATCCATGCATGTGGCAATAGCCGGGTGCTGGACCTGTACATCCACCACTTAGACAAGCGGCTCTCCACCATCGATTCCATGGCTGCGAGGCTGGTTACGGGCAGCTGGAAGGAACGCCTGCTGTCTTTTGCCGCCCGGCAGGACGGAAGAGTGCGCGGGGCGAGCAGGCAATTCGATAAGCTCCGTGAATACTATGAGAAGAAGACAAGCGCCTTCACCGCGGCTATCACCAAAACACAAAACGACTACCGGCGTAAACAGCAGCAGCTGGACGATGCGGCTGCCAGGAAGCGGCTGGAGCACCGGTCGGACTCCATAAACCGGCTTCAGGCTAACCTGCAAAAAGAATTTATGCTCAATCTGAAAGAAGCCTACCGGCAATTGGGATACGGCCCCTTCACCCGTATCCCGAACAGCAACAGGTACCAGGTGCCGGTGACGGCTACCGGCTGGTGGAATATAGACAAGTTCGTTTATGAATCCACGGTTAACCGGACCAGCCTTGATTATACGGATACGTCCACGGGCAGGAAAGCCGTTATCCGGTATCTTCCCGTATCCTTTCAGCTCGCCAGGTCATCGGAATACGACCGGGTATATTTTTATCTGCTACCGGACAGGCTCAGCAGTTTCCAGCGGCTGCAGGGTTCCGGCGGAATATATACGGAGCAGCTCAATGAGCTGATAAAATACAAGCTGGTTTGTATGGCGTACGCCGGGAAGCAGGCTTACTTTTATTCGCAGGACAATGTCGGTGCCGGACCCACTGGCGCGTCACCTATTCCCGTGTCGCTAAGGGCCCTCAGCGAAAAAGAGCTGGAGGAGCAACTGGCTTCAACAGGGAGCCAGGCAGAGCCCCTGCAGAAGGAGCAACGTTACTTCCAATTCGAGATCGGAGACCGGGACAGGCAGCAGCGCAAGTATGAACAGTGGATATTGATGCAAAAAACCCTGCTTTTGATCTTCCCCTGCTGTACGGAGGGTGAAAATGAGTGCCGGTTCTACACTTTTGTCGACACTTTACCGGTTTAGCGGGAAAATACCGTCTTTGTTTAACAAAAAGGGTGTTTTCACCCCCTTTCAACTAGTCCTTTTTAACGAGTTTAGTGTTTTTACTACAGACCCCTATTTGGAAGCTATTAGACGGCTTCCAACTGATTTCCACTTCCAATGATCTAACCATTCGGGACAAGCACTGATGTTTTATCCCGGCATCTGCCGGCAGCATCCTTTTTATACCTAATCAATAAAACCTTGCTAAGTGAAATTCACCCAACCGTCTGTCTCTTTAGACAATAACACCCGGAATCAATCGCTATGGGCTATGGAAGTAGCCTATCAGGAAGGTCAGCAGGCGCTGATTCATGAGCAAAGCAAAGAGCTTGTTTTGCGACGGCTCTTCTTCACCATCTACATTGCGTTGGTCATCATGATGGCCGGATGGGGTGTCTGTTTCTATCATCTCTACAAAAGCAATGTTCTTTTGAAGACAGATAAAGGTGTCGTGCAGACATATGCCGATCACAGTATGGATATTAAATAGTAGCCCTGGGTCGGGTCGATTGCCGTTTCCCGGACCTTCAGCATAAAGTTGCAATCGGGCTACCTTTAGTAATGTTCCAGAGCAGGATCACCCGTCGCCTGTTTTGTCTGGATATCCGCAAACTGCTGCCTGATAAAGTCAGGATTGGCGAGCCCCATCGTTGGATTGCCGGAGAAAAAACCAAACGGCATCAGGGAGAAGCCCATATGATGGCAAGGCATCACCGGCCACTCTTCCGGTCGCACAATATGCGTGATCCCGGCTACATACCATACCACCAGATCGTTGTTGCCGATCATCCGGTTCTTTGCCGTCCATTGCGGCAGCCCGTCATAAACCTTATTGCTCGCGGGATAGAGTCCTGCGGGATATTCCTCCCCTTCCTGGTATTGGGTGACCCATAGCTGATGGTCCAGGAACCCTGCCTTCTTTCTTACCACCGACCCCTCCGGCATAAATGGTTTTGCCTGACCACCCGGCATCAGCATATAACCTACATGCTGCCCCAGCTCATTGTGTTTGGTATTGTTGACGATATGCCAGCATCTTGCCGTCTCGTAATTGACGGAGCGCTGCGCCTCTTTCTCCATCATAAAATGTCTGTTCTCCATGACAAAGCCATTGCTATAGGGATTGCTTTTACCCGGAGGAACGAGTTTCGCATTCATCTCCATGACACTGTTGTTCTGATCTCCGTCAATATCCATATCGAGCCGGAAAACGAAGAAGTGCTGGTGATTGATGGCTTCTACATGCGGATGCACCAGGGTCCCGAAAGAGAGGCCGTTGTAAGAGAGATCGTTGGG
>Ga0247764_1000752_pt1 | contig 11424 bp, 18 predicted proteins | sample UWRJL051202B4_FD_179932 | JGI IMG/M metagenome (GOLD analysis project Ga0247764, IMG submission 179932) | Plant litter microbial communities from Arlington Agricultural Research Station in Wisconsin, United States - UWRJ-L051-202B-4 | ecosystem: Environmental > Terrestrial > Plant litter >...
GAGTTCAGTGGCGGAGAGCGCGTGATCTTGAGTGAAGCTGTGTCGCTCGCTCTCACGACACTCGCTTGCCGCCGCGCTGGGATTCAACGCCCGACGCTATTCCGAGACGAGTCCGGCGCTGCGCTCGACCAGGAGAACAGCCGCGTTTACGTAGCCATGTTGCGGCGCGCGGCCCTGGCGATCGGGGCGGATCGCGTGCTGCTCGTCAGCCATTCGAAGGAGGTTCAGGCGATGTGTGACGCAAGAATCGAAGTTGGCGCGCCGTCGCGCGTTGCGGAGGCGGCGGAATAGCCATGCCCGGGCGCTGCAAACATGGGATGACGCCCGGATTCTGCGTCTCGCCGAACTGCCCGAACGCCGAGACACGCAAGCGTGACCGTAAGGGACGAGCTCGCCAGGTCGGCGGCTCCGCGACGAAGGTGCGCGATTTCAGATGCAGGTGCGGGGCGGTGGCCACGGTTCCCGATGAGCCCCCGAGCGGGCGAATCCAATGGCTCTGCCGCGGCTGCGCGGAGCGCATCGCCGAGGTTCGAAAAGGACGAAGGGCGCAGCACGTAGCTGCGGAGTGAGAACAAATGGACATCAACATCGGTGACAAGGTCCGCGTTGTCGTTGCGTGCCATCCGCTCAGCGTTGGCAGGGTCGGTCTACTCGTCAGCGCCACGCCAGCAGCTCCAGCACGGGCGCATGAGCTCAGCCGGATGGTCGCGCGCGCTCCAGAGCTTCGCCATCTACTGCCGCACTGCCGGCCACGCCGTTGGGTGACCGCCGAGATTGTGTTCAACCCGGCGCAAGTGGTGCACGACCCGACGCTCCCGGACTGCCGCGCTGACTTCGTGCTGGAGCGCGTGCCGGATTGCGAGGCGCAGCAATGACGGCTTCCCAACTTCGGTTGCTCGTCGCAATCGCGTCGAGTTGGAAAGCGCGCGGAGCCTGGCCTCGGCGCTCCGAGCTCACGCGCATGGCCGGCTGCGCTGATCCTTCAGTCAGTTGGCCGCTCGAGCGGGATGGTTTGATCGCTCGCCTGACCGTCGGTCGTCCCGGTGGTGGCGGCCGCGCAAGGCTCTGGAAACTGACCGCCCTTGGCTGGGCGTGGCTCAAGTCTCCAGACGCTACCGTCGGCTCAATCGTCCAGACGTACAGGAGTTCCGGGCCGAACCAGCGGAGGGCAGTTTGATGGGTTGCGACCACAAGTTCGTCGACTCGAAGTACGACCAGGAGAAATTGCTCCGCACGCGCCGAGCAATCCAGACGTACCTCCACACGAATCTGGACGGCGAAGCCGGTTTAGACGAAGACGCCGAGCGGTTTGCGCTCGACGCCTACGGCGTCCCCGAGCTCGCTGCGCGCGCTGACGCCCTGGAGGCCGCTCTGCGCCGAGCGGTCGCAGCGCTCGAGAACGGCACACGCACGGACGTAGCGAGCGACGAAGCCGTTGAACGCGAAATGGACGCCGCTGCGGCGGCGGGAAGGAAGCTCCTAGATGGCTGAGCACACACGTCACGAGGCGAGAGCTCTGCCGGACGATCACCTCATCGCACCCGGTCAACCGTGCGACCGTTGCGCGAGGCCTCGCGCCAAGCCAAACGCAGCCGACGACGACTTCCTGTGCTTCGCGTGGGAAGGCGCGGGCTACATGGCCTTCGACGACTGCGCGGAGCACCAGCTGGAGAGGCTTCGAGAGGAAGTGCCGGCGTGTCGGCGCGAACGCGACTCTTACAAGGCAGACGCGGAGTCCGCGGCGGAGACGATCGCGGCGTTGCGCGAGCAGCTACGCCACCTTGAGAGCCAAGCCGAGATGTGGCGCGCGGAAGGCGAGAGTCCGGTGACAATGGTGGCAACGCTACGCACTCCGCGACCGCGGAGTGAGTGGCACGAAGACATGGGCGCCGTGCTGTGGTGGTTCTTTCCGATACAAGAACCGCCCTACGTAGGGGGAGAGCTCGACGCCAGCTTTCCCGACTACGTGACGCACTGGACGCCGCTCCCCGAGCCGTTCGAGCCAAAGCAGAAAGCGAGCGGCTGATGGGCTACCCATTCGAAGGCCTGGACAAGCTACTCTTCGGCTTGCTCACGATCTGTGCGGTCTCGGTGCCGCTCGGGCTCTGGAAGCTCGTCGAGATCGGCTTGTGGGTTTGGCGCCACGTTCACTTTGGGGTTCGGCCGTGACCGTCGGCCCCTTTTTGAAATGGGCTGGCGGCAAGCGGCAGCTGCTCCCCAAGATCCTCGAGCGACTGCCGGCGCAGATCAACACCTACTTCGAGCCGTTCCTGGGCGGCGGCGCGGTCTTCTTCGCCTTGGCGGCGGAGGGGCGCTTCAAGCGTGCCGTGCTGTCGGACTCGAACGCCGAGCTCATCAACGCGTGGAGCTGCGTCAAGGAGTGCGTGGGGAACCTGATCACCCTCCTCCGTGTTCACGAGCGTCGGCATTCCGAGGAGTACTTCTACCGGGTGCGCGCGCAGCGGCCGCGCCACCCATTCAAGCGGGCGGCCCGTTTCATCTACCTCAACAAGACCTGCTTCAACGGGCTCTACCGCGTCAATGCGAGTGGGCGCTTCAACGCGCCTTTCGGTGACTACAAGCGACCCAACGTCGTGCGCGAGGACGCGCTTCTCGAAGCAGCGGCCACGCTCGGCAGCAGGGTGCGCCCCGTGGAGCTGGTCTGCACCGACTTCGCCAACCTGCGGGGCTATCCCCGGCGCGGCGATGCGGTGTACTTCGACCCGCCGTACGTGCCGCTGTCCAAGACCTCTAGCTTTGCGGCGTACACCCGGATCGGCTTCACGTTGGACGACCAGGCGCGCTTAGCCGAGACATTCACCGGACTGGCTCGCCGCGGCGTTGACGTGGTGCTGAGCAACTCCGATACACCGCTCGCGCGTCGCATCTACGCCGAACACGCGATCCACCGCGTTTCAGGGCGGCGCGCAATCAACTCCGTGGGCGCCAAGCGCGGCCACGTGGGCGAGATCTTGGTGACCGACAGAGTGAGGAACGAGTGAAAACGCTTCAACTTTCGAAAGACCTGCAGCTCCCCAGCGACGTCGGAAGCCAATCGGTAGCGGTGTTCGGGATCCGCGGCGCTGGCAAGACCAACACCGCAGGCTCTCTCGCGGAAGAGCTTCTGGTCGCTGGACGACCAATCGTGGTCATCGACCCAACTGATGCGTGGTGGGGCCTGCGAGCGGGGCGCGACGGGAATGAATCTGGCGGCTATCCTGTCGTGATCTTCGGGGGATCGCACGCCGATGTTCCGCTAGCCGAAGTCGACGGAAGGCCGCTTGCCGAGTTTCTCGTGCACGAGCGCGTTTCGGCAATCCTCTCGCTACGGCACCTGCGCAAAGCCGCGCAACGCCGCTTCGTGACCGACTTCTGCGAGGAGATCTACCACCTCAAGGGGCGCGACGAGTATCGCACTCCGCTCACGGTGTTCATTGACGAATGCCCGCTGTTCGTCCCTCAGAAGGTGCTCGGCGACGTAGCGCGGACGGTCGGCGCTGTTGAGGATTTAATCGCTCGCGGCCGCAAAGACGGCTTCGGCGTGGTCCTCATCAGCCAGCGATCGGCGACGGTCAATGCCGACGTGCGAACGCAATGCGACACTATTATTTGCCACCGCATGCCGGCGCCGCTCGACCGCAAGGCGATCCGTGAGTGGTTCGAGGAAAACGCCACCGCGGACGACATGAAGGAAATCCTGCAGAGCCTGGCGACGCTCAAGGACGGTGAGGCGTGGGTTTGGTCGCCGGCGTTTGACATCATGCAGCGCACGCAGATGCGGATGCGCCGCACGTTCGACAGCTCCGCGACGCCGAAAGCCGGAAAGTCGGCCAAGCCGCCCCGAAAGCTCGCGGAGATCGACTTCGCCCAGCTCAAGGCGAAGCTCGGCGCGATGGTGGAGCGCGCCAAGGCCGAAGACCCCAAGGCGCTCCGGGCGCGCGTGGCCGAGCTCGAGCGGCAGCTGGCGGAGCGGCCCGGGTCGGCGCCGCAGGCCGTGGAGGTGCCGGTGTTCGACGAGCGGGCGATCCAAGGCATCCACGCCATCAACCAGGGCGTCACGGAACTCCACCGGTACGTCGGGGAGCTGGTCGACAAGGTGGTCGGCTGGGAGGCGCGGGCGCCGCGCGCTCAGGAGGCGCCACGGCCAGCGCCGGCGCGCTCGACGCCACGTGCCCTGCCAGTCGCGCCGGAAGCGCCTGGAGACGCATCTGTTGGCACGGGAGGCCTCCGGCGGATGCTGGTCGCGCTGGCGCAGGCTGGGCGTCCCCTGAACCGTCGCGCGCTGGGTCTGCGCGCCGGCCTGTCTTCCCGGAGCGGGACTTTCGCAACCTACCTGGGCCGCGCGCGCAGCGCCGGGTGGATTGATGGCTCAAGCGACGCGACGACCATCACCCGTGCGGGCCTCGCCGCGCTCGGCAGTTACGAGCGTCTGCCAGAAGGGCGCGAGTTGCTCGACTACTGGGTTGCCGAACTGGGGCAGGGCAGTGGCGCCGGCAGAATGCTCGCTGCACTCGGTAAGGCGGCACCGAAAGGGATCACCCGCGACCGCCTGGGTGAGCTAGCCGAAATCTCGCCGCGATCCGGCACGTTCGCGACGTACCTCGGGCGGCTGCGTGGTCTTGAGCTCATCGAGGGCAAAGACGAACTTCGCATCAGCGAGGAGTTGCAATGAGCACCGCCACCAAGATCGAGTGGACGGATCGCACTTGGAACCCGGTGCGAGGCTGCTCGCGTGTCTCGCCCGGCTGCGACGAATGCTACGCCATGAAGTTCGCGCACCGCTTCTCCGGACCGGGCAAGCCGTACGAAGGGCTCACAACGCTCCGCCGCGGAAAGGTCGACTGGACTGGCGTCGCGCGGTTCATTCCCGAGGCGCTGGCCGAGCCATTGAGCTGGCGCAAACCGCAGCGCGTGTTCGTCAACAGCATGTCGGACCTGTTCCACCACTCGCTGACGAACGAGGAGATCGCGGCGGTGTTCGGCGTGATGGCAGCGTGTCCACACCTGACTTTCCAGGTGCTAACGAAGCGTCCGGCGCGGATGCTCGAGTGGTTCGGCTGGCACAAGATGCAAGCGGACGCTGATGGCGAGCCGTGGATCCCAATCATACGCGAGGCGGTGTCGTCGCTCCCGGAGAAGCTTTCAGAACGCCTCGTGGAGGATGGCTGCGCGCGTGATGGCGTGCCCGAGCTCGAGCCGTGGCCGCTGCCGAACGTGTGGCTTGGCGTCAGCACGGAGAATCAGCAGACCGCCGACGAGCGCATCCCGCTGCTGCTGCGCTGCCCCGCGGCCGTGCGCTTCGTCAGCGCCGAGCCGCTGCTCGGTCCACTTGAACTGCAGCGCGCTCTACAGGCTGAACGCTGCAGGTCAATCAGCCCGCATGCCCCTCGCTTGCGCTGCGGACTGCCAGCTGGGCACGAGGAGTATCACAACCACACCGTGCTGATGGAGACAGGGTCGCCATGGTTTGGGCCCAGTCCGATCGACTGGGTGATCGTTGGCGGGGAGAGTGGACCGGGTGCGCGTCGCTCTCATCTCGACTGGTTTGATTCGATCGTAGACCAGTGTGGGGCCGCGCAGGTGCCGGTGTTCGTCAAGCAACTGGGAGCGTATCCGGGGCGCGTTCTGCCGGAGGGCATCGAGGGCCACGTAACGGGCCCGGTCAAGTGGGCAGCCCTTCGAGCGGACGGCCTCGTGGTCGAGCACCTGCCGCTTCGCGATCGCAAGGGCGGCGACTGGGAGGAGTGGCCGGAGCATCTGCGGGTGCGTGAATTCCCACCTGGCCCTCGGGGGGGCTTGACTCCGAGCCGGAACGAAGCTGCGATTGTGCGTTACAGGCGATGAGCATTAAGACTTCCGACGTTCTGGCTCGCGTAAAGTCCGCCCAAGAACAGTTGAACAGGTCACTCGACCGCCTCGCTGCCGCGCCCGGAGGTGGCTCGGCTGAGATGTTCGGAAAGGCCCAGCAACTAAAAGCTGGGTTCAAGGAAGTCGCGCGCCGGTTGCACGAGGTCGCGTTCGCGTCCTGCGCCCAGTACGAGTTTGAGCTTACCAAGTTGCGTGAGGAGGAAGCTCGCAGGGAGGCCGAAAGAGACGCAGCGCAAACCAAAGCAACCGAGGCGCAGGAAGTCGTGGTGGCGGAGCATCGTCGCTGGCAGCAATCGATTCTGAATGAGCAAGACCCCAATGCTCGGCGAGCGTTGCAATCGGTTCAGCCGGAAGCGTTCAACGAGGCACAAGCGCGGGCTCAAGCTGCCAGCCACATCGTTAATACGTTCACCCAGCAGTCGAGTCTCGACTCCGTGAAGCGTGAAGCCGCTCAGAAAGCACTTGTGACGGCGCGAGCGAATGCCGAGGACGCGCCAGCGTCTGACAAGGTCTTCCAGCTCGAGGCCGAGCTGCTCAAGTTTTTGGATCATGCCGCGGAACTTGAAACCGAAGCAAGAAGTGCGGCGAAGTTGGACCGAGAGGTCCGAGATACATTCAAGGCAAACGATGCTGCCTTCGACAAGGCGGAGGCTCACCACAACAGCCTGGCGGACAATACCTTCGTCGCGATGGGGGTGGTCCTGTTTCTTGCAGCTATTGCGCTGTGGGCGCTCTTCTTTTTTCCACCCCGAGGCATCGCTACGTCGGGAATGAAAGGCGACGGCGAGCGTAACGGGCTTCAAGTGATCGAGAGTATCGTAATGGTTGGCGCTGGGCGTGTAGCAGTTCTGGTCTTCATCGGCTGGGCGCTGAAGTTCCTGGCGCAGATGCACCGCGCACACTCCGACCAGGCAATCATATACAGGGACAAGAAGTCCGCGTTGACCGTCGCGGAAGTGCTGGTTAACGCCGCCCCGTTTGAACAAAAGCGTCAGCTGCTCGAGAAACTTTCGAACGCGTATCTCAGGTTCGAGCAGAGCGCCTTTTCTCGGCGTCACGAGCGGGAGCGCGCGGACGAGAGCCTCGACGTTCAGATCAAGCGGCTCAAGAGAACCGTGGAAGCTGTGAAGCCTGCTTTCGACGCGATCGGGTCGGTCGCTGAGAAGTCGAAGTGAGGAGCGATTCCGATCACGCGTCCGCCGCCCGCCTAAGCGCGAGCAGGTCCCCGCGCTCCGTGAGCCACATCGCGAACGTCTCACCATCGCGCACGTAGAGGTGGAGCTCGAGCGCCGGCTCCTCGAACTCCAAGATGCCTCCCGGCTCTTCGTCGGGTTCGGTCAGCGGAAACCAGGTCATGCGCCGGGGTCGGGCGCGCGCGGCTACGAGTTGCTAAAGGAAATCGACCATGCAGAAGCGTTGCAAAGGCTGCGGAGCCGTCTTGGAAGTGCCCGAGATGATGTGGACGCACACCGTCAACGACCCAGTGTTTCGCGTCTGTGGCGAGCTTGACCCAGCTCCGCGGTTCACCTTCGTGAACGTTCCCAACCGGTTGCCGTGGCTTCCTGAGCTCCAATGGCAGTCGAAGCTCTAGCCAATCAGGTCGAGCGTCCACGTCGGAGACGGTCCACCCTGCCCCGCCGCCGCGTTTTTCGTGGCGTGGGCGTGTTGGACGCTACCGCCGCAGCGCTTGCACTTCATTCGGGCTAGCAGCTGCGCAACCGTGACCCCGCCTCCGTGCCTCTGCGCCGCCAGCTTCAGCGGCAGCCCCGTCGAGCCACACGCCGCGGCCCCACACCGCACCACCACCCAAACGCGGCGCAGCTCGCCGATGGATGTCTCCAGCATCTCGTCGGCGGACATGGGCGGCGACAGAGCGTCGGGCAAGCGTGGCAATACCACCCGTGCCACCAAAGGCACGACGCCACGAAGCCTTGGGGGCGTATCGTTGCGTTGATTTTCGGGGCACACTAGCCGCATGAAAATCCGCTTCGAGTCTCGTGAGGGCAGGCGCGGATGGAGAGACGGCGAACCCTGGTACGGAGAAGAGGGGGCGGTTCATGACGTTCCGGATAGGACGGCCGACTTTCTTCAGCTCGTGGCGGTCCAAAGGTTCGAGCTGAACGTCTCCACCGACCCGCCAACAATCACTTACCATTGCGCCCACGACTGACTTGCGGTCGCCGTGATCAGTCGGGTGGGTCGCCAGCTAGCCTTCGTTTGGATCGATATCGACGAGGCCCCACGCGCGAAGATCTTCAAGTCGTTGATGCAGCGTCGTGAGCAGATGATTGGCGACGGGCTGCAGCTCACGCTCGACAGCGATCACTGGAACAGTGTGAACCCGACTGAGGATCCCCTCGTCATCCCGATGGATTTCGAGGACGACATCAAGTGGCGGAAGAACGCTCCCGACGAGGAAGACGACGCAGCGCAGTAGCAAAGGCTCGGCGTCGCTTAGTGCCCGCTGTCTTTCATCCACACGAGCGTGTCAAACGCTGCGAGCTTGGCCTCGCCACATGACGTGAAAGGGCGCCGAGGTTTGAATGCTTCCTCTGTGGTGCGGTTCTTAACGAAGTAACTCCAGCTGCCAGCTACAGAGAATACAACAACGTTGTAGCCGTCGTTGGTGTTGATGAATTCGTTCCCTTTGAGGGAAGTTCGCCACGTTCGCGACAGCCACCTCTTCTTGCGTGTCGCCGCATTCCGAAGAAGTGTCTCGCGATACCGCGCAGCCTCGTAATCCTCAGCCATTTTTCCCGCGCAGACGCAGCCGCACGCTAGCGTTTCTGGGTGGTTAGGATGCTCCATGTAATGGACGTAGCGAATCTCCTGTCGCTCGCACATCGCGCAAACTGCCGTTGGTTCACCAAGGTCCTCGACGTTGACACACAACCAGCCTTTGTGCGGCACTCCCGGTCTCGACCACTTGCCCGTCCCAGTTGTTTCCTCCATCAAAATCCCTCGGATAGCGTCCCCGGTAGACTGTAGACAATACCACGATCATGACGCTCCAATGGTTTCCACGGCAGCATCGCAGCATGGGTGGTCGCAATCGCTACCTTCGCCGCCACGCTGAGCCCGCGCGCGGCGCGAGCACAAGCGGCATCAGGTTGTGCACTCAGCAGCAACGCCCGCAAACCGGGCCAATCGGGTGGATGCTGTAGTTTTCACCACACAGCTCCTCGCACATCGCGCAATACCTTTCTCTTGGCGGCGGCTCGCGAGGGTACTTTCTGCGTATCACGCTCGGATCTTCTACGTGCACGGAGTTTCCCACCGGGTCGCACAGGAATATATCGTCAAACGTGAGCCTGCTCGCGGCTTCCTGCGCGCGAGAGAGCGTCGCTGCGCCGTCTCCGCTCAGCCACTCCCGGTGAAGCTCAGGAGCGAGCACGAGCGGCATCCGGTCGTGAAACCTGGCGATCAGCTTAGACGGCGTGGTCGTAACGATCGTGAAGCTCTCGACGCGCTCGCCTTCCGGTGACTTCCATCGCGACCACAAGCCAGCGAACGCGAACACCCCACCAGGCTTGAAGTGCCACGGCTGCTTCTTGGCCTTTGGGACATCCTTGTCCACGACGAACTCTCGCCAGCCTGTAGCGGGTACCAGGCAGCGCGATGTCTTGAACGCGTCTCGCCACATGGGTTTGGTCGCCAGTTCCTCTGCCCGAGCGTTGAAAGCGGTTGGCAACTCCTTCAGCGGTTTCGACCACCAGTAGGGGATGAGCCACCAGCGGCCGAGCTTGGCCGTGCGCACGCCATCGACGTTCGCGATGAACGGCTGCTCGTAGCCAGCGCCCGAGCTCGGCGCGATGTTGAACTTCGGCGTCCACTCACGGAACAGATCGATTTGCTCGACGTTGAACGCGATCTTGATCTCGCTGAACTCAGCTTCGTTGGTGTAGCGGCCGCACATTAGGCCTCCGCTCGGGCTGGGACCGCACGGTTTGCGTGCTGCTTCAACACATCAACCGCAGCTACGATGCGACGGAACATCTCTTCCTTGCTTGAGCGACTGTCGAAGTCGTAGGTCCACGTGATCACGCCATCATCGATCAAGACGTCCACCCTCGCGCTCTTGTCGTCCGCCTCCAAAGGAAGCGAGAAGCCAGGAGGTAGCGTACCCCTCGAATCCAGCCGAGCATCGACAGCAAGGTCAGGGCCGAAGTCCGTCAGTCCCGGTCCGCTCACGTATACGCGGACCGTTACGCCATAGTCGCCGATGCGGCCCTGAAACACCTGATCAGCGTCCGCGACCGGACCCGAGACTCTTTGGATGCCGTGCTTCGATGCGGCAGAAACCCAGCTTCCGTTGCCAAAGAGCCACCTAACTACCGTCGCAATCGCCAGGACGATCACGACGAGAATCAGAAACGCAACGGCAGATCGGTGTTCGTACGCGCTCACTTCTTGCGCCCCGTTGAGCTCACGCGCTTGGTGATGGCACGCAGCGCCGGCTTGATCGGCATGAACTGATCGATCAGCAGGTTCAGCTGCGATGTCGCTAGCTCCGCCCAGTTCCAGGCGGCCTTGTGTCCGAGCGATTGGGGTGGGCTCTTCGAGAGCTTGATGGCCAGCCGCAGCTGCCGTCCGATCTCCTCGAGTTCTTTCAGGCGTTTCGTGGCGCCGGGTCCTTCCTCGCTCCAGGCGAGGTAAAGCGCCCGGCAGATCCCGAGCAGGTCGCGGATCGTCTCGACGGGCAGGGGCGGGAGCTCAACGGGCAAGCCTCCAAGCGACAGCACGCGAGGTCGCGCGTCAACCCGACGCGCGGCGCCGCATGAAATGGAGGCTGCCCGCCGATGGCGCGGAGCGGCGTGACGACGCGACGCCGCTCCCTTGACTACGGCGCTTTCCCGAGGGCGGCCGCGACGTCCTTCACCATCACGCCCGCTCTCTTCACGGCGTCGCGCAGCTGCTGTTCGGTGACGCCCCACTTTTCGGTCCAGTATCGAACCTCGTGCGGCTCGTTGACGTTGACTCGCGTGCGGTCTGCTGGGCCTCTTTTGCTCGGATCGTCTGACATTGTTTCCTCCGCCGGAAACGGTACGAGCAGCCGCTAGGGCCCAGCAACTGTGCGAAACCGCGCGGTCTCGACCGCATAGAAGGTGCGTCGGCCTGCGGCTCGTGGCGTCGCGTCACAGGACGCAAACGACCCGACGCGGGAGGTAGTCCTATCCGGGGCGGCCACTTCGCCGGCTGGACTTCGGCGCCTCCGCGGGTGGCTCAGAGGCGCGAGCCTTCGCGGCAGCGGCGCTCTTCGATGCCTTTTGCGGCGGTCTGGCCTTCGCTTTCGGGGCTAGGTCGAGCGATAGCTGCTCTTGCGCGGGAGCTCCCGTCGGCACCACCGGAGCTGGCATTTGGGTGACGTTCTCGCCTGGCGCGATGATCCCTTTCCCTGCAAAAAGATCGTCCGCGGTCAAAATCTGCAGGCGCGGAATCTGCTGACCATTGTGCGTGATGAAGCCGGCATGGGTGGCCTCGCGCAGCATCTCCTTCGACGGCGCTTGGAGCGTCGCGAGCACGCCCACTGGAACGCGCTCTCGCTCAATGGTGCCG
>Ga0247764_1000754_pt1 | contig 11404 bp, 7 predicted proteins | sample UWRJL051202B4_FD_179932 | JGI IMG/M metagenome (GOLD analysis project Ga0247764, IMG submission 179932) | Plant litter microbial communities from Arlington Agricultural Research Station in Wisconsin, United States - UWRJ-L051-202B-4 | ecosystem: Environmental > Terrestrial > Plant litter >...
TTGCTTATATTGAGCTTGTCGTATGCCCAGTGCTGCGAGCTGGTGCTGTCTTCCGGGTTGCCCGTTTGCTTTAGCTTTCCCACCACTTCCAGCCGCGTGCTGCCCGTGAACATCGCGTCGCTCAACGTCAGTTTGATATCCAACCCCAGGGCTACCTCATCCTCTTGTATGCGAAGCCCGATACGATCTACCGATATCGGGAAGTTCAGCATTTTGAGCTCGCCCTTATAGCCGAAGTATTCCGCGGTAAACCGGGGTGCTTCGGTTTTCAGGTGAAGGCTGCGGAATTCTATGCCTTTGAAATCGGCGATAGACTTAGAGGTTGTATCCGTGGCTGTAGCGCCGGGCTTTGGCGAGAAGTTGATCGACCCGTGCAGCATCGCTTCAGGCTTGAACTTTCCGTCCGATACTTCCAGCTGTACATACGAGTTCGGCAGCAGTTCCGCGTGCGCATGAAACACATCGAAGCTGAAATTCTTCATCGGCTTTATGCGCAGCAGGTATTCATTGTCGGCAGAGATTATCGCATCGTAGCCCAGTTCGTCCTTCTCGGCCACGGGCAGACCGATCACACCGGAAAAGCCTGCCTCGGTAAGCTGGTTGGCCTCCAGCCCTAACGTGAACGAGTCGACGGAGAAACGCCACCCCGATGCGCTGCCCTGCTCAACGGGCAGGATACCTGTAGCGGTAAAACGCCCGCTGATGCCATTGTTATCGATCAGCATGTTGTGGGCCTCGAACGTTACCGGTGTCTTGTCGCGTCTTACAAACTGTGGCGGCAGCGATATCACCAGGTCGCGTATAAATACGCCGCGCCACAATGCCGCATTGCCGGGTATCATGTATGAGGCCTCATAACCCTCAGGATACGTGATGGCAGGATCGTTTCTGAAATCGCTGAAATCGAAAATGGCCTGATTCATCGTAAAGATAAAGCCATCCAGCCCTTTGACCTGGAACGGCGGCAGTGAGATGGAAACCAGCAGATCGTTCCAGTCAGAAACAACAGTATGAAACGATGCGGTAACGGTAGGTTGTGCCTTATCGACCTTGCCCTCGTGGTCCACACGCTGTAGCAGGCTGTCGGAAAACGCTACCTCTGCGGTAACGCCCAGCTCCTTAAAACCTTTACAATCGATGGATACGTAAGTGAGCTCCTTGCCGCGACCGGTTGTTACATCGAAGTCGCCTTTTAACGTAAGCTTCGTGTGGTTGCCATCGAGGGGAATCGAAACATCGCCCAGCAATACAAGCGAAGCATCGCCAATAATATCGCCATTGTTCGACAGCTTGATGCCTTGCGCGCCGAACCATAGCTTTTTTCCCTGCGGCAATATGATCCGCGCAAACACCGTGAGCTCGCTGTACGTAGGCTGCCAGCGTATATCGCTAACGGCAATGGTAACCTGTACGTTGCTCAGCGTTTGTTTTATACCGATGGGCAGCACGTTCATATCGGCATATGAAAGCGACTCGGTAAAATTATTGGATTGATCCAGCTTATAGAATGTATTCAAGGCCTTGTTGTAGGCCTCGGCCGATTGCTGCGCCGCGGTAGGCGCAGACCCTGTCGTATTCTGCGCGAACAGCCACCGGGGCAGCACAACCACCAATACGAAAACAACAATACATACTGTACGAATACTAACCGGGTAAAATCTATGCATAACTTTTTGTAAGAGCCAACTACTGTATAAGCGCGCGGCTATAAACGCAAACGCGTTTACCGTCCGATAAAAAAATCTGAATTATGAAGCCGGGTGGGCGTCGGCTTTAGAGAACCTAATAGAATGACCGCGAAAAATCAATCAACACAATACACACAAAGCTACTCGCCTGCATCGATTAGGGTTCTGGTGCAAACAACGCTATAAACCGATAGATCTATCAAGAAGCTGTATGAATGTATAACACATATGTAATATACCCCGTCCATCTACCGGTCGTTTTACTACAGGCATGCATAAAACAACGTTGTGTTGCACTTATCGAGACATTTATAGATGTAATATTTACACACAATCCGCAGTATAAGCGGCAATTCAACATGAAAACAATCGGTTTCAAAAAGGACCTTACCTCATTACAACGGTGTATGTTTAAACAAAATGAACACTTTTTTGCTACGGTAGCTGGCGCAAGGTACTGTCATTAATCCCCGCTACATCTCATCAATAATATTCCGAAACGAAAACCTACAGATCAGATCAACATTCACTTTGAACTTCCCAACATTAATAGCCATCAACTGCTGCACCGCTGCCGGTGGCACTTCATTCCAGCACACTTTGGGAAAAGGTTTATCCCGCCCGTGGATCTCCGTATAATTCTGATAAGCCTTACCGAACGTCGTGTTGTCTTTTTCCCGGCGCAGAAAGTCGAAGAAGTGGCGGGCGTTGTTGGCGTGGTTGGTGAGGATGCCGAGAATGACCATAGCGGCAAAGTAATGATCGCTGCGGTTGTTGTCGGTAAAGCGGAAGCGTGAGTGGGCACGGATCAGGCGATAGATGTTTACAAAACGTTTGATAGTGCGGGGAGAGTCGCCAACCAGGAAGGTGATGCATTGCATGAACAGCACCTCGTCGTCGCTTACGGTAACGAGGCCGGAGAGCGCCCGGCGTTCCTTGCGGGCGGTGATCTCTTTTTCGGAAATGGCGTGTTGCGCTGACGTTGTATTACCATTATCGGTGGACAACGTGTCAACCGGAGTTTGTTGATCGGCATCAGCGGTGGGCATAGCGCCCAGAGCGGCCGCCAGCCCGGGGGTAATATGATGATGCTCGAAATCGGGGATAACGTCGTAATGATCGTCTGTAAGATTAGCTTCGATCAGCTTGCGTTTGCCTTTTACATCGATGGGCTTCAGCACGAACGGGATCTGAAAGATCTTCTCCAGGTAGTCGAAGCTGGTGGCCGGCTGGCCGAGGTGGGCCATCTCCAGCAGCTCTTCCGACATTTCGTCCCCATGGCCATTGCTCTTTGCGGACGTCAGGAAATCTTTATACTTCATCTGCAGCGCATTGTGCATCCACCGTGGGTCAACACCCACCACCACTACAAACAACGGGAAGGCTAGTAACAAATGAATAGCTTCCAGCACACGCACCACCACGGCCACATCGCAGCGGTCCAGGTCGTCGATGTAGAGCACGATGCGGTCTACCTTAAAAACATCTTTGACGGCATCTTTCAGAAGCGCCTCCTGCATCTTGCGGGCATCGTGCTGTTGTTTGAGCAGGAAGTCTAGCTCTTCGAAGTCCTTGCGTATCCAGGAGATGATGCCCAGGCTGTTGATGTAGCGCTGGTCGGTAACGCGGCCTTCGATAAAGCCGATCATCTTTTTGCCCGAGGCGATGTTGTCTATTTCGAACTGGGCTTCGGACGCTTTTATTTCCAGCGCCTTCACCTTTTCTTTCAATGAGTTGGCCAGCGCCTGCGCGTGGGTGATGCGGCGTTGAATATCGTCGCGCTTCACGTTGAACTTGTTGAGCTCGCGTACCTCCAGCTCGTCGGTCTTGCGTTTGAGGCTGGCCAGGCGCCGGTGCAGCTCGTTGATATAGGGCACACCACGTTTGAGATACAACAGCCCCTGCGACAACACAACCAGGAACGGCACGATCAGCAGACGCATCTCGGCAAACCACTCCCGGATAATATCGACCTTGTTCACCAGGTACGAGCTGCCGATGAAGACCACAATAGCCACGGTCAGCGCGATCCACAGATCGCCCTTGCGATAGGAGTATAAGATCTTGATGCTTTCGATAAGCTTGCCCTGGGTGGTTTCCAGCACGTCGAGATCCTTGCGGATATGGTTCAGGTCGTCGGTGCGGATAAAGTCATATTTCTCTTTCAGCCCTTCGATATCCTTCTTTACTTCCTCATCTTCAAAAATAGCCCGCGCTATATCGAGCACGCTCATCTGTTTGAGGCCCTGCGTTTGCTCTTCGATCTCCAGCTCGATACCCTTCTGCTGCTCCTCCAGCTGCACGATCTCGTTCTTCACCTTGCAAAGCTCTTTTTCAGATTCCTTCTTCATCTCACGCGATGAGCTGAGGTTGCGAAAGAGTGTTTCGAGCTGCTCCTTCTCCTCGCTTTTGGTGCCACACTTCTCGAGGTCCTCGAAAATTTTAGTAATGAGACTGGCCCACAGGTTGGAGTCCGAATAGTGCCAGGAGTTGAAGTTGATCTGCACGATGCGCTCACAATAGTTGGAGTCGTAATCGGGACTGCTGGTATCGGTAAGCTTGCGAATCTCGGCCTGAAGCTTGCTCATAAAAAAGCTTTTGCCGCTGCCCCAGTTACCGAACAACCCCACCGCCAGCGGCGGCTGAAACTTGCGGTACGCGATAACCGAAGCCAGCGCTATATAATCGCTCTCGAAGTCCAGGTGATCTTTCAGCGCGGGATTCGAAGCATCACTGAAAATATTGGGGATGGATCCTTCGCCAAAGAACGGCTCGCCATCCCCATTGCCCTGCTCGGTCTTTACTTGCGGCTCACCCGCCGTACCCCGCAACACATTCAGCGCCGCCGTGATCACCACGCCAAACTTGTGCAACACCGCTATATCGTCCAGCTGCTGACGTTTATAATAAAACTCCTCCAACGCCGTAGCCGACGCAAAAGCCATATCCAACGTAGTCTTGAAATTCTCGACACGCGGCTTCACCACCGCCAACTCCGCAGCCTTATCCCCGATCAACTGCTCCGCCGCCAACACGGACGACTGCACAAACACCCCAAAGTCAGCCTCTATAGCCATAGTAGCCACACCCCACCAAGCCTCATACTCCCCGATCAGCCGCCTGATGCCTTCGAGATACTGCGACGCTACCGATGCCACATCGATAACCGGTAAAACTTTTTCAGTGAGTTCCATAGTCAGAACAGGATTAATGTCAGAACAAGATTAATGGATGAAAGGATAAACAGGATTAATCAATTCCGTTTATTGTGTGTGGGGAATAATTACCCCCGTGAGTTTCGCGGATGCAAAAGATAAAAGGGGGAATATCAGAGGTTGCTTCCTGCAACCGAATATACACAACGGTAAAGGCATTTCAAATGCTATCCCTGAATAAAGGAATTACAACGCAATGGACAGACGCAAATGTCAGAACCCACGAGAGCTCGGGGCACGGCAGGATTAATGGATGTAAGGATGGGCAAGATGAATAATTTCAGGATAACTCTTTTGGGGATTGTTTAAGTCGGGTATTTATTAATCCTGTTAAATCCTTACATCCATTAATCCTGTTCTGACAATTTAAAAATCCGGGTCACCAGATAATACACCGGCAGCCCCACCACAAACAAACCCGCACCCACAAGCGCCGTGCCCGGCTCGAAATACATCACGCTGATATTGACCAGCGCATAACCGATTATAAAGATCAGCGTCATCCATGGATATAACGACATCTTATAAATACCTGCCGGTTCGCCTTCCTTCCGCACACGACGACGCAATATAAATACAGCCGAGCACGCGGCGACAAGCCCGATACTATCGAAGAACATCACATAGTTCAATATCTTCTGAAACGACGACAGCGCGAACAGAAAAACCAGGATCACCGCCACATAAGCGGTAAGCGCCAGCTCCTGGGTTTGTGTTTTGGGATTGACCTGCTTGAACGCAAGCGGCAGTACGTGCTCTTCGGCCATAGCATAATATACGCGCGGATTGGACAGTAACGATGCATTGACATACGCCAGCACCGCGAGAAACATCACCACCGATACCACCAGCGAAGCGGCATTGCCAAAAAGAACGGCCGTCATTTCAGCAGCGAGCGCGGGCGAACGCTGCAGCCCTGTAAATCCCAGCACGCGTACATACGATACGTTGACCAGCAGATAGGTGGTAAGCACGATAAACATGCCGATAAAGATAGCCCTGGGAATAGTACGGCCTGCGTGTGGCACATCGCTGCCGAAATTCATCGTTTGGTGATAGCCGCCATAGGTAAAGAAGATCGGCACAAAACATACCCAGAATGCCTTGAGCGAATCGGCTCCGGAAAGGGATGTATGGGAAGTAGTAGCTACCGCGGGGCCGGCTACAAAGAACATTGCACCGATCAGCAGCACCAGCATTCCGATCTTGACCACCATCAGCACATTGAGCGTACGCGCACCCATTTTGATGCCCAATAGATTAATACCATAAAGTACCAGCACGGCCCCAACAGTAGTGATGCGTGTAGCCAGCACGGGATCTAGACCCGGGAACAACAACGGCGTGATATATTCGGCGCCCATCATCGCTACCGAAGCGCTGGAGCCGGCGTTGGCAATAACAGAGATCCAGTTTACCATAAAGGCAAACGCGGGATGATAGCAATGCGAGAAGATCTTATAAAAACCACCGGCCGCCGGATAGCGCGAGCCTACCTCCGCCAGCGTGAGCGCCCCGAACAGGCTGATGATAGCACCGGCTACCCAGGCCGCGAAAAATATAGCGGGCAGCTGAGCCTTCTGCGCGATCTCTACCGGCGTACGGAATATACCGGTGCCGATCACGACGCTTACCACGATCATGGTAAGATCGAATGTATTGAGCCGTGGCTTGATAGACATACATCAGCGCGTAAGCAGCCCGGCGTCGAGCACCAGTTGTGTACCGGTAACATAACGAGCGCCCTCTGAGACCAGGTAAAGCACAGCATGCGCCACATCTTCAGTCTCTATCCACGGCACGGGCAATAAGTTGCCGGCCGATGCTTCGGCGATCTGTTCCGCCGTTTTGCCTTCCAGCGCGGCGAGGCCGTCGTTCATAGGAGTATTCACGCCGGTGGGATGTATCGAGTTTACACGAATGTTATAGGGAGCCAGCTCGATGGCCCACGATTTTGTAAGCCCCACCAAACCCCACTTGGAGGCGGCATAATGGCTCAGGCGGTTCATGCCGCGAAGGCCTGCTATCGACGAGTTGTTGATGATGTTGCCGGTGCGGCGGGCGATCATGTGCGGGATCACGTGGCGTGCGGTAAGCCAGGCGCCTTTGAGGTTGATGTCGATCATTGCGTCCCAGGCTTCTTCGGTAAGCTCGTGCGCGCGGCCGTAGGCACAGATGCCCGCGTTATTGAACAGTATATCGATACGCCCGTGCTGGTCCGCTGTTTCGGTAACGGCCTGCTTCACATCGGCATCGATGCGAACATCGCCACGAAAGGTGCTACAGCGCACACCGAGCGCTTCTACCTCGCGCTTCAACGACGCAAGGTCGTCTTCCGAAGCCAGTGTATAGCCGGGATAGGGAAGTTGGCGGGCCACATCGAACGCGGCGATGTGCACACCTTCTGTGGCAAGGGCCAACGCTACGGCGCGGCCCTGTCCATGTGCGGCGCCTGTGATAAACGCCACCTGATCTTTTAATGACATGTGTTTTGCAGATTTATAGTTCAGTATAACAACAACTTCATGCTCCACTATGCATGACGCTCACGCAACACCGCGGCATCGGCCACGAAAGGATGCAGGTAATCGTCTATGTCAGTTTGAATAACATTGTTGAAAATATTGGTGGCGATCATAATACCGGCAAACGCGGTAAGCACCACAACCTCTTTCTCAGAGTAGTGAGAAGCGACGGGCTGATAAACCTCGTCGGGCACAAAACCTTTACGCGCGGCAATGGTAGCACCGAAAGTAAGCACGGCCTGCTCGTGATCGGTGAGCGACAGCGCTTCCGGGTTCAGGCCGCTTTCGATAATGATCTTGCGAAAGAACGTGCTGCACAACGGACAGTCTGCAGCTTCCGAGATAGACCACGCAAACAATGGCGAAAGCCGCTCGCCAAGGATCCGCTTCACCTCCTCATACAACGGGTACCACTGCATATACGCCTGGAAGGCCGTATACGAATGCCCCAGCGTGGATTTCATATTGGTGATACGCGCCTTGTAGATGGCCGTGTGCTGCTGGTATGCTATCCGTGTTTCGGCGGGAGTCGCCTCGGTGTCCAGGGGTGATATACGTGGCATAGGTTAGGATTTTGAATCGGGTTTATGAATTCCGTTAATTCAGGTCTACGGTTTGCACCTCTACATCCCAGTGCGACTGCAGCAGCTCGAACCGGTGCTGCTCGTCTTTTTTAAGCTTCTCCAGGTCGGGATACAGCGCTTTCTTATAAGGCTCCGTGAGCTGCGGATCGAACGCCGCCTGCATATTCTTAAATACAAGCGTGATCCGGTAATCCCAGCGGCTGTCTTCTGACGCATGCTGGCGTGGCTTTTCAACCGTTATCGATAGCACATCGCCCTTCTCCTGCGCTTTCTTCAGCAGCGGATAGTGATTCTTTTTATACAGATCGAGAAACTCCTCAGCGTAACCCCACTTTACTTTATAATAGTTTTCAATGGTAAAGGTCTGGTCGGTTGCCTTCTGGCCGAATGCGGGAGCGCAGGCCAGCAGCAATACAATATAGAATACACAGGATATTTTTTTCATGGAAACGATAGCGTTAAAACTTATTACACAATTATAATCTATTAAACCTATAGACTTTAAAAATAATTGAAAATTCTTTCTATCTTTATCGCTGTAATACTGCTGTGACCGGCAAAGGCGCAGCCCGCTATTATTATGACCTCACAAAAGATCGACATAACATCCACCCCGCGCTCACTGCCGGCATGCTGTCGCAGACCGATGGAGCGCTGTTGTTGCTGAGGCTTGTTTTACACCCAATATTATATTTTCTGCACAGCCGCCTGATGCGGCTTGTCGCATAATCATAACTGTATTTGTTAAATCAAACTGTATTACCTCACCCCTGATTTATGAAGACTTATTTATCCGCGCTGTATGCATTCGTATTGCTCACAGTTGCCGGCTGCTCGGCCACACAACCTGACAACGAACTCCAGGCCGGCAAGTGGCGTGGCGAGTTTGCTGTAAACGGCGACACACGCATACCCTTCACATTCGCCGTTCAGGATTCTGCCGGCCACCCGAACGTATACCTCATCAACGGCGCCGAAAAGGCCGCGCTCGACAGCGTATATTATAAGGGCGATTCCATCGTAGTCGCGATACAGCTTTACGACGCCATACTGATCGGCAAGATCTCCGGCGACTCGCTGCACGGCTACCTGCGCAAGAACCAGGCTACCCGTAAAGGCCTGGCCTTCCACGCCGCCCGCCAGGGCCAGCCACGCTTTGCCGTAAACGACTCAAGCGACGTGAAGCCCGTACAGGGCCGCTGGGCCGTAACACTGACCTCCGAAAAAGACGGCAAGCCCTCGTCGCGCTACACGGTAGGGCTACTGGAACAACGCGGACACAAAGTAACCGGCACCATACTCACCACCACCGGCGACTATCGCTACCTGGAAGGTGTAATAGACGGCAAACAACTGAAGCTGTCGGCCTTTAGCGGATCCAGCCCCGCGCTGTTACAGGCCGAGCTGATCGACAGCATACACCTGACCGGCGAGTATATAACACCCGGCGGCAAAACCATCGTGGAAGCCACGAAGAGCGACACCGCCGCGCTGCCCGATGCCTACTCGCTTACCTACCTCAAACCGGGCTTCGATAAGCTTGGCTTCAAATTCCCCGATCTCGACGGCAAACCCGTATCGCTCGCCGACAGCAAATACAAAGACAAAGTAGTGATCGTAACGATACTCGGCAGCTGGTGCCCCAACTGTATAGACGAAGCAGCCTTCCTGGCACCGTGGTATAAAGAAAACAAAAGCCGTGGCGTGGAGATCGTAGGACTGGCGTTCGAACGCAAAGACGACCCCGCATTTGCCAAGACCCGGCTCGATAACCTGATCAAACGTTTCGACATCCAATACGACATTCTTTTTGCCGGCATATCTGACAAGAAGGTCGTGGCCGAAAAGCTGCCCGAGCTCAACACCTTCCTGTCGTTCCCCACAACGTTCTTCATAGACAGGGAGGGCAAAGTGCGCAAAGTACACACCGGCTACAATGGCCCGGCAACCGGCGAATACTACGACGCCTTCATCCGCGAGTTCAACAGCGAGGTGGACGCGCTGATAAACGAAGCGCCCGCCTCGACACAGGCATCACTGTAGTTCTTTTTCATAATAGTTTATTGATAGTACCGCGGGGAATAAGGCAATTATTCCCCGCATTTTTTTGAAGACATCGCTCCTGGCAGCCCCGGAAGCAGGCATGTGTATTTTTCCCCACAAGGCGAACACATCCCGACATGCTTCTGAAACACGCGCTACCCGTTATGCTAAAAACCCTGCTGGTGCTCTGCCTCCTGGCGCAGCACGCGCACGGCCAGGAGAAAAAGCGCGAGAACGTCTTATTACACCCACAGAAGTTTTACCGCAAGTACATGCCCGGCCTGAAGATCAAACCCAATCCGCCGGACACCAACTACATCAAAACCTACCCGAATTATCTGTCGGTAGGCATGCACATACTTTCACCGGCGATACAAATGAAAGTCCGCCCACGCGGCAACAATGCTCCTGACATCTCATCTGCCTTTCGCACCAACATCACCGACGTGCTCGGCTTCTCGGTAAACTATCGGTACATCGCCGCCGGCTTTGCGTTTCTGATGAACACGGGGATGAACATGCACAGCAACTACGCCCGCAGCCATTACCGCACGGCAACCATAAAATACAGCAACGCGGGCCGTTCATTCCAGTTCAAATACATCCGCATCCGCGGCTTCACCGACGTACGCCAGGCCGGCAATGGCGACCAGCGTTACGTAAGGCGCCCGGACATGATCAGCAAAGAATATCAGTTCGAGGGAATTCAAAATTTCAACTGGCGCAAGTACTCTTACATCGCGCCACTCACATTCGCCCAACGACAGATAAAAAGTCACGCAGGGTTCTTATTAAAAGGCGGCGCCTTCTACACCGAAATATCCGGCGACTCAGCACTGCTCAATGCCCGGCAGCAACCCTACTACAAGGACCTTGCCGGAGCCCGCGTACTACGCACGGTAGCCCTGCGTATAGCGCCCGGGATAGGATACAATTATGTACATCAGCACAGCATTTACTTCTCGATAGTCGTCTTCACATCACCCGACCTCTACTTCTATAAATATCTAGAAACACCCACCGAAGAGCGCTCCGCCCAAACCCGCATCATCTTCGTGCTCGACACAAAAGCCGGCCTCGGCTACCACACCCGCCGCTTCTACGCCGGCCTCCGCTACGAACTCGAACACCGCGCCGGCCCCCTCCAGGGCCTCCTCCTCAGCAACACCTACCAATACACCGGCATCGAACTCGGCTACCGATTCAACGCGCCCAAGATCATAAAGAAAGTCTACAAAGCGACAATGCCTCCGGGGATGTAACCCACACACTCACTTCTCCCCAGCCGCCCAAAATATAGCATTCCTCACCAACCTCTCATAACTTCCATTCCTGAAATGCTCTGGATG
>Ga0247764_1000755_pt1 | contig 11372 bp, 9 predicted proteins | sample UWRJL051202B4_FD_179932 | JGI IMG/M metagenome (GOLD analysis project Ga0247764, IMG submission 179932) | Plant litter microbial communities from Arlington Agricultural Research Station in Wisconsin, United States - UWRJ-L051-202B-4 | ecosystem: Environmental > Terrestrial > Plant litter >...
TTGTCCTTCTTAGTGGCCTCGACTGAGAAAACCTGTCCAGGCGCCATAAAGAAAAGAACGCCTTCGTCGAAGTCATACTCCTGCTGACCGTACTTCACCTTGCCCAGGAAATTCTTCTTCAGCATTATGAAATAAAAATCCGAGACCAAACGCACATCGCCGTCGGAGATCACATTGTCGAGCGACCCGAAGTTGGTGACGCTGATCAACGGGTGCTCCGGCTTCGGAAGCCCGCGAAAGACATGGTATTCACTTATCGTTTTAAATCGCCTCGGTTCCATAAGCTCAAGTTAATTATTTAGTTGCAAAACCTGCCGCAAACTCCTTTGCAAAATCCTCGATCCTGACCTTACCCATAGTAGCCGGCTTGTGTTTATAATAGTCCTCCTGCATCTTACCGCTATGGATCGCACCACTAAGCTCAACATACAGCGCGGCAAAGCTGCCGGACATACCCGCAGCCTCAAGTCCCTGCTGCATCTGCTCGCTGCTGATCGTTTTCCATCGAAGATCCTGCATGCCGATAGCGATTCCAAGTACACGGGCGATCTCATCTGCGGTACGTTCGTCGCTGACAACATACCGTACCGTTACACCGTCCACAAACTTCACAAGCTCTTCCGCAGCTACTTCGGCAATATCCACAGGCGAAACCAATACCATCCTGTCGGAGTCACCATAGTTAGCGGCAATAAATCCGGCATTCCTGATCATCGGAATAAATGCATAAAGGTTATAATAAAAATACCCTGGCCTCAAATGTGTAATCGAAACACCTTTCAACGTATTCAGCAACTGTTCGTTTCGGTAAGCCCCGACGATAATGCCGGTACCACTTTCCAGGTGAGCCCCATAGCTACTCAGATCAACGACACGTTTCACGGCCGACCGCCGGATAGCCTCTACATAACATTCTCCGAGCTTTCCGTAATACGCCAACAAATCCGGGGCTGCATGATTCGGCGGGACCATACAATAAACGGCATCGGCTTCGTTAAATGCCGATGTCAGGAAATCAGTATCCTCTAATTTTCCGATAGCCGCTCTGGCACCCAGAGCTTCAATTTCATCAACTTTTTCCGTCGAGCTGCTCACTACCGTTACCGTATGCCCCTGTTTAATCAAAGTTTCCGCAAGTGGGCGGCTTATGTTTCCCAATGAACCTGTTACTGTGATCTTCATGAATTGTTTGTTTTTTTATGATACTACAAAGGTCTGCATCGCGAAAACAATGCACGTAGCCGGATCTATCGGTGTTGTAGCCATTTCTTTTATCGGATAATTCTAATCGAGGAAAAGATCAGTCTTTGATGGTGTAAGATTGATTGGGGCGATTTTTGATTCGGCAGTCCGGACTGCCAACATTTTAGGACACAAGTCTTCGCTTACGCTAGAAATCTTGCGCCAGCTAAGGTCCGCAGACTGCCAACATAGTAGGCACCCTCCGTCGCTAAAGCTATGGGGGGCAAAGCAAATGGCCCTTCGGTTATACATAGAAAAAGCCGGCACTTCTTTATCAGAAAATGCCGGCGCTGTGCGGTATGCTAGCGATTTATTCTAAGCTTTCTTTCTTAAAAACTGTCTTAACATATACTGCAATATTCCACTGTTACGATAGTAGTCGATCTCGATCTTGCTGTCCAATCGCGACAGGACCTTAAACGACTTCGTCTCGCCGCTTCCGGTCACTGCATTTACCGTGAGCTTCTGGGCTGGTTTGATAGCGTCGTTAAGCTCTGGTATGCTGTACACTTCTGTGCCATCGAGCCCAAGAGTTGAATAGCTCTCTCCTTCCAGGAATTGTAATGGGAGAACGCCCATTCCTACCAGGTTGCTTCGGTGTATGCGCTCGTAGCTTTCGGCTATGACCGCCCGTATGCCTAACAGATAAGTACCTTTGGCGGCCCAGTCACGCGAGGAGCCGCTGCCGTATTCCTTGCCCGCCAGTACAAGCAAGGGAGTCTGTGCTACCTTATAGTTCATCGCGGCGTCGTATACGCTCATTTCTTCATTTGTGGGAAGAAGGTTGTATAGCCGCCTTCGCGCGATACCAGCTTGTTTTTGATCCGTACGTTGGCAAAGGTACCGCGAACCATTACTTCATCGTTACCCCGACGAGAACCATAGGAGTTGAAATCCTCGAGCTGTACGTCGTGCTTCAATAAATATTGCCCTGCCGGAGACTTGGCATTGAATGAACCTGCCGGCGAGATATGATCGGTTGTGATCGAATCTCCGAGCATGAGCAGTACACGTCCGTTCTCTATGGTCTTGATCGCTTCCGGCTCGTCGGAGAGATTTACAAAGAACGGGGCCTCTTTTACGTATGTAGACTTGGCGTCCCATTGATATGCCTTGTCTTTTGGGGCATCGAGTGCTTTCCACTGATCATTGCCGTCGAAGATCTCGCCGTAGTTCCTGCCGTAATATTCTTTGCGAACCACGCGGTTCACTACGTCCCTGATCTCTTCTTCGGTAGGCCAAAGGTCTTTAAGATATACGGGCTTGCCATCGGGCGCATGCTCCAACGGCTCGTTATTCATGTCTATGTCCATACGCCCTGCTATGGCATAAGCCACTACCAGCAACGGCGACATCAGGAAATTCATTTTTACCTGCGGGTGAATCCGTGCTTCGAAGTTCCGGTTGCTCGAAAGCGCTGCCGCTATGATAAGGTCGTTCTTCTGTACGGCTTCCGAGATGGGGTCCGGAAGTGGACCTGAGTTGCCGATACACGACGTACATCCATATCCCACTACGTTAAAGTGCAAAGCCTCCAGCTTCTCCAGTAATCCCGATTCTTTCAGATAATCCGTGACTACCTTTGAGCCCGGTGCCAGGCTGGTCTTCACCCAGGGTTTCACCTGTAATCCGTGCTCGAGCGCCTTCTTTGCCAAAAGCCCCGCACCTATCATAACGTCAGGGTTAGACGTATTGGTACAGCTTGTAATGGCTGCGATGGCTACTGCGCCGTCGCTCAGATCAAATGTCTTTCCGTTATAGACTACCGAAACTGTACGCATGCCTGTATGCTCTATATCGGCAACTTCGGAGGGTGCTGCGTTTCCGCCTTCGCCGGACCAGCGATTCAGCGGACGGTCTGTTAGCTGAACATACTTCCGGCTGTACGTTTTTTCCAGTATGCCGGTGATCTTTGTCTTCGCCTCCCTGACGAGGACCTTGTCTTGCGGACGGCTGGGTCCTGAAATGGTCGGCTCGACCGTGGCGAGATCAAGCTCAACAACATGGCTATACGTAACCAGGTCTTCGTTCTCACGCCAGAGCATATTCGCCTTTGTATAGGCTTCCGTGAGGGCGATAACCTCTTGCGGCCGGTTTGTCTTCGACAGATACTCCAATGTTTTATCGTCGATCGGGAAGAATGTGATCGTGCAACCGAACTCGGGCGACATATTACCGATCGTGGCGCGGTCGGGAACCGATAACGAGCTCAAGCCCGGCCCGAATACCTCGACAAATTTCCCTACGACTTTGGTCTTCCGCAGGAGCTCCGTAATGGTCAGCACAAGGTCTGTTGCCGTGCTTCCTATCGGAAGCTCTCCTGTAAGCTTTAACCCGATAACTTCCGGTAGCGTGAAGAACTGGGGTTGCCCCAGCATAGCAGCTTCTGCCTCGATGCCTCCCACGCCGTAGGCAACGATACCCAGCCCGTTAACCATAGGGGTATGCGAATCCGTTCCCACGAGCGAGTCAGGGAAAGCAACTCCCTTGCGATCGACCACACATGTCGACAGGTATTCCAGGTTGACCTGGTGACAGATACCCATGCCTGGGGGCACTACCGAGAAATTATCGAACGCTGTCTGAGCCCATTTTAAGAACCGGTAACGCTCGCTGTTACGTTCATATTCCTTATCAACGTTACGGGTATAGGCATCGGCCTGGCCGTAGAAATCTACCTGAACTGAGTGATCGATAACCAGGTCTACGGGTATCAAGGGATTGATGCGTGATGGATCTTTATCCTTGCGCGACATTTCCCCACGCAGGGAAGCAATGTCTACAATAGCCGGAACACCCGTAAAGTCCTGCATCAGCACACGTGCCGGCATAAAGGGTATTTCTTTTTCTGCCGGCTTAGGATTCCAGCCCAGCACCGTATTTACATGCTCCTGCGTAATGCTATAGCCATCGTAATTTCGCAACACATTCTCCAGCAACACACGAACACAAAAAGGAAGCTTTTCGATGGCATGCCCCTTCTCCTGGAGTGCCTTCAAACTGTAGAACGAAACGTCCTTCCCATTTACGTTCAGTTCCTGCCTAATACCTAAATAGTCCTGTTCCATGACAATAATGATTTATCGTATCTATTTTCTTTGTGTTACGAACCACAAAACATCTTCGCCCGTTAACACGATTAAATAAGTTCTGTTAAAAATTGCCGCCTGCTCTCAGGCGTAGCCTACGCAATGTATATCTTTGTTCCCAAACTATAATCTTCGCTAACAGCCGGGTCTTCGCCCCAAAGACCGGTAAGCAAAAAATCGATCAGATGTACAAGAAAATACTGCTATTGTCCACCTTTTTTCTGTCTTTCATTGCAGAGGCTCAGAAGAAACAGGATTGGAAACTCAAAATGGACAAGGATGGGATAAAGGTATACGCGCGCCCCCTCTTCGACTCGGATATCAAGGAACTTAAGCTTGAATGCACCGTAAACGCAACGCTATCGCAAATCGTGGCCGTGCTGCTTGACATTAAAACCAGCGATGAGTGGGTGTACAGCACGAAGTCAGTAACATTGCTCAAACAGGTATCGCCTTCGGAGCTATACTACCACTCCGAGGTGGCCGTTCCCTGGCCTGTCAGCAACCGTGATTTCATCGCGCACATCATCGTAACCCAGGACCCGCGTACACACATTGTAACCGTAAACGCCCCTACCCTTCCGGACTACATACCTCATAAATCCAACGTGGTGCGTGTACCCCGTGCAACCGGCAAATGGGTGATATCGCCCGTTTCTAAAAAGTCCTCGAAAATAGAATACACGCTCATGGTCGATCCTGGCGGGTCCATCCCAGCCTGGCTCATCAACATGTTTGCCACCAAAGGCCCGTACGAAAGTGTAGACGCCATGAGAAAGCATATACAGAAGCCGGCCTACACCAACATCCACCTATCCTACATCACGGACTACTGAAGTCAGTCGTCAGTACTATTGACTTTGCGATAAAGTGAGGCGATGGATTGAGTGAATAATGATAGAAGGGGATTAAAGCTATAGCTTGGCGCCATCGATAAGCTTATCGATGGCCGACAGAAAGTTAGTTCCCACGGGAATGGTATGTGAGCCTATCCGTATTTCATCACGGATGATACGTTCGATCTTATCTGCGGCAACGATATACGACCGGTGTACCTGGAGGAAGTCGGACGACGGCAATAACTCGAGCGCTTCCTTCAGCGTCATACGACTCAGGACCTTGCGCGCGGGGAAGTGAAACTCTACATAGTTGCCCTCGGCTTTAAGAAACAGGATCTCCGCGATCTCGATCCGTATCCATTCGAAACCGTCTTTGATAAATGTATACGGTAGCTCGCCATGGCGATGCCCTGTAAGCGATAGTGCATGTTGGCAGGCACTGAAGAAGCGATTGAATGCGATAGGCTTCACCAGGTAATCAATCGCCCGGAGCTCGAACCCCTCGACGGCGTAATCGGAATACGCTGTGGTAAAGATCACACGCGCATGCCCGTCTATAAGCCGTGCCAGCTGAGTGCCATGAAGATCGGGCATCTGAATATCCAGGAAAACAACGTCCACAGAATTGTCCTGTAAAAACGCAAGCGCGGCAAGCGCATCTGTAAAGAAGGCCTCCGCCTTCATAAACGGTATCTTACCGAGATGCGACTTTATTACTTCGAGGGCCATCGCCTCGTCGTCAACCGCGATACACGTTAACGTTTTCATGCTGCCACCGAGTTATTCTCTGCCTGGCGTACAGGCAGAAGGTCTACCGTAAGTGATACTTTATATACATCGGGAAGATCCGTCAGCGCCAGCGCATGGCGCCCCGGGTACATGAGGTCCAGCCGCCGGCGCACGTTCTCAAGCCCCACGCCACCTGCAATACTTCCCTGTAAGGCCGGGTGCTTGCTGTTGTCTACAAATACTTTGAGCTGACCTTTCAGACAATAAATATATATATGGATAAAGAAATCATGATGTAAGCTTACTCCATGCTTGAAGGCGTTTTCAATAAAATTCACCAGCAGCAACGGCGGTATAAAAGCTGCCTCTTCGTCCCACTCGATCGTGCTGCGGATATGTGAATGCTTATCTTCGGGCACCTTCTCCCGCTGGAAGCCTATGTAGTGCTCCAGGAATTTGAGCTCCCGCTCGATGGAAATAAGGTCTTTGCTGCCCTCTTCCGTCATGTGCCGCATTATAACTGAAAACTGCTGAATGGCATTTGCTGTACGTGGGGCGCCTTCTTCCAGCGCTGTACCATAAAGGTGATTCAGCGAGTTGAAATAAAAATGAGGATTGATCTGGTTTTGCAAGCTCCGCAGTTCTGCCTGAAGCTGTGCCTCATGCTGCAACACCCTGGTGTAACGCTGCAAGAAGAAATGGCGCACCGCTGCATACGCGACCGAAGCCCATAATACCAGGAATGTTACCAACACTACCTCGTTTTCGCCGCCATGATTATGCCGGGTAAGCCGGAAGAATGCCAGCAACGCCAGTACACAAACTATACCCTCTGCCAGTACGAATGCGAGGTACTTTACATACTCCCGTTTCTGATAAAACTCGGGGATATAGAAATTCACATTGTGATACCCGAGCAACAACAAGGCTGTGGCGGGCAAAAAGGCCCGTATAAAATCAAAGCCGACGCCATAGGCCAGCAAGTTGATTCCCACCACCAGCAACACGAGCACCATGAGCTCATGCGTAAAGAAGCTCGTAAAAAACTTCTGTTGTAAAATCTTCTTCATAGTAGGTTATTCAGGCCGCAGTATACAAACCTAACCCCATTAATGCTCCCGATCAATGCCGGGCGATCGCCACAAAAACATAAAGTCCTCATATCTAATAAATTTCTCCAAATCAACCCAAAATCGCCTATCGCCATGAACAATTGTGACCAATCAAGCCGTCGGGGTGATCAAAAACGCCACTTCCTCCGGAATCTAAAGGCATCTCATCCGACCGTACGACCGTTTTAGCCCTTTCCGGGCTGCACCGTGTCAGTTTTCAAGTTACTTTGCCGGAATATCCTCTCATTTTTTGCAGACCTTTGAAAAAACTCGGGTAAATGCGCGTCGTCAACAAGCTCAATTTTTTATTTACCACTCCCCGGCTACTGAAGCCATTCACACTCCTCCTCCTGGCTCTCCTACCCCACACGCTTTACGCTCAAACTGCCACCGATCCTATGATCGAGTGGTACGAAAGCTTCTTTCAGGAAATGAAACGCCCTCCGGTGGAGAAAGCGCTGGAAGAGACCCAGAACAAGCTTCTTGAAGCCCGCCAATCGAGCGATCCGGTGGCCGCGGTCCGCGCGCTCAAGGAAATAGGCTTTATACACCTCACGCGCACGCATAACTACGACCTGGCCATGGAGAGCTTCGTAGAATCTCTCACTCTTGAAGACTCTCTTTCGCTAACTGAACAACAGGTCTTCTCGTATCTCGGCATCGCCCGGGTGTTCCAGGAGGTAGGCGATAACTATAAAAGCTCGCACGCGTTAAGGCAGGCGCTCGAGATAAACCGCCCCTTAAAAAACGTACAGGTTTATGCTCTTATCCTCAACGAGGAGGGGAAGGTGCACGCGCGTGAAGGCAAGCTACAGGAAGCCGAAGAGAACTACCAGGAAGTACTGCAGTACAAAGAACAGATCGGCCAGCCTGCCATAGAAGCGCAAGCACTCTCTAACCTGGCGCACCTGCAGCAGATGCAAAGCAAATACAAAGAGGCTTTGGAGCTTCACAAACAGGCTCTGGCCATCCGCCGCACCACACACGACCGGAAGAACGAAGCCATATCTCTCAACGACATCGGCGAGCTGTACCGGCTGATGAAGAACAACGCCAAAGCATTTGCCAACCATAACGCATCGCTGGAAATCCGGGTATCTATTAAAGACCAGCACGGTATAGCCGAATCTCACAACAACCTGGCAGAGCTTTGCTACCTGCAGAAAGACTACCAGAAAGCCCTCAAGCACCTGGGCGTGGCCTATGAGGCCGGCCGTGAAGTTCAGGCCCAATATCAGCTGCTTAAAACCTATGATTACCTGAGCCTCTGCTACAAGGAACTTGGCGACTATCAGAAGGCGCTTGAATACAAAAACGAGTTTTCCAATATCAATGAGTTTATCCAGAACGAACGCACAGAACAAGCACTCCTGGAAACACAAAACCATTATGAGATAGATAAAACCGAAGCCCGCATCGGCAAGCTGGAAAACGACCGGATGAAACGCGAGAAGGAGCTGGCCGAACAGAAGAAGTTCAGAAACTTTCTTTTCCTTATCATCGGCCTGGGCATCGTGATCGTGTTACTGGTGTTGTATATGTACATCCAGAAACAACGGTCTAACAAAACACTTCAGGCCGCCAACAAAACCGTGCACGACCAGAACATTGCCCTACAAGAGCTTAACGCTACCAAGGACAAGTTCTTCTCCATCATCAGCCACGACCTTAAAGGCCCTCTGAACTCGCTCACTTCGTTCTCAGGCCTGCTGATAAACCACACCGACGCGCTGAGCAAGGAAGACATACAGATGCTGGCCAAGGACCTCGACAAGTCCGTAAAGAACCTCTTCGCCTTGCTCGAAAATCTGCTCGAGTGGTCGCGCTCGCAAACCGGCAATATTGAATTCAAACCCGAGTCGTTTGATCTCGGCACCGTGATGGAAGAAAACCGGGCCCTGCTGCAGAACCAGGCGCAAAATAAAAAGATCACCCTTCAGAATACCAACCAGGCGAGTATACCCGTAAGCGCTCACAAACAATCTATCAATACGGTAATCCGGAACCTTGTTTCCAATGCGATCAAGTTCACACCGGAAGGCGGCACCGTAACGCTACGCGCGCAGGTGGCACAGCGACAGGTAAAAGTATCGATAACGGATACCGGCGTGGGCATGAGCCCTGAGATCGTCAGCAAGCTGTTCCGCATAGACACCAAGCATTCGACCAAGGGCACCGCCGATGAAAAAGGAACCGGCCTGGGGCTGATCCTTTGTAAGGAATTTATAGAGAAGAACGGCGGCCGCATAGGAGTGGAAAGCGATCCCGGCAAAGGCTCTGTATTCTACTTCACCCTTCCGCTGCCCGAATAGATAAACTTATACAGCGTTTACTCATAAAAAGACCATCAACATAACCTTAGAATCGATGAACAACTCTAAGAACCTCTTTTCCGCCTTATTTGGGATCACACTATTCGGGCTTGCGCTTTTTGCCACGCTGAAATGGCTTGATGTGCCCGCCGGCACCTTTATGGACTGGCTCATCGGGCTCGGTACTTTCTGGTGGCTGATCGGTATTACCACTGTTCCCTGGAACATGCATTTTGCGGCACGCGAGGTTATCGATGAAGCCTCCATATCTGCAGAGAAAGGCATGACGGTAAATACTGCCAATGTGGACTATGCCCGCAAACTTGCCAAACGTTTTCTGACGATAGCGATTGCTCTGCACATTATATCGGCCATTGCCTTGTATCTGCTGGCGTATTACCAAATTACTGCCGTAGGCTACTTCGCATCCGTAGCCGCGCTGCTCCTCACCTTCGCCCGCCCGCTCTCACGTCTGTACGATTACATTGCGTCCCGTCTTCAGCGCATGCGTGCTGAAATACGCTACCCTCGCGATGATGTGTATGAATGGACTCAAAAAACAACCGACCTCGCCACCCGCACCGAGCACATCGAAAGTATTCTGAATTTCAAAGAACAGAACGCGTGGGTTAACAAACAGCAGGACACTATCAAGAATCTCCAGGAAAAAATAACCGGGCTTGCCGTGGAGCTTGATCAGCTTCGCCTTACCAACCAGAAAGAACACGAGCGTCTCTCCAGAAAGTCCGAGGAAGAGATATCCCGTCTATCGGAAGACGCCCAGTTCCTCAACCAGATCCGGGAGCTTATCCGTTTTGTCAAACAGGCATGATACACAAAACCGCCGCTGCCTGCATTTACAGACAGCGGCGGTTTAATGTCAGAACCCACGATGGCCTCGGGGCACGGCAGGATTAATGGATCCCGATAGAGACCGGGACAAGTTGTAAGGATCCCGATATGCTCGGGACACGGTAGACAGGATAAATAAATGCTATTAGAACTCCATTATCATTTTGTGGACGTAACACCATGCCCAGTCTTCGCCACGCTCGGCTGATATTACTACGGGGTGGCCTGACTCTGCTGCATGGCGTGATGCATGCTTAGCGGGCGATGAGTCGCAACACAAGGTTACGCCGCACGTCTGACAGGTACGCAGGTGCATCCAATCGCCGCCGGTCTTTACGCATTCCTCGCATACCAGTACCTTGGGTCGTTTGATCTCGCTCAGGGAGTCCAAATGTTCGCATAAATTCTCGTCCATATTCTGTGGAGTTAATATTATAAATAATCTGTCTGGCGTAATGATCTCAGATCTCGGCCAGGTATTCGTGTATAAACTTTATGGCCATGGCGCCCTCTCCTACGGCCGAGGCGACACGGTTCATTGCTCCTGCCCTTACGTCGCCAGCGGCAAAAATGCCGGGGCTGCACGTTTCCAGTAAATAGGGCTCGCGGTTGAGCTTCCATGATTTTTTGAAGTCGTCGTACTTCAGCAAATCACGGCCGGTCTCTATGAAGCCCTTTTCATCCTTGATAATATCAAGCTGTATCCAGTCTGTAACCGGGCGGGCACCTATAAAGATAAACAAGGCCGGCGTATTCGCGGTACGCTTTTGCTGCGTCTCTACATTCTCCAGCTCGATTGACTCCAGCCGCTCGCCTCCTGCTACGTGTGTGATCTTGGTTTCCGGCAGTACCTCGATATTCTTTGTGTTCCGGATCTGCTCGATAAGGTAATGCGACATGGTAGCCGCAAGATCCTTACGACGGATCACTATATAAACGTTACGCGCGAACGTGGAGAGATACATGGCCGCCTGGCCGGCAGAGTTACCTCCACCAACGACGTAAACATCCTGCTCTTTGCACGCATGCGCTTCGGTCATAGCTGCGCCATAATACACGCCGGCGCCCGTAAACCGCTCCACATCCGTTGCTTCCAGGATGCGGTAGTCGACACCTGTGGTAACAACGATGCTCTTTGTGTTCAATGTGCTGCCGTCGCTCAGGCTTATGATCTTGTACCCATCCTTCAGCTTGATA
>Ga0247764_1000756_pt1 | contig 11359 bp, 12 predicted proteins | sample UWRJL051202B4_FD_179932 | JGI IMG/M metagenome (GOLD analysis project Ga0247764, IMG submission 179932) | Plant litter microbial communities from Arlington Agricultural Research Station in Wisconsin, United States - UWRJ-L051-202B-4 | ecosystem: Environmental > Terrestrial > Plant litter >...
CGGTCTGCCACATGTGTCGGTGGGTGTCGATCATTCCCGGCATGACGATTCCGCCGCGGGCGTCGATCTCGAAGGTGCCATCCGGCACCGCCAGGTCGGTGCCGATGGCGGCGATGTTCTTGCCGATCACGAGGACGTCGGTGTCGGCGAGCACACGGTGCTCGGCGTCGACGGTCACGACGGTGCCGCCCCGGAAGACGATCGGACGGTCATCGGTGGGCGGTGAGATCTGGTCTGACATGGTTCTCGACTCCTTCGGCGAAAAGTGCGGTGCGGGTGGTGGGCGGGTTCGGTCTCTGGCTAGAGCGCCACGGTCGGATAGTCCTTGCCGATCCAGTGGCTGAGTTTCTGGGCGTACTCACGCTGGAACGCCAGCGGTCCGCTGCGGGCGGCATAGTCGTCGTCGTAGATGGCGATGAAGATGGTGAGGCAGAGAAAGAAGTGTGCGCCGAGCTCGAACAGGGTCACGTAATCGTGTTCGATCAGCGCCTGGCGTTCCCGGTCGGTGAATCCGAGCCAGCTGGTGCGTTCGATGGTGTGGTTGATGCCGAGGTGAGTGCCGTAGTCGCGTTCCCAGCGCACGAGCAGGGCGGCGGCATCCGCCTTGTAGTCGGCGAGGAGCAGCGGATTGCCATCGACCTGATACAGGAACTTGTTGACGTAGTACTTGCTCACCGCGGGTCCCCTTCCGGATACCAGGTCATGTACATCTCGCGGGTATGGAACAGATCCAGCTCGTCGACGTAGGCGGCCTCGATCGGGCCGGCGATGCCCATCATCAGGATGAGATCCATGAACCCGTGGGTCGCGTTGCCAGCCCCGGCCATGGTCTCGTGGGTGACGTTCTCGAGGATGGCGTCGATGTCGCCGCTGGCCAGCCAGTCGATCGCCTTGCGGTCGAACACGGGGTCGGGCCCGGTCTCGCCGAATTGGCGCGGGCCGCCGAGTTCCAGCGAGAGGTGACCGCTGCCGACGGCGGCGATCCGCCTGTCGGAGGGGTATTCGTCGATGATCGAACGGATGGCGCGACCGAGGTCCCAGAAGCGCTTCGGGCTCGGCAGCGGCGGGGCGAAGATGTTCGTGTAGATCGGCACGATCGGCAGATCGGCGTCCGGCCGGGTGGTGATGATCGGGCAGATTATCGAGTGGTCGATCTTCAGTTCGTGGCTCACGGAGAAGTCGAAGCCGCGATCGAGAAGCCCCTGCAGCATGTAGCCGGAGAGGTCCTCGTCACCGTCCAGCAGGAACGGAGGGATGCCGAACTCCCGCTCCTCGTTGTAGAAGGTGGCATCGTACTGCGGCTGTTTGCCGATGAGGAAGGTCGGGTAGTTGTCGGCGAAGAACTGGTGGAAGTGGTCGGCCCCGACCATCACCAGGAGGTCCGGTTTCGCCGCGGTGAGAGTCTCGCGGTAGGACTCGACCTTGCGCTTCCACTCTTCGGCCTGGGGCATCCGTTGCTCTGGCGGGGTGAGCTGCGTCGCCTTGAGGTAGAACGGATGATGCGTGGTGGCGAGAACCGCGCTCAGGTGGGCCATCGCTACTCTCCTTCGGGCTGAGCTGCGGGAACGTACACGGCGTTGCGGTCCACGGAGGCGTAGACCTCGGGCCCGATCGGGGTCTCGCGCTCTTCATTGATGTGACCGATCAGTCCCGCGGTGCGGGCCAGCAGGGCGAACCCGCGCAGCATCTCCACCGGGAGTCCGAGGTCGGCGAGGGCCGCGCCGGCGACGCCGGCGCCATTGAGCGGCAGGCTGCGCCCGATCACCTCGTGCTGGGTGCGCCCGATCGCCTCGAACAGCTTCAGGTGCGCTCCCCTGGTGCCGTTCTCGGTGGCGATACGAATGATGACCGGCGTGCGCGGGTCACCGTCCTTGTGAATCGGATGCCCGAGGCCGGGCACGCGTCGTCCCGCCTCGCGGGTCTGCCGCAGCGCCTCACGCGCTCGCGCGTCCCACTCGGCGTCGCCCCATTCGGCGCTCTCGGGCGGAAGCTGTTCGACGATGGCGTGGAGGTACTTGCCGGTGTCCTCGGTGACGCCGAGGAAGCGGGACCCACCGCCGAGGAGTCCCGCCGAGATCGCGCCCTGGATCGAGTCCGGGGCGCTGTAGTAGGTCAGTCGTGCGGCGATCGCGGTGGGGGTGAAGCCGTGGTCGGCGAGCGACACGAGAACCGCCTCGAACACGCGGGCCTCCCCGGCCGTCGGGCGGCGCTTCGCGACCAGCCAGAAGGCCAACTCGCCGAAGCTGACCTGACCGAGCAATTCGCCGGCCAGGTCGTGCCCGAGCAGGGAGATGCTCTCGCGATCGCTCGTCCCGATGCCGGTCGGATATTCGCTCATGCCTCCCCCTCGGGTGCGGCTGCAGCCAGCCCGCGCAACCAGTCGCGGACCTCATCGTCATTCGCCCCGAGGGCGGGTGGGGCACTGCGATAGCTCGCGGGGGTGAGCGAGAATCCGATGGGGTTGCGCACCATCGGAACGGCGCCGTCCCCCTCGCCAACGAGCACGACGGGGTCGAGCCCGAGGCGCTCCGCGAGGGCGATGCCGCCATCGATCGTGTTGATCGGCCCGCAGGCGATGCCCGCGTCCGTCAGCAGGTCGAACCACTCCGCGACGGTGTGACTGGCCAGTCGCTCGACCAGAAGCGGACGCAGCTCGCCGCGGTGGTGGTTGCGGTCTTCGGTCGTGGCGAAGCGCGGGTCGTCTGCCAGCTCCGGGGCGCCCAGCGCGGCGCTCAGTCGGCGGAACTGCGCGTCGTTGGCGGCGACGATCACGATCTCGCCGTCCCTGGCGGGCAGCGGCTCGTACGGGAAGAGGCTCGGGTGCGCGTTGCCCATGCGGAAGGGGACGGTGCCCCCGGCGACGAAGGTGGAGCTGTGGTTGGCCATCGCCGAGAGCGCGGTCGAGAGCAGGTTCACCTCGATGTGCTGCCCCTCACCGGTGAGATTGCGATGATTGAGTGCCGCGAGGATTCCGATCGTCGCCTGCATCCCGGTCATCACATCGAACACCGAGACACCGCTGCGGTAGGCCTGACCCTCCGGGTCGCCGGTGAGGCTCATGAGCCCGGATGCGGCCTGCACGATCAGGTCGTAGCCGGGAAGTGCCGCCCCGCCCGCCGAGCCGAAGCCACTGATCGAGGCGTAGATCGCGCGGGGGTTCGTGGCGTGGACTGTGGCATAGTCCAGTCCGAACTTGGCGAGGCCCCCTGGCTTGAAGTTCTCGATGACGATGTCGGCGGTGCGGGCGAGGGACTGGGCCAGCGCACGGTCGTCGGCGTCGGCGAAGTCGAGCACGACATCCTGCTTGTTGCGATTGATGCCGAGGAAGTAGGTGGAGACGCCATCGCGTTCCGGCGGCGCCCAGCCGCGGGTCTCGTCGCCGATCGGGCTCTCGACCTTGATCACGGTCGCACCGAGGTCCCCCAACATCTGGGTCGCGTACGGCCCGGCGAGCACGCGGGAGAAGTCTGCGACGAGGAGCCCGGCGAGCGGACCGGACGGCGCGGTGTCAGACACGACAGCGTTGGACACATCAGTGTTGGACACCTCAGTGGTGGACACAGCGGTGTCTGGGTCAGCAGGCACTGCACCACGCTGGGTGCTGGAGGGGGCAGATGTCGTCATCGTCACCATCGGTCGTCATCGACTGATCCACAGTTGCGGACAGGTGTCCGTTTAGCGGACACCTTGATTCTCGCCCGCCTTCACGACGGCGTCAAGGCTCGATCTGAACCGATTGGGAGAGGTCAGCGTAGCGAGCGGTACGGCCGCTCCGCCCGTCGCGCCCAGTCTGCCGAAATCGCCGCGGCGGTGGCCAGAAGCGCGGGGAGGTGACGTTCGATGAGGGTGTCGGTGCTGGTCTCGGCGGCATGGACGGTCACGTTGACGGCTGCGGCGACCTGACCGGAGCCGTCGCGCACCGGGGCCGCGATGGATCGCACCCCGGGGGCAAGCTCCTCGTCGGCGAGAGCCCAGCCGCGATCGTGGGTGAGATCGAGCTCATGATCGAGATCGACTCGATCTCGCGTCGCGACGATCACCTCGGAGGCGCTCGGCAGTGCAAGCACCCGGTCGCGGCCGGCGCCATCGAGCGCCGCCAGCAGTACCTTCCCCTGCGAGGTGACCGTGGCCGGAAAGCGGGTGCCGATCTCGACCCGGAGCGCGATGATCTTCGGAACGGCGACCCGGGCCGTGTAGACGATGTCGGAGCCGTCGAGTTGCGCCATCGACGACGACTCCCCCGTGGCGCGTACCAGCTCCTCGAGATGGGGGCGCGCCAGCTGCCACAGGCCCTGCGAGCTGACGAAGGCATAGCCGAGGTCGAGCACGCGGGGGGTCAGCTCGAAGACCGAGCCGCGCTGGCGGACGTAGCCGAGCTCGGTCAGGGTGAGCAGCAGACGGTGAGCGGTGGGGCGGGCGAGAGCCGTGGCATCCGCGATCTCCGAGAGGGACATGCTGGGTCGCGCGTCGGAGAAGGCGGCGAGGATGTCGAGGCCGCGGGCGAGCGATTCGACGAAGCCCGCGGTCTCGCCTCTGCCTGCCATGCACCGACCATAACAGCGGCCCGGCGTCCGCGGCAGTTCACCCGATCGTCGCCCGCCGGTCATCCGCAGGCCACTGACGGCGAGCCGGCCAGGCCTACGGTTGTCCTGCTTTCAGAAGGGCGGCGCATCATGGCGACCATCGGTGACATGTTCTACCTCGTCGATGCCGGGCAGGGGCGGTGGGTCATCCATCACCAGGTCACCGGGTACAAGGCCGGATCACTGGTGCGTACGGCCGACGGACTCATGCTCGCCGACCCGGAGTCACGACTCATCGGGCGCTACGCGACGTTCGATGAGGCGTTGCGCGAGCTGTACGCGACGGCGTAGCCGTCCGCACTGGCGTGGCGGTCCGCATCAGGGACGCGGCGGCATCGACCTGACCTCGTTGTGCAGGCGCTCCATCTTGGCGTCGAGGCGGTTTGCGACATCCGCCGCGTCGGCGAGTTCGGCGAGGAGGGCCTCGGGCACCTCCTGCTCGAACTTGTAGTAGATCTTGTGCTCGAGGCTCGCCCAGAAGTCCATGGCGACGGTGCGGATCTGCAGCTCGACGTTCATGTGCTCGACCGATTCGGAGAGGAAGATCGGCACCCGCACGATCAGGTGCAGGCTCTTGTAGCCGTTCGACTTGGGATTCTCGATGTAGTCCTTGACCTGCACGACCGTGATGTCCGACTGGGTTGCGAGCATCTTCGCCACCCAATAGGCGTCGGAGATGAAGCTGCAGACGACGCGCACGCCGGCGATGTCGAGGATGTTCTCGCGGAATGATTCGAAGGTCAGCTCGATTCCGCGACGTCTGGCCTTGTCGAGGATGCTCTCCGGCGATTTCAGGCGCGCGTTGACGTGTTCGATCGGGCTGTATTCGTGGAGGTGCTCGAACTCCGTCGTCAGGATGTTGATCTTCGTCATGATCTCGTCGATGGCGAACTGGTAGTTCAGCATGAACCGGGCGAAGTCGGTGCCGAGCTTCTGCAGTTCGGCGTACTGCCCCAGCTCCGCACGCGTCGCCGGTAGTCCCACGGGATGATCACTCACCCGTCCAGTATCAGCCCTCGACCACGATCAGCCCTCGACCACGATCAGCCCGTGCGCAGTATCAGCCCGTGCGCAGTATCAGTCCTCGAGGCGCGAGTGGTCCCCCACGTGATGCCAGGTGCGGTTGTGGTACACCAGCGGCGGTTCCTCGGTGGAGGAGACATGGGCCTGCAGGGCATGTACCGCGATGACGGTCGACCCGCCCGCCTCCATGCGGTTGATGATGCGTCCACGGATCCACACCGGTGCACCCGGCAGGTAGGGTTCGCCGGTGACCAGTCGACTCCAGATGGAGCTGTCGGCGAAGCGGTCGACACCGCTCGTCGCGAACAGTTTTGCGACATCCAGCTGGTTCGCGCCGAGGAGGTGCACCACGACGGTGTCGGCCCTGTTCAGCGTGGGCGCACTGGAGGACTGCCCGGAGATCGAGAACACGAGCAGCGGCGGCTCCGCACTGACCGAGAAGACGGATGTCGCTGTCAGCCCGACAGGCCCGTCGCCGGCGTCGGCGGTAATCACCGCAACCCCGGCGGGGTGATTGCGGAAGGCGAGCTTGAACTCGGCCGGACTCAACCCCGCGAGCTCGTCGAGGCTCTGAACCTGGGCGAGAGGGCTGTGCTGCGGAGCCTGTGCAGGGCCTGACGACGCTGCGGCCCCCAACGACGGTGCTGCCGAACTGCTCGAACTCATCTGTCCTCCGAATCGGTGGTCCCCTCAGACTCGTCGATGCCCCGAGGAAGGGCAACGACGTGACCGAGTGTGACGGCGCGAGCCTGGCGGGTCATCCCCGAGGGAATCGGCCCACCAGACCCTGCCTACACGGCCTCTAACGTCCGCGGGGCGTCGATTCTTCCGACGACTCGCTCTCATCGTTCAGCATTGTCTCTGCTTCGATTGTCTCTGCCTCGGGCGTGAGGATTCCCGCCCGCCGCGCCGCCTCGAGGGCTTCCGCCTCTTCGCCGCCGATGGCCTCGCCACGCGCAACCAGGCCGGCCACATCGGAGAGCGGGATCTGCTTGAGGAACAGCGAGAGCACGAAGGCGATGCCGATGAACGGCAGCAGATACCAGAACACCGGTGCGAGCGCGTCGGCGTATGCCGCCACGACGCCATCCCGGATCGCGGCGGGGAGCGCGTTCAGCGTCTGCGGATCGATCGTCGACGTGGCCTGGGCGGCGTCCGCGGCGCTCGCTCCGGCCTTGGAGAAGACGGCCGTGAGGTTGTCGGTGAGGCGCGTGGTGAAAATCGTGCCGAACACCGCGACACCAAGCGCGGCACCCACCTCGCGGAAGTAGTTGTTCGTGCTGGTCGCGGTGCCGACCATCGACGGTGCAACGGAGTTCTGCGCCACCAGCACGATGACCTGCATGATCAGACCGAGGCCTGCGCCGAACACGAACAGGAAGACGCAGATCAGCCAGATGGGGGTGCTCGCGGTCAGGGTCGTCATCGCGAGCATCGCCGCGGCGGTGAGCAGCGTGCCGATGATCGGGAACATCTTGTATCGGCCGGTGCGGGTGATCAGGTTTCCCGAGACGATGGACGTTCCGATGAGGCCCGCCATCATGGGCAGCATGAGAAGCCCGGATGCCGCTGCCGAGGTTCCCGACGACATCTGCAGGAACGTGGGCACGAATCCGATCGCGGAGAACATCGCGAGACCGAGGGTGAGTCCGATCGCGGTGGCGTTGATGAAGACGGGGTTCTTGAACAACGACAGCGGGATGATCGGGTCTTTCGCCTTCGACTCGACCAGCACGAACAGCAGTGCCGCAACGACGAGGCCCGCACCGAACATCCACGTCTCGATCGCACCCCAGCCGTGGGCGGAGTCGCCACCGAAGTCGGTGAAGAAGATGAGGCAGGTGGTGAACGCGGAGAGCAGGATGACCCCCAGCACGTCGATCGGGGCGGTCGCCTTCTTGTTCGGCAGGCTCAGGGCGAACCAGGCGATGGCGAAGGCGGCGATGCCGACCGGGATATTGATGTAGAACGCCCACTGCCAGGTGAGGTGGTCGACGAAGAAGCCACCGAGCAGTGGTCCGCCGACGGCCGACAGGCCGAAGATGGCGCCGAGCGGTCCGAGGTATTTGCCGCGCTCGGAGGCGGGAACGATGTCGGCGATGATCGCCTGGGAGAGGATCATCAGGCCGCCGCCGCCGAGACCCTGCACCGCACGGAAGACGACGAGCTGGGTGAAGTCGCCCGCGAACGCACAGCCGACGGAGGCGATGGTGAACAGGGCGATGGCGATGAGGAAGAGCCGTCGTCGGCCGAGCACGTCGCCGAACTTGCCGTAGACCGGCATGACGATCGTGGTGGCGAGGAGATACGCCGTGGTCAGCCAGACCTGGTGCGAGACTCCCCCGAGCTCGCCGACGATCGTCGGCATCGCCGTGGAGACGATGGTCTGGTCGAGGCTCGACAGGAGCATTCCCGCGATGAGTGCGGAGAAGATGATCCAGATTCGTCGCTGGGTGAGGAGGAGCGGGCCCTCGGTGGTTGTGGTGGTCATCGTGTGCTTTCTCGTTCGGTCGTGGGGCTCATCACATCGCGGTAGATGGCGAGCGTGTCGGTGAGGATCTGGGGGTAGGTGCGGGCGTCTGCGGGGTCGAGCAGACGCTCGCCGGCCGAGCGGAGGATGATCGAGAAGATCCCGACGAGGGCGGACGGTCGCGGATCGTCGTGGGCGACTCCCTCGCGCAGCGCGATCAACTCGGCGGCGGCTCGCTCCCGTTCACGGGTGATCCCGATGAAGCGGGACAGAATGCGTGACTCGCGTTCGAGCACCCGCATGAACTGCTCATGCTCGGTCGCGTCATGGTCGATCGAGGCGAAGTGCGCGCTGACGATCGCCACGAGATCGTCGAGCACCGCAGACCATCCGTGCGAGCCGAAGGCGAGAAACTGCTCGGCGAAGTGCTGGGCTTCGTCGGCCGGGTCCGCGCCGATGACGGCGTCTTCCTTCGACGGGAAGTAGTTGAAGAAGGTACGCCGGGAGACGCCGACCTCGTCACAGACCTCGTCGATAGTGAAGCCGGAGAGACCGCGTTCTGCGGTCAACCGTCGGGTGACGGAGGTGAGACGGGCCGCCGTGCGGTGCATCTTCCGCTCGCGCAGGCTGGCCGGCGCGACATCCATTGTATTTGCACTCTCGACCACAAAGTGCAGTTTTGCACTCTCGGCCGAGAAATGCAATTCGCGCGACTACAGCGCGATCACCGAACGGATGATGCCCTCCACCCGGTCGACGGACTCGAGTAGCTGCCCGGGCGAACCGCCCAGTGCCGCGACCACCCCATCGACCCCGCGCAACCCCGCCTTCGTGAGCAGTTGCTTCTCGTTCGTCACCCAGACGCCATCCCGCGCGAGCACTGCATGAGCGGCGAAGCACGTCGCCATCGCGAGAAGACCCGCGCACTGGGCTCCGCGTCCGTGGACAGCGTGCCCGTGACGCGCGTAGTACAGCGTCAGCCGTGCGTCATCGAGCCAGCGCTCCGGCGCACTGGCGCGCAGGGCTGCAGGATAGGAGACGGTCGGCACGGCGCCGCTGAGCACACGGTTCATCGCGAGCTCGGCGATGAGGATGTAGCTCGGAACACCGGCCTGGTGGAACAGCAGCGGTTGGACCCAGTACTCGCCGCGCTCGATCTCCGTGCGGATTCGCTCGACGAGGTCGAGGTCGCGATAGTGGATGTCGATCGATCGACCCTGCACCAGGAACTTGCCGCCGCCGTTGAACACCGGTCCCCATCCGCCGATGTCCGTCGTCGACCCGTCCCAGCCGAGAGCGCGAACCGACTCGACGTCGAACGACCCGCGGTAGTAGATCGAGAAGTCCCAGTCGCTGTCGACGTGCCAGGTTCCCTGTGCCCGAGAACCGCCGAGTGCCACTGCGGTTACGCCGGGCAGAGCGCCGAGGGTGATGGCGATGTGATCGAGGAATTCGTCGTCAGTCATCGGCTCCAGGCTAGCCGGACCGCGCAAGGTGCCGTTCGCGAAGCCAGTCGATCGCGAGTGTGCTCGCATCGAGGATCGAGATGTGGCCGTCGCGAGGACGCAGCCAGAGTTCGGCATCGGGCAGCGTGCCCAGCAGGTGATCCGCGTGCGAGGCGGGAACGACGCGGTCGGCGCCGCCGTGCACCAGCAGCACGGGAACCTCCAGCTCGCTCAGGCCAGCACCCCAGGGCGTGACGAGCGCCAGATCATCGGCGATGAGCCCCTCCGGTCCGGCGGCGGCGGCCACGCCGACATCCGCCGCCAGGGAACGCCAACGGGACTCGAGCGCGGCGTAGTCGCCGGCCGTGAAGCTCGTCGCGTCGAACTCGGCGGTGCGCTCGAACTCGGTGCGGGCGTCTTCGCCGAGCAGTGCCGCCCGCAGCGCCGGGCCGCCCCCGGCCATCCCGGCGAACCAGTCGATGTCGGTGGTGTGCGGCGCGAGCGTTGCGAAGGTCGCGACCGCGGTCACCCGATCGGGCATCGCGAGCGCGCCGGCGAGCGCATGTGGGCCGCCTCCGGAGGCACCCATCGTGGCGAATCGCTCGACGCCCAGGGCGTCGAGCAACTCACGGACGTCGTCGGCCGCGTCGGCGACGGTGCGCCCAGACCGAACGGTGGAGCCGCCGTAGCCGGGACGCCCGTAGGAGATCCACCGGATGTGACGCTCGCCCGCAGCCCGAAGGTGCGGCTCGAGCGCCGCGCCGGTCTGCGGCGAACCGTGATGCCAGAGGATGGTGAGCGGGCGGGGGTCGCCGTTGGTGCTGTCGTGCGCGCTGAGTCTGCGCCCATCTCGAAGGGTGACGTGGATCATGCGGTCACCTCGCTCAGACGGCGCTCGAGATAGCGACGCTCGGCATCGGTCGGGGCAAGCCCTCGTGCGCGTTCGTACTCGCGAGCGGCCTCCCGACCTCGCCCCAGGCGTCGAAGGAGGTCGGCCCGCGTTGCGGCGAGGAAGTGGTGCCCGGCGAGGGCCCCGCCCTTCTCGAGACGGTCGAGCAGGGCGAGTCCCACGGCCGGTCCCTCGTGCATGGCCACCGCGACCGCGCGATTGAGTTCGACGAGCGGTGAAGGCGCCACCGCGCCGAGTGCGTCGTACAGCGTGACTATCTGCCCGAAGTCCGTGTGGTCTGCGTCGAGTGCCTGCGCGTGGCACGCGGCGATGCGCGCCTGCAGTTCGTATCGCCCGGGCTGCGAGACCTGGCGCGTCAGCAACGCGAGCCCCTCGGCCGCGCGGGCGGCATCCCACAGACCGCGATCCTGGTGCTCCAGCGTGACCAGGTCGCCGGTGGAGTCGATGCGCGCCGCGCTGCGCGAGTGCTGCAGCAGCATCAGGGCGAGCAGCCCCCGTGCCTCGGGGTCGTCTGGCATCAGTTCGACGAGCACGCGGGCGAGTCCGATCGCCTCCTCCAGGAGCGGCAGGCGAATCAGCGACGGGCCGGCCGTCGCTCCGTAGCCCGCGGTGAAGAGCAGGTACAGCACGGCGAGCACACCGTCGCGTCGTGCGGGCAGGTGCTCGGGTGACGGCACGCGGTACGGGATGCCGGTGTTCCTGATCCGCGCCCGGGTGCGCACGAGTCGCTTCTCCATCGTCGACTCCGTGACGAGGAACAGCCGGGCGATCTCGGCCGCGGTGAGACCGGCGACGGTGCGCAGCGTCAGGGCGACCCGGGCATCCATCGACAGGGCAGGGTGGCAGCAGGTGAAGATCAGCGTGAGCCGGTCGTCCGCGTCCACGATGACCTCCCCTCCGTCAGGACCGTCCGGCGCCCGCGGCCCAG
>Ga0247764_1000758_pt1 | contig 11342 bp, 13 predicted proteins | sample UWRJL051202B4_FD_179932 | JGI IMG/M metagenome (GOLD analysis project Ga0247764, IMG submission 179932) | Plant litter microbial communities from Arlington Agricultural Research Station in Wisconsin, United States - UWRJ-L051-202B-4 | ecosystem: Environmental > Terrestrial > Plant litter >...
AGACAAGGCGGCGCCAATAAAATTATTGCTGACCGATGTAGATGGCGTGTTGACGGATAACGGCGTGTATTATTCAGAAACAGGCGAGGTAATGAAACGATTTTCCATCCGGGATGGGATGGGAGTGGAGCGTCTGCGGAAATTATGTGGGATCGACACGGGGATTATCACCGGTGAGCTATCTCCTTCGGTAGCCCGCCGGGCGGAGAAACTGTCGATTGTGGAGTTGCATCTGGGGGTAAGGGACAAACTGGCGAAGTTATCGGAGATTTTGGAACGTACGCAGCTTCAGTTGTCGGAAATCGCTTATATCGGCGACGATGTGAATGACCTGGAAGTGCTGGAAGCTGCAGGGATCAGTGCCTGCCCGGCCGATGCGATGGATTCGGTTCGTGATATGGTCGATTATGTATGTGAGAATAAAGGTGGCTATGGCGCGTTCCGGGAATTCGCGGAATGGCTCATCAAAGGGCGGTCCGGAAGACAGGACACCGACTAACATTTATTGGTTCATCTAAATTTATTACGCATGAAAACATTTCGCGTCAGCACCAGCAGAAGTATCGGAGAGGGCCAGCCTGTCTATATCATTGCTGAAATCGGGATCAATCATAATGGATCCCTGGAGATAGCTAAAAAATTGATCGATGAGGCCGTTATCGCCGGCTGCGATGCGGTGAAATTCCAGAAACGGACCCCCGAGTTATGCACTCCGAAAGATCAGTGGCATCTGGAGAGAGATACTCCCTGGGGAAGGATGACCTATATCAATTACCGGCATATGGTCGAGCTGGGCTATGATGAATATGCCGTGATCGATAGTTATTGCCGGGAGAAGGGGATCGATTGGTTCGTCTCCTGTTGGGATGAGGTGGCGGTTGATTTTATGGAGCGATTCAATCCGGGCGTATATAAATTCGCATCAGCCTCCCTGACGGATCATTCCCTGATAGCCAAGGTACAGCGGACCGGCAAGCCCTATATATTATCCACGGGTATGTCCACTATGAATGAGATTACGGACGCGATTGAAAAATTCGGGACGGATAATCTGATGGTGGCTCATTCCACGTCTGCCTATCCCTGTCAGCCACAGGAGCTGAATCTCCGGATGATAGAGACGCTGATGGAGATGCTTCCCGGAACTCCGATCGGATATTCAGGACATGAGACCGGCCTGGCCACTACCGTAGCCGCGGTAGCCCTGGGCGCCAGTTTTATCGAAAGACATTTTACGCTTGACCGGGCGATGTGGGGATCGGATCATGCGGCTTCTATCGAGCCACAAGGCATGCAGAAGCTGGTAAGGGATATCCGGGATGTGGAGCTGGCCCTGGGAGACGGTATCAAGCGGGTATATGAAAGTGAGAAGGGCGCAATGAAGCGGCTCCGGAGAACGCGCAGCGTGACGGCTGTGCTGTAAGCTAACTTTTATCCACTGCGTTTCAAACAGGAGATTATTTTTAAGCATGCAGACGATCGTGTATTATACAACAGCCATCCTGTTGTCGAGTGTAGGCGTTTTTATCTGGCTGGAAAGGAAGTTCCCTTATACAAAAGGACTTCCCCTGTTCCGGGAAGGGTTTTGGGTGGACCTGGTATGGTATACGCTCATCCAAAGCTATTTTCTAAAGATCTTTATCTTCGACTATCTTATTCTTCCTGCCGACAGGGCCTGGCATTTGTCTTCTCTGCACCTGGTTGGTTCCTGGCCGCTGGGGGTACAGGTGTTGTTCTTCCTGGTAGTACACGATTTTTATATTTACTGGTTTCACCGGTGGCAGCATCATTCGAAGATTCTGTGGCGAACGCATGAAGCCCATCATTCCAACAAGGAGATCGATTGGCTGGCAGGTACCCGTTCCCATAGCCTGGAAATCCTGATCAACCAGACCGTGGAGTTTGCCCCGATCATTCTTTTGGGCGCCAATCCCCTGGTAGTTCCTATAAAGGCGCTGCTGGATGCCGTCTGGGGCATGTATATTCATTCCAATATCGATGTCCGGTCGGGTAAATTGCAATATTTTATCAACGGCCCGGAAATGCATCAATGGCATCATGCTAATTACCGGGAGGTATTTTATGCTAATTTCTCCACCAAATTTGCTGTCTGGGACTGGTTATTTGGTACGGCGTATCTGCCGGATAAGAAACCGGTGGTTTTCGGTTTGTATTATGATTATCCCAAGGATTACTTTTTGCAGCATCTCTTTGCTCTGAAGAAGGTCGATGAAAATAAACTGGTCAGCAAATATCCCTGGTTTAAGATGTATCACCTGGCCAGGCAGAAGATCTGGCAGCGTATCGGGTCAGCCTGGTCTCTCCGTAACAGACCGGGCGGTCAGTCCGAAGATGTCCGGAAGTCTGCCCCTCTTATTGAAAAATAAAACCTATTGTATGGCCTGGATCTATCTGTTGATAGCGTCTCTGTTGGAGATCGCCTGGACCTTCTGCCTGAAGTTTATGGAGGTCCGGAAAATAAAAGAGATCGGGTGGACGGGCATTTTCAGTAAAAAGGAGAATTGGCTTGTCGTAGCTCCTTTTCTGGGTTATATCGTTTTCGGGGTGGGCAATGTCATTTTCTTTTCGATGGCTATGAAAGAGATTCCGGCTGCTACGGCCCTGGCAGTGTGGATGGGGGTGACGCTGGTCGGCGTTAAGCTGGTGGATATGGGGATTTATAAAGAACCTTATAACTGGCAGCAGTTCCTTTATATGGGATTGATTCTGATAGGGATCGTGGGGTTAAAGAGAAATGGGTGAGGGCTAAAAACTGAAAATCCGCGACCAAATCGCGGACTTCAGCTTCCTATATGTAACACGCGCAGTATGCTCTAAGGGTGATGTATCTCTCTCATGTGTGGTAGGCGGCTTAGAAGAACCAGCTGGACAACTGTGAACGGCTGGCCTGTAACCAGGACTTCTTAGGCTGAGGGGTATTATCGATCAGTTCAGAATCCTGGATCTTCACTTTCACGGCGATCAGCTGGTCATTGTTCATCTTTGCCATCAGTTCAGCGGACAAAGACTCATTGCTTTCTATTTCAGCGGCATCCGTAATCAGATAGGCTGTTCCGGTGATTTTTACGAAGAAATCTTTTCCTTTTTTAAAGTAATCCAGCTTAGCGGGAATCTCTTTATCAAATGCTTCGATATGTTGAGCGGGCTTAGGGATTACAAACCATATTTGTCCTTCTGCGTCTATTTCTGATTCTGAAATGACGTGGGTAGGAAGTCGTACCAGCGAGGAACTTTCTGTAAAAAACAAAGCGCTCTGCAACTCCATAATCTGGCTCTTCAAAAGTCCTGCTTGTAATTCTTGTGTTGCGGTGTTCATGATTTCAGTATTTGAGTAAAGATTAAGTTTTTGTTATTGCTGCGAACGCTGACAGTAAGACAATCCTCATACCAACTCGTATTTGATTGATTATAAAGTCGTTGGAATTGGCATGGCGACACCCTCCTGTCCCATAATGGGATTCCCTTTCCAAAAAGGGTTCGGGAGGGGGGCTTTTGGGAGGATATTTGCACAGGCATACACGTTATGCGTATCAAAGACACCTATTATATATGAGGGCATTTTTCTACGTTGGCTTATTTCTTTCATTATCAGTCGCTTCTTTTGAAAGGGGGTATTCCCAATCTGATACGATACCCAATAACCCGCAAAAAAACTTTCTCGCATTTCCTTTTGTAGTGCGTTCCCTGGAGACGGATTGGGGTTTTGGGGGCATTGCTGCGCGGTTTTTTAAGACGGGAAAGAAGGATACGATGATCCGTACTTCAGATGTTAATCTTTTAGCCTTATATACTTTAAAAAAACAGTTAATCGTCGTACTCAGCTCTACTTTATTCTTTCCAAAGGAGAACAGGATTGCCCGTTTCCAGGCCTCTTATAGTTATTATCCGGACAAATTCTGGGGATTGGGAGATCATACGGCTTTCGAAGAAGGAGAAAATTTCAGCCAACGCCAATTCTTTGTAAACCCTCAATTTTTACAGCGTGTTCATCGTAAATTATATATTGGCGTTTCTTATGAATTTCAACATACTGGTCCGGTAGATTATATTGCTCACGGATTATTTGATAAAGAGAATATTACCGGTCGTCATGGGGGGAATACATCGGGCATTGGCCCCATTTTATCCTGGGACACGCGTAATAGCGCCTATAGTCCTACGAAGGGCGTATTTGCGGAAATGCAATATTGCTGGTTCGACCGGTTTATAGGCAGCCAGTTCAATTTTACCATTTTAAGTATCGACTTCCGAAAGTTCTTTACACTCTCTGAGAAGTCCGTGCTGGCCTTTCAGGGTATTGCCGGCCTCAGTTCGGGGAATACCCCCTTCCGGAAGCTGGAAGAGCTGGGCGGATCGGATATGATGCGGGGATATTATGCAGGGCGTTATACCGATAAGTGCCTGATGGCGTACCAGGCCGAATACAGGAGGTTATTATTCTGGCGCATAGGAATGGTGGCTTTTGGCTCGACCGGCGAGGTGGCGCCTGATCCGGGCCATTTCGGGTTGGATGGGTTTCATTATGCCTATGGGGGCGGGCTTCGGTTTACGCTTAGCAAGGCGGAAAAACTCAATCTTAGAGTTGATTATGGAGTTGGCCGTCATTCCAATGCATTTAATGTACAGTTGAGGGAGGCCTTTTAGGGAGGATGGAGGGTGTAGTTGGGTTACGGATGGGGTAGGAGCAAAAAAAAAGGTCCACTGTAGAAACAGTGCACCTCTAACGATTGCTTGCCATATGAAAAATCTTTATATCTGTCTTTTGATATTGTCTTCTTTGTTATTTCCTCTGCTGCTATTCTCTTTCTCTCTTTGCTTATACAAATATACGGCGCTTTTCCAGCGCGGTAGAGACAACTTAATGGGAATTCTATTATGTCAAGCGCTAAAAATGAACTTTAAAACCCAGTGTGGCATTGTGTTTGACGGGATTTTCTCCATGAAGCCCAACGTTAATTTCCCCTGTTTTTTTTCTGGATTTGAGATTGGGAGCAGGATGGCACAGGATGGCGCAGACGGGGCTTTACCTGAAAACCGGGATTGGAGGACCGTCTCCCCTCCCTTTTGGGCCCTCTAAATGAACAGCCCATCTCCTGAAATGGAGGATGGGCTATAAGAGGTAATAGTTGGTCACCTTATATTTTGAGCAGTAATTCTTCCGGAAATCCATGTTTATCAAGGAATCCTTGCCATTTGCGGCTTTTTTTCATAAAGAAAGGATCGTTCCCATGGTCTTTAACCTGGTTGGCATAGACCAGGACATCTGGAAAGTGCGGGCGCAGGTGCTGTCATCACTGCCGAAAGGCATGTACATCGTAAATTCTCCGATGGAAATAAGGCGATCAGCTTGGCAGATAAACTGCGTTGCGGATGCAGTATAGGACGGCCGATTGATTTTTTCGGAATTTACCCCAATTTAAATGACGGATTTTTTTGTTGAGACAGCATCCACCTCCCGCAAGCTCCCGGAAAAGACAGCGGATGGAATGAAAAATGCATCTCTTTGGGAATCAATCTTATTTGAATGGTCTTATAATTTCACCGTGAAATGGCAATTGAGAGTTGCAGTATATTGATTGTAACTTTTACGATTTTGTAGTTGGGTTTTACGATGCACAATCGTAAATTTTCTATTGGTGTTATATTTAGTCTGCTAACTAATTTTTGCAAACTTTCGTTCAAAGAAATAACTTTGATTTAATCTTTTACAATTTAAGCTCCCTGATTGTAGCGTTACGAAGCATGTAGCAAAACATTTTGTTAATACACTAACCTTAACGGACTTTATCTAAATTGCCTTCTTACCGGAAGCGAGGGTTTCTGTGGGAAGCCTGGACGAGATTGTCCTTGTGAACTACATTGTATGTACGCCAATTCTCTTTTAAATTATTTATCCGGCATTCATCCGCTCTCAGAAGGATTCAGAAAATATATGGCGGCTGCCGTCAAAGAAGAATTCTATACTAAAAATCAGGTAATACTTGGCGTAGGACAAGTCGCTAATCGCTTCTGGTTTATCCGAAAAGGCTTTGCGATGGAATATTCTTATAAACAGAAAGATAAAATACCCCATCGTTTTTGGAACGACGGGGAAATCATGGTGAATGTATCCAGTTTTTTCAAACAAGTTCCTTCAGAAAATTATATCGAAATACTGGAGCCCAGTACTTTACTGGCGGTGAATTACGGACAGGTCGAAGAACTCCTGCATCAATTTCCTGAAACTCATATGATTACCAGGGCTATAGTAGAAGAATATCATAGCTACGCCGAAAAGAAGGCATTGGATCTGCTCACACTGTCATCGGAGGAGCGTTACCTGCAATTGCAGCGCACCCCCCATATTTTGCAGAAAGCTTCCGTCGAATATATCGCTGCCTATCTGGGGGTTTCAAGAAAAACGCTTAGCCGTATCCGGGCAAAAAGAAATCACAAATAGAATTTCACAGGGGGGTATCGGATAAGATAGCCTCCCGGTTATGTATAGGGTGACCCGTAGAATGGGGTAATTTGTCCGCTTGTTTTTAGTCAGTTTAACCTTTTTTTTGAGTCATTTTTTTCCGGAGTTGCCGAGATCAAATATAACTTTGACACGTAATCTAAATGCAACGTCTTGGAAACCGTTATCTCCGTTACTTCCTATCTTTTTACCGGGATCTGGATTTACGCCTCCATCAGCAAATATCTGGCTCATTCCCGGTTAGGGTATGCTATGTTCAAGCAGGCATTGCCGGCATGGATAGGAAAAGTGCGGACCTGGCTATTGTCTTTCACTGAACTGGATACGGCTTTCCTTTTACTATTCAAAAATACCCTGCTTGCGGGAATTTGTCTCTCTTTTTCCCTGATACTGGTATTTGTACAATACCTCAAAACCACATAAATGTGTTTGCCATGAACGCTCAACGATTCCTTGATCGGTTATCAGCTTTTCATCAGCTATCCTCGGACTGCCGGGATTCTATTTATGCCATCATTCAGGAGGAGATCTACACCCGAAATGAAGTGATTGTAAGTCCGGGACAAATTTCCAGTAAGCTATGGTTCATAGAGAAAGGATTTGCCATGCAATATACTTATAAGGACTTTGACAAAAGGCCCTATCGATTCTGGCAGGAAGGCGAACTGGTGGTAAATATTGCGGGATTCTTCGGTCGTATTCCTTCCGAAATTTATATTGAAATCCTGGAAACCAGCACCCTGCTGGCCATCAAATATGAACAGATGCAGTCTCTCTTTGGCATGTTCCCGGAAATTCAGCGGCTTGCCTTTCTGATCGTAGAAGACTATCAGGAGAGTGCTGAGAAAAGGGCCATGGATTTATTGACGCTTTCCGCAGAGCAACGTTATATGCAATTGCTGGAAGATATTCCTTTTGTCGAACAGAAAGTGCCGATAGACAATATTGCTACCTACCTGGGTATCTCCAGGAAAACGCTTGGCCGGATCCGAATAAGAAAAAATAGCAGGCAGCAATGCTGACGGTGGGTCGGATGGCTGATGCCGGGATGGGTCATCTGTCCATGAGATACGGGACTATTGTGCTTGTTTTTAGGGTCGTTTGCACTTGGTTGAAAGCATGGATACATACTACCTTTGATGTATAGTCGCAATTAAAGGCGTTTTTATGAAATCAGGTATTTATCTTGTTACGGCCTTGCTTGTTCTTGTATGGATCTATGCATTCATCAACAAATTGGTAAATATCCGTAAATACAAAGAGGGTATGAAGGCAGAGCCAATCCCCGGTCCGGTGGCAAAGGTGCTTACCTGGTTATTGCCACCCCTTGAATTGGCCACCTCTTTGCTGCTGATATTCGAAAATACCCGGTTGACGGGATTTTATCTTTCGTTTCTCCTTTTGCTCGCATTCGCTATTTATATCGGAGGCGCGGTGCTGGATTTTTATGACCAGTCTCCGAGTGTCCTGGGAATTCTTTTCAGAAAGGTGAGATGGGAAAGACATCTGTGGATCAACTTGTTGCTCACGGTTTTGGCTCTGATTGGTATTCTTTTAATCAAGTTCAGTTAACGGTAATTAATTCATTTTAAAAACCTTCCGGTTATGGCACATGCATGGTTCATCTATAATGGAAATGGTAGCAGTGATGGCAGCACCGATCCATCGAATTATACCCTGGCAAGGGTTCTGCCTGAATTCGTATGCGGAACCGAATTGGGTGCTATCTATGCGGAGATTCAGATTATTGCCGGCAAGATCAAACCCTATATACCGGCTGAATTACAAATGGAGATCTCATTGGCAAAACTGCTATTCAAGCCCTCATCGAATGTATTGATGAAGAATGATTGAATTGTCTGCGAGCCGGTGAATCGTTTGTTAACCCACTAACTATTAATTTATGCCTGTTGTACAACAAGGAGTCATCTGCGACTATGCCGCTTATCTTGACCTTTATGGGATGTCTTATAGCGAATCAGGTTTTTATTACGAGGTCGGGGAAACAGAGGTTTCGCAAGGCTGGATACTCCACATTTCCGTGATCGCACATCTGGCGGATGGGCTATTCCGAACCATACTTCCCCTATTGGCTCCCTGTCCTTTTAAGATCATCCGGGATAAAAAAAACCTTCAATACCTGAATGCAGGGTATCAGGGATTTAACCGGATCGGGAAAGTGATCTGTGTGTACCCGACTACAGAGGAAGATGCGTTATTGTTGGTTGAAAGATTGCTTCCGGCCTTGAAGACTTTCAAAGGGCCTACGATCCTGACGGACTTCTACCTGGGCGCCGTGTTGTATACGAGATATGGGAGTTTCAAATCGGAAAATCTCAATTATTCGGCTGGAGATCCCGGCGCCATTATTCTGGATGGACATGGGAATTCCTTCCAGGACCAGTATTTCATACCTCCGCGAATACCCGAGGGCATGGTTAATCCTTTTGTCGATTATATCCTGCCTCCCAAATATGCCCGGACGCAGCATATCCTGCATAATAGATACTGGATAGAGACGCCGATCAGTATTGCCGTCAAAGGGAATGTCCTATTGGCCCGGATGAGAAAAGGGGCTTCCGCCCGCAAGTGCATTCTAAAACAGGGTCGGGAAAATATGATTTCAGACGATGCCGGGCATGATATGAAAGACCGGATAAAATGGCAGTTTGCTGTCCATCAGGATCTGGCAAATGAGATCCTGATCCCACAGGTCTATGAATATTTTGAAGTTGAAGGAGATGGTTTTATAAGTATGGAGTATATCGGAGGCACGGCCCTGAACCAGTTGTTGTTTAAAGTTTATGGGAATTCGCTCTGGCCTTATCTTCCCAGGGAAGTGAGAAAGGAATTGCTGACTTATTTAGACCAGATCCTGATATCAGTTCAAAAAATACATAAAAAAGGGTATGTCCACCGGGATATCACCAGTAATAATTTTATCGTCACCAGGAAAAAGAAGGTCTATTTCATCGATTTCGAGCTGGCTTATTCCTACAGGGATAATTTCCCAAGACCTCCTTTTGAGTCCGCCACTATTGGATACGCTTCTCCACAACATCTGGCTTTGAAAACGCCTGCTATACAAGACGATATTTATTCGATAGGCGCTTTACTGATAACCTTTTTTACAGGATTGGAGCCTATGTTTATCATCGAGCAGGACCAGGAGCATTTGAGGGAGAAGTTGCTGTTCCTGATACGAAACGAAGAAATCACGGACCTGGTTATCCGTTGCCTGGACCCGGTACCTGACGACAGGCCGTCTTTAGCGGTCATCTTTGAGAGCGTAAGGTCGGTTGAGAAAGACCAGGATATTTCCATGCAACCTGTTCTGACCAGGATAGAGGGAACCGAGACGGGTAAGCAGGAGCAGGTTATTCAACGGGCATTGAACGGGCTGGTTGAAAATTATCCGTTATCCTCTACAGGTGTCTGGGTTGCCAGTTCCGCTGGCCATGAGCAATTACAAACGAATGCCATGATTGTCCAGGGTTTCTGCCCGGATATTCAGAAGGGGGTTGGCGGTATACTGTATATGTTGAGTCAGGCTAAAGCCTGCGGCTTTAATCTTGTCAGGTTGGACGGCATTATTGAAAAAGCTTGGCAATACGAGGAAGAGTTGCAATATACAGGAGAGGCGGAGAAGTTGCCGGGGGGGCTTTATTTCGGAAGGGCTGGGATAGCCGTCATGATGGCAGCTATGGAGGAAAATAAACTCGTCGAAATTCCTGCGCCTTACCTGGCCTTTTTAAGGGAATGGTTTGTCCAGCCGGAGAAGGAATTGAACCTGTTTTACGGGATTGCGGGGCAGGGAATGGGATTGTTGCGTTGTCGGGGCTATATCAGGAATTACAGGGAAATCGCGGATCACTATGCCGCTATCTTAATCCTGTTGCAACAAAAAGACGGGTCTTGGGTTACGACCGGCCCCGGGGGGAAATTGGCAAAAAACACTGGTTTTGCATATGGTATGGCGGGCATTATTTATTTTCTCCTGGAATATTACCGGGTGACTGGTGCTGAAGGAGCCCGGACGGCGGCCTGCCAGGGGCTTTCCTATCTGGAGAAGAAGGCAATAAAAACAAATGGAAGGTTTCAATGGAATAATAGCGATATAGACGATACTGTCGGAGGATGGTGGGGGATTGGCGCACCTGGTATTGCGCTGGCCTTTTTAAAAGCTTTTCAGGTGATCAAAGTGGAGAAATATAAATTGTTTGCTGAGAAGGCCCTGGATTTCTACCCTACTGTATTCAAGCATTTTAATTTAGGTCAGCAGCAGGGTTTGTCGGGATTGGGAGAGGTTTACCTGGAGGCGTGGGATGTTCTGCAAGACGATAAGTACCGGGACAAAGCAGATTGGATCGCCGGCTTGTTGAATCATCTGGTTATGAATGGCGGCAATAACAGCAGTTTATGGTGTGTCGAAAATAATTATTATCCTGTACCTGGGCTGTTGACAGGCAATAGTGGGATCCTCCATTTCTTACTGCGCAGCCGATTTCCGGATAAGATAGGGTTTCCTGTAATAGGGGCCAAATGACCGGCCACTTGACGTCAGATTGGATGGTAGTTCGGGACGTTTGCACTTGGTGAGGGAAGGAAGGTGTCATAACTTTGATATACAAACGAATCATTTATTAGATCTGCTAATGTGTTATTGCGAAATTGCCTGGCTTTACCTGAGTAGAATAATTGGAGGCCGGAAAAGTTGTCTGTGTGATGGAAACGAGCAGGCGGGGGGAAGCTGAAAACCCTAAAAAGAGTAGGCGATGTAATTAAGGTTTTATTGCTTTTAATCCACAAAAGCATCTTTTGTTATGGCAACTGCATGGTTTAAATTTAATCCTCCGGGGTT
>Ga0247764_1000759_pt1 | contig 11337 bp, 9 predicted proteins | sample UWRJL051202B4_FD_179932 | JGI IMG/M metagenome (GOLD analysis project Ga0247764, IMG submission 179932) | Plant litter microbial communities from Arlington Agricultural Research Station in Wisconsin, United States - UWRJ-L051-202B-4 | ecosystem: Environmental > Terrestrial > Plant litter >...
CCTCATTGCTTGTCTCTATGCCGCAAATCCGGAATATGTCAAGTCCAAGTACAACCTTCCCATGCTCAGAGAAATTGAGAACTTGGTCGCCGAGGCGGTGGAAGTCAACATTCCGTTCATGAACCCAATCACGTACGTCATTTACTGGTGACCCATTGTCTTGTCCTAAGCATCTTTCTAGCGGCTACTGTGCATTTACTCACAAGGCTGGCATCCATGCCAAAGCCATCCTTAACAACCCAAGTACCTACGAAATCCTCAAGCCTGAAGATTTCGGTTTGACTAGATATGTCTCCATTGGGTATGCAGTTTCGTCATGGATACAAAATTTTGGACGTTGATTGAAAATTTTTCATAGCCATCGGCTAACTGGATGGAATGCTGTCAAGTCTCGCGTTGAGCAACTCGGACTCCAGCTCAACGATGATGAGGTACTTTCCATTCCTTCTTTTCATAATGAAACAGCAGCCGAACCATACATCCACAGATCAAGGATGCCACTGCGAAGATCAAGGAGCTCGCTGACGTCCGAACCCAATCCATGGACGATGTGGACTCTCTCCTCCGAGTGTACCACTCTGGCATCCAATCCGGCGAGCTCGCCGTAGGACAGAAGGAGGCGCTAGACCGCCTACTCAAGAAGCATCGAGACCAGGCGCATGGTCGCGAAAGCAGTCCATCCAGGGAGAGATCAGAGCAAGATTAAATATCCCTGGGCAATATCGACATTCGCCGCGCATAGTTCGGCTCGTTATCCACGGAGATTGGCCCTCGAAGGTCGATGGCATGGGCAGCGGACAAAAAAAAACCAATGTTGTATTTTTACACTCACCAAAAAGGTTATGGAGTCGACCCATCACTGTCGCGTCTGCTGCGTCCCCGGGGGCGAATCGGTTCCAGAACCATCGACAACTGCTGCAACCTGCTGTTATCTGCATTTGCCATATGTATATTCCCATTGAAATTTTATTATTGCACATCGTATTTTGACACCAGATCAAATTTACTGTTATTCGTCCTTCAAAGAGGACCGAGAGAAAAGGTACACTTGAGTAGTAATGCTACAAAGACAAGGTGGTAACTGGAGTGTCCATCCAGGAATACGTAAGCGTCCACAGCAGATACAGCATGCAAAACCAGCGAAAAACTGCTGGACCAAGAGAAATAGGACATGATGGGTAATTAACGACTTTGCCTATAAGGTAACCGTAGATGACTAGTACAATAAAGTAATGCAAAAGATGCCTGTGCCAGTGGATGGTAGATGCAATGATGTGACATGCAGTAAATTTGTGATTCTAGGGTGATGGAAATATATAAAATGACTGAGACCTCGGCAGTGGAACCTTAATAAAACCTGATGTAATTAACCTGATCCCAGAAAAGAAATAATATGGTGGAACGACGATGACGGCGACTATCGTCACGCCATTCCAAGCTTATGGAACATGTCATCCAGCGTCTTGAAAGCAACTGGCTTAACAAGGCTGTTGAGAATCGAGTCAGCTATCAGACAGAACCAAGAGCAGACCACGTACTATCCATCAACTCCAGCGTCGAATGCGCGCCTCTTATCCTCTAGACTGGACATTCCAGTGAGGGCTAAGATGCGAGCTTTTGCAACAGGAAATGAAGATGTCTTTTTTGCCTCTTCTTCGAATTGCCGGATCTCCAACGTTGCGCCAACGCCTACATGCGAAGGGGTTAACATTTGCTGAGACGTTTAGCCTGATATGACTGACCATCCAATATGGGCATAGACATATCCAAGAGGACCACACTAATAGTTATGTCAGAAACGGGCCAATGCATAGGTCAAAGATGACGTACTCAAAAGGGCCTTGTTGAGAATAGACGTTAACCCCATCGCGTCCATCGACTGCTGCGCGAAAATCATATCCCTTGAATGATTTGTTAGCGTCAACATGTTTCTGACGTAGAACACTTCGCACTTTGCTTGAGAGCCATTTCATTCTGAAAATTTCATTGAGAGGTTGTGCATGGCAGAGAAGGCATTATACTCACAGCAGATTTCGGAGAATACTGTTATCCTCCACTACTAGAACTCGGAATTTGAAAGGACGGTCGTTATCAAGAGTGCCAACGGCCGCTTTGAGCAGAGTTCCGCCATTACCAATGGTGATCGTCGGGACAGGTGTTTCCAGGTCGGGAACTTCCACCGGCTCTGGAGTAGAGGGGATACTCCACATGGCAGGTGCTGGGTGTGCTGTGGAAGAGCGAGCTGTCATTTGTGGACGGCGCAGCGTGGTCGCTCGCCGGGTGTGTGCCTCTTCTGAATTACGTCTCGGAATGTTTCCTCCAAGCCTGGTGATTTCAGTCGCAGGGACAGTCATATCGCCATTGACCGGTCCCAATAGTGGAGATGTACCTGATGACTTTCCAATAGCAAGTGCGTGAAGGCTAAGACTGAGAACAGTCCGAAGCCGGGAAGGCCCTCCTGGTTTATAAAGGACTCGACAAAAGCCTCCAATGCGCTCATGTTCGCTCGCAATGGACATAATTTTGGCGCTTCCTCGTGCAGAAGAGAGGATGATGAAAGGCCTAGTCGTGTCTCGACGTTCGGTGGCGAGTACAACCATGGCAGGATCCTCGTTGAGGATGACGATATCGCCATCTTCTTCAACGAGGTGAAATCCCCACCAGGTTGAAAGGTAGCCACATAAAGTATCATGAAGTAATTTAACGCCTTTATGAGGAAACTGAAAGCCAACCAGTGATACTGTTGGCAGAGTTTCGGACTCGTCCACCCTCAGTGGGTCCATGTCGGATGGCGGCGTTCGTTCATCATCAGAAACCTCAGCAGGGAAGGTAATCTTGATCTCCGTGCCGACGCCTTCCTCGCTCCACACGTCCACCTTTCCGCCAACGTTCTCAGAGGTTACGATGCTGTTAACAATGGCCAGACCTAGGCCAGTACCAGTTTGTAAAGGATTTTCTTGAGAAAAGGGATGGAAAAGTTGGTTCTGAAGAAAAAGTAAGTACTCATACAAGCTTTCCCAAGGCTTGATGGTCACCTTCAAAAAATTCTGGCTGATACCCTAAAGTGAAAGTTATAGCAAGTCAACTGCTCTCGTGAGCGTATATTACTCACCTTTCCGGTATCGTACACAGATAATTCCACCTTGATCTTGTTGGGTGGATCGTCGCCGCCAGAGGGCAATTGACGAAGAACTACATGTACGTAGCCATCCTAGAGGAATACGGTATTATGATCGCTTTCAAGTGCCGAGGTCAGATGGGAGACGTACTGATGTAAACTTGAGACTGTTCGAGAACAAGTTCATGAGCACCCGTCGAATTCCACCTTTTTCGCATTTGATTGCCCAGCCCTAAAAAAAGAGTTAGATCCGTACATCATAGACGTATGGAATTCGTGCCTCTGGGCAGTAACCGATGTCCACAACTGACTCCACAAGCTTCCTGCCTTCCCGAGTTGCAACGGGAGACCCATGCTCCTCCTTCGGGGGTGAATACACACTTCCTATTCCTGTGTCGCCTGCGGTAGCCATACGCGCGCGATGACCAATCCAGCATCCGTCCACAGCCTCCTCGACTAGCTGCATCAAGTCCACCCTGAAAAATACAATGCACTACGTTGAGTAATTGAAAGAAACGGGAAAGGACGTGAATATACGTCGTGGGCACGATAACATTCTCTACACCACCAGATTTGCCGTTGCCACTTAATTTCGTGAAGTCGAGTACGTGGTTAACGGTTTCCACAAGTGACGTCCCACAGGCCTGCACGGTCTGCAGGTAAGACGCCTGCGAATGATTCAGCGAGCTATCGTTTAAGAGTTCAGCCGCAGCTAGAATTCCATGTAGGGGTGTCCGTAATTCATGTGAGATGCTACGAGTTATGGAATTAGACTGGGCTCAATACTGATATCTGATACTTACTTGGAAATGAAGAGTGCCTTGGCCTTGTCAGCGAGAATCATCCTTCTTTTGAGCACGGCTGAGAGAATGATAACTCCAATGGCGCGCAGGTAGGATAGTTCATGGCCTTCGAGCTATTGATCACTGAGTCAAGCCTATCAAATCTACAATGCAATGGACGTACAAATCGCTTCTGTTCGTCGGTTGCGTTATATGCACAAAGAAGTGCGAAAGGTCGTTTGTCAACGTTAAATATCGGCACAACTATGTTTTCAGTATTGTTAGCAATGCCGAACAAGTAAAGAGGGATGATACTTACTGAGAGCATACTGAACGTGAGTAGGTAGGAACTGCCTAAAACTATGAGGAGTGATACCCTCAGATATCCTTCCATCAGGGTATTTTTCAAAGAAACAGTTCAACTTATGATACTCCTCCGACGTCAACTGTCGTTTCGTCATCTCCTTCCCAGGTTCGCCATGGTGCACCGTTACCGATACGCTGCTCTCTTCGTTCATGGTTTCTAGGACCTCACAATGCGAAACATCCATAACCATGACGCTTTCCACGTCCAGGGTACGCTTGACGAGCTTGGCAGCGCGATCGTACACCCTATCCATTGAGGTACTAGCGATGATATCATGCCTTTCATGACCGTCACCATCACCATCAATCTCTAGACATTCGCGGCTAAACCTCTCCATCTACCCAAATCCATTAGCTGAATAAACACAGCATCATCAGAGTTCTGCTTACTGAAGTCTGTATCCGCTCCCGAATTCGGATTTGGATCTGATACATCTTCGTCAGTGAGACCCCAACCTTGATTCGGGGACATTTACCTTTTCTCGCCAGAGCTCCATTTCCCGCATCGCAATCGCCTGGGATATGTCAGATACAGGGGAAGAAATGTCAGAAAGATATTTACCGCAAACTCCTTCAGAGTATGCCGCTCTCTGGGCGAAAACTCTTCTCTTGGCTCAGGATCGATGACGCACAGTCTGATCAGCCAAAGAAACATCAGAACAGGGAACAAGATATTGACGACCTTACTCACGTCCCAATATTATATCCATCTGATGTCCGTAGAGGTGCTCCAGCATAGAAACGCACTTGAGGACCACCGAGCACAAAGAGCTGTATAAAATGGTATGATATACCAGCGTCACTTTATAGAGGCAAAAATTATAAACAAAACTAACATTTTTTGAGAAGCGCCAGTCACGATGAGTGTCCAATAACACCATAGGCTCGTCAGATCTAAGCAGATTTGAGGTTAACCTTTTAGGTCTTGCAGTAAGAAACCACTGACCTTTGTAGAATGGTGTGCCCACATATCGATTGGGACCTTTCGCAGTTGTCTGCTCCCAGGCCCACTGCAATCAAATAAAACGTAGGTCAATAGCTGAAATATGATCTCTCGACTTAAATATCCGAACTTACACTCCGCTTTGAACCACCTGTTGGCATTAAATTCAGTAAAGCACCTTCCTGATACACAAAGGTAAACAACAAAGTACGCACTGCTCGTCAGAATCCACCAGTGACAAACACACGCCTTTGGTATTGAAAACCAGCTTTGTTAATTGGGCAATGCGGTCGAAGTTCACGTCGACACCGGTGTGCCATAAGTTGAACCTAGGTTGGAAAAATTCAAACTAGTCTGGTTACTCCACAAAATGGAACTGACTTATGCATGGCGCGTCGCCGCTCCAACTCGTCAGGCGGATGTGGTGGTGAAAGATATCCCTGCTCCTCGAACTTCTGCTCCTCTTTCAAGGCCCGCCTCATCCGCAGTGCAGAAATGGTGTCGACAACTCTCGCACCAAGATACCGAGTGTCGGCCGGCGCCGTCGTAGGTAACGGGGATGACGATTGGCGGGTGAGAGACACTCGTTTCGATACAACAGGCTCAGTGAGCGTGCCGTGCTCCAGTGGAAGATTATTGCCCAGCGTCAATTCTTCAGCGATGATAGCTGCGACGGGAGCTGATTTTGGCTTGCCATTGGTCGATGCAGCAGCAGGAGGTGAAAATGAATGAAATGCCCCACCAAAATAATCTGTTGGCTCTGCTCCTATTTCATTACGCTCCCGACTCGTTGGCGCACTTGCGGGGGGGAGCCCCGTCGGCGGAGGTATGAGTCCACCACCGTTTGTACTACGATCAACAGGCTTCAGATCGGGTTCGGATGGGCTGCCTTGGATCGGTGACAATAGTCTCGGGCCAACCTTGGTATTAGTGGCGCCGGCGCCATCAACATCGGTTGTACCCTCCCAAAAACCAGACAACCTCGATTTGCGATTGCTGCCTGGAGTCATTGGGCGATCGCCATTCTGGGATAGAGGAACGGTAACGCCGTGCATAGGATCCGTGAGTTCACGTTCTGGTGAAGGCAGAGCAAGTGGTGAAATATCAACGCGAGAAGCTGCCCATCGCATGGTAGCGGCACTCGCATGAACATCGCTGTTGTGGATTGAGTTTTGATTGTGATGCTGGTTGGGGGCGGTAGGGTGATTGGGTAAGGAGGTTGAAAACGACGAAAGAGGTCGGTGGGTGGGTAAGGGAAGGTTAAGCGGGATGGACAGGCGGAATGAAGTTGATTTTACAGGGGGAGCTGGTGGCTTTGGCTCAAGAGTGGGTGATCTTTCGTCGCTTTGGCTTGCTAAACTACTGTCTGACGTCGAGCGTCGAAGTTCTGAGCCTTGTCGTTGATCACTGCTGGGCTCTGAATCTGCAAGTTTGGATATTTCTTTGGGGCGATTGCGAAATGGCTGGGCTGCACGAAATTGGGCTTGAGATGCTAGAACGCGATACGGTACGGGGCGAATAGGTGGCTTGTGTGGGTCCCATAGTCCAGCGGCATAGTTGGTAACAAAGGTGGCCCAATCAAGTTCTGCGAATTGAGGCACGTCGCAAGGTGGAGTTTCGGGCGTATCTGATGGAGAAATTAAACTTGAAACGGCGAATAAGTGAATGGACATACTTGAGCTTGAAGCAAAGACAGTCGAACTGTCATCTTCCGAGAGGGATTGCATTGGATCATGTCGCGTTGGTGGGTCACTGTCGTTAATGTACTGCTCAGATGCATCCTGCTTCACCAGATTAGATAGTGGTGGTCGATATGAGGGGCGATATGTGTGTTCCACAGGTAAAAGTACCGTTTCCTGCGATGGGGGCGCCGTCGATGGTCTGGCAATCGCGTTCCTAGGGGTTGCATGGTTTTGGACCATATACGCTGCTCGTGAGCTGTCGGCAAAGGCTACAGCGGTCGTTGTCGCTGTCTGGAGCATAAATTGTTCTACTGCAGGAAAGCCATTGGACTGGTGCATGAGGATAATCAGGACGACATTAGTCAGTGGTGAAGAACAGAGGGGAATCGTACGGCCCCACAGCTGCCTTGGCCCGCGACCGGCCCTGCCGAATCGTGGGATTATGACGTTACACGACTATTTATACTGCGTTCATCAAGTGCTGAGAAGAGAAAGGGTTTTTGGTATTTCCTTTTATTTATGTTTTCTTTCGGGTATTTACTGCACATGGTAGCTATTCCTGAAAGCCTTCTACACAGGGTTGCAGTGTTCAGATTTTTTGACACACCACACAATTCCTCTGTACAGTATATTTCTAATTTCACCCAGCCATTTTACCGTTGGCCTACCCGCCTAGTGGCGTCTCAGCCCAGACCAGACAGCTTGAAAAATATTTCTCGTTTGAAAAGCCACCTCCAACAGCGATTTTTCATCCAAACCACGCACTTCTCGCATCCCATTAACTGGCTTTCGATTCATGTGGTCAACGGCGTCGGCAACTACGAACATTACATTCTATTATCTACACCTCTGCAATCACTAGCATACTCCAAGTGTACAAGGGGAGCGTCAAGTTATCATTTTGATCGGAAAGTGCTTCCAGCAGACCCGAGATAACTGCTGCACCGAGATATCGAAAGTTCTGCACTACATGTGAGCAAACTAGCCAAAGAGTACGAAAAAGGAACACACCGAGAAGGATTCCACATAACCAAAGAGACGGAGGAGAATGGCTGCAGTAAATACGGACGCAACAAACGCCAGACTACCCTCCAAAGTTTTTGATGACGTTGGGGACCACTTGTGCACACCTAGACGGCGACCAACAATGGACGCCTGTAATATCAAGTTAGAACATGTGGCAAGTCAATTGCGACCAAACTGACAGCAGCATCACCAAGTCCGAGGACAAGAATCCCAGTGAGTTGAAGTAACAAGCTTGGACTGCAGAAAGTCAGCATATTCTGTTCAGCCGAACGAATAGTAAACGCACCCCTCCAACCATAGTGACCCAGCACACCCTGTAAGTAGATAAAAATGACTTAATATTGCTGTCCCTCTGTCCCGGTGGTCAAGGAACTCATTCATGAAAAGATGAAAAGCGATCCCAAATGGCCAGATCGCGAAATATCGAACATATTCGGCAAAGGTAAACAGCGCGAACGCAGCACTGAACGACAAATGAGTAAACGCCGGCTTTTAATGACCAAAGAATGAAAGTCAGCATCATGCACTCCAAGATGAAATAAAGTAAGAAGACTAACGTCAATCACCAACCCGGGAACAAACATAACCACCGCCAAACCATGAAAGAACTTGCGTCTCGCGTTTAGCCCAAGGGTTGGTACGTGCTTATCCGCAGCGTCTAGGAGATCCGTCGCTACATTGCTCATGTTCGCACCATTGGGTAAATTAGGCAGGTTCCCCATGTTTGGAAAGGAGGTTGGAAACGTCATGCCTAGTGGTCCTGTGCCAGGACTCGACGTCGTGGATGCTGTCGGACTAGCCATATTATCTAACCCAGTAGATACTGTAGCAAGGTCTAGCGCGGGAGAGCCCGACGACACGGCTTCGCTGGTAGAGGGGGGTACTGGATTTCGTGGCCGGAAGCGACGCGATCGCGCGAGCTGTCGGTTCCAGCCCGCCACACTAATGCTACCCAGCAACGCCCAATATCCAAGCAGTCCAGGCCGTGTCCATTTCTTTCGGCCCTCAAGAACACGGAAGATCACCCAGAGCCAGGGATCCCTATTGCCAAGACACGCCCTCGTCCAGAAGCCGATCAGAGTGCCGACAACGAGGACAGTGCCAACATAAAACCCTAGAGCGTAGTATCGCCGATTGCGTTCCTTCTCCCGAGGAAATCGTAGACGATGAGAGGGTCGCTGCGCATTATTTCGGGATAGCACGAGGAAAGGGGATACAAGAAAGCCAGTCAGGAAGGATCCAACAACAAGCGCGATCTGGAAAATGAGGAGAGGGGTAGGAAGACGGTATGTACGAATGTATGGTGTCGTAATTGGCCAGATCTGTGTACAGAAGTTAAGAGCTCCTGTTTCATAAGACAAGAGTGAGATTCACTTACCCTTGCGATTGTCAGGTTCAATGCTTCAAGGCACAAGGCGGTGCCTCCAAAGCAGACTAAGCCCAGTTCGCCAATGGTAAACCCACGATGCGCAAGTCGAAGTGCGACATATAACGCAAATTGATAGAAAAGCGAAGCAATGACGACTTCAAGATGATTTAAATCTGGGCAGGATCATAAGCAGTGACCAGTTAGTCAAGGTTTTTAGGTTCTATTAAAAAATGCAGTGCTCACAACGCCATAATTTAACATCGTAAACGCTGGTACCAACCCTCAGAGACACCATCATGATGCTTGTTCCGAGGGTGAAGAGGACGTACAGCAATGACCTTCGCCCTTCGCTACGTGGGACGGATGAGCGCTCACCATCGGGTTTACCATCTACACCTCTCCCGGACCGATATTCGACAAACCACGATGCGGCCACGTGAAAAAGAAGAATTGTTGAACAAAACATGCTGAGCTCCAGCAGACTATAGCGAGCCAGAAGGACGGCGGATGAGGCAGGAAGGCGCGCTCTGGAATTGTCCAGAATCATAGGGGCTTCAATGAGCCACCCTGCAGGAAGAATTTCTGACCCGGTCGAATACTGTTTCAAAGACGCTATGAGAAGCGCGGATGCGATGAGCGGCCCGAGCAGTAAACCAGTCAAGATCCCATCATCACGAGACTCTCTAACGATCCTAGTCAGCACTGAAAGTTTCTTCTTGAAGATTCGTTAAGGATACCTATAATTCTTGGGGACTGACATCCAGACGTAACCGAAATCACTTTTATTCGATGGTGGGGGAGGTGGAAAACGTCGATTATTGTCGAAGAGGCGTGGAGACGCTGGCCGTGTGAGTGGGGAAGTGGGAGATGCTGATACAAAAAGTCTAGGGTTTAGGCGAATCGCATTAATACTTGATACCGAACTATGCGTCCAAATCATGTAGCAGGTGGACGCGACAATTAATGTTTGAAGTTCTATGACAAATCAGAATTGCATAACAAGAGTGTCATGACTGACGTACCAATGGCCAGCCATGGGTTAGTATGCGGGCTGACGATAAATGGGATTTGTGGTGTGGTATAAGATGATATGTGAAGCGCCGCGTAGATCAGTGACCCCAGCAGGAGTAGGGACTCGCCAAGCTTTCTACCGTCCATTGAGAAAGTCCACACATAATCGCTGAGTGGGAATCGCAGTCGGAAACGATAGTCAGCTGGCAGGACATTACGCGGTTCTCTAGTAGGCAGACGCGTACTGCGAGTTACAGCTGGTGAGAGATGTCTATGAATCGGGGCGCGTCGTACCACAGGAGAACGAGACCGAGTGAAGGCCGTGCGCTTGTGAACTCCTGTTGTCGTAGCTGTGGAATCCCCAGACGAATTCCCATGGGAATTCCGCTTGCGTACAAAACCTGGCTGAAGATGTTCAGACCCGCCGTCGGTGTTGTTTAATTTCTTCTCGGAGTACGCTCGTCCACGAAGGTCAAGGCCAGCCGGGAATTCGTCGTCAGATTCATCATCTGAGCTGTATCTTGATCCTGAGCTGTCGCAAATACGAAGTCAAATAGATTCCTGATGCTGATATTTCCTACGCACCTAGAGGAACCAGCATGATAACTCGTACTCCAATCCACATGCGGCCCCGAGCTAACATCTGCTACTGCGGAACCCTGTCGTCTGCGAAACCGGTGGCCACTCTGCCCATTTTTTCTTGAGTCGCTCCGTCCGGCCGGCTGCTTGGACAAGGGAGGAGAAGGTGATGAATGTGAGCGAGGCAGCTTGGCAGATTCTAATGGAGGATTTGACGTTCAAAGTCGAAGACGAATGAACAAGATGCGAGGAAGTTGAGTATGGAATAGTCGCCTGGTCTGCCACTAAGGCACAGTGGGAATGTTCATCGGCAAATGCCGGTCCGTAAAACGTGATCAACGCGAGCGCGTCGTGGGCGCTTAAAATTACGAGCTGCCAGTAGTAACAACTATACCCGCCCCCGCCACAGAGAAACCTTAAGGTCACCAGTTCTGTTCTTTCAACGGAAACTCAGCGGAGTT
>Ga0247764_1000760_pt1 | contig 11326 bp, 9 predicted proteins | sample UWRJL051202B4_FD_179932 | JGI IMG/M metagenome (GOLD analysis project Ga0247764, IMG submission 179932) | Plant litter microbial communities from Arlington Agricultural Research Station in Wisconsin, United States - UWRJ-L051-202B-4 | ecosystem: Environmental > Terrestrial > Plant litter >...
TGGGTGGCTATTGTTCTGGCCTGGGGATTGGCGGTGATGATCGCTATATATGCGGTAGGTCGTATCAGCGGGGCCCACCTCAATCCGGCAGTAACGCTTGCTCTTGTGATCACGGGATCGTTTCCTAAAGAGCAGATGGCAGGCTATATTCTGGCGCAGGTAGCCGGAGCGTTTGCCGGGGCTGCGCTTGTGTGGATATATTATTTGCCGCACTGGGGTCGTACGGACAATGCCGAGCTCAAGCGGGCGGCTTTCTGCACTTCGCCTGCTATACGATCGGTGCCGTCGAATCTCTTTAGCGAGATCGTTGCTACCACGGTACTGATACTGGCTATACTGCTGATCGGGGCTAATAAATTTGCGGAGGGGCTCAATCCTGTGGCTGTCGGGGCGCTTATCACGGTGATCGGTTTCGGGCTTGGGGGTACGACGGGTTTTGCGATCAACCCGGCTCGTGATCTTGGGCCACGGATGGCGCATGCGCTTCTGCCCATCGCCAACAAGGGCACATCGGACTGGGCGTATAGCTGGATCCCGGTTGTGGGGCCATTGCTCGGCAGTCTTTTTGCGGCTTACCTTTTCAAATACCTGTTTTAAACCCCGACCTGTATTCTAAAAATCATATATTGACCACTATGTCAAACCGATATATTATAGCTCTCGACCAGGGAACGACAAGCTCGAGAGCGGTCCTGTTCGACGAGACGGGAACTATCCGCGGCATTTCTCAACAGGAATTTAAACAGATCTTTCCGCAACCGGGCTGGGTAGAGCACGACCCCAGTGAAATTCTCCAGACGCAGATGGAAGTTCTGCGCAGTGTGATCCGCAACAACGGCATAAGTGCTGCGCAGATCGCCGCCATAGGTATCACCAACCAGCGGGAGACTTCCGTGGTATGGGATCGCGCCACGGGCCAACCTATATTCAACGCCATCGTGTGGCAGGACAAACGTACCGCGCCGCTTTGTGAGGACCTGAAACGCCGCGGTCTTGAAGATTATGTGCGTGCTACCACGGGGCTCGTGATAGATTCTTATTTCTCGGCCACCAAAGTGCGCTGGATACTGGACAATGTGCCTGGTGCCCGGCAGCGAGCGGAGAAAGGCGAGCTGGCCTTCGGTACTATCGACAGCTGGCTGATCTGGAATATGACCCAGGGCAAGCAACACGTTACCGATGTGACCAACGCCTCGCGTACGATGTTGTTCGATATACGATCTCTTAAATGGGATAACAAATTGCTGGGTGAGCTGAACATTCCCGCGGTGATGTTACCGGAAGTAAAGGCATCTGCTGCCGACTTCGGCAGTTATACGATTGACGGCGTGGAGATTCCGATACGCGGTGTAGCTGGTGACCAGCAGGCGGCTTTGTTTGGTCAGGCGTGTTTCGAGCCCGGCATGGCCAAGAATACTTATGGTACCGGCTGTTTTATGCTGATCAACACCGGCTCTACCATTCATCAGTCGCGTAACGGACTTATTACGACGGTAGCGTGGAGTATAGGAGGGAAGGTAGCTTATGCGCTGGAGGGCAGCGTGTTTATTGCCGGCGCGGCGGTACAGTGGCTGCGGGACAGTCTTCACCTTATCGATCATTCGCAGGACTCGGAGTATTTCGCGGCAAAGGCTCTGGGATCTAACCAGGTGTATGTCGTTCCTGCGTTTGCGGGTTTGGGCGCGCCATACTGGGACATGTATGCACGCGGGGCGATCTTCGGTCTGACGCGCGATACGGGTAAGGAGCATATTATCAAAGCGACGCTGGAGTCGCTGGCATACCAGACCAAAGATATTCTCAACGCGATGCAGGAAGATGCCGGTATAACACTGGCCGGGCTGAATGTAGACGGTGGTGCGAGTATCAACGGGGTGTTAATGCAGTTTCAGGCGGATATTCTTGGAACGGAGGTAAGGCGACCGGAAGTGATCGAATCGACTGCCGCGGGAGCTGCCTACCTGGCTGGCATCGAAATTGGCTTATGGACACAGCAGGACATTCTCAACAACCGCAAGATCCAGAAACGGTTCACCCCGGCTATGGACGAGAAGACGCGCAATAAATTATACCGCGGCTGGCAAAAGGCTGTTGAGCGTTCCAAAGGCTGGGTCGATAACGAAGAATAATAAACAATACGCATGATCTTTATCATACTGATACTACTGTTCTTATACCTTGTGATGGCAACCATCGTGTGGGGCATACGCCAGGGGGATTACAACCCTATTCGTCATACGATAAGCGAGTTAGGTGAGGACAGCAAGGGCCATGCGCGGGCGGTGAATTATACGCTGTTCCTGACCGTCGGGATAGTACTGCTGATACTGGCCCTGTATTTATATACACAGACGGTTGCGTTGGAGCAGCACCTGTTAAGTGGGATACTCGTATGCGTGGGAATAGGCTATACCGTAGCGGCTTTCTTCCCGTGTGATCCTGGCTGCCCCATGACGCATGGATCAGTGCGGCAACATATACACAATGCCGGTGGCGCGGTAGAATATATCGGGGGCGGCTACCTCATGCTGCTGCTGGCCAAAACCGATCTGAGAACCGAGGGCATTACCATGCTTACGGCGGCCTCGTATGTGGTGTTGATCGGAGGTGTCGCTATGTCGCTTTCGTTTTTGAGAATGTGGCGTGGCCTGATTCAGCGTGCTGTGGAGTTGGCACTGTTCGGGGGTATGATCGGCGCCAGCTATTTCTATGGCCTTTGAAAAATTTTCGTATCTTTTCCCAGCATCCCTAACCCAAAGTTGAATGCAATTTTCGTTCCCGCAACGTCCCGTCATTACGCACAATCTCCGCACCGAGCAATACGATCTGCTGGTTATCGGGGGAGGTATCACGGGGGCAGGCATCGCCCTTGACGCGGCCTCCCGCGGGTTGAAAACAGCCCTTGTCGAAAGGAACGACTTTGCCTTTGGGACAAGTAGCCGCTCTACCAAGCTTATTCACGGCGGTCTGCGCTATCTGAAACAACTTGAGTTCGGGCTTGTAAAGGAGGTCGGCAGCGAACGGGCTGTTGTGCATAACCTTGCGCCGCATCTTGTTGTGCCCGAAAAGATGCTGCTGCCGCTCTCCGAGAAGAAAGGATTCGGCTACTGGCTCACTTCCCTTGGTCTCAAACTCTACGACTGGCTGGCCGGTGTAAAGCCAAGTGATCAACGTAAGATGCTCTCTCGTTCGCAGACGCTGAAACACGAGCCGCTGCTGCGTCAGGACGACGTAAAGGGCGGGGCCATTTACGCTGAATACCGCACGGACGATGCGCGTCTCACCATTGAGATTATTAAGACGGCGGTGCAGCATGGCGCCGATTGTGTGAGTTATACACAGGTAACCGAGTTTGTGTATGAGCATGAAACGGTAAGCGGCGTAATCGTGACCGACCATGTTACGAACGAAAGCTACACCATTCATGCGCGGGCAGTTGTAAACGCCGCCGGTCCGTGGGTTGATGAGCTGCGGGAGCTCAATCATTCCCGCCAGGGCAAGCGCCTTCATCTCACCAAGGGTGTTCACCTTGTCGTGGCCCGTGAGAAGCTGCCGGTGCAACAGGCCATATACTTCGATGTGGACGATGGCCGGATGATCTTCGCCATTCCTCGTGGCAGGACAACCTATATCGGTACTACTGATACGAACTATACCGAAAGTAAAGACCAGGTTTTCGCTACTGCCGAAGATGCGCAGTACCTGGTTCGCGCGGTGAACGCCACTTTTCCTTCTGTAAACCTTACACAAAAAGACATCGAGTCTGCCTGGGCGGGGCTTCGGCCGCTTATCCATGAAGACGGCAAGTCGGCGTCGGAGCTTTCGCGTAAGGACGAAATTTTCGAGTCGCCGACCGGTCTTATATCCATCGCGGGAGGTAAACTGACTGGCTACCGGAAAATGGCGGAGCGTGTTGTGACCCTCGTGATTAAAAAGCACTTCTCGGACCGCAGATTGAAGTCGTGCTTTACTCAGGAAATCAAGCTTGCGGGCGATGGTTTTGCGGGTGTGGAGGATGTAAAGCTCTATGTACACGCGATAATCTATCAGCTTAAATCATCCAATCTTTCGGAAAATACGGCGCGTTACCTTGTTGAGAACTACGGCCGTCAGGCGGCTACGATACTGGAGCAATTCTCCGCGTCCGGCACACCGAAAGATGCTGACCTCGGATTACTGCTGGCCGAAGCCGTTTTTGCCTTACAAAACGAAATGGTCGTTACGCTCCAGGATTTCTTTGTACGACGCACGGGATTGCTTTATTTTGACATCCAGCGGCTGCTCAAAAACAAAGAGGCAGTGGCTGATGTCCTGCAGGAGAATCTCGGGTGGACCGATGCCAGAAAACAGCAAGAGCTGGAAGGTATGGAGCGCCTGGTGAGGCAAACCACAGCATTTTTAGATAGTAAAACAATATGATCCGCGCGCTACAATTTACCCTGGCAATAGTTGTCCTGGTCGGCATTGAAATTCTGCGAGTATATTTCATTATGCCTTTTCCCGGCAGTCAGAGGAGTGAAACCATCGACCTCGCTTATTTTCTTCATCAGAACAGAAATCTGATCCGTTTTGTCGGCCTGCTGATGGTCGCCATTCCGGTTATCTATTATTTCAAGTTCGGCCGCATGGGTACGAAATTTATCGTAAGCCTGTGTTTGCTGGTATATATAGGCGTAGCCTATCTTTTCAATTTCAAGTTCCTGGCCGACGAAATGTTCAAGCAACCGCGGCACAAGGTCTTCGCTTCGGTGGCTGAAAATAAAGTGCCGGAGAAATGCCTGATCGTCGGGGTGGTACAGGATGGGGAGGCGAAGGCATACCCCATCGAGGTAATCGGATATCATCACCAGGTGCGCGATACGGTAGGTAAGACGCCGGTAATGATCACGTACTGTACGGTATGCCGTACGGGCCGTGTATACAGTCCGTTGGTAGAAGGTAAAGAAGCTACGTTCCGGCTTGTCGGTATGGATCACTTCAACGCAATGTTTGAGGACGACGGTTCCGGCACCTGGTGGAGACAGGTATCAGGCGAGGCGGTGGCCGGGCCGTTGCGTGGGAAAACGCTCCGAGAGATACCCGCCCAGCAGATGACACTTGCTGCCTGGATACAGGAGAATCCCAACACGCTGGTGCTACAACCTGACAGCACCTTCCGGAAAGAATACGCCGGCCTCGAACAATATGACGAAGGTAAAACCAAAGGGCCGCTCACACGGCCTGATACCGCATCCTGGAAAGAAAAGTCCTGGGTAGTCGGTGTACAGATCGGTATGCGGTCGCGTGCCTATGACTGGAGGGAGTTGCTCCGTTATCGCGTGATAAACGATACGCTGACGGGAACACCGATCGTTGTAGTTCTCGACAGGGACAGCGCATCGTTCCATGTTTGGAAGCGCGATACACTACAATTCAGACCTGCGTCGCCGGGAGTCGGGGCGTTGTTCTCCGATGTACAGACAGGCTCGGCCTGGAGCAGCGCCGGTGAGTGTATAGAAGGGCCGCTGAAGGGAAACCGCCTGAAGTTGCTGCAGGCCTACCAGGAGTTCTGGCATTCCTGGCGCACCTTCCATCCAAACAGCACACAGTATAAGGCAAAATAGTTTCGATATAAAAACAGTTGAACGAATACGTAATGACCACGACGCAAAACAGTAATGGACCAGTTGATGAGAATCTTTGGGGAATAGACCTGGGCGGAACGAAAATAGAAGGTTTAGTCCTCCGGTCGACCGATCGCGAGGTGCTGTTTCGCGATCGTGTACCCACCGAAGCAGACCAGGGATATGATCACATCCTCGGCCAGATAAAAAAGCTTGTCGATATGATGGTTGCCCGTGTTGGTTATACACCTGAGCGCATAGGTTTCTCCACGCCCGGTACTCTCGATCCGAAGCGTGGGGTTATGAAGGGGAGCAATTCGGTTGTTCTGAACGACAAGCCCCTGAAGAAGGACCTCGATTCTCTTTTGGGACTAGAGACGCGCCTGGCCAACGATGCTGACTGCTTTGCCCTGGCGGAGACACGGTTCGGCATCGTACATGAAGAATACCCGGAAGCCCGCGTCGTGTTCGGTGTTATTCTGGGCACTGGGGTTGGCGGCGGCATCGTGGTCGACGGGAAGGTATTGATCGGTTTGCACGGCATTGCCGGCGAGTGGGGGCATAACTTTTTAGATGAGTCAGGCGGCCCTTGTTACTGCGGGAAGTCGGGCTGTGTCGAAAAAGTGATCTCTGGCCCGGCCCTTGAAAACTATTACTTTAAAGAGACGGGGAACCGTAAGCCTCTGAAAGATATTGTAGCACTGGCGGAATCGAAAGTAGACCCCACGGCGCAGAAAGCGATGCTGCGGCTGATCGAGTTTTATGGAAAAGCGCTCAGTGTTATAATCAATATACTCGATCCGGATGTGATTGTAATCGGTGGTGGCGTGGGTAATATAGATTTACTCTACGACCGCGGACGGGATGCGTTAAAGAAGTATATTTTCAACGACCGCCTGGATACACCTATTGTAAAGCCGTCGCTTGGCGATAGCGCGGGAGTGTTCGGAGCGGCGTATCTGTTCGCATAAGCAGATCGTAAATCACGGATCCCAGACTGTAAACCTACTAACCATGATCAATACCCAAACGTATGAAACGAATTGCAGTTCTAGGACCGGTCCCGCGCGACCATATCGTTACGCATCAAGGTGACCTTATTCAGAAGTGGGGTTGTGTAACGCACCCCGTGGTGGCGTTGTCGGTGATGGCCGGTGACGCTATCGAGGTAATTCCTGTGTGCCACGTGCGCCAGGTAGACCTTGATAATGTCATCGAAGTCTTCAAGGGATATGAAGGTATTAACCTCAAGCATATCTCTACGCGGAACGACCAGGGTGATATTATAAGCCTCCGTTTTCTCGACATGAATAACCGGCTGGAGCGGCAGACCGGGTTCATGGATCCCATTATGCCAGATGATGTAAAGAAGCTTCTCGATTGTAATGTCTTTGTATTCATTCCTATCAGCGACTATGAGATCTCTCTCGAAACGCTGAAATTCCTCAAGAAGAAAAGCAAGGGGCTCGTTGTCTTCGATGCTCACGGACCGACTACTGCGTGCCTTATCAATGGCGAGCGCCAGCGCAAGTTCTGGATAGATCGCGACCAATGGCTTCCCTTCATCGATATATTGAAGATGAATCTTGAAGAGGCTCACGCGTCCTGGTTCAAGAAAGAATATGAAAGCCAGGATTTCTCCGAAGCACAGGATGGCGATGTGAACCGCGACCAGCTTCGCGAGTTTGCGCTGCATTGCCTGAGTCGTGGCGTGAAGTGTGTTTATATCACCGTGGATTCACGCGGTTGCCTGGTTTACTTCAAGGAGCGCGGCAAGCTACGGGAGGAGATGGTACCTGCCGTAAAGGTAGACAACGTTATCGATACCACGGGTTGTGGCGATTCCTTTGCCGGGGGTGTAGGCTTCGGCCTTTTGCAAAAGCCCCGTGATTATATCGGGGCCGCCCGCTATGGCAACACGCTCGGCGCTTTGCGTACCCAGGGCAAGACCTTTGCCGTGTTCAAATCACTTGACGAAACGAATCGCATCATCCAGCAAACGTATAGTTGAGAGGTCGTGTGATCGGAATATCAACCAAAACCCAACGGAACTTTGATAAAAGCAATAATATTCGACCTTGACGGCGTAATCGTAGACACCGCTCATTATCACTACATAGCATGGAAGCGCCTGGCCCAGGAGTTGGGCATCGACCTGACGCTTGCCGATAACGAGAAGCTGAAAGGTGTAAGCCGGGTCCGCTCGATGGAGATCATCCTGGCGCTCGGTGGTGTAACCCTCGGTGCTGAAGAGCGTGATCGTCTTGCCGATAAGAAGAATACATGGTTTGTCGATCATCTCGAGCGTATGGCTCCGGAGGAGATCTTTCCGGGTGTACGTGAGCTGATCCGTAAGCTGAAAGACAGGGGCATCCGGATTGCGCTTGCTTCCAGTAGTAAGAATGCGAAGATGGTGATTCAGCTGCTCCATATTGAAACGGAATTCGATGTGGTTGTGGATGGCACGATGATCACGCATTCCAAACCCGATCCCGAGATCTTTTTACTGGCCGCCAGTAAGCTTGGCCTGGCGCCGGGCGAGTGTCTCGTTTTCGAAGATGCAGAAGCCGGAGTAGAAGCGGCAATAGCAGCCGGGATGAAATGTGTCGGCATAGGAAGCAAAGATTCCCTCGGTAAGGCGGATCTTGTACTTCAGACAACGGGGGCATTCGACCCGGACACACTCACACAGTTTTAACGATAAGCGGGGCAAAGGCCCCGCATTAACAGACCAATTCAATGAAAGACTATATCAAACACGACGAGTGGCAGATCATAGAAGAAGGGTTTGATCCGCACCTCAATAAAGTTTCTGAAAGTATATTCAGTATAGGCAACGGCCGTATGGGCCAGCGCGCCAATTTTGAAGAGGAGTACTCCGGCGAAACGCTGCGTGGCAGCTACGTAGCGGGAGTATATTATCCCGATAAAACGCGGGTAGGCTGGTGGAAGAACGGTTACCCCGAGTACTTTGCCAAAGTATTGAATGCTCCCAACTGGATCGGCATTCATATCAGCATCGACAACCAGAAGCTCGATCTGGCTAAGTGTAAGGTTGAAGACTTCAGCCGTGTGCTGAACATGCGTACGGGGCTTCTCAACAGGAGCTTTGCCGCTACCTTTCCCGATGGTAAAAAGGTGAGGGTAGAGGCAAAGCGCTTTTGCAGTATGGCCCACGGCGAGATCGGGGCGATACGTTACGCGATCACGCCGCTCAATTTCTCATCCAAAGCCATTCTCTCGATCTATGTCGATGCGGACGTGGTGAATAAAGACTCGAATTACGACGAGAAGTTCTGGGAGGAGGTATATAAAGAAGCGGCTCCCGGCAATGCTATTGTTACGGCGCAAACCAAGAAAACGTTGTTTCACGTAACTACGGGTATGCACTATACAATCGAGCGCGAGGGCAAACCCGTATCGCTTGATCGAATAAACCTTGAGCAGCGGGAGAAGTTTGCCGGCAACATCGTACAGATGGAGCTACACGAAGGCAAGGAAGTTGTGATCTATAAATATGCCGCCGTGCTGTCGTCGGAGAATCACGCCAAAACGAACCTGGTGGAGGCTTGTCATGCCGTGCTGGCGGAGGCTGTTGGCAAAGGTTTCGATGTATTGCTGCGCGAGCATACCGATGTATGGGCGCATAAGTGGGAGGAATGCGATATTACTATTGAAGGCGATATCGCTGCACAGCAAGGTATACGTTTCAATATATTTCAGCTGACGCAGACTTACACGGGCGAGGATGAGCGCCTCAACATTGGCCCCAAAGGCTTTACCGGGGAGAAATACGGCGGCAGTACTTACTGGGACACAGAAGCCTACTGTCTGCCTTTTTACCTCGCCACAGCATCGCAAAAGGTAGCCCGCAATCTTTTGGTATATCGCCATAAGCATCTGCAGCGGGCGATCGAGAATGCGGTAAAGCTTGGTTTTACCGGGGGCGCCGCGCTATACCCTATGGTGACTATGAATGGCGAGGAGTGTCATAACGAGTGGGAGATAACGTTCGAGGAGATTCACCGCAACGGTGCGATTGCCTATGCCATCTTTGATTATGTACGTTATACCGGCGACGAGGCGTATTTCGGCGAGCACGGTCTCGAGGTCCTTATCGGGATCTCGCGTTTCTGGGAGCAACGTATCACCTGGTCTGCCGATCGGAATAAATTCGTAATGCTTGGTGTGACCGGGCCTAACGAATACGAGAATAACGTCAACAACAACTGGTACACCAACTATATCGCTACCTGGACGCTGGGCTATACACTGCAGGCCATAGACTATGTAAAGCGCAATCAGGCCGACCAGTTCGGTGCCCTGGCTTCCAGGATCAGTTTCAGCGAAGAGAAGGAGACCTCACGGTGGAAAGATATTATTGCCAAGATGCATTATCCTGCCGATGAACGACGTAGCATTTTCCTCCAGCAGGACGGCTTTCTTGACAAAGAGATCCTTACGGTAAACGATCTCCGCCCTGAAGACCGCCCGCTAAACCAGAAGTGGTCGTGGGACAGGATCCTTCGCTCATGCTTCATCAAGCAGGCCGATGTTTTGCAGGGACTATATCTCTTTGAAGATCATTTTGACAACGAAATTATTCGCCGTAACTACGACTTCTATGAGCCTATGACCGTACACGAGTCGTCGTTGTCGCCCTGCGTGCACGTTATTCTTGCGTCACGCCTGGGGTATAAGCAAAATGCCTACAATCTTTATCTGCGCACCGCCCGCCTGGACCTGGACGACTATAACAACGACACCGAGGACGGCTGTCACATCACTTCCATGGCCGGTACCTGGATGAGCGTTGTAAAAGGTTTCGGCGGTATGCGTGTGAAGGACGGTATGCTTTACTTCAATCCGTTTTTGCCCGACACGTGGAAATCATATTCTTTCCGTATCGAGTTTCGCGGCAGAGTGATCAAGGTAAAAGTCTCCCGTGATGGTATTCAAACCATTCTCGAGTCGGGCGAGCCGATGACGTTGGGGGTTGCGGACAAGACCGTGGCGTTAACATAGCAGTATAGTGGTGGTATAAGGAACTCCCGTGGACCAGCAATGCCACGGGAGTTTGTTTTTTTAACAGACACGATCATCGGTTCTTAATAATTCTTTTCTGGTAGTAGTTTTGACCGGTCGATTTTTAAACGTAGTAGATGTCGCTATGTCATAAATGAGAATATAACAATAGCTTAATGTTTGCGCTGTGTGATACAAAGGCGTTTTTTGTTAACAAACATATTAGCCTGGTTGACTGTGTGTTCTGTGATTTTCAGGTGACTTGTAAGTGTGTTGCGTCAGGAGGGTTTACGTATGATGCCTGCTATATAATCCCTGAAAAAAGGGCTGCGGCGGCTGCAAATGTTGTGTGGAATCTGATAGACATTAACGAACAATATAAAACTGCGTATTTTTGAATTATGGGTAGTGTTGCGGACCAATTGGAATCGTCGTTTGGAAGGAATCTTCAGATCGGGTTCTGGATCTTGCTCGTGAGTTTAACAACGTACTTCAGTATAAATTCGCTGAGGTGGGAGGATGCTATTCTCCGAAACGTTCTGATCATGATATGTCATGCTATCAATTTTTATACGTGCTATAGTTTACTGCTTCCGAGGCTCTTCGAGAAGAAGCGCTATGTGATGGCGTTTGGTGGCCTGCTGTTATTGTATCTTGTTCTGACTCCGGTACGTTACGCTATTGAGCAAAAATTTGTT
>Ga0247764_1000761_pt1 | contig 11325 bp, 9 predicted proteins | sample UWRJL051202B4_FD_179932 | JGI IMG/M metagenome (GOLD analysis project Ga0247764, IMG submission 179932) | Plant litter microbial communities from Arlington Agricultural Research Station in Wisconsin, United States - UWRJ-L051-202B-4 | ecosystem: Environmental > Terrestrial > Plant litter >...
CAACGCGCGATTTCTGGGCGCGGCTACCGGGTATTTCGGCAGCGATCCCGCTGGTTTACCGCCGTACAGCACCTTCTTTTGGGTGTACGCCTGGGCGCTGCTCGTGATCGTCGCGGTCGCGCGGCTGACGTTTTCACAAGTCGGGCGCTCACTGATCGCGATTCGGGAAGACGAGATCGCGGCTGAGGCGATGGCGACGCCAACGACACGCCTGAAGGTGCTTGCGTTCACGCTGAGTGCGGCGGCGGCCGGCATTGCGGGCGGACTGTTCGCGCACATGCAATCCGGTGTGCAACCGGAAGACTTCAAGTTCGAAAAGTCGATCGACATGATCGTGATGGTCATCGTCGGTGGGCTCGGTTCGATCTCGGGCGCGGTGCTGGGTGGTGTGTTCGTGGCCGTCACGCTGGAGTTGATGCGTGACCTGGCGGAGTACCGTTTGGTGCTGTATGCGCTGCTGCTCGTCGGCATCATGCTGGCGCGGCCGCAGGGCTTGCTTGGCACACGCGAGCTACGCCTGCCGTTCCGTCGCCCCCGCGCCGAGGCGCCGAAATGACGCTGTTAGAGCTGGCTTCCGTCGACAAAACCTTCGGCGGCCTGCGAGCGTTGCGCGGCATCACGTTCCAGATTGAACCCGGCCAGATCTTCGGACTGATCGGGCCGAACGGCGCCGGCAAGACCACGATCTTCAACGTCGTCACCGGCGTGTACCGCCCGGACGGCGGCACGATTCGTTTTGCGGGAGACTCCATCGCCGGCCTGAAGCCTGCGGAGATTGCTGGACGCGGGGTAGCGCGCACGTTCCAAAACATCCGACTCTTCCGCACCATGACGGTGGAGCAGAACGTGATGGTCGCAGGTCACGCGATGCATCGCGCAGGCGTGTTCAGCACGTTGTTTCGCACGCGCCGCTACCTGGAAGACGAAGCCGGTCTACGCGCCCGCGCCTTGGAGCTTTTGGAAGTGATGAATCTGCGCTCGGTCGCGAGCGACCTCGCCGGGGGACTGCCGTACGGCTCACAAAGGCGCTTGGAAATCGCGCGGGCGTTGATGTTGGCGCCGCGCATCGTGCTGCTGGACGAGCCCGCGGCCGGCATGAACAGCCAGGAAGCCGAAGAGCTGAAGGCGCAGATTCGGTTCCTGCGCGAACAACTCAAGCTCAGTGTGCTGCTGGTCGAGCACAACATGTCCGTGGTGATGGGTGTGTGCGACCGGGTGCACGTGGTCGATCACGGTGAGACCATCGCGGAAGGGACGCCCGAATACGTACGGCAACACCCCAAGGTGTTAGCGGCGTATCTGGGGCAAGAGGTCAGTGACTCGCAGGAGCAGGCGCCATGAGCGAACTGGTCGTCAGCACGCGCGATTTGCGCGTCAGTTACGGCGGGATCGCGGCCGTAAAAGGTCTTGAGTTGTCAGTCACGCGCGGCGAAATCGTCAGTTTGATCGGCGCCAACGGGGCGGGCAAAACCAGCACGTTGAAAGCGCTGGTGGGCTTGGTCCCGTCCAGCGGGAGCTGCGAGCTATTCGGTCAGAGCGTGCGCGGAGTGCCGACGCATCGCATCGTGGCGCAGGGCGTGGCGCTGGTGCCTGAAGGCCGCGCCATCTTCGGTAACATGAGCGTGCGCGAGAACCTGGAGCTCGGCAGCTTCCTCAAGCGCGACGCCAAAGGCCGCGCCGAACGCCTGGATCGCTGTGTGAAGCTGTTCCCGCGGCTCGGCGAACGGTTGACACAGGAAGCCGGCACGCTGTCCGGCGGAGAGCAACAAATGCTGGCGATCGGGCGCGCCTTGATGGGGGATCCGCGGCTGATCTTGCTCGATGAGCCGAGCCTCGGGTTGGCGCCGAAACTGGTGGCGCAAATCTTCGAAAGCATCGTGGCGATCGCCAGGAGTGGCATCACGATCTTGCTCGTCGAACAGAATACGCGGCTAGCGCTCGAGACCGCGCAGCGGGCGTATGTCCTCGTCACGGGCGAGGTGCTCCTGAGCGGTCCCTCGAGTGAGCTGCGCGAGGATTCGCGCGTGCGAGCGGCGTACCTGGGCGAGGATCCGCACGCTTAGCCGACGCGGCGAGGCAAGCGCTGGGGCCCCCGTGCGGGCGGAGCCCGCGCTTGGCGGGCCCGCGGCGCGCGCAGCGAAGCGAGCACGCCGCGCGTGCCGGGACGCGGATTTCGGGGGCATCTAGCGCACCTTCGGCCGCTGGACCCAGCGACCGGGCTCGTCAGGCGCGGGAGAGCCGCTAAGCTTGCGCGGTGCAGTTCCTGGATTCGCTGCGGCGGGCGCGTGGAGCGCTGATTGCGGTGACACTGGCGACGTTCGCCGGGTGCGCGCCAAGTGAGCCACCGAGTTGGCCTCAGGGCGGCGCGCACATCGTGATCGCGCCAGCGAGTTGGGATCGCCAGGGTGACGACAAGGTCGAGCTCAAGGCCAACGGCGAGATCGTCGAAGACGGCGACTTGGTGTTCTTGATCGACCGCGTGGGGCGTGTGGTCGACGCAGACTACGAGCCGTACGCGATTTTGCTGCCCGATGGTCAGCTGCGCGGCACGCGGAATGAACTGCTCGGGCGTATTGGCGTCAGTAACGCGGCGCCGCCGTGGGGGCCGAACGCCTGGTTATCCGTGCTGCCCGACGGAATCGTGGTGCGTTACGATGAGAACGACGGTGCCCGTGAGCCGTTGGGCCAGTTCCACGGCTGCTCGGGTCCGGCGCTGCGCACCTGCACGCTCGTCACGCACTTGATGCAGCTGCGCAAAACGCGCCGCGCGACGCCGTACCGGCCGTACTCGCCCTACTCTCCCTACGATCCGTTCTATGGCCCGATGCCGATGCGCTTCGGGCTGGGGATCGGCATCGGACTCTAGTCAAGACCAGGCGCGCCGACGCCGGGCGGATGCGTGCGGAGGAAGGCACATCCGGGCCGAGGTGCTGGCCATACGTGGTAAGAAGAGAGCGTCATGCTCGACGCTCGTTACGTTGCCGATCACACCGAAGAAGTCCGTGCCGCGCTCGCTCGCCGTTCGCCGGAGAGTGCCGCATTGTTGGACGGTGTTGGTCCCACGCTCGCGCGGCGGCGCGAGCTGGTGCAACGCACGGAGGCCCTACAAAAACGCCGGAATGAAGAGAGCGAGGCCATGGCGCAGCTGGCCAAGAGCGGCGACAAGGAAGCCATGACCGCGCGCCGGAGCGCGCTCAAGGAGTTGTCCGAAGAGGTCAAGGGGCTGGAAACGCAGCTCGCCGCCGTCGAGCTGGAGCTCGAGCAACAGCTGCTGGCCATCCCGAACGTACCGCACCCCAGCGCGCCCGACGGCGCGACAGAGGCGGACAACGTCGTGGTCCGCACGTGGGGTCAGCAGCCGAAGTTCGACTTCACGCCCAAGGCGCACTGGGAGCTCGGTGAGCACTTGAAGATTTTGGATTTCGAACGCGCCGCCAAGCTGTCCGGCGCGCGCTTCGCGGTGTTGTGGGGTCTCGGCGCCAAGCTCGAGCGCGCCTTGATCAACTTCATGTTGGAGCTGCACACGGAAGTGCACGGCTACACCGAGGTGTACACGCCGTACCTGGTGCGCGCAGAGGCGCTGCGCGGCACCGGTCAATTGCCGAAATTCGAGCAGGATCTGTTCAAAACTCGGCGCGCGGATCCGGATGATGCGCCACTGTACTTGATCCCGACGGCGGAGGTACCCGTCACGAACCTGCACGCCGACGAGATCCTGGAAGGCGCGGACTTGCCGCTGCGTTACACCGCCTTCACGCCGTGCTTCCGCAGCGAAGCCGGGTCGTACGGCAAAGACGTGCGCGGCATCATCCGTCAGCATCAGTTCGACAAAGTGGAGCTGGTGCACTTCTGCACGCCAGAACAAGCGCCGCAGGAGCTGGAGACGTTGACGCTCCACGCCGAAGAGGTGCTGAAGCGCCTGAACCTGCATTATCGCGTGGTCGAGCACGTGCCGGTGGATCTCGGCAGCTCCGCGACGAAGGGTTACGATCTGGAAGTGTGGTTGCCGTCGCAGGACACTTTCCGCGAGATTTCCAGCTGCTCCTGGTTCGGCGACTACCAGGCGCGCCGCGCCAAGATCCGCTACCGACCGGAGCCGAAGGGCAAGCCCAAGCTGCTGCACACCTTGAACGGCTCAGCGCTGGCCGTCGGTCGCACCTGGGTCGCGATCCTGGAGCAGTATCAACAAAAAGACGGCAGCGTGGTCGTGCCCGAGGCGCTGCGAAAGTACCTCGGGACGGATCGACTCACGCCGCGCAAGTAACGGCCGCTCAGCGATTCTTCGTGCGCTTCTTGCGTGCGGGCCCGCCACCGCTGCGCGCGGGTTTGCCCGGTCGCGCGCCGCCACCGCCACCGCTGCCACCGCCGCGACGCTCGACGCGCTCCACGCGGAGACCGGTGCGTCTGCCGCCGCCCTTCTGCGGCTTCGCACCGCGGGCGTCTTGCGGACGCCCCGGCTGTTGCCGGCCTGACGGAAATTCACGGCGATTTCCGCGGAGTTTGGGCGGTTGAGACAGGTTCGCCGGCTCCGAGAACTGCGCTAGCACAGCCTCCGGCAACACGCGCCGCGCGTACACCGTACGTCGCAACACGGCTACGTCTTCGATCACGACCGCCATGCGATCACCGAGCGCGATGGTGTCACCCGAGCGTGAGCCGACCACGCTGAGCTCGTCTTCCGACAGCGCATAGTGATCCGGACCCATACTTTCGAAGCGCACCAGCACCTCCACGAACGGATCGTCGAGCGCCACGAACACGCCGCTGCCGACGATGGCCGTGACGGTGCCTTCTGCGCTGCTGCCCACGCGGTCCCGCATCAACAACGCGCGATACAGATCGACGACCTCACGCTCGATTTCCATGGCCGCGCGCTCACGCTCGCTGGCGCGCTGCGCGCTCTCTTTCAGCGCGTCTACGGCCGCGGGATGGCTCTTGGGCTTGCCGCCCCGCAGGAGGTGCTTCACCGCGCGGTGCACCAGGATGTCGGGGTAACGACGAATGGGAGACGTGAAGTGCACGTACTCTTCGGAGGCCAAGCCGTAGTGACCGATGTTGTGCGTGTCGTAGGTTGCCTGCATCAGCGAACGCAACAGCAGCATCTCCAGCACTTGCTTGCGCGGATGCTTCTGGATCTTCGCCAGCCAGCGTGACACGCCGCCCGGCTCCTGAATGGCTTCCACGTCGAGCTCGAGACCCAAGGTGCTAGCCACACCGACCAAACGCTCTAGCTTGTCTTCCTTCGGCGGCGCGTGGACGCGATACACGGCCGGGCTCTTGCGCTCTCCGAGCCACTCCGCCACCACCTCGTTGGCGAGCAGCATCAGCTCCTCCACCATCGAATAGGCGCGTTTTACGCCTGGATCTTGGGTGCGACGCTTCACGTCGATCGGCGCGGAGGTGGCCGGATCCAGGATCAACTTCGGCTCGGGCAGATCCAGGTCGAGCGCGCCGCGCGACATGCGCGCTTTGCGTAGCTTGCGCGACAGCTCGTCGAGCACCTTCAGGTCTTTCTTCATCGCCTCGGCTTGCGCGCTGCGCGCCGGCTCTTCAGTGAAGCCGAGCGCGCGAGCGACGCCGCCGTAGGTCAACATCGCCGCCGAACGCATCACGCCTTCGACGATCTCGTAGCTCTCGACCTTGGCGTCTGCGTCCAGGTCGACGATCACGCAAACGCACAGACGATCGCGCTCCGGCAGCAGCGAGCACAGCTCTGCCGCCAAAGCGCTCGGCAACATCGGGATCGCGCGATCCGGCAGGTAAATCGTGCAACCGCGCGCCTTGGCTTCCTCGTCGAGCTCCGACTCTTCGGTGACGTACTCACTGACGTCGGCGATCGCGATGTACGCGCGATACCCGGTTTCGTAACGCTCGACCCAGATCGCGTCGTCGTGATCGCGCGCGTCTTCGGGATCGATCGTCGGCAGCGGCACGTTGCGCAAGTCACGCCGCTTGTCGTCGATCACGCGCAGCGTGCGTGCGGCGAGCGCTTCTGCGGCGCGCACGGCGCCCTCCGGATGTTGCTCTTCGACGCCTTCGCGCACCAAGATCTTCGCGACCTCGACCTGCGGGTCGCCGGGCGTTCCGAGTACGCTGACGAGCTCCGCTTCCGGATTCTCATCGGGAAAGTCCGGGAACCGCGTGATGCTGGCGACCGCGGCTTCGCCCTCTTGCCCGATCTTGGGACCGGACGTGATCACGATGGGGCCGCGAATGCGTGAGTCGTCGGGTTCGAGCCACACGCTGCGGCCGCGACGATGCAGCAAGCCGGCGACACGCGGATTGCGGCGCGTGACCACGGCGGCAATCCGCCCTTCGGGCCCGCGCGCAGAACGACCGATCAGTTGCACTTCCACGCGGTCGCCGTGCATCGCCGAGCCGATCGAGTCGGGCGCGATGAACACGGAGTCTTTGCCCAGCGCGCTGACAAAACCGAATCCCCGCGGATTCATGCTGAGCAGACCGGACCAGGAGTCTTCCGTCTGGCGGCGCTTGGTGGGGACGAAGCGGTGACCGCCCAGGCGGCGCACCAGACCCTGATCGATCAAGGATTCAACGGACTTGAGCAGAGATGCGTCATCGACGGATTCTGCCAGAACTGAAAGTTCTTTGAGGGTGAGGGGCTTGCCGGCCTCCTCGAGACGGCGCAGCACCTCTTCGTGCGCCGATGATTTCTTTTTCATATGCGCGCCGCTATACCGCGACCGCGAACAAACGGCCCGCCTTTTGTAGGCATAGTGGGCCCGATCCAGCCAGACGAGACGAAAGACTCAAAGGACCTCGTGGCGCGACTTTCGCCTCTTTTATTACTCCGAATCGCGCTGTTGATGGCGCTGGCCGCGACTACCGCGTTGGCTCTCGACTACGCCAGCGCGGACTCCGCATTTTGCGGCCCAAACTCGGGCTGTGCGGCGCTCCGACACACCGCGCTGGCCCACCTCTGGGGCAGCCGCGTGTCATTGCCGCAAGTGGGCTTGCTGGGTTTCGCCACGTTGTATGCGCTGTCCTTGTCGCGCGCGTCGAAGGCGCTGATTTGGTTGGGCATCGCGACGGGACTGTGCGGCGCGGCGTTGCTGGCGGCGCAGGCCTTCTACTTCAAAGAATTTTGCTGGTTGTGCGTAACCACGGACGTGGCGGCGATCACAGCGGGCCTCGCCTGCCTGTGGGGCCTGTACGCGCCAGAACGGCTGCAGCAGCGCACTCCGCTGACCAGCGTTGGCTTCATCCTGCTCGGCGCGCTGAGCATGCTGGCTCCATCCTTGTGGCCCACGCTGCGCCCAGCCGCCAAAGTGCCCGAGGGTGTGCGCGCGCTGTACCAGAGCGACAAGATCAACGTCGTTGAATTCGCAGATTTCGAGTGCCCGTTTTGCCGGGATTTGCACAAGCGTTTGCGCGGCTTGCTGGAGCCGTACGGCGACCGGGTTCGCTTCCAGCGCCTGAACATGCCGTTGTCCGGTCACCGCTTTGCGCGGGACGCCGCGCTGGCCTCGATTTGCGTGGAGTCCTCGCCACGTCACCCGGAGTTCGTCGAGTTCTTGTTTTCGACTCCGGATCTCGCGATACCCGCTCTGGAAGAGGAGGTGGCGCGGCTGGGCCTGAAGCTTGCGGATTTCCAGCGTTGCCGTGTCGCTCCAGAGACGAACGCGCGGCTGGAGCGCGAGATCCGGGTGTTCCGCGACGCCGGGTTGAGCGGCTTGCCGACGACCTACATCGGCGGACGCCGCATCCTGGGCGCGCAGCCCGACGAGACGTTCCGGGACGCCTTGCAACGCGCCGAACATGGGGCCGACGAACACGGCATTCCTGGGTGGGCCTATATCCTCGCGGTGCTGGTGCTCGGCGCGGTGATCGTTCAGTTCACGCGCCACGCGCAGGCGGCGGACGGTCGCGAAGCTTCCAGGCAAAGTCGGGAATAGCGCTAGGCGGAACACACCTTCTCCCACCGCCGCGCGACGACCATCACTCGCTGTCTGAACTGCAGAGCTCGCGGCGCAACTGCATTTCGAATGCTAGACTCCCACATGGAGAGCCAAGCAACTAGGCCGTCGAAGGAGTCCGACGGTCCGCGTCCCATCGTTCCATTCGAGGTCTTCCGGGCGCTGCCGAAGACCGACCTACACGTCCATCTGGACGGCTCGCTGCGGCTGGAAACCATCCTGGATTTGGCCCGTAGCGAGCACATCACGCTGCCAGCCGACACGGTAGAGGGCCTGCGTGACATCATCGGCTGCGGCAGGCTGTGCGGCTCGCTGGTGGAGTACCTGCGCGGCTTCGAAATCACACTTCAGGTGATGCAGACCGAAGAGTCGCTCGAGCGCATTGCGTTCGAGTTGGCCGAAGACGCGCACCGCGAAAACGTCCGCTACATGGAAGTGCGTTACGCGCCGATGCTGCATACCCGTCGCGGCTTGAAGCTGACCCGCGTCGTCGAAGCGGTGCTGCAAGGTCTGCGGCGCGCGCGAGAGACGTACGGCATCAAGGCCAACGTCATCGTGTGTGGCATCCGCAACATCTCCGCGGAGTCTTCCTACGAGATGGCGGAGCTGGCAGTAGCGTACAAGGGCCGCGGCGTGGTCGGCTTCGATCTAGCTGGCGCCGAAGCGGATTTCCCCGCCAAACACCACCGCGCGGCGTTTCAGCTGGTTCGTGACAACAACATCAACTGCACCATCCACGCGGGTGAAGCGTACGGACCCGAGTCGATCGCTCAAGCCATTCACGTGTGTGGCGCTCACCGTATCGGTCATGGCTGCCGGCTGCGCGAGAACGGCGACCTGCTTCACTACGTGAACGACCACCGCATTCCGCTGGAGTGCTGCCCATCCAGCAACGTGCAAACCGGAGCCGTGCGCGACCTGCGCACGCACCCGCTGAAGCTCTATTTCGATCTGGGGTTGCGCGTGACGATCAACACCGACAATCGGTTGATCACGGACACCACGGTTTCGCAGGAGCTATACCTGGTGCACAAGGAGCTGGGCGTGCCGTTCAGCGACATCAAGTCGATGATCGTGGCCGGCTTCAAGTCGAGCTTCCAACCCTTCCACGAGAAACAGCACTTGCTGCGCCGCGTGACGAGCGAGCTCGATCGCTACGACGAAGCCGGTATTTATCGCGATTTGACGCCGTCCTCCTCCTCCTCCTCGTCGGTCGGCCGTTTGCGCGGGAGCGCGGAGCTGACGGCGGACGCCGAGTAAGAGCCGCGGCGCTTACAACGAGATATTCGCGCGGACGTCGCCGGAGAAGGCGGCGTCTAGCGCGTCGACCGCGGCTTCGACCTCGGCAGACTGCGCCACCGGCAGCTTCACTTGAAAGCGCACGAACAGGTCGCCAACCTGCTCTTGGCGCCTCACGCCTTTGCCCTTCAGGCGCGCCACCTGCCCGCTCTGCGCGTGCTTCGGCACCGTGAGCGTCACGGGGCCATCTGGTGTGGGCACGCGGATCTTGGCGCCGCGGTAGGCCTCACCGGGGGTTATCGGCACATCCAACTTCAGGTTCAGGCCTTCGCGCTCGAACACCGGATGCGGCGCGACGCGGATGGTCAAGATGCGGTCACCGGGACTGGCCTGACCGGGCGCGCCGTGGCCGGGCACGCGCACTTTGTCGCCGTCTCCGGCGCCGGGCGGGATGCGGACCGTGATGTCTTCGCCCTGATCCTGCAGCCGAAGGCGCAGCTCTGCACCGCGCAGCGCGGACACGAAGTCCACCGTCACGTCGCTGTGCAAATCCTGCCCGCGCGCCGGTGAGGGCCGCTTTCGAGCTCCCCCGCCGCCAAATAAATCACCGAACAAGTCCGAGAACCCTCCCGAGTTGCCCGCCGAATTGCTGAACAGATCCTCGATGCGCACCTCGTTTGGCCGACCATTACCAAAGCCGCCGGAGCCACCGCGCGAGTACGCCCGTGCGGCCCTGGGATCGAAGCCCTCACGCAGACCGTTCTCACCGAACTCGTCGTAGATCTGCCGCTTCTCGGGGTCGCTCAGCACCTGGTGCGCGCGGTTGACGGCCTTGAAGCGCGTCTCCGCCTTTTTGTCGCCCGGATTTTTATCTGGGTGCAGCTGTCCGGCGAGCTTGCGGTACGCCTTCTTGATTTCGTCCGCCGAGGCGCCCCGAGCGACACCAAGGTCTTTGTAGAAATCGACGGCCATGCTTCGCCTAGGAAAGTAAGCAGGGGTGCGGGATCAATCAAGGCCCGCGAGCGGCGCGGCAGCTCACTACGATCGAGTCGACGTGTCGGTCGGCGGCAAGATCCGTGAAGTCGGCGCTGAACAGGATGCGTTCGAAGCCGTTGTAGTGGAGCAACGCCTCGATTTCTCGAGGAAAAAACTGGCGGTGGGTCAACGGCACGGTGAACGCGGCGCTCCCCGCCTCCGGCTTGAACTCGAGGCGGACGAGCAACAGCTGCCGGAGCGGATCGTATTCGAAGCGCTCCGCGTAGCTGACGGATTCGCCCGTCTCGGGATGAACCAGGTTGGGCGCCGAATAGCTGTGCTCGGGATCGCGCGCCAAGTCCGCTGGCTGCGGGATGGAAAAATCGAACAGGAACTCGCCGTCGGGGCGGAGATGGGAGCGCACGCTGGCGAGGAAGGCCTCCACGTCCCGGCGGTCGTACAGGTGGAGGAACGTGTTGAACGGCGCGATCACCAGCGCGAAGCGCCGCTCCAGCCTCACGCTGCGCATGTCGCCCTGGTGCAACTTCACGCGGGCTCGCACCTGCGGCGGCTCGAGCGCCAAACGTCGCGCGTTGTCGTCCAGCATCGCCTGGCTCAGGTCGATGCCTTCCACGTCGAGACCGGCGCGTGCAAGCGGCACCGTGATGCGCCCGTTCCCGGCGCCGTATTCGAGCACCGGCCCGCGCGAGAGCCGCGCCTTCTGCACGTAGTAATCGATGTCGTGGCGCCGGTTGAAGTACGTCGCCGTGTAGTACGCGGGATCCGCGTAGTGCGCGCTGGCGCCGACGTCACCGGCGTAACCAAAATCCCGAATTGTCACGGGATCGTGCACACCACCGGCTTTGGGTGCGGCGTCAGGCGCGGGCGCCGCGACTGCTTGCGAGACGCGACGCCGCTTCTGCGGGGCAGGCTTCTTGGGCATCCGCTCGACTCCGCGAAGCGGCCGGTTCGTGGGGACGGCACAGGCCGCCCCACGCGGGCCCTAGGCCTTCACAGGTTTACGCGGCCGAGCTCTTGGATGTACTCCGCCACCACGTCGTGCGTGGGGCGGTGGAAGCGAACGCGGCCCGCAGCGATCTCGCGGAGCGAGTTCACGGCCGGCTTGTTCTTGGTGTTCACGAACGAAGGAACGCCCTTCATCAGTTGCCGGCAG
>Ga0247764_1000762_pt1 | contig 11313 bp, 10 predicted proteins | sample UWRJL051202B4_FD_179932 | JGI IMG/M metagenome (GOLD analysis project Ga0247764, IMG submission 179932) | Plant litter microbial communities from Arlington Agricultural Research Station in Wisconsin, United States - UWRJ-L051-202B-4 | ecosystem: Environmental > Terrestrial > Plant litter >...
GAACGGGTCTTCGAGGTGGGCCCGGTGTTCCGGGCCGAGCCGAGCGACACCGTGCGGCACCTGGCCCAGTACACGTCGCTCGACGCCGAGATGGGGTTCATCGGGGACCATCGTGACGTGATGGCCTCGAGATCGTCACCGGCGGGCAGCGGTTGCACCGGTACGAGGACTATGTGGAGGCGCTCGGTCGGGCCGGTGAGCCACTGGAGCCGTACACCGGATATCTGGAGGGTTTCCGTTACGGAATGCCACCGCACGGCGGTTGGGCGATCGGCCTGGAACGGTTCGTGGCGCGACTGACCGGGACGGCCAACGTCCGCGAGGTCACTGCCTTCCCCCGTGACCTGAACCGGGTGACGCCGTAGAGATGGTGATCGACCTCGACCGCGGACCGGCCTACACGACCAGCTCGCGGTGCTGGTGCTGGTGCTCGCATCGGTCGGCGGATCAGCGACGGCGGCGTACGTGGGGAGGTTGTGGCCGGTCTTAGCGGGCGACGGCCGGGGCGTCACCGCGAGCCTCCTGACCGCCACGGCGCTCTGCACCCAGCGCGTGATCACGGCCGACGACGTGGTCCGGCGCGTCAGGGCAGGAGGACCGCGATCGTCACACCGGCCACGATGACCAGGGGGATGATCGTGGTGCAGACCACGATCACCCAAGCGATGGGGTGGCCGAAGTTGAGCGACACCCCGCCGCCACGTTGGGGAACGAAGACACGCTTGTCCTGCGGATCCCGATAGAGCGCCATCAGATCAGCGTAGTGAGGTGCTTCTCGACCACGGGCAGCACCTCGGCCACCGGCACCGGACGGCCCAGTTCGGCGCTGAGCGAGGTGACGCCCGCGTCCCGGATGCCGCACGGGGTGAAGCGGTCGAAGTTCGCCAGGTCGCAGTCGCAGTTGATGGCGAATCCGTGCTGCGTGACGCCGCGGGCGACCCGGATGCCGATCGCCGCGATCTTGCGGTCGGGGCCGCGCTCGTCGGCCAGGACCCAGGCGCCGCTGCGGCCCTTGATCTCGGAACGGGCGGCCCGGACGCCGAACTCGGCGCAGACGTCGATCAGCATCTGCTCGGTGCGACGGACGTAGGCCACCACGTCGATCGGGTCGGCCAGGCGCAGGATCGGGTAGCCGACGAGCTGGCCGGGACCGTGCCAGGTGATCTTGCCGCCGCGGTCGACCTCGACCACGGGCGTGCCGTCGATCGGCAGGTCGGCGGGCTCGGTGCGCTTGCCGGCGGTGAGGACACTGGGATGTTCCAGCAGCAGGACCGTGTCGGGACGGGTGCCGTCGGCCACGGCCTCGTGCAGGCGTCGCTGCTCGTCCCAGGCCGCGCGGTAGTCGACGAGGCCGGGTCGCAGGACAGTGAGCGTGGATGGTGTCACGCCGTCCACGGTAGTCCCCTCCTCAGCGGTCGACCGGATCCACTCCGGGACGGATGCGCCACACCAGCACGTCGTCCACTCGCTCCGGTGGGCCGAGCAGATCGGTCGCGGTGATCTCGACGGCCGAGCGGAACAGCGGCCCCTCGGGACCGGTGATCTCGTCGGGCAGGAAGAGTGCCTGGACGCCCCACCGCTGGAAATCGGCGCGCGCGGTGTCCCGGTCGGCGTTGTTCAGATCGGCGAGGTATCCGTAGAGGGCGGCGCGCAGGAACAGCCAGTCAGTGGCTCTCGGCAGCGCGCCGATGCGGCCCGGACCCTTGGCACCCTCGGCGTCGGGGCCGAGGAAGTAGCCGTCGGGGATGCGGAACTCCTGGCCCGCCCGTGCCATCGTGTAGGCCTGCCAGCGTTGCCCGTCGGCAGCCACGTTGATGGCGAACGGCAGCGCGCTGATCACGCCGCCGTCGTCGACGTACTTCGCCCAGGTGCCGTCGGCGATGAACTTCGGCTCAGGTGCGCGGTGCCGGTATTGCAGCGGCAGCGGGAAGATCGGTAGCAGCGCGACCACCAGCCCCGCGGCGAACAGCGGGCGCGGCGACTTGCCGAGCGCTTGGTCGGTCGCCAGCGCCAGGATCACGCCGAAGACGCCCACCAGCACCAGCGCGAACCGGGCGGGCAGCGCCGCGTCGAAGAGCGGCACGTGCTGCAGCAGCGCGTACAGCAGCGGGATGTCGGTCTCGTGCCCGGCCAGCCGCAGCCGTGGGCCGAGCGAGACCAGCAGGAACAGCCCACCGGTCACCATCAGGGCCCGCAGGGTCGCGCGCTGCTGCTCGTCCGCGCGCCGCCACAGCATGATCAAAGACCCGACGATCAGGACCAGCAGCGGTACGCCGAAGAAGCTCGTCTCCTCGGTGGGGTTCGCGGCGAAGTGGTTGTCGAGGCCGGCCCCACTGGCCAGCGAACGGTCACTGAAGACGAAGTACGACAGCAGGTCCTCGGAGTAGTGGCGCTGGTTGAACCCCGTACCCGCGAAGGTCTGCGGCCCGGCGAAGTGCAGGTAGAGCGGGTACGCCAGCAGGGCGCCCGCCACCACCGCGGTGCCACCCAGCCCGGCCAGGAACTTCGGCAGCGCCGCCCGCGCCTCGGCCCGGTTGACTCGCGCCAGCGCCCAGACGATCACGAAGGCCCCGCCGGCCAGCGCCGTGAAGAAGAGCCCCTCGGCGGCGATCGAGAAGCCCACCGCCAGCACCGGGCCCAGCACCAGCCCGTTGCGCAGCCAGTGCCTCGTCTCGCGCATCTTGAGCAGCCGCCACAGGACGAGCGGCGCGATCCAGCCCGACGTCCAGTTGAGGTGGCCGTTGGCGTGCGCGATGAAGCCGGGCGCGAAGCCGCAGAAGAACCCGGCCAGCGCGGCGGCGGCCCGGTTGGGGGTGATCCAGCGGTTGAGGAACAGGTACCAGGCGAAGGCGGAGCCGGCCAGGTTGAGCGTGAGGATCGTCAGGAACGTGATCTGCGGCCCGGCCAGCATGGTGAGCGGGGCGAAGAGGATCGCGTAGACCGTGATCGAGGTGTTGGCGGCCAGGTTCACGCCGTCCGGCACGTTCATCAGGTCGGTGAAGAACGGGTCGCCGCCGTGGTGCAGCAGGTGCACACCGTATGCGAGGACCCACTCGAAGAACGCCTGGTCACCCACGTTGTCGGCGACGGCGTGCTGGAACGGGTCGCGCCAGAGCCGGCTGACGACGTAGCCGGCCAGGAGCACGGCCATGAGGGCGACGAACAGATGCGACCGCCACCGCCGGCTCGCCGTTACGGCGTCGGGCGGTGCCGGTTGACCGGCGGCTGACCTGGTGGTGGGAACGGCGAGGGACATCAGGCGCAGGTTAGCAAGCCTGCGCTGCCGGTCAGCGCGACGCCGTCGCTTCCCGGCCGGCCGCGGCCTGGATCCCGGCCTCGATGGTCGGATATGTCCACCGGAAGCCCGCCCGTTCGAGCACCCCCGGAACCACCCGCTGGCTGCGCAGGGACTCGCCGGCCAGCTCGCCGAGCGCCAGGTAGAGGGCCGGGCCGGGGACGGTGAGCAGGGCCGGGCGGTGCACGGCGGCGGCCAGCGCCTTGGTGAAGTCGTTGTTGGTGGCCTGCTCGCGCCCGACGACGTTGACCGGACCGGAGATGTCCTCGCGCTCGAGCAGGAAGCCGGCCGCAGCGAGCCAATCGGGCGTGCTGACCCACGCCATCCACTGCCGGCCGCCGCCGAGCTTGGCCCCGCCGCCCAGGCGGAACACCGGCAGCAACGGCTTGAGCAGGCTGTCGAGGGTCAGGCCGGTACGCAGCAGGACGACCCGGGTGCCGGCGTCCTCGGCGGGACGGGCTGCGGCCTCCCAGACGCGGCAGAGGTCGGCCAGGAACGTGGAGCCGGCCGAGGCCTCCTCGGTGACGGGCGTGTCGCCGGTGTCGCCGTACCAGCCGACGGCGGAGGCCTGCAGCATGGTGTGCGGGCGGTCGGCCTCGGGCAGCTTGTGGATGGCCCGGGCGAGGGTGCCGGTGGTGTCGACGCGGCTCGATCGCAGCTCGCTCTTGTAGCGGGCGGTCCAGCGTTTGCCACCGACGTTGGCGCCGGAGAGATTGATCACCGCGTCGGCGTCGGCGACCGTCTGCGGGTCGATCTGGCCCTGCGCGGGCTGCCAGGTCGCCTCGTCGGGCGCCGCGGCCGTCCGGCGTACCAGCCGGGTCACCTCGTGGCCGTCGCCCTTCAGCCGTTCCACGAGCTGGACGCCGAGGAACCCGGACGCGCCGGAGATCAGGATCCGCATGGGCTTCATCATGCCCCGAAGCGAACCCGTTCAAAACGACAAGAGCGTCCGGGGCGAACCCCGGACGCTCTTGTTCGCCGTCTTGTTTACGCCAGTGTTCGCCGTCTTGGTTACGCCAGACCGAGGTCGCCCTCGAAGTGGCCGCCCTCGAGGCGGTCCTTCAGCGTGACCAGGAAGCGGGCCGCGTCGGCGCCGTCCACGATCCGGTGGTCGTAGCTGAGCGCGAGGTAGATCATCGAGCGCGGCACGATGATCTCGCCCAGGTCGGCGTCGTCGATGACGATCGCGCGCTTGACGACCGCGCCGGTGCCGAGGATGCCGACCTGCGGCTGGTTGATGATCGGGGTGTCGAAGAGCGCACCCCGGCTGCCCGTGTTGGTCAGCGTGAACGTGCCGCCGGAGAGCTCGTCCGGCCCGATCTTGTTGCTCCGGGTGCGCTCGGCGACGTCGGCGATCCGCTTGGCCAAGCCGGCCAGGTTCAGGTCGCCGGCGTCCTTGATCACCGGAACGATCAGGCCCTTCGGGGTGTCCACCGCGACGGCCAGGTGCTCGGCGTCGTGGTAGGTGACCGTGCCGGCCTCCACGTCGACCGACGAGTTGACCACCGGGTGCTGGCGGAGCGCCTCGACCGCGGCCAGGGCGAAGAACGGCAGGAAGCTGAGCTTGACGCCGTTCTTGGCCAGGAAGTCGGCCTTGGCCTTGTTCCGCAGCTGGGCGATGCGGGTCACGTCGACCTCGACCACGGTGGTGAGCTGCGCCGAGACCTGCAGCGACTCGACCATGCGACGAGCGATCGTCGCGCGGGTGCGGGTCAGCTTCTCGGTGCGGCCCCGCAGCGGGCTCGGCGCCGGCTTGGCGGCGGCCGGCTTCTCCGGAGCGGGTGCCGCGGCCGCGGGGGCGGGCTTGGCCTTGGCCGCCTCGGCCTTGTCGGCGGCGTCGATGACGTCCTGCTTGCGGATGCGGCCGCCGACGCCGGTGCCGGTCAATGCCGACAGGTCGACGCCCTTCTCGGCGGCGAGCTTGCGCACCAGCGGGGTGACGTAACCGGCGTCGCCGGCGCCGTTCGCGTTGGCCGTCTCGACGCGCGGCTGCGACGGCGCGGGCGGCTCGGCGGCCCGTTCGGCCGCGACCGGGTCCTTGGCGATCTCGGCCTCGGGGGCCGGGTCGGCGTAGGACTCGCCGGCCGGCGCGAAGTCAGGCGCCGGAGCCGACTCGATCTTGGGAGCGGGCTCGGGCGTCGTCTCCTGCTGGGGAGCCGGTGCTTGCTGCGGAGCGGGAGCCGGGGCGTCAGGGGCGGCGGGGGCAGCCCCCTCGGCGCCGACGATCGCCAGTTCGGCGCCGACGTCGGCCGTCTCGTCCTCCTGCACCTTGATCTCGAGCAGGGTGCCCGCGACCGGCGAGGGGATCTCGGTGTCCACCTTGTCGGTGGAGACTTCGAGCAGCGGCTCGTCGACCTCGACCGACTCGCCGACCTGCTTGAGCCAGCGGGTGACGGTGCCCTCGGTGACGCTCTCACCGAGCGCGGGCATCTTGATCGCGGTGCCCTGGCCCGCCGGAGCGGCGGTCCGCGGGGCGGGCGTCTCCTGCTCGACCGGCTTCTCGGTCGACGGGGTGCTCGGGGCGGCGGGCTCGGGCTCCGGTTCGGCTGCGGCCTGCTCCTGCTGCGGCGCGGGGGCGGCGGACCCGGCGTCCTCGCCGTCGCCGGCGATGACCGCGAGTTCGCTGCCGACGTCGGCCGTTTCGTCCTCGCCGACCACGATGCGGGCGAGCACGCCCGCGGCCGGCGACGGGATCTCCGTGTCGACCTTGTCGGTGGAGACCTCGAGCAGCGGCTCGTCGGCTTCTACCCGCTCGCCCTCCTGCTTCAGCCAGCGAGTGACGGTGCCCTCGGTGACGCTCTCACCCAGTCGCGGCATGGTGACCGATACCGGCATGTCTCAGAACTCCTTAACCAACGAAAGATCGGGCTCAGCTTGAACGGGGCTCAGCTGTGTGCGTGCAGGGGCTTGCCGGACAGGGCCAGGAACGCCTCGCCGAGCGCCTCGTTCTGCGTCGGGTGCGCGTGGACCAACTGGGCGACCTCCTCGGGGAACGCCTCCCAGTTGTAGATCAACTGAGCCTCGCCGACCAGCTCGCCCATGCGGGCGCCGACCATGTGGACACCCAGGACCGGACCGTCGTTGAGCCGCACGAGCTTGACGAAGCCGGCGGTCTTGAGGATCTGGCTCTTGCCGTTGCCACCGAGGTTGTAGTTGTACGTCGAGACCTTGTCCGCGCCGTACTGCTCCTTGGCCTTGGCCTCGGTCAGGCCCACCGACGCGATCTCGGGGTCGGAGTAGGTGACCCGGGGGATGCCCGCCTCGTCGATCGGAGCCGGTCGGAGCCCGGCGATCTCCTCGGCGACGAAGATGCCCTGCTGGAAGCCGCGGTGCGCGAGTTGCAGGCCGGGCACGATGTCACCGACGGCGTAGATGTTGCCGACGCCGGTGTGCAGGCGCTCGTTGGTGATCACGAAGCCCCGGTCGAGGGTGACGCCCTGCTCCTCGTAGCCGAGGTTGGCCGTCGTGGGGCCGCGGCCGACCGCGACCAGCAGGACCTCGGCCTCGACGGTCTCGCCACCGGCGATGGTCGCGCGGACCCCGTTCTCGGTGTGCTCGACCTTCTCGAACGGCTTGCCGACCTTGAAGTTGATCTTGCGCTTGCGGAACGCGCGCTCGACCGTCTTCGAGATCTCCTCGTCCTCGGCCGCGACCAGGCGGGGGAGGGCCTCGAGGATAGTGACGTCGGCGCCGAACGACTTCCAGACGCTGGCGAACTCGACGCCGATGACGCCGCCGCCCAGTACGATCGCGGAGGACGGCACGCGGTCGAGCTTGAGAGCGTGCTCGCTGGCGATGACGCGCTTGCCGTCGACCTCGAGGCCGGGCAGCGACCGCGAGTAGGAGCCGGTCGCCAGGATGACGTTGCGGCCGGTGTATCGCTTGCCGTCGACCTCGACGGTGTCCTTGGCGACGAGCTTGCCGGCGCCCTGGACCACGGTGATCTTGTCTTGCTTGAGCAGGCCCTGCAGGCCCTTGTAAAGGCGCGCGACCACGCCGTCCTTGTAGGCGTTGACGCCGGCCATGTCGATGCCGACCAGGTCGGCCTTGACGCCGAACTGCTCGCTCTCGCGGGTCTGGTCGGCGATCTCGGCGGCGTGCAGCAGCGCCTTGGTCGGGATGCAACCACGGTGCAGGCAGGTGCCGCCCAGCTCGGCCTTGTCGATCAGCGCGACGGAGAGGTTGAGCTCGGCCGCCCGCAGGGCGGCCGCGTAGCCGCCGCTGCCGGCGCCGAGAATGACGATGTCGAAAGTTCCGCCGTTCGGCTGGCTCACGTTGACTCCAGTGTTCGCGTCGTCGCCACGCGGGTCACGCAATGGAAACGGTCACAGTATGTCCAGGCCATCTTGTCACTTGTGGAACCGATCGATGCAGTCAGGTTCCCCCACGGAGTGGTCCCCACAGCTGACCCCACTCGACATACTCTTGTCACACTTGAGCGTGAGGAGTGGGCGTGGCTTGGTTTCGGCGCCGCCGGGAGCCGCAGCGTGCGGCCGGACGGCCGGTCGACCGTGCCGATCTTGAGTATCTCGCGGAGTTCGTGCGCACCCGGCGCGGGGTCGAGGCATTCATCGAGCCCCGCACCACGGTGACCGAAACCACCGTCCTGCTGGTGGCGCACGACGGCGAGTGGACGCGGCGGCGCACCGAGACGCCCGAGATCGCACGGCGATGGGCCCATCAGTTCAGCGTTCCCATCTACGACGTGCGACTGCTCGGTTACCCGCAGCGGATGCGCGACTACAACGCCCGCCAGAAGCGCCGCCCCACCCAGGAGCTGTGAAACGGGTTCCGGGCGCGCGCCGCGCCCGGAACCACGCATGATCAGCTCAACCGGTCGATCGCGGCCAGCAGGGTGCGGATCGGCACACCCGTGCCCCCCTTGCTCCAGTAACCCGTCGGCTCGCCGGTGTGATAGCTCGGGCCCGCGATGTCGATGTGCGCCCACTCGATGCCCTCGGGCACGAACTCGCGCAGGAAGACGCCGCCCTGCAGCATGTGCCCGGCCCGGTCGAGGTTCGAGTTGGTCTGCGAGATGTCGGCGATGTCCGACTCCATGCCCTTGCGGACCTCGTCGGGCAGCGGCATCGGCCAGGCCGGCTCGCCGACCTCGTCGCCCGCCGCGCGCACCAGCTCGACGGCCTCGTCGGAGCCCATCAGGCCGGCGATGCGCTTGCCCAGCGCGACGACCTGACCACCGGTGAGCGTCGAGGTCTCGAGAATGTAGTCGGCGCCGTCGGCACCGGCCCGGGCGATCGCGTCGGCCAGCACCATCCGTCCCTCGGCGTCGGTGTTGTAGACCTCGACCCGCTTGCCGTTGAACATCGTGATGACGTCACCCGGGCGGTAGGCCGAGCCGGACGGCATGTTCTCGGCCATCGCCAGGTAGGCGCTCACCGCGACCGGCGGCTTGAGCGCGGCGATCGCCAGCATGGTGGCGCCGACCGCGGCCGCACCGGCCATGTCGGACTTCATCTCCCACATGCCGGCCGAGGGCTTGATGCTGATGCCGCCGGTGTCGAACGTGATGCCCTTGCCGACCAGCGCGACCCGCTTGGGCGACTCGACGCCCTCGGGCACGTAGGTCAGCTTCACCAGCCGCGGCGGCGCCTCGGAGCCCTGGCCCACGGCCACGATGCCGCCGTAGCCCCCGGCCTTGAGCTCGTCGAAGTCGAGCACCTCGACCTCGAGGCCGGTGCCCTGGGCCGCGGCCACCACGGCGTCGGCGAATTGCGGCGGGCGCAGCGCGTTGGGCGGGGTGTTGACCCAGTCGCGGGTCAGGCGCACCGCGCGGGCGACGACCTCGGCCCGGGCGACCTCGGCCGCGGCGGCCGCGTCGGTCGCGTCAGGCACGTGCACCTGCAGCGCGGCGACCGGGTCGCGGCGGTTCGGCTTCGGCTTGGTCTGGTAACCGGCGAACTTGTACGACCCGAGCAGCGCGCCCTCCAGAATCGCGCGCAGCACGGCCGGCGCGTCCTCGTCGTCGGGCAGCGGCAGCGCGAGCGCGACCGTGGCGCTGCCGGCCAGCGCGCGCACGGCGGCGCCGGTGCCCCGGCGCAGGGTCTCGAGGCTGGGCGCCGAGCCGGACGGCTCGTCGCCGAGACCGACCGCGACCACCAGCGGCGCGGCGATCGTGCCGAGAGTGGCCAGCTTGGTCACCTCGCCGGGCGTGCCGCTGGCGCCGAGCAGCGCCAGCGTCGAGGTCAGCTTGCCGTCGAACGCGGCGGCGATGCTCTCGGCGCCGGCCGCCGGAAGCAGGGCACCTCCCTCGTCGGGCTGGCTGTGCAGGCCGATGACGATGGCGTCGACGGCCAATTCGGCCGGGTCGGTATCGACCAGGCTGATGCTGGGCTGGGTCACTCGGACTCTCCGCGGGTACTTCGGGGCCGGGCGCCTCTTGGGCCGCGCCGGCTGATCTGGTGGTCCCCGGCGGACGAGCACCGGGGGAGGGGTGTCAACGCGACTCTAACCAAGCTCAAGGTCACGGGTAAGTTGACTCTCATGTCTGCCGACGCCCCCGACACTCTTTTCCGTTCTCCCCTGCACGAGCGCCACGTCGCGCTGGGTGCGAAATTCGCCGCCTTCGGCGGTTGGGAGATGCCCCTGGAGTACGCGGGCGGCGGCGTTCTGAAGGAACACACGGCGGTGCGCGAGGCTTCCGGCGTGTTCGACGTCTCGCACCTCGGCAAGGCCCGGGTGAGCGGCCCCGGAGCGGCGGCGTTCGTCAACTCCTGCCTCACCAACGACCTGGGCCGCATCGCGCCCGGCAAGGCTCAATACACACTCTGCTGCGCCGAGGACGGCGGCGTGGTCGACGACCTCATCGCCTACCTGATCTCGGACGACGAGGTTTTCCTCATCCCCAACGCGGCGAACACCGCCGAAGTCGTCCGCCGGCTGGCGGCGGCCGCGCCCGAGGGCATCACCGTCACCGACGAGCACCGCGACTGGGCCGTGCTGGCCGTGCAGGGGCCGCAGTCGGCCGAGGTGCTGGCCAAGCTGGGCCTGCCCACCGCGCACGACTACATGTCGTTCGAGGTCACCGGCTTCGGGGACGCCCGGCTCATCGACTGCCGCACCGGTTACACCGGCGAGCACGGCTACGAGCTGGTCGTGCCCTGGGACCAGGCCGCGCTCGTCTGGGACGCGCTGATCGACGCCGGGGTCCGGCCGTGCGGTCTGGGCGCCCGCGACACGCTGCGCACCGAGATGGGCTACCCGCTGCACGGCCAGGAGTTGACCCTCGAGATCAGCCCGGTGCAGGCCCGCTCGGGGTGGGCGGTCGGCTGGAGCAAGCCCGCCTTCTGGGGCCGCGAGGCGCTCACCGCCGAGAAAGCCGCCGGCCCGCGCCGCACCCTGCGCGGCCTGGAGCTGACCGGGCGGGGCATCCCGAGAGGCCACATGCACGTGTACGCCGGTGACACGCTCATCGGTGCGACGACGAGCGGCACGTTCTCGCCCACCCGCAAGATCGGCATCGCGCTGGCCCTGCTCGACACGGCGGCCGGGGTCAACGACGGCGACCTGGTCGAGATCGACATCCGGGGACGGCGCACCGAGGCCCGCGTGGTGAAGCCGCCGTTCGTGCAGCCCAGCGTCCGCTAAGGCCGGAGCGACAGCCCGATCAGCGCGACCGTGGTGGCCACCTCCACGGCCGCGCCCAGCACGTCGCCGGTGATGCCGCCGAACCGCCGTACGGCATGGCGCACCGTTACCAGCGCCGCCGCGAGGGAGACGACGACGGCGATCGGGCCCTGCCACGGACGGCCCGGGGTCGCGGCAGCGCCCGCGGCCACGACCAGAGCCGCACCCAGCACCGCCACCGGGAGCGGCACCGTGCCCGCAACCAGCGCGCCGAGGCCCTCGGGTCGGGCCGCGGGCACGCCCCGGCGGCAGGCCAGCGGGACGGCCACCCGGCCCGCCGCGAACGCCACGATCACGGCGACGAGCGGCAGGGCGGGTAGCGCGGACGCCTGGATCAACAGCGTGAGCGCGATCGCCGCCACCCCGAACGGCCC
>Ga0247764_1000764_pt1 | contig 11294 bp, 8 predicted proteins | sample UWRJL051202B4_FD_179932 | JGI IMG/M metagenome (GOLD analysis project Ga0247764, IMG submission 179932) | Plant litter microbial communities from Arlington Agricultural Research Station in Wisconsin, United States - UWRJ-L051-202B-4 | ecosystem: Environmental > Terrestrial > Plant litter >...
CTCGAGGGCGCGCGCGACGGCCGCACGGTCGCCGAGCTGATGGACGCCGGCCGGCGCGTGCTCGGCCGCGACGACGTCCTGGACGGCGTGCCCGAGATGCTGGCCGAAGTGCAGGTCGAGGCGACCTTTCCGGACGGCACCAAGCTCGTCACCGTGCACGGGCCGATCTCGTGAACGCCCCCCACGCACTCCCCGACGGCGAGGTCTCGGCATGACGATCCCCGGCGAAGTGCTCTTCGGAGCGGGTGACATCGAGATCAATCCGGGCCGGCCGACCATCTCGCTGGCGGTCCGCAACACCGGGGACCGGCCGGTGCAAGTGGGGTCGCACTTCCACTTCGCCGAGTCCAACGAGGCGCTCGCGTTCGACCGGCAGGCTGCCTGGGGGCACCGGCTGGCCGTGCCGGCGGGGACGTCGGTGCGCTTCGAGCCCGGCATCCCGCGCGACGTGACGCTGGTGGCCCTGGCCGGCGCCCGAGTCGTGCCCGGGTTGCGCGGGCTGTCCGGCGGGCCGCTCGACGACCGCGAGCCGGCCGCTCCACCCGCCGACGACTCCCCGCCCGCCGGCTCCGGCCGCAGACCCGACCTGTCCGATTACTCGGTCACGAATCCGCCCGCGAACGGGAGCCCGCGATGACGACTCTCGACCGCGGGCGGTACGCCGCGCTCTACGGCCCCACCGTCGGCGACCGGATCCGGCTGGCCGACACCAACCTGCTCATCGAGATCGAGCAGGACCACAGCGCCGGCCCGCGCCCCGGCGACGAGGTGGTCTTCGGCGGCGGCAAGGTGATCCGCGAGTCGATGGGGCAGTCCCGCGCCACCCGCGCCGAGGGCACCCCCGACACGGTGATCACGGGTGCGGTCGTGCTCGACCACTGGGGCATCGTGAAGGCCGACATCGGCATCCGCGACGGCCGGATCGTGGCACTGGGCAAGGCCGGCAACCCCGACACGATGGACGGCGTCCACCCCGACCTGGTGATCGGTCCCGGCACCGAGGTGATCGCCGGCAACGGCAAGATCCTCACGGCCGGGGCGATCGACAGCCACGTCCACCTGATCAGCCCGACGATCCTGGACACGGCCGTGGCCAGCGGCACCACCACGATCATCGGCGGGGGCACCGGGCCGGCCGAGGGCACCAAAGCCACCACGGTCACCCCGAACGCGTGGCACCTGGCCCGCATGCTCGAGGCGATCGACACGTTCCCGGTGAACGTGCTGCTGCTCGGCAAGGGCAACACCATGTCGGAAGAGTCGATGTGGGAGCAGCTGCGCGGCGGTGCGGGCGGCTTCAAGCTGCACGAGGACTGGGGTACGACGCCCGCGGTCATCGACGCCTGCCTACGGGTGGCCGACGCGTCCGGCGTCCAGGTCGCGATCCACACCGACACGCTGAACGAGGCCGGTTTCGTCGAGGAGACCCTGCGGGCCATCGCCGGCCGGTCGATCCACGCCTATCACACCGAGGGCGCGGGCGGCGGGCACGCACCCGACATCATCACCGTCGCCTCGTACGAGAACGTGCTGCCCTCGTCGACCAACCCGACCCGGCCGTACACGCGGAACACCCTCAGCGAGCACCTCGACATGCTGATGGTCTGCCACCATCTGAACTCGTCCGTGCCCGAGGATCTGGCCTTCGCCGAGAGCCGTATCCGCCCGTCCACGATGGCCGCCGAGGACCTGCTGCACGACCTGGGCGCCATCTCGATGATCGGCTCGGACTCCCAGGCGATGGGCCGCGTCGGCGAGGTCATCCTGCGCACCTGGCAGACCGCGCACGTCATGAAGGCCCGGCGCGGCTCCCTGCCCGGCGACACGACCGCCGACAACGAGCGGGCCAAGCGCTACGTCGCGAAATACACGATCTGCCCCGCGGTGGCCCACGGCATGTCGGCACAGATCGGCTCGGTCGAGCCCGGCAAACTGGCCGACCTGGTGCTGTGGGACCCGGCCTTCTTCGGCGTCCGCCCGTCGGTCGTCCTCAAGGGCGGCATGATCGCGTACGCCCAGATGGGTGACGCCAACGCCTCGATCCCCACGCCCCAGCCCATGCTCCCCCGGCCGATGTTCGGCGCCTACGGAGTGGTGCCGGCCCAGACGTCGCTGGCGTTCGTGGCCGAGGCCGCCATCGACGCCCTACTGGCCGACCGCATCGGCATCAAGCGCACCCTCGCCCCCGTCGAGGACACCCGGCACGTGGGCAAGGCCGACCTGCCCCGGAACGACGCGCTGCCCCGCATCGAGGTGGACGCCGACACGTTCGAGGTCCGCGTCGACGGCGAAGTCATCGACCCCGACCCGGTCACGGAGCTCCCGATGGCCCAGCGCTACTTCCTCTTCTGACCATGAGCCTCGGGACGCTCCTGGTCCTCGCCGACGGGCGGCTGCCCTCCGGCGGGCATGCCCACTCGGGTGGGCTGGAGGCACAGGTCTCGGCCGGACGGGTCAGGGAGCTCGACACGGTCGCCGGGTTCCTGCGCGGGAAGCTGGCCACCACCGGGCTCGTCGCCGCGGCGTTCGCGGCCGCCGCCTGTGCACGGCCGGGCGAGTGGGCCGGGCTCGACGCGGGGCTCGACGCCCGTACGCCGGCGCCCGCGCTACGTAAGGCGTCCCGGGCGCAGGGGCGGGCGTTGCTGCGAGCGGCCCGGAGCATGTGGTCGCTGCCGCTCGTGGGCCGCGAACCACACCAGCCGGTGGCGCTCGGAGTGGTCGCCTCGGCCGCCGGGCTCGGGCCCACCGAGGTGGCCGTGGCCGCGGCGCACGGCACAGTTTCCGGAGCGGCCAGTGCCGCCGTACGGCTGCTCGGGCTCGACCCCTACGCGGTGCACGGGCTGCTGGCCCGGCTCGCCCCCGAATGTGACCGGGTCGCGGCCGAGGCCACGGCCCGGGCCGGCGACCCGGTCGACGAACTGCCGGCCGCGGGCGCTCCGTTGCTCGACGTCGGCGCCGAGCTCCACGCCACCTGGGAGGTGCGTCTCTTTGCATCCTGAACAGCACACACATAGTCCCGAAGACGTCCCGCACACCCACCCCGAGCCCGGCGTCGACCCGCACGCCCCCCTGCACAGCGGCCCGCGCGCGCTGCGGGTCGGCATCGGCGGTCCGGTCGGCTCCGGGAAGACCGCGCTGGTCGCCGCGCTCTGCCGGGCGCTCGGCGACGAGCTGCGTCTGGCCGTCGTCACCAACGACATCTACACCACCGAGGACGCCGACTTCCTGCTGCGCAACGGTGTGCTCCCCGCTGACCGGATCCGCGCGGTCGAGACCGGCTGCTGCCCGCACACCGCCATCCGCGACGACATCTCGGCCAACCTGGACGCCGTCGAGGACCTGGAGGCAACCCTCGGGCCGCTCGACCTGGTCCTGGTCGAGAGCGGCGGCGACAACCTGACCGCGACGTTCAGCAAGGGCCTGATCGACCAGCAGATCTTCGTGGTCGACGTGGCCGGTGGCGACAAGGTCCCCCGCAAGGGCGGTCCCGGCGTCACCGCCGCCGACCTCCTGGTCATCAACAAGATCGACCTGGCTCCCCTGGTCAACGCCGACCTCTCGGTGATGGACCGCGACGCCCGGGCCCGCCGTGGCGACCTGCCCACCGTGTTCCTCTCGCTGGTGGAGGACCGCGCCGCCACCGCGGTCGCCACCTGGATTCGCGGCCTGATCACCGCCCGAGTCCCGGCCGCGTGAGAGCGCGCTCCCGGGTCGTCGCCGAGTCCGACGGGCGTGGCTGCACCCGACTCGCCGTGCTGCGCAGCGAGTCGCCGTTGCTGCTGCGCCGTACGGGCATCGGCTCGGGCACCGGCTTGACCGTCCATGTGGTGGGCGGCGGCGCCGGTCCGCTGCGCGGCGACGACCTGCGCCTCGACATCGAGGTCGGCCCCGGCGCGGAACTCGAGATCCGCAGCGTGGCCGCCCAACTCGCCCTGCCCGGCCGCGCCCACCTGCCGCAATCCCGCCTCGAGATCCACGCGACGGTCGCCCCCGGCGCGAGCCTGCGCTGGCTGCCCGAGCCCCTGATCGCCGCGGCCGGCTGCGACCACCTGACCGTCACCCGCGTCGAGGTGGCCGACGGCGGTTCCCTGTTCTGGCGCGACGACCTGGTCTGCGGCCGCCACGGCGAGGACTCGGGCGACGTCCGCACCGACACCACCATCCGGTACGCCGGAAGCACGCTCTACCGCCACGAACTCTCCGTCGGCCCGAACGCCCCCGGCTGGTCAGGCGCCGCGGTGCTCGGCGGCGGCCGCGCGATCGGCACAGTGATCGCCGCCCCCGCTTCCTTGCTGCCCCCGGCAACCTCCGGCCCGGCCGACTACGCCGTCATGCCCCTGGCCGGCCCGGGTGCCTTGGCCACGGCCGTCGCCGCCGATATCCGCCCGATCCGCGCAGCCCTCGACCCGCTCAGCCTTCCCACCCCGGCCGCTCTCCGCACCGGCTGAAGAGCCGTCGTGCTCGGCCCCACCCCGAACGCCGCCGACGCTCTCGCGCGGCCGAGTCGCCCACCCGACCCGCACCTCGAACACCCCGCACCTCGAACACCCCGCGCCTCGGACCTCGAGCTCTGAGGAACGAGACGAGGGCGGCACGGTGGCCGCCCTCGTTCGGGTGAGTGTTGCTTCGCTGGGTCGTCCGGGACTACGCCGCTACTGCGATCGGTACGCCGTGGGCGTCGGTGATGGCCAGCCTCGTGTGCAGGTTGCCTTGTTGGGCCACGCGGGCGAAATACTCGGTCCGGCGGCGTTGCAGGCAGCCTTTTCGGGTCCGCGGACCACCCGCGGCCACCGTCAGCAGTTCCGGGGCCAGCGTGCTGTTCAGGCCCTCGCGCAGCAGTTGCAGCGCTTCCGTGCGCAGCTGGGAGATGCGCGACTCGGTGACGCCCAGGCGGGCCGCCACGTCGCTCAGGGGCTGTTCCTGCAGGAACGACTCGGTGACCACCTGGCGCAGCCGTTCGGGCAGTGCCTGGATCGCCTGGTGCAGGTAGCCGAGGCGTTCCCGCTTGATCAGCAGGTCTTCCGGTCCCTCCGACATCTCCGGCACCATTTCCTCGGCCGCGCCGGTCGGGAAGCCCTGCAGGCTGAGCAGGGCCGCCTTCTGCACGTCGTCCTCGACCGTGGCCAGTTCCGCGATGCCGATGCCGAGCAGTTCGGCCACTTCGGCGTCGGTCGGTGTGCGACCCAGGCCGGCGGTGAGCTCCTGGCGGGCCGCGGCGCTGCGGCGGGCCCGGGCCCGCACCGATCGGCTCGCCCAGTCCTGTCCGCGCAGCTCGTCGAGGAGCGCGCCGCGGATGCGGACCGCGGCGAAGCGGTGGAACGGGATGCCGCGGCTCACGTCGAAGGAGCGGGCCGCCCCGAGGAGGGCGGCGAACCCGGCCGAGGACAGGTCGTCCGAGTGGACGTGGCCGGGGACACGATTCAGCAGTTCCCGGACCAGGTGGCCAACCATCGGCATGTGTTCGCGGACCAGGTCCTCGATGTCCCGAGCGGAGGGTGCGTCGTGGGTCGTGCCGATGGTGGCGGGGAGTGCGATGGTGGGGGTCACGTAGTCCTCCTCGCTCGTACGACCGGTGGGTGAAAACCGGCTGACGAGGAAGACTTTTGACCTCGAAAGGTGCGAAGGCCGCCGAACTTGGTTGCTTTTCGGGTGCTTTTCGCGAGAAGTGCTCAGCTTCGTCCGCGCGAAACCTCAGTGGAAGACTGCGGGCCGCCGTGGTTCGAGCACCTCGGTGAGCTCAGTGTTCACCCAGTGCATGCGGCGGACGGCGATGTCCGGGTGGTCCCCGAACTCGGTAGCCACCTCGGCCGCGCAGCCGTCACTGCCGTGCTGCAGGATCATGGCCGTCACCGCCGTCTCCACAGCCTGGCGCGTGGGGCACTGTGACGGCTGGAGATCGGAGACGAACAGTGCCTCCGCCGCCAGATCCCGGACAATCCTGATCATGTCGAACTCCCGATGATGACCTTGCCGTGCGCCGCAACTCGCTTTCTCATCCTTGCCCAGGCATCGCTCCGGCCCGGCTGCCACGCCGGGCGAATCGGAGGAAAGCGCCTGATGCATCACTTTCACAATAACTCCGCAGCATCGGGCCACGCCGCTGCTTTTCCGTCCCAACACCCCGCAAAGGGCAGTCCGTTCACAGCGAAGGGCCGGCTCACCGGAGCCGGCCCTTCGCTGCTCGTTTACGGGGTGGTGTTGTCGACTGCGGCGCAGTCCGCGGGGACGTCCTCGTCACAACCCTGATTCTGACCCGGCGGCTGGTTCGGCGGCGGGTCCTTGACCGTGGTGGAGGACGTCGACTCGCTCGCCGACGGGCTGGGCGATTCCGACGGCGACGAACTCTCCGACGGCGGTGGCGACGGCGGTGGCGACTTCGATGTCGACGGCGACGACGAGCTGACACTGGCCGAGGGGCTGCCCGACGGGCCCGCACTGGACGGGTCGGCGCTGCTGCTGGGTTTGCCGGAGACCGACGGCTTCGTCGTCGGCGTGACGGTGATGATGCCGCCGTCGCCGATCGAGACGCCGGGGATCGGCGACTTCGTCGAGCCCAGCTTCACCTGACCGTTCGCCAGGTGCTCCACGAACCGGGAGGGCTCACCCGGCTTGGCCGACACGAACGTGTCGCAGGGCGAGTCGTTGAGCGTGAAGGCCATCGGCGGGGTGTTGCTGCTCTTGTAGCGGCCGCTGATCGGCAACGCCACCGTCTTCAGCGGGTCGATCGCCGTCTCGGACGTGACCGTGACCCCGCCGCCCTTGGCCGCTTCCTGGACCAACTGGACGTCACCGTTGCCGGATACCACCTGGTCACCCGGCATGATGAACCAGAGCCTCCAGTCCTTGACCGGCACCGTCTCGCTGCGGTTGGCCACCGTGACCTGCGCCGAGAAGCGGCCGCCCTGGTCGGACCAGACGGCGTAGCTGACCACGCAGCGGGCCGCGACCGGCACCGTTCCGGCTGCGGGACCCGCGCCCTTGGCCGGCTCGTCGCGGGGATTGCCGGTGAGGGTCCAGCCGTAGGTGCCGACGCCGAGCAGCAGCACCCCGAGGGCCACCACAAGGATGCGGCGGGTCTTGGTGAACGGGCCGCCGACCCAACGCCGGCCGGTGGTCCGGGACTGCTGCCCCGAAGGCGGCGGCTGATTGCCGAACGCCGGGCGCAGACCGCTCTGAGACGGAGCGGCGTTGTAGACCGGGCCCGACGGCAGGTCGCCGAAGCGGCTGTTGCGGGCCGGTGGCGCGGCGGGCTCGGCCGGAGCCGCCGGCGAGACCGGACCGGCGGCGGGCGACACCTGCCCGGCGGCCGCGATCGCCAGGATCTCGGCGTACGAGTGCGGCGACGGCAGGATCGTCGTGTCCTCGCCCATCTCGTGCCACTCGGGCACGTAGCCGCGAGCCACCGAGGGCGCTCCGGCCGAGAGCGCGGCGAGGATGTGCGCCAGCTCGTCACTCGACGGCCGGTCGGCCGGGCGCTTCTCGAGGCACCGGCCCACCAGGGCGTCGACCTCGGGCGGCAGGCCGTCGACCGGTGGCAGCGGCTCGGGCTCGGTGTACTGGTGAGCCCGCAGCAGGGCCGTGGTGGTGCCCACGTCCCACGGCAGCTGGCCGATCAACGTGCGGTAGATGAGCAGGCCGACCGCGTAGACGTCGGTCGCCGGGCTGACCTGGCCGCCCTCGAGCCGCTCGGGCGCGAGGTAGGCTGGCGTGCCGAGCAGGCTGCCGTCGGGGTCGATGTCGTTCTCGCCGATCAGGGCCGAGATGCCGAAGTCGACGACCTTGGCTCCGGTGGGCGTGAGCATGACGTTGGCCGGGGTGACGTCGCGGTGGACGATGCCCCGCGAGTGCGCGGCGGCGAGCGCCGCGGCCACCTCGGCGGTTATCCGCACGGCGTGCTGCCAGGGCAGCTTGCGCGCGCGGGCCAGCACGGCGGCGAGCGACTCGCCGTCGATGAGCTCCATGACGACGTAAGGAACCGGCTCACCGTCGACGGTGGTCGCTTCCCCATAGTCGTAAACATTTGTAATATTCGGATGGCTGAGCCGAGCGGCCGCCTGAGCTTCCGCCCGCAGACGGCGCCGGAACGCCGGGTCCGCACTGGTCGACGGTGGCAGAACCTTCACCGCGACCTGGCGCCCGAGGACTTCGTCGAAGCCTCGCCACACCACTGACATCCCGCCGGCACCAAGCCGCTCGACCAGTCGGTATCTACCGGCCAGTAGGCTCGAACCGGGCAGGTCCGTCGTGCTCATGTGCCCCCACATGCGCGCTTCGAAGAAAACACCGTTTTGCACCGCCATGCGCCTCGGTGTCGGGGTGCCAGGCCAGGCCGGACGTTCCCCATCGACGGATCGGATGCTAGCCGATGAGCGGCCCCCTCACGATCCCGCGCACATACGGTCTTACCTGCGGTTCGTCACGGTCCGTTTCGGGACGGATCACACCAGCGACGGGCGCCCGTCCAGTACCCGAAAGTCGGATCTCTGACTGATTCCGCGAGCCATTGAACCAGGTGACCCCGGTTTGACCGATTAGTCGGAAGTTATGTCTGACGGAACTTCGTTACCCGCCGACAGGGAGCGAGTAACGATCGGTGACGCCACAATCACCCAACGCCATGATGCCGGATCGTCGACAAATGCTCGCCCTGGAGCAATTGTTGAAGGATCTACCAGTACAACCCCGCCTGATCGGTCAGCGCACCCCACTGATCAGCCTATTTCGTGTGCCAACCTCCGCGAACCGCCTGTCAAGAGTGATATCCGGGGACCGGAACTCGCTCGTTCCCCATTAGTGCTCTGGCCGGCGCGACGGCGGACCGGGGAGCACGAGCGGGCAGCGCCGGCACAACGGATCCGGCGGGCACGGCGCCGAGATCGGCGAGCAGGGCGAGCACCGGAGCGAGCTTCTCGTAGACGAGCAGGACGACGTCGCCCGGCTCGGCCATCCGCAGGGCCTCGGTCACGGCCTCGCGGAAACCCGGGACCCGCAGGGCGGAAAGCTTCGGCCGCCGCGCCCGCATCTCGCGCTCGACCAGGCCGGAAACCTCCCCCGGCGAACGGCCGCCGAGATCCTCGTCGTCGTAGAGCACGGCCCGGGAGACCCCGTCGGCGACCACCTGCGCGCAGGCCGCGAGCAGGTCGTCGCGCCGATCGCCGGGCAGGGTCAGCGCCGCCACGCACCGGTCCGGGCCCCAAACGCGGTGCAACGTACGCAACGTCGCCGCCAGCGCCGCCGGGTTGTGGGCGTAGTCCACGAAGATCGACACGTCACCCAGGTGCAACAGCGTGCCCCGGCCCGCGTTCTGGACGGCCGGATCGAACTCGGCCAACCGCCGCCCGACCGTCTCCTGAGCCGCGCCGAGTGCCCGGGCCGCCGCCACCGCCGCGAGGATGTTCGCCACCACGTGCGGTGCCGCTCCCCCGTACGCCCCGGGCAGCTCCACCACCCGCATCAGCGGCGTCCGCCGGGCCCCGGTCGCCTGCACCATCCACCCGTCGTCCACCAGGTAGGCCGTCCCGCCCTTGGCCAGGTGCTCGACCACGACCGGCTGGCCGGCGTCGAGGGAGAACCAGACGATCCGCTTGCGGTCGGCGCGCACCCGCGGCCGCAGCACCAGGCTGCGCACCCACGGGTCGTCAGCGTTCAGCACGAGCGTGCCGCCGTCGCGCACCCGCTCGGCCACCAGTGCCTTCACGTGGGCCAGGTCGTCGATCGTGTCGAGTCCGTCCTGGCCGAGGTGGTCGGCGGTGATGTTGGTCAGCACCCCCACGTCCGACCAGTCGAAGCCCAGCCCGCGCCGGATCAGCCCGCCCCGGGCCGTCTCGAGCACAGCCGTCTGCACGCCCGGATCGCCGAGGACCATCTGCGCCGACAGCGGCCCGGTGGCGTCCCCCCGGTAGATGACGTGCCCGTCGATGCATACGTCGTCGGTGGTGGTCAGCCCCACCCGCAGCCCACCGTCGGTGAGCAGGTGCGCGGCCACCCGGGCCACCGTCGTCTTGCCGTTCGTGCCGGTAATCGCCACCGTCGGGATCCGCCCGTCCGAGCCGCCCGGGAACATGGCCTGCACGATCGCGTCCCCCACGTCGCGGGTTCGCCCGCGCACCGGCGCGAGATGCATTCGCAGCCCGGGTACGGCGTTCACCTCGATCACGCCCGCGGTGACCTCGGCACCGCTCGCGACCGGCGGCACCGGTTCGGCGATGCCGGGCAGGCGCAGGTCGATGCCGGCGATGTCGAGCCCGAGCAGCGAGGCCACCCGCAGGCAGAGCCCCGCCACCTCGGGATGCATCCGGTCGGTCACGTCGTGGCTGGTCGCGCCGGTCGAGAGGTTCCCGGTGTCGGCCAGCCACACGGTCGTACCGACGAGCGGCACGCTCGCGACCGTGCAGCCCTGGCGTTCGAGCGCCGGCGGCTCGGCCGTGACCCGGGTGAGCACCCTGGAGTGCCCGACGCCGCGGCGCGGGTCGGCGTTGACCCGGGCGATCAGCTCGGCGATCGTGCTGCGCCCGTCCCCGACGACGTGCGCGGGGATCCGCTCGGCGGCCGCCACGACCTCGCCCGCCACCACCAGCACCCGGTAGTCACGGCCGGCGAGTTGCCGCTCCACGATCACGTCGGCGCCGGCCGCGGCGAACGCGTGCTCGACCTCGGCGGGCGTACGCACCTGGAGTGCGACGTTCTCGCCCTGCCGGCCCCGGCAGGGTTTGACGACGACCGGGCCGCCCAGGCGTTCCAGCCAGGCCAGCGCGTCGGCGAGCGTGCGGGCCGGGCCACCCTCGGGCAGCGGGACGCCGGCCTCGGCGCACAGCCGCCGGGTGACCTGCTTGTCGCCGGCGATGTCGACGCCGACGCCGCTGGTCCGGTCGGTCATCGCCGCCCAGGCCAGCCGCCGCCGGGTGCCCCAGCCCAGGCGCAGCAGGCTCAGGTCGTCGTAGCGCTCGACCGGGATGCCGCGGCGCCGGGCGGCGGCGATGATCGCCCGGGTGCTGGGCCCGGTGGCCGCCCGCTCGACCCGGGCCGCGAGGTCGGTCAGCTCGAGTTTCGCGGTCCGTCCCTGTTCCACCGCGAGCACCAGCTCGACCGCGGCCGAGAGGAGGTCGTGCGGAACCGGGGAGGCGGGCGACTCGTCGACCGGGCATTCGAGGATCAGGTCGTAGCAGCCGGGCGTGCCGGCCGACACGGTCCGGCCGAAGCTCACGTCGCGGCCGATCACCTGGGACATCTCGAGGCAGACGTGCTCGGTGACGTGCCCGAAGTAGGTGCCGCCACGCAGCCGGCTGACGAAGCCG
>Ga0247764_1000765_pt1 | contig 11293 bp, 8 predicted proteins | sample UWRJL051202B4_FD_179932 | JGI IMG/M metagenome (GOLD analysis project Ga0247764, IMG submission 179932) | Plant litter microbial communities from Arlington Agricultural Research Station in Wisconsin, United States - UWRJ-L051-202B-4 | ecosystem: Environmental > Terrestrial > Plant litter >...
AAACCCCCTAACCATGAAAAACTATAACGGTTATCAACTTCACTTCATCGACGGCATACCCGTCGATTTGCCTGGCCTGCATAGAACGCAGCAGGACGACGTAGTATTAGTTAACGGTAATAATCAACTCGATTATTTTAATTACAGCCTTACGCTTTCGGAGTCGCGCAAGTTTCCCTACTTCACGGCATCGAATATCGATGGTGGCATGTTCAAGAAAGTGCCACGTGTCGATAACTGGCGTAAAGATCCACGCATTGCCAAAGACAACCAATGGGGCAACGAGCTCTATGGCGCCGCCCGCAGCGACTTCGATCGTGGCCATATGGTGAAGCGCGAAGATGTTCAATGGGGCAGATCGATATCCGTTGCCAGGGCAGGCGCCGACTCCACCTTCTTTTATCCGAACGCTGTGCCCCAACATGCCTCGCTGAATCAGAAGATCTGGAAATCACTGGAAGATTATATACTTCATACCGAAACGATAGACAGCGGCCTGAAGATAAATGTATTTACCGGCCCCGTGCTCAGCAATAAAGACCCAAGGTTCGTAACCGCTATCGCAGGCCAGCATGTGCGGATCCCGACGCTGTTCTGGAAGATCATATACTTCCCGAAATCGGATGGTCAGCTATATCGCGCGGGGTTCCTGATGAGCCAGGAGTCGTTACTGCGTGAAAACAATATCGTGGAGTCGTTTCGCAATCCACTACTGGAAAGCATGGAAGAAGAAGACCAGCTCTTCAACCAGTTCGATGAGGCCGAAACGTACCAGGTAAACGTCGCTACCATCGAAAAACTGAGCAAGCTCACATTTCAGGACGGCATTGAAACATATAAAGATAAAAGGCCGCTCAAACTCGTGCTCCGCGAGATCGACGTAATGGAATCACTTCTGGAATCGGCTAACCCTGAGTCGATACTGGGGTTCTCACTGAACATCGTGGTTTGACGTCAATATCTGTTTAACCATCAAAGCGGGCAGGCGTCATAATCGGCCGGCTGCCCGCTCTCTTATTCGCTTCGCCTACCATAGACCTGGTCTTGATATCCGTTAGATTTTAATAGCTTCACCGGTTTGCTAATCGATACACAGTCAGCAAATTAACAATCTTCTCCAGCTCGCTTTTTTCTAGATTTCGCATCGACAAATTGCCCTTGCCCCTCGTTCCGGGTTCCTTTGCTGCAAACGTTTGAATAAGACCGTTCAATCGTTCGCGCTGACGTCATGGTTGGCGCGAAGCCTTATGTAAACCCAAATGCAAAAATGAAAAACTTTACCACCTCGTTACTCACGCGCCTGCTGCCACAGGTGCGTGCGCTGCTGTTGTTACTGGTGCTGTTCGCCACGTCGGCCCACGCCCAGGATCCTGCTCAATACGGAACACCCTTTGACGGTGTGCCCGATCCGCGCGATGCAAACATTTACCAGGTACACATACGGCCGTATAGCACCGCGGGCAACTTCGCCGGTGTTACCAGCCGCCTTGATGCCATCAAGGCACTGGGCATAAACGTGATCTACCTCATGCCCATCTATCCGCATGGCACAGACTCACGGAGCTCGGCATCACCATACTCTATAAAAGATTTCAAGGCCGTAGCTTCTGAATACGGTTCGTTGACAGATCTGCGCACGCTGGTAGACGGCGCGCACAGCCGCGGCATGGCCGTTATGCTGGACTTTGCCGTGAACGGCACCTCGTGGGATCACCCGTGGATCACACAACATCCCGACTGGTACAACCAAAGCGGGGGTGTAATACAACAGCTCGCCACCTTTCCCGATGTAGCCGGACTGAACTTCAGCAACACATCCATGCGCGCGGCGTTGGTGGACGCCATGCGCTACTGGATCTTTGCCGCCAACATAGACGGCTACCGCTGCGACTTCGCCAACAACCCGCCGCTGGACTTCTGGACCAATACCATTGCCAATCTGCGCGGTATCACCACGCACAAGCTACTGATGCTGGCCGAAGGCGACCGCCTCCAAAATTTCCAGACCGGCTTCGACTATAACTTCGGCGACAAGTGGTATTACGATGCCATAAGGCCCATAGCCAGCGGCGCATCCGTGGCGCAGATACAAACCACTACCGACACTGAATATACATATGCCACCGGCAGCCAGCAGGAAGTGCGCTACACCGCTAACCACGACACCGAAACAAACACCACCGCGCTGCAAGCATTCGGCGGCCATGCCGGCGTGGTCGCAAACTTTCTTGTATCGGGTTATATGCGCGGCGTGCCCTTCCTCACCAGCGGCCAGGAAGTAGACTTCAACCAGACTATACCGTGGCCTTATACAACGGTAAAGATCAACTGGAGCGCCAACACCGCTGCCGCCGCCGACTTTACCAAAGTACTTACGTTCCGTAATAACAGCACGGCCATACGCCGCGGCACAATGACCAACTATTCATCAACGGACGTCTGCGCATTCACCAAAATATCGGGCACCGAAAAAGTTGTGGTGATGACCAACATGCGCAACGGCTCCCGCAGCTTCACCATACCGTCAGCATTTTCCGGCACCTATAAGGATGCTTACACAGGAGCCAACGTCTCGCTCACATCAGGCACTTCGCAAACCCTGAATGCCTTTCAATACATCGTACTTACCAATGCTAATGTAGCGCCGGTGGCTGTAACGGGCGTAACCGTATCGCCCGCAAGCGCCAGCATAAGCGCAGGCACCACGCTACAGCTCACCGCCACCATCGCACCCGCTAACGCTACTAACCAGAATGCAACGTGGAGCTCCGGCAATACCAGCGTAGCTACCGTAAGCGCCACTGGCGTTGTCACAGCCGTGGCCACCGGCAGCACCACGATAACCGTAACCACACAAGACGGCAGCAAAACCGCCACAGCGGCTATTACCGTAACACCGGCCAGTACCTTTACCGTTAACTTCTTCCGGCCTTCAAACTGGGGCACTACTATACGCATCTACTGGTGGGCTGCACAACCGACCGGCGTACTGGCCGACGGCACCTGGCCCGGCGTAACCATGACCAACAGCGGCAACGGCTGGTACAGCTATACATTCACGAACGTCACCTCCACCAACCTTATCTTCAACGACGGCACCAACCAAACCGCCGACCTCACCCGTAACAAAACCGGCTGGTACCTCAACAACACCTGGTACGACACCAACCCTGGTACACCCATAGTAGTAACCGGTGTAACCGTAAGCCCTGCAGCGGTAACAGTGAGCGCTAACGCCACCACGCAGATCACCGCTACAGTAGCACCATCGAACGCTGCAAACCAAACCGTAACATGGTCGTCGGGCAACACATCGGTCGCTACTGTAAACAGTACAGGCCTCGTAACAGGAGTATCCGGCGGAACAGCTATCATTACCGCCACCACACAAGACGGTAACAAAACAGCCACCAGCACCGTAACAGTACCGTCAACAGGTGGCAACTATTACGCTATACAAAACCGCTGGCAGAACACCTATCTATACGATGCCGGCGCCAACACAGGCTACGGCACAACTATAGCCAACAACAACTACAAGTGGGAGAAGGTGAGCGTCGACGCCACATACTTCTGGCTTCGTAACGTAGGCACTGGTCAGTATATGCACATCGAGAACCAGACGGGCTCCGTACAATGCACCGCCGTAACACTGGATTGGTGGAGCGCACAGTGGTCACAGGATTATATCGACGGCACATGGATACGCATCCGCAATCGCTGGCAAACCGGCAGCATCATTCACGTAGAGAACCAAACCGGCTCTGCCCAATATGCCAATGCACAAGACGGCTGGTACAGCGCCCAGTGGAAGCTCGTCTCCGTAAGCGCTACCGGCAGACTGGCCGCTCCGGAGACCACCGCCGAAGAAACCAACGAAGGCGAGCCACTTATTGAAATATATCCCAATCCTTCAACCGGAAGATCATTTACCGTAAAGTTCCCCCGCCTCCCAGAGCACGAAGCAGCAAATATAACCGTGCGCGACCTAAGTGGCAGAGCAGTATTACAAACCACATTGCTAGCATCCGGCCCTGTTCACCATAACCTCGTACCCGGCATGTATGTACTGCACATAAAAACGAGCAACGTTAACGCCACGAAAAAGATAGTTATAGAATAAAGATCGTTTGTTTGGGTCAAGCCCGTGAGTGACTTTTATCTTCGGTAGTCGCTCCGGGCTAAAATCAGCGCGAGTGTAAACCCCGATAATAATCGGGGAACACTCGCAGCTGATTTTCCTTCGCTTCTCGCACTCACGCTCACTCTGCCTCCATAAAAAACCAAACTCTCCTAACTCCACAAAGCACGCTTAGCTTTCTTCGCTCTCACACTCACTCTCGCACTGCCTTCACCTAGGGATTATCCATCGAACATATTATCTTCCCGGTCACTAACCCGTGACACCATGAAAATCGAAAAACAAGAAGAGCTGCTTCGCGAAGGGATCCGTGTAGAGAAGGCCACAGTTCGCGATGATGATAACAATACATTTGCCCGCTACCGTGTAAACCGCCCGGACGTGGCTGCTGTGCTGGTGCTCAATACCGAGACACAGAAGATCATACTCACACGCCAGTTTCGCTATGCCGTAACGGCCAAACAACCTGATGCAATACTCGAGATAGTAGCCGGCCGTATGGACGAAGGTGAAAGCCCTGATGCAGCCGCTATCCGCGAAACCGAAGAAGAGATCGGCTATCGTGTGCAGCCTGCACATCTTTCGCTGCTGGTATCATGTTTCTCCTCGCCGGGCTATACGTCCGAGCGCCTTAATATCTATTTCGCCACCGTTACAAACGCCGACAAGATAAACGAAGGCGGCGGCCTTAAAAACGAGCACGAGCACATCGAGCTTGTAGAGCTTACCATACACGATTTTCAGCAGATGCTTCAGGACGGAAAATTTGAAGATGCCAAAACGTACGTAGCTGGAATGCACGTAGCCCTTTATCGCCCCAATTTCATGCGGCCATAGGTCATTGTGTTTAAAAAACGTCGGCCTGGTGTGGAATAATCGCCGGCATTGCATCTATAGGAAAAAAACAGCCCATGAGGCATGTATGCGCACGCTCCTGACTGCACGAAGCGGTAGGAAACTGAATGCAGGTGCCGGAAAATAGACGCCACTTACAGTAACTCCGTAGCAGATAACGGCAAATATTCATATAATTATAACGCACAGAAACTCCAGGGATATAGTATGTTGAAACGGCGGGATATCTCTGCCACCCGAAAGCAAATAAACACAACTAGCTAATGTAGCATGGAAGAAAACAGATTTTTGGCCTCCGTTTATAGTTATCTGAATTTCGTATCGTGGCTTATCATTGTACAGGTAATGTACTACGCCATTCAGCTGCTGTTCAGCGTCAATATGAACAACCTGCTGTTTGCAGGCACTATAGGCATTAACAATACCTATCGCATTGTAGCCATATCCCTGTTTCTTTTCAACTCGTTCAACGCTATAGCCTGCGCGGTAGCATCGACGGTTCTTTTTATAAAACGCTACCGCATCAGGCTGGCAGTGCTTTGTCTGAGCGCGGCAGCGTTATATTATTTTTATATACGGTTGATCGGGAGTGGGTTGTAGACAAGCTTTGCGAGCCACAAACGTAACTATATCTTTACCTGATAATACAGAATGGAATTACAAACGCCCGGAACCGGATTATTAATATGGCAAGTAGTCATAATAGGCTTGTCGCTACTATTCATATAACTGCTTATCAAATTTATCAGGTGGGCAATCCGGAGATAAACAGATCAAGAAACGTTTTTTTTACTTTCCCGTAAGCCAGCCATCAACACCCGGGTATCGATCACCGGCAGGATAACCCCATTTAGCAACGTACCCTGGGTTCGGCTCAAAACAATGCCGCGGGATGTAGAATACGCGATACTCAGCAAAGTATGTATTAAAACATCCTGCAATAAATAATTCCCGTTAGCATCAAACTGAATCACATAGTCGTTCAGATTTTCAACGTAAAAAACATATTCTATACCGTACTCACCCGTGACCGATGTGGGTTCTTCATTTGCACTGAGCGCCGTAATGTGTGTAGATAGTACAAACCGAAATTGCTTTTCGTTAAAAAACAATTCATCACTAACACCATATTGAACGTCAAATGTATTGAAACTACCTCCACCTACTTCCGGTCCGGCAGATAGATTGGCTGCAAGTATTTTTATACTTTGGATATGGATCTTATCAGGAACAATCTGCACCGCGTTAGTCATGCCGCTACTGAATTATGATCTGCAGATGTCACTTGTATACGAACAGGGGCAGGATCCGAAGCCAACGCAGTGTTTTCGTTTACAGAGGCGCGATAAATCGTTTTTGTATAAGTCAGCGGATTATTTATAACCTTATGAGGCGTGATGATAATTTCCTGCCCCAGTGCTGCTTCTATCGCGGCAAGAGTTTTGATCGTAAAGTTATGTGTTCCACTGAGCCACTTGCTTATCTCGGGTTCTGACTTCCCCAATGCATCAGCCAGGTATTTTTGATTAACACCCCGCTCTTTCAACGCGAGTGAGATCTGGTGTGCTACCTCCATAGATTTCGAAATGAAGGCCTTACTTTCTTTTGGTGTTTTTGAAAGCACTTCATCGATCTCTGGAATATCAATAGATCCGACTTTTTTTAACTTCTTCATATCTCTAAAACAAAATCTTCATCAATTAAAACATCAAAACCATCAAACTGTATATATCCATCACGCATTGCTTCATCTATCGCTTTCGTTGCGCGTAATGCAAATTTGAAATACTTCGCTACATTAGGACACAAGTCCGGATATTGCGCCGTCTTTAAATCACCATTATATAAGAAAACTATTTCTGGAGTAAACCTGCAGCAGTATAACCTCAACCCATAACGGCTACCCTCTTCATCGTCATCATCACCCAAATCAACGTAGTGCGGAGGCAACGCGTGCGAGTTTCGTTCGTGTCTGAAAAGACGTTCTTCTGCCCCATAATTCTCTCCCACTTCTTCGATGAATTTTAGCAACTCGCCAAGCTTATGCGGACACTTGACCGTCATACGCCTGACAAAATCATTAAATTCAGGAAGCGAGCTGTTTTCAACGTGTACTGTATAGAAACGCACCTTTCTATACCTCAACCTAATCTCAAAGATACTCGTTTTCAAAGTTAACTCAAAAGTTAAGACAACAATTATTTACTCACAAAATTCACCAAAACAACTAATAATCAAATAGATACAAAATTGTATTATTGACAACAGGTACCCGTTGATTGTGACCGTTTACAAATGCTTCTGATCATTTCTGTAAATACTCCGCTAACACCTGGAGCCGGAATTACATACATCATCTTTGCTTAACCGGATGTCGGAAGGCCATCCGGATTTTACTGATTTGACCTGTTAATGCAACTCTTCTTAATACAATCAACGCTTCTACGAATATATCTTTATTAACCAGACGAGCAACAGTTCTCACATAAAAATCCATAGTTACCCCGTCCGCTTCCGGGCACTGCTTTTCAGTAACGAACATAATATCCAACCCCATAATGCCCTGGGCCGGTAAAATAAGCCTTATTCCCACATGGCATACTATTGGCGCTCCCTCGCTACCAAGCCGGCACGGGCAAATGCTCTGTTGTTAACCCATCTGCAAAAAACGCTTCTATGATCCGTAATTATCTAACCATTGCCTTGCGAAACCTGAGTCGGAAGGCGGGCTATTCGTTTATCAATATTGGAGGCCTTACCGTGGGAATGGCGGTGGCCATGCTCATCGGCTTCTGGATATACGACGAGCTTACGTTCGATCACTATCACCCGCAGCACACACGCATAGCGCAGGTAATGCAGAATCAGACATTCAACGACAGGATCTATACACAGACCGCCATACCCCGCCCCATCGCGCCGGAGCTCCAGCGCCTGTATGGCAACGACTTCAAACACATCGTCATGAGCTCGTGGACAGGCTCGCATATCCTGACCGTGGGCGATAAGTCCATCGACAAGGCAGGAAACTATGTTACAGAAGATGCACCCTACGTATTCGGCCTGAAGCTCGTGAAAGGATCTTATAGCGGCCTGAAAGAACCCGGATCGATCATGCTGTCACAATCGACAGCCATAGCCTTCTTCGGCGACAAAGACCCGATAAACGAGCTGATGAAGATCGACAACTTTATCGACGTAAAAGTAACCGCCATATACGAAGACCTTCCCGCCAATACCACGCTTCGTGACATGGACTTCGTGGCGCCCTGGCTGCTGTACGAAAACTCGGAGAAATGGGTAAAAGAAGCCGCCGAATCATGGGACAATAACTCCTTCCAGTGCTTCGTACAGATTGCCGATAACGCCGACATGGAGAGTGTGAGCCACAAGATCATAAACGCAAAGCTGGACCGCGTGCCGCAAGACGAGAAGATCTTCAACGCACAGATATTCCTCCACCCCATGACCGACTGGCACCTGCGCTCTAACTGGAACGACGGCGTGCATACCGGCGGCCTCATCGATTACATCTGGTTGTTCGGTGCCGTAGGCGTATTTGTATTGCTGCTGGCGTGTATAAACTTTATGAACCTGAGCACCGCCCGCTCCGAGCAGCGCGCCAAAGAAGTGGGCATACGTAAAACCATCGGCTCTATGCGCCGGCAGCTTATACAGCAGTTTCTCAGCGAGTCGTTACTCGTGGTAATATTTGCCTTCCTGTTGTCGATCGTGTTTGTAACGGCGGCGTTGCCGTTGTTCAATGCGCTTTCGGGCAAAGAGATGCACATGCCGTTTGGCAACATCTGGTTCTGGATAATAAGCCTGGCGTTCGTGTTGTTCACCGGCATTATATCCGGCAGCTATCCGGCGTTATACTTATCGTCGTTCGAGCCGGTAAAAGTATTGAAGGGATCGCTGCGTGTCGGCCGCAATGCCAGCCTGCCGCGCCGGGTGCTGGTAGTTGTGCAGTTCACCGTATCGATAGCGTTGATCATCGGTACCATGATCGTATACCGCCAGATACAGTTTACCAAGAACCGTCCGTTGGGATACGACCAGGGCGGGCTGGTAATGTTTCAGTTGAAGTCACCTGATTTCAAAGGCAAGTTCGACATGCTGCGTAACGAGCTGAAGCAGGCGGGCGTAGTAACGGAAGTAGCCGAGTCCAGCAGTCCGCTTACCGGCATATGGTCCAACAACAGCGGCTTCGAATGGGAGGGCAAAGACCCCGCGCTGCAAACCGACTTCGCCACGATATGGATAACACACGAATACGGCAAGACCATAAACTGGAACATCGTTGAGGGCCGCGACTTCTCGCGCGAGTTCAGCACCGATACATCAGCGCTGGTAATCAACCAGGCAGCGGTAAAGTTCATGGATCTGAAAGACCCGGTAGGCAAGGTGATCCGCTGGGGTGAAGACAAAGACGCACGCAAGTACACAATCATCGGCGTGGTAAGCGACGTGCTGGCCAGCTCGCCGTTCGAGAATATAAAACAGGCATTCTACTTCAATACCCTGGATGAAGGCAACTGGCTTATCTTCCGCCTCACGCCATCGCTCGGCACTACCGAAGCTATAGCAGGTATCGAAAAGATCATCAAACGTCAGTTCCCCGCCGTACCGTTCGACTATAAGTTTGTAGATGCAGACCATGCCCGCAAGTTTGCCGCCGAAGAGCGCATCGGTAAACTATCCGGCATCTTCGCCATGTTGGCGGTATTCATCAGCTGCCTCGGTCTGCTGGGCCTCGCCTCTTTCATGGCCGCGCAGCGCACCAAAGAGATCGGCATACGCAAAGTACTGGGTGCCTCAACGGCCAGCCTATGGAGCATGCTCTCAAAAGACTTCGTCATCCTGGTGATCATCGCCTGCTTCATCGCCATACCCATATCGTACTACTATACCAACAACTGGCTCAAAGGCTACGAATATAAAACTGCGCTCTCCTGGTGGATCTTCGTAAGCGCAAGTGCCGGTGCACTGATCATTACATTACTCACCGTAAGCTACCAGGCCATAAAAGCCGCGTTGGGTAATCCAGCCAAGGCCTTACGATCGGAGTAGAAAATTGAATTAATATAGCAAGCAGCAGTAGCAACTGGCTTTAGCTGGCGCAAGTCTTTAGCGTAAGCGGAGACTTGTGCCTACCCATGTGGGCAGTTTTCAAACTGCCCGCACCACCTCACACGCTAAATCAACAAAACATCCAATAGCTTCTCCGGAAGGCCCGCATAATTCACCGCACTGCTATAAAGATAATGTTCCGGAGACAAAACAATTCCAGCCTCCACCGGGTTATTATGAATATAATCCAGGCGTTGATTAACCATTTCACTATTAAAAAGTTCGATCGGATGACTGTGCTGTTGCCACAATTGATAATTCGTATTGTTGTTATTGGCCTTACCTGCTCTTTCAAATAACCATATCAAAAGTTCTCTTCGGCTTTCCTGAGGATTATTTTCGATCGCTTCGATCAGCTTGTATGCAGTATATTTTTTAATATCACGAATAATACCCTCCAGGTTTTCCTTACCATGTCTTCCTATAATCAGGTGTACATGGCTTGTCATAATGCAGTATGCACAAACCTCCAGACCTTTATTTTTCTGACAGTACCGAAGAGTTTCCAAAAGGATATCTTTATACTCTCTTCGAATAAATATATCCAGCCACTGAATAACCGTAAAAGTCACGAAGTAAAACTTCTCCTGATCACGAATTTTATATTTACGACTCATTCCGTGAATATAAATGCAGCAAGACATACTTGTTATACAAACAATATTAAATTAATATAAGTGATCGGGGAGGTCATTTATAATGTATGCTTGTTATAGTAGTAAAAGTAGTAGCTGGCGCAAGTCTTTAGCGCAAGCGATGACTTGTGACTAACCATGTGGGCAGTTTTCAAACTGCCGCCCCCCCCAGTCAACTTAAACGTACGTTCTCATCATTTCATAGCAGCAGGCTCGCTAACAAGTTATCCCCCACGGAAGTCTGAAGACTTCCCACATCGTTAGTCACCACCGATTTACTCGGGGCACGCAAGTCCTCCTCGCCCGCCTCCCAGCGCTTGAAGACTTGCGCCAGCTATCCCGGCATTTTAACTAACAAGCTATCCCCGGCGGAAATCTGAAGACTTGCGCCAGCCATTCCACCCAAACATTCCGACACAGTAAGGGCTACTTGCCAAAAAACACGTCCTACCTATACACCCTCACCCCCAAACACACTCCCATCCCCACATCCCCAAATCCCACCATCCACGTCCTATGAGTATTAACC
>Ga0247764_1000766_pt1 | contig 11287 bp, 8 predicted proteins | sample UWRJL051202B4_FD_179932 | JGI IMG/M metagenome (GOLD analysis project Ga0247764, IMG submission 179932) | Plant litter microbial communities from Arlington Agricultural Research Station in Wisconsin, United States - UWRJ-L051-202B-4 | ecosystem: Environmental > Terrestrial > Plant litter >...
AAGTTGGATTGGCCCGGGTTGTAGAAAGGTACCCTGCCGTGGGGGCCGATTTCTCGCGCCGCATACCCGCGATTAGAGCCACTACCGCCCGAGAAGAAGCCGCGCAGGAACATGAGCTGCGCATCTCGGACCCAAGCGGCCCGATCACCGGGGCGAGAGTCATCGTAGCCTTCCTTCGGCTCTCCATTCCTGGCGTTGTATTCGACGCTATAACCGTAGTTCCTCGGAAACAGGAAACCAACCGTCCCGCGCGTCGCCAGCGTTACCTTGCGCGCCAGCGGCAGGTAACCCCGTACCTCCGGCTGGATCTTGAAGTCTCGCGCATGGCCGCCTGCTCCGGCTAATTGCGTGTCCAGAGATACGTACACGCCGCGGCGCGGAGCCACGCGGTCGTTGCGTAGATCTAGACTGAGAAACAGCTCCGGATAGGAAACGAAGATGGTTCGCAGATCTCTATCCAGCTCACCCAGATAGCTGAACGGATAGTTGAGCTGCACGTTATGCGACAACACGCCGTATAAGCGCCCAAGCGACCGCTCGAGACCTGCGCTGGCGCGCACGTCCTGGTAGCCGATGACGGGCGCTTCGGGCTTGTACTCACTGCCCAAGATGAGCGGCGCGATCGTCATCTGCGCGCGCAGCAGGAGGTTGGTGCGCGGCTCCAGGAAGCCGGGCTGCCGAAACTCATTGCGCAGCGCAATTTCAGGGAAGAGGCGCTCCGGCTTCCGAAAGCTGGGCAAGCGCGTGGGATAGAGCACCAGACCCGGCCTGGCCTCCACCAAGAAGCGCCGGAAGCCCCCGAGGAAGTTGTTGTCCTCCCAGCCCGCTATCAGATGCACGTTCGTGCGTTGTGTGTCGAGCTGCACGCCAAAGCCCAGGTGCACGCCGCGCAACTTGCTTCGCTCCACCTTCACACGCAGCGGCACACGCAGCGGCTTCTTCTTGAGCTCCTCCTCCGACAGCGCCGGCTCGATGATCACGGCGCTGAACACGTTCAGATCGAGCAGCGCGCGCTTGGCTTCTTCGAGCTCCGCGTCCGAATAGGGGCTACCCGGAGCGATGTCGAGCGCGCGGCGCACTGGCTTTTCTGGCAGTGGCCCCAGGCCCTCGATTGTAACCTCACCAAACTGCGCGATGGGCCCCGGCGCGACCCAGTAGCCGACGCTGACCTGATGCCGGGGCAGGTCCACGTCTGCGGAGCGACGTACTTCTGCGTACGCGTGTCCGGCGTCCCTCACTGCCCGCGTCAGCTCTTCCGCGCCGCTGTTGAAGTTACCCTCTTCGAAGGGCTTTCCGAGCGGTAAGCTGGACTTTACAGCGGACAACGCCTTCCGCTGAACGTCCTTCGGCAGTGCCTCCAGACCGTGAACGTCCACGCGCCGCGTGATCGAAACGGGCCCTTCCTCGATCCGAATCTCCACCCGAGCGCCGCGTCCCTTGTACGTGACCCGAGCCGCACGCACGCGAGCCTCATAAAACCCACGAGCGTGATAGTACCGCTCGATGCGCTGCAGGTCCCGCTCTAGCACGTAACGGTCGAAGATCTCGTAGTCGTAGAGCAACCCTTCGATCACACCGAGGAACTTGGTCGTCGGCTGACTTGCGATCACGGCTTGAATATCGTCGTCGTCGACCGCGCTGTTCCCTTTCAGATGGATCTTGTCCATCGTAAAACGACCTTTCGGGATCGGTGCGCAAGCCAGCATCATCGAAGCCACAATCAGAGCTAGAAGACCTCGCATAGACAAGAAGCCCTCCTCTATCAGACACTGCGCGAGGGCACGGCACACGTTCTGCAAGCGTCGTTCCAACGACTCCCCTTCACCGCGTCGAAACATGACAGCGTTACGTCGGATCCTTACCATCGCCCCGTTCGCCACCTTGCTCGGATGCGGCTCGAGTTTGCCGCTGCCGGAGAGTGTGGAACCGCCGGCCTCCGCGTTCGTCGAGGTCCCATATCCGCCGCCTGCGGCGCTCGCAGAGACGTTGGTCAGCAAACCGGATCAACCCGACGTCGTCTGGGTGGACGGTGAATGGCTATTCCGAGGCTCGACTTACGCGTGGCAACGCGGCGGCTGGGTGCTGGCGCCCAAGAAGGCACGTTACGCCAAGTCGAAGGTGGTCTTCGCGCGGGATGGGCGCGTGTTGTTCGCGGCAGCAGGTTGGTACGCGGAAAACGGAGAGCCGTTGGAACGAATTCGCCCGCTCTCGCCGGCAGTGACTCCCGTCAACGACTTCACCGACGAATCGCAAACGGCACGTTGACGACCGGAACGCCCCGGTGAGGCAAAATTCACCGCACGTTACTGGCGGCTTCCGCCAGGAAGCAATGAATCAAGCGGCCTTCGCGCGGCGCTCCCGCAACGCACTGCGAATATTCAACACCACGTCGTCCAAGTTGACGGGCTTGACCAGGAAGCGATCGGCTCCGAGCGAGGACATCAACTTCCACTCCGCAGGTCCTCCCGAAGCGGTCAACACCAAGATCGGTACCTTGGTAGCCGCCGCGCGCGTGCGTAGAACCGCCGTCACGTCAACGCCATCCAAGTTGGGCATTTGCAGGTCCAGGAGCACGACGGACGCGGGCTCACGGTCGAACGCGCGGATGGCTGCGCTGCCATCCGAGACACATTCGATCGACGCGCCGGGGAACTCCGCGCTCAGCTTGAGATCGAGCAGGTCTCGAAAATCTTCGTCGTCCTCCGCGATCAAGATCTTCATGGGCTCTTGCAAGCGTTGCCAACCGTTGTGAAGCTCGCGGCGCAGTTCTTCGACGGACGACATGCGCTGTTCCGGCTTTTTCGCGAGCGCGCGTAAGAGGACCTGATCGAAAGCCGTGCTGAGCTCAGGACGGACGCGACTGGGCAAAGGTGGAGGTTCCGTCGCGTGCTGCATCATCAGCGCCAGATCTTCGTCCGCATCGAAGGGGAGTCGCCCGGTCAAGATCTCGTACGCAACGCAACCCAGCGCGTAAACGTCGCTGCGTTGGCTTGCACGTGCACCTTCTTCACGCGTGCTAAACATGACCTCAGGCGCCATATACGCGATGGTTCCGGCCACCTCTTGTGAACGAGCATCCCCGACCGCGCGCTGTGCCAAGCCGAAGTCCGCAACACGAGGGCGTCCTTCCGCGTCGAGCAGCAGGTTGCTGGGTTTGATATCGCGGTGGATGGCGCCTGCCTCATGGATCGCAGACACTCCACGGCAAGCGTCGTCGAGGATGCGCATCGCTTCATCGACGCTTGGTGAGCAAGCCTCGGCAATCCAATCTTCCACTGTCCTACCCTCGATGTACTCCATCGCAAAATAGGGCACGCTACGGTGCTCCCCGAACGCGAAGATGTGAGCCACGTTCGGATGACTGACGAGCGCCATGGTGCGCGCCTCCATCAAGAAACGCTCACGCAAGGAGTCGTCGTGCAGCTGAGAGTGCAGGAGCTTGATGGCTACGCGACGCTGCAGGCGTTCGTCGATCGCCACCAGCACCACGCCCATCGCCCCGCGCCCCGCCTCCCCCACTACTCGGTAGCAATCACCGACGATCTCTCCCACGATTGGCAGGGGCCCCTCGAAGCCGTCCTTCAGCACGATGCCGCTCTCACGCGGTGTCCCATCAGCGCTCACCGTGGGGTGTTCTCGCAACTGGAGGCTCAGCGTGTGGTCAGAAGCACGTAGTTGATTGGCCAAAGTGAGCACTTACATGAGCAAATTACATGCCGCTAGAGTGTCGGCGCATTACTAGATGTGTCCTGCTCTTAGCTCAGTCGGTGCATACATAAATGCCACGCCGGGGTGAAAGGAGTCGCTCACCGCCTGGCAAGGTTGCTACTGCGCCCGCAGTAAAACCGCATATCCGTGTGAATGCTGAGGCGCAGGCGACGCTTGGCAAGCACCGCGCCGAAGGGAGGTTCCGTGGCACCGCTCCTGCATTGAAGGACTCAGGGAGTCGACGTCTTGGAAACGCGCATACAACCTCCGAACACTGCGGGCGTGCCCGCTGAGCCGCCGTCTACCGCAGAGCTTGCAAAAGAGCTGCTGAGCGAAGCGCGCGAGCTGATTCAAATCGAGATCCAGTTGGCCAAGGAAGAGGCTCGCACGGAGCTCATTTCGGTCAAGCGCGCTGCGATTGCTGCGGGCATCGCGCTCGGGCTCGCCGTGCTCGGTTTGAATGCAGTGATCACCGCGGTAATCCTGGCGTTCGGGGCGAGCGTATTGGCAGGCCTCGGCGTTGCCGGCGCGCTCCTGGCTGCTGGCGCGTTAGTGGCGGCCTACGCCTACTCGCGAGCACCGAAGTCCGTCCTCGGCAAGACGCGCGACCGACTGAAGGAAGACGTGACTCGGCTGAAGGAGCATGTGGCATGAGCGAAGCGAACGGCAGCAACAGAGAGTATCTCGAACAGCGCGCGAACGTCGTGCGAGCAAGAATGATGGGACGATTGGACGAATTAGATCAGCGCCGGCAGGACATCAGCGACACCGTCACCGCGGTCGAACTTGGCGCCAAACGCTGGCTACCAGCGGCCGTAGGCGTTGGCTCGGCGGTGTTGGTACTGGGGCTGATCGTGCGTGCCCGGCGTCAACGCGACCTGTCACTTCGCGCGCGTCGCTTGCTGACGGCGCTGCTCACCACGGGTGAAGAAGCGACCGGTGTTAAGCCGCCGGGAGCCTTGCCGCAATTCGTCAAGCGCGCGGCCATGGGCATTCTGCTGCGCGTCGCGCAGCGCGCAGCCCAGCGTTATTACGAGCGCCACGTGGTGGCCGATGGCGGCGCCGCAGCCCCCGCGCCGGAAGGCGCTCCCGCGCGCGTCGCGCTCTGAGCCCGTCGCGTCAAGCTCGACCGTGTGCTCCCGAGACGGTGACGATCTCGGCTTCTTCGTCTTCGTGCGCCGCGGGCTCCGGCCGCTTGTAGCCGGATACCATGGTGCGCAGAACGCCCGGGAGCACGAACAAGGTGAGCAGCGTGCTGATGGTCATGCCCAGCACCACGGCGGTCGCGAGTGGTCGCTGGACTTCTGCGCCAGCGCTGGTCGCGGTGGCCATGGGCAAGAAGCCGAGCGCCGCCACGGCCGCGGTGGTGAGCACCGCTCGCAACGTGTGAACACAACCGTGCACCACGGCTTCGTTCGGGGCGTCACCGGCGTCGAGGCGCTTGCGCACCTCGCTGGCCATCACGACGCCGTTCAACACGGCAATACCGCCCAGCGCAATGAAGCCAACCGCAGCCGGCAAGCTGAACGGCATGCTCCGCAAGAGCAGCCCGATCATGCCACCGGCCAGCGATAGCGGAACCAACGCGAACACCGCCACCGCCAGGCGCAAGTTCTGGAACATCCACAGCAACATGCCGAAGATCATCAAAATTACGACCGGCACGACGATGGCTAGGCGAGCCTGGGCGCGCTCGAAGTTCTCGAACTGTCCGCCCCATTCGATGCGATAGCCCGTGGGCAGCGCGACGCCGTCACCGACGGTGGTTTGAGCTTCGCTGACCCACGAAACCAGGTCCCGGCCACGCAGATTGACGTCCACGCGCACGGCGCGTCGCCGATTCTCGCGACGGATGGCCGTGGAGCCCTCCCCTTCGGACAACGTCAATACCTCGCGCAAAGGTACGTTTTCACCAGCGTGGGTGGTCACGAACAAGTCGCCGATACCCTCCGCCGTAGGCGTGGCGGGAGGTGCCAGCACGCGCAGATCGAAGCGACGCTCTTCCTCGTAAACCTGTCCAACCGGCACGCCTTCGCGCGCAGACGCGAGCACCGCGAACGCGTCCTCCACGCGTACGCCGTAATGAGCGAGCCGCGAGCGATCGGCGACGGCGTTGATGGTAGGCGCGCCCAGCACGCGCTCCACGCGCACGTCGCCAGTGCCCGGGATCTTGCGCACCTTTGCGCCGATGGCGTTCGCGAGCCGCATCAGCTCCTGCAGTTCGTCGCCAAAAAGCTGAATTTGCACGTCGGCGCGCGAGCCGCTGATAAGTTCATTCGTGCGGTCTTCGATCGGTTGCGACACGGAGACGAAGGTGCCCGGTACCTTGCTCTCGATCGACGACTTGAACTTCTCCGACAGGTCATCGAAGTCGGTGGCGGAGGTCCATTCTTCCAGCGGCCGCAAGCGCACGAACAGATCGGTGTTGTCGTTGCCGACCGGATCCACGGCGACCTCGGCTCGGCCCGTCATGCCCAGCGTGGTGACCACCTCCGGGAAAGTGTGGAGCACCTTCTCGACTTCCAGATCGAGTTTCCCGGCCGCGTCGAGCGAAATGCTCGGCGCACGCCGGATCGTGACCACCGCGTCGCCTTCGAAAATGCGGGGCACGAACTCTGCGCCCTGGCGCGAGAACAGCCACGCGGAGAGACCGAACACCGTGAGCGCGCCCAACATCAGCGGCAAGCGACGCTTCACGATCGTCGGCAACGCGCGCTCGTAAGCGTTCGCCAGGCGTTCCAGCCAACGCGGACCATGACCCTTCGCTGGCGGCACCAGCGCGACGAGCACGGCCGGGAAAAACAGCACCGAGTAGACCAGCGCCCCGAACAGGGCGCAGGCCATGGTGATCGCCATCGGCCGGAACATCTTGCCCTCGACGCCCTGGAGCGCGAGCAGCGGAATGTAGACGAGCAGGATGATCGCGACGGCGAAGGCCACCGGACGCGCCACCGCGCCAGCGATCTCTGCGTAAGCGCGCGAGCGAGCTGCACCGACCAGGCGTCGACCCGCAGTGGCCGCGATCACCGACTCCAGGATGACGATGGGACCGTCGACCAAAAATCCGAAATCGATGGCGCCGAGCGACATCAGGTCGCCGGTGACACCGAAGATGTGCATGCCGAGCAGAGCCACGCTCATCGCCACCGGGATGCCTAGCACCACCGCGATCGCGCCGCGCAGACTGCCCATGAACAGGATCAACACTCCGGTGACGATCACCACCCCTTCCACCAGGTTTTTCATCACCGTGGTCAAGGTGCGCCCCACGAAATCGCTGCGGTCGTAGATGACTTCGATGCGGACACCGGGGGGTAGCGCCTTCTGAATCTCCGCGGTGCGCTCCGCGACGGCTTTCACGACGTTGCGGCTATTTTCGCCGAGCAACATCATCACGACGCCCGTCACCGCTTCGCCCTTGCCGTTGTGAGTGATCACGCCTTGGCGCAAGGCCGCGCCGACGCGCACCTCCGCGATGTGATGAATCAACACCGGCCGTCCTTCGGAGGTCGTGCGCACCAGCACGTTGCCGATCTCGTCTGGACCCGACAACATGCCTTGACCGCGGACGGTGAACGACTCTTCGCGCCGATCGATGTAGCCGCCGCCCGCGTTCAGATTGGCGGCCTTGAGCGCTCCGACCACGTCGTTCAGCGCGAGACCGTGCGCTTTCAAGCGCGAGCGGTCGACCAGCACCTGGAATTGCTTGAGCTGGCCGCCCATGGTGTTGACTTCGACCACGCCGGGCACGTTGCGCAGCTTCGGTACGATCTCCCAATCCAGCAGCGTGCGCAGCTGCATGGCCGAGTGTTGATCGCTGCGAACCACGAACTGGTAAATCTCGCCCAAGCCGGACGAAACCGGCGAGAGCTCGGGCGCGCTGGCCGACGCGGGCAGCTCCACGCCGCGTAGCCGCTCCAGCACGAGCTGGCGCGCAAACCAGATATCCATGCCGTCTTTGAAGATCACCGTGACGGCGGACAAGCCGGAGCGCGACACGCTGCGCTGATCGACCGCGCCGGGCACGCCGTTCAGGGCGTTTTCGATCGGCATGGTCACGGTGCGTTCGACCTCCACCGGTGACAAACCGGAGGCCGACGTGAGCACGGACACCTGCACCGTGGATACGTCCGGTAACGCGTCGATGGGCAGGGTGCGCGCGGCCCATACGCCGACGAGCAACACGAGCACCATCGCCGCAAGCACGGCACCGCGGGCTTGAATGGAAGCGCGAACCAGATAACTCAGCATGGGCGGGGGCTCAGCGGAACAGCTCGCTCTTCAATGCAAACACCCCGTCCACTACGACTCGATCGCCGGGATTCAAACCCGTCAATACCTCGGTCTGCTGACCATTGGTTTGACCGAGCTCCACCTTGGCGACGCGCACTGCCGTCGGCTCCTTCTGCACGAAGAGCGTGGGTTTGCCATCTACGAAGGTCACGGCGCTGCTCGGAATCAGCACCGCCTCCTGCTGGGAACCGCCGGAAGCGTGGATCTTGGCGTTGACGGCTTGACCGGAGCGCAAGCGTCGATCGCGATTGTCGACCTCCACGCGGAGGGGCGCGCTGCGCGTGTCCGGGTCGATCTGTGCACCGACACGGGCCACTCTGCCCTCGAACACTTCACCGGGGTTCGCCAGCGGGATCAGCTCCACGCGATCGTTGACGCGCACCTTGGCCAGGTTCTTCTCGAACACGTCGAGCTCGACCCACAAATGGTCGACGTTGGCGATGCGGAACGCAACCAGTTGTCCTTCCACGGATTGCCCGGGCGCGATGCTTCGCTCCACGATGGTGCCTTTGATTGGGGAGAGCAGCTCGTAAGCGCCGAGGCGCCCGCTGCGCTTGCCGGCTCCGCCGCCCGAAAGCGCCTGCACCTTTTGGCGCGCGGCGCCGAGCAGCAGTTGGTACTTCTGTGCTTCGACGCCGGCCAGTTCTGCCTCGCGCAGAGTCGATAGTTTTCGCTCGGACAGGGACTGCTCACGCTGCAAGTTGATGTCCGCCGCTTTCTTCTCCGCCGCCAGCATGCTGACGGAGGCCTGCGCCTCGCCTAGCTCGGCGCTCTCGATCACCGCCAGCAGCGAGCCCGGCTCGACGTGGTCACCTTCGAACATCGACACGCGGCTCACCATCCCGCGCAGTCGCGTACCGACAGCAGCCACGTGAGCCGGATCGAAATCCACCGTGCCCACCGCGTTCACCACGGGAACGAGCTTCGAGCGTGTCGCTTCGGCAACCTTGATGCCCGCGCGCTCGGCGAATGCGTTCGAGTAGGAGATGAGCTCGCCTTGAACACGCGGAGCATCCGAGGTCGGAGCCGTGTCCTTCGCGTCCTCCTTTCCCGCTTTGAAATGCACGACGAGGGCGATCACACCTGCCAGACCGAGCGCCAAGGCGCCTATCAGCGGCCAACGCGCCTTGCGTGACCGCGAAAGGCCATCAGGAGCGACAGGAGGTGCGCTCGCAATGGGCGACGAAATTTCAGAGTTCATGGCAGTTCTCCCGTCATCTCCACAAGTTCACTGATACGTATCCAAGCTTTTTCCAGCAGTTCCAGCCTGCGCAAGGATAAGGTCGATAGGTCTCTGCGGCTCACCAGCACTGGTAGGACTTCGCCCTTACCGGCGCGGTGCGTCTCGATTGCCGCGTGCACAGCCCGTTCCGCGGCGGGAAGCGCCGAGGTCGTCAAGACCTCCACGGCGCGACGCAACTCCGTGAGTTCGAGCGCGATGAGCTCGAAGCGCTGAGCGGCGACCCGCCGGCGGAGTTCGAGCTCGGCAAGTGCCCGTAGCCGTTCCGCCTCGGCGCGCGAGCTCTCCACTTGATTGCGTCGGAAAGTGGGGATGGCGTAGCCCAGACCCGCACCAAGCCGCGTCTCGCCCAAATCGCCACGCCCAGCGACCAGGCCAATGGCGAGTGGGCTGATGCCCTCGCGCGCCCAACGTTCACGTGACGAGCCCTGATACCGCGCCTGCGCCGCCAACGCGGACAACTCTGGCAACGTGCCAGCGTTCAAACGCTCTCCCAACATGCCGCGGAAGCTCGCTTCCAGCGGAGGCAGCATGGAACCAGGTTGTTGATCCGCGACGTTGACACCCGTGAGCGCGCGGAGCACGCCGACGGCCTGAATCAAGTCGCTCTGCGCTTCGACCAACATTACGTCGTGACGCGCCGCTTCGAGCGCCGAAAGCGCCGCATCGCGCTCCGTTGCATCGCCAGCCGCCATACGTTCTCCGTAGTAGGTTGCCTCCGCCCGCGCATCGGCGGTGAGCGCACGTAACGCCCGCAGGCGCTCCCACCCCACGGCCCAACTGCCGTATACGCGCACCGTGCGACCGATAGCCGTGGCACGCGCCTGCGCCAACAGCGCCTGGTGCCACGCGATGTAGTCCGCTGACTCCTTCTTGCGCGTTGAACGTTGGCCTGCAATCTCCACGGGAATCCACAATTCGCCGTTGATCGCTACGTCGCGCGTCGCTTCCCGGTTTCCCCGCTGCGCCGTGACCTCAAGCAGGGGGTTTCCGAGCGGCGCGAGCTGAGCGCTGACGCGACTGGAGCGGCTCACATCCAAATTGAACTGACCCAGCAACACTTCTGGCGCTCGATCTCGAGCAAGCTGAATGAGCTCGCGCAACGACGGCGCCTGGGCGCCTGTCGGGGCAGGCGCAGACGGCGTCGGGGCAGGCGCAGGCGGCGCGGCACCGACGATCGGCGCGCTCCCTGGCGGCGCGGGGGCGCGCACGGGCTCGGACTGGGCCCAGCTACGCGACGAAATTGACGACGAAAGAAGACAGACGAGGGCTATGGCGAACCGCTGCATGCGCGCGCTAACTCAGATGGCGTTCCGTGATCGGCCGAACGGTCTGTCGGCCCGCGAAGGGGCCAGCATAGCCTCTGCGCAGGAGTCCGATACATTGAAAGAAAGTTTCTAGTTCGGTTTCCGATGCACTCAAACAGGCTTCACTAGCATCTGTTCCCCCGAGCACGCATTTTATTAGTTTTCCCGAACAATGCCGGTCGAAGTCGTCCGCCCACTCACGTGTCTCGCCCTGTCTGTTTCATGAAAGTTTATTTTATTTTTCTCGACTAACCGTGACAGTTTTGCTCACAAGTCGTGCCGGAAGGCGTCCCACATCGAGACACCCGCGCGTCTTACGTTTTCGAAAGATTCCACTCCACGGGAGCGCTGAGCGCGCTGCGCCGCGCTCCCGTGCGTCACGTCACAGGGCTCAACTCTTCGCCGCGATCTGCTGGCGCAGTCGCTCTTCTTGTTCGCGCAGTTCGGGAGTGAGCGCTTCACCGAAGTCGTCGGCCTCGAAAACCTGCCGAATTTCGATCTCGGACTCACCCAACATTGGATTTGGACAGCGAAGCGCCCACTCGATGGCTTCTTGCTTCGATTGGACGTTCCAGATCCAGAAGCCAGCAACGAGCTCCTTGGTCTCGGCGAACGGGCCATCGACGACCTCGCGCTGATTTCCCGAGAAGCGAATGCGGGCTCCTCTCGAACTCGGGTGCAGACCCTCACCGGCCAGCATGATCCCCGCTTTCACGAGTTCCTCGTTGTACTTGCCCAT
>Ga0247764_1000767_pt1 | contig 11281 bp, 5 predicted proteins | sample UWRJL051202B4_FD_179932 | JGI IMG/M metagenome (GOLD analysis project Ga0247764, IMG submission 179932) | Plant litter microbial communities from Arlington Agricultural Research Station in Wisconsin, United States - UWRJ-L051-202B-4 | ecosystem: Environmental > Terrestrial > Plant litter >...
CAGTCGTGCCGGAACCATTCGGCGTGAACATTCACTTCACCGATCCGCTTCCAGGTGAAGTGGAGCTGTTGCGGGCCGCAGGCTTTGCCTGGGTGCGCATGGATTTGCTTTGGCACCTCACGGAGCGAACGCGCAATACTTACGATTTTTCTGCCTACGATCGCTTGTTTGCGGCTTTGGATCGCCAGGGCATTCGGCCGCTGTTCATTCTGGACTACCACAATAAGCTGTATGATCGCGGCCTGTCGCCGTACACGGACGCGGGGCGTGCGGCCTTCACGCGCTGGGCGGTCGCTGCTGTTCGTCACTTTCGTGGTCGCGGCGCGCTGTGGGAGATCTACAACGAACCCAACGCCGGATTTTGGCACCCCAAAGCGAACGTTGGTGACTACGTCCAGCTCGCTTTGACGGTGTCACGCGCCCTCCGCCAGGCAGCGCCGAAGGAGCCGTTGATTGGACCGGCCACTGCCGGCGTGGACTTGCCGTTTCTGGAGGCGTGTTTTCGCGCGGGGCTGTTGAAGTATTGGTCCGCAGTGTCGGTCCATCCCTATCGCGTCGCGGATCCAGAGACGGTGGGGGAGACATACCAAGATATCCGGCGGCTGATCGCGCGCTACTCACCCGGCAAGGACTTGCCGATCATTGCCTCGGAGTGGGGCTACTCGGCTGCGGAGAAGGAATTCGATACGTCGCGTCAGGGCAAGTACCTCGCCCGCCAATGGCTGACGAACCTGTTGCACGGCGTGCCTCTGTCAATCTGGTACGATTGGCGGGATGACGGTGCCGATCCGAACGCGCTGGAGCACAACTTCGGTGCCGTTTACTGGGAGCACGTCCCTGCTCGCGACCCAGTACTGCTGCCGAAGCCCGTATATCAAGCTGCACGCACCCTCACCAGCGAGCTTGCTGGTTTTCGGCTGGAGCGTCGCCTGCCTGGCACTGCCGCGGAGGACTACGTGCTCCGCTTCGTGCGCGCAGATCAACCGGAACAAGTGCGCCTGGCAGCTTGGACGACGGCCGCGCCGCATTCGCTCAAACTGCCCGCGCTCGGTAACAAGGTGCAGCGCACGGATCATCTGGGCAATCGCCTGCCGCCGCTCGCGGTGGAGTCCGGTTTCGTCACCGTGCGCGTTACGGACAACGTCGAGTACCTGGCAATGAGCGAGTCGCGGCCCGCCGTCAGCGTTGCTCGACCCGCCGCGAACCAGCCGGAGGCGGCGCCGTGACCCCGAGCGTATTTGCACTGCTAGTGGTGCTGGGCGGCGTGCTGGCAACGGCGGAGCTGACGCTGTATCTCCAGCTGGTTTTCTGCTTGTTCGGGGCGACCGCCGCCGTGGCGTTGCCCGCGCTGGGCGGCGCCAGCGTGACGCCGAGTGTGTTGTTCCTGCCATTCCTGTTGGTGCGCGCATGGAGAGAGCGCGGCGCGCGGCTGCTGCAGTTGCCAAAAGCCGGTGTGTGGCTCGGATTGCTGGCGGTGTGGGCGCTGTTCACCTCCGTGTTCATGCCGCGCTTGTTGCGCGGGGAGCTGCAAGTGCTCACGGTCGATCGCAACGTGGGTGACGGCGTGGTGATGATCCCGCTCGGTCCCGTTTCTGGCAACATTACGCAGTCTTGTTACGCCTTGGGCGGCCTGGCTGCGTTTTTGGGTGTGCGTGCGTTGTTGTTGGCCCCTGGTCGTGTGAACGTGTTCCGCGACGGTGTGCTGTTGCTCACGGCGCTGGATTGCGGCGCGGCGCTGCTCAACTTGGCGGAGTTTCATCTGGGTTTTCCCAGCTTGCTGGAGGGCGTGCGCACGGCGTCCTACGCGAACTTTTCGGCGTACGAAGAAGCGGGGCTGATGCGCATTCAGGGCACCTTCGCGGAGACATCGGCGTTTGCCGGATTCACGCTGCCGTTGTTCGCGTTTTGCACTAGCCTGTGGCTGGACCGCGTGCGGCCGCGTTATTCCGGAGCACTGGCGTTGCTGACGTTGACGCTGCTCGCGTTGTCTACCTCCGGGACTGCCTACGCGAGCCTTGGCTTGTACTTGGCTGGTTTGGCGCTGTACGCGCTGGTGCAGGCCTACCGGCGCGGACGCCTGGCGAGCCGCGTCGGTGTGTTGGCGGTCGGCTGGGTGGCCCTCACGCTGGTCGCGGCCGTGTTACTGTTCAAGCCAGCCATCGCGACCGGCATCGCAGAGTTTATCGATGCCACGGTGCTGAACAAGCTGCAGAGCCAGTCTGGCTTGCAGCGAAGCTCGTGGAACGTGCAAGCCTTCGCCAACTTTCTGCAGAGTTACGGCTTGGGCGCCGGCCTCGGCAGCGTTCGCGCGTCGAGTTTTCCTTTGGTGCTGTTGTCCAACGTCGGCATCGTTGGAACTCTGCTGTTCTGCGGCTTCTTGCTGCGCGTGTGCGGCGCGGCTGGCAAAGGAGCCGCGCTGGAGAACACCACGCAACGCGCCGCACGACAAGCGCTGCTGGCCTTGCTGGTCGCGGCGTCCGTCTCGGGCGGTGTGTTCGACTTGGGCGTGTTGTTCTATGCCTTCGCGGCGGCTTCTAGCCTCGCGCCCGCGTTCGCCGCCGCGCGCGCCCAACACGCGATGTCCAGCTGGAGCGAACCGCTGCCGGCCAATCTCAGTACCGGAAAGGTGCGTGCTTGAATTCTCAACGAAAAGCCTTTCGCGAGTTGGCGCAGGCGGCGTTCGCTGGTGCCCCGGCCACGCGCCGCATTTTTAGCGTCGACGTGTTCGACACGGTATTACATCGTCGAGCGATCTGCGAACGTCGGCGACTGTTGAACGTGTGTCGCGCTCTGGCCGAGCATCCGCGCCTGTCGGAACGTCGTTTGGACCCGGCGATCGTGTTTTGGGCGCGGAGTGAGGCGCGTCGACTGGCGTATCGCGCGGCCAGTATCGGAGCGGTGGAGCGAGACGTGCGCCTGTCCGATGTGCTCGACCGCGTCAGCCAATTGCTGGGAATTCCCGAGGCAGCGCGCCCCCTGCTCACGACGCTGGAGCTGGAGGAGGAGAGTCGCGCTGTCGCACCGAACCGCTGGCTCCTGGAGGAGCTGCAGGGCCTACGCGCGCGCGGCGAGCGCGTGGTCGCCGTCAGCGACACTTGGTACTCCGCGGAGGAGCTCGGTCAGGTGCTCAGAATACACGGCTCTGACACGGCGTTCGACACGGTCTACACCAGCGCGGATCTCGGCTGCACCAAACGCAGCGGAAGCATCTTCGCCGTCGTCGCCGCCAAAGAAGGCGTGGAGCCGAACGCGCTGAACCACATGGGCGACGATCCTTGGTCGGATGGCGAGTCGCCTTCGCGACATGGAGCACGGACGCTGCTGCTGCCGCGCTCCGTGTCGCATCGCCTGCAACACACCGCGAGCGGCATTGGTTGCGAGGCGGAGTTGCAGCTCGGCGCGGTGCGGCCAATGCCGCCCCGCAAGTCGCCGCTGAACACGGACGACGCCGCGCCGCTGCAACAGGCGATCGGCCCGATCATCGGTGAATACTGTTTGCGCCTGTGGCTCTACCTCTCGTCGGTGCCCGAGGGAGACGCGGTCGCCGCGTTCTGTGCACGAGGTGGCCTGCGCCTGAAGCTTGCCTTCGACACTTTGGTGGAGCGTCTCGGTTTGCCTCTCGCGGCCAGGACCGAGCCGCTGATGGTGTCCCGTTTGGTGGCGGCACGCTCTGCGGTGCTGCGCGGCTCGCAGCGGGCGTATCAGGAGATTCAGCGTGAGTTCGGGGATGCCTCGTGCCGCGCCGTCGCCGTTGCGTTGGCTGCAGAGCCGCTTTCGCTGGACGCCGCGTGGGAAGCCCCGTTCGATCCGTCTCGGTTCGAGGCGCTGCTCAACGCAAGCCCAGCGGGCGCGGCCGTGCGCTCACGCCTGCTCGAACAAGATCGTCTGTTCGAGCGGCACCTCACACAGCTGAGCGGCTCTGCTGGGCGCATCGTACTGTGCGACACCGGCCTGTTCGCTAGCACCCAGCGCATGTTGGAGGATGCCTTCCCCGAGCGGCGCTTCGAGAGCGCGCTGTTCGCCCGTGCCAATTACAAAGGCTTCGAAGCGTCGCATTTTGCGCGCGTGACGGGGCTGGTGGTGGAGCGGGACAGTTACAGTCCATTCGACGTGCGCTCCAGCATTCTGCGTTATTGGCACCTGCTGGAGAACGTATTCGAACCGCAGTTGCACAGCGTCACGTCATTTCGCGAAACCCCCGATGGCCGCGTCACCTCCAACCTGGAGCAGCCGAACTGGCAAAGCGCGCTGGAAGCAGAAGAAGGTAGCGCGTTTTCCGCGGGCATGAAGTACTTGCGTAGTCTCACGCCCGGTACGGCCCCGCGGCTCTTGGCGGAAGCGGAACAAGCCTGGCGCACTCTGCGCGGTGTCATCGTGTATCCGCGCAGCTCGGACGTGCGCGCGCTCACCATCGATCAGCATTCCATCGACTTCGGGCGCGCGCAGACGGTGCCGTCGGCCGACGAATCGCGTCCGCTGAGCTTGTCCACGCTGCGCAGTGCGTTGTGGAAGGAGGGCGTCATTGCTCGCGAGACAGGACGTTTTCGTGCTCCCGCGCTCGGTTTGCTGGAGGCGGCGCATGTGGCGCGCAGCGCCAGCCGTGCGACCCTGAAGTTGCAGGTTTTCCAGAGGTAGCAATGCAGCCTTCCGTTTCCCGTTGGCCGAGACTCCGCTGGCCCAACGCTTACACCATCGCGGGCGTGAGCCGAGCCGGCGTTCAGGCCACGACCCTGATTACGATGATGGTCGCGATCGCTGCGCTGGATACGGCAACCTTCGGGGCGTTCTCCGTGGCTTGGGTGGCAGCCGTGATGGGCAACACCCTGGTCTACTCCGGTCTCTACGAGTACTTGCTGCGAACGCGCGAGGTCGAAGCCGAGAAGCACGCAGTGTTCTGGTTGATGGCGGCCGAAGGCGTGTTGTTCGGCGCGTTGATGTTGCTGGCCGGTGTGGCGGCGTACGCGGCGGGCAACTCGCCGCTTGGGATCTCGTTTTCGGTGTTGGCCGCGGTGTCGTTCTTGGTTGCGCCCATGGCCTGGTGCGACGCTTTGCTGACGCGAGCGGGCCGCGCCGCGACCGTCGGCGTGGTGGTGTTCGTGGCGGAGCTGTGCGGGGCGCTGGCATTGGCTGCCGGGCTTGCGCTCGGCTTCAAGCTGGGGGCGCTGCTCGCTTGGCGGGTGGTGTCGACTTGCGTCGCGTTCGGAGGGCTGTTCGTGCTGGGCAAGACCGTGCCCCGGCCGCGTTGGTCCACCGATATCGCGCGCAGCGCGCTGGCGGCGGCGTTGCCGCTGCAAGGCGGTACCTTGGTGCGCACCATTTCGACGTACGCAGCGGACTTTCTACTGGCCTGGCACTTGAGCCCGGCAGCGGCGGGTTCCTACCGGGCGGCTTCGCGGGTTTCCGTGACTGGCTCGGATGTCTTCCTGCAACCGCTGCGGCCAATGACCTGGGCTAGTTTGGCGCGTCACGAGCGCGACGCGAATCAGCTGGCGATGCGCACGGTCTATCTGGACCAGCTGCGCATGTTGACGTTCTTCACTTGGCCGGTCCTGCTGTGCGTCGCGCTGTTCAGTACCCGGCTGTTCGCGACCTTGGCGAAGGCCGACTGGATCAGCGCTGCGCCCGTGTTGGTGGTGCTCGCCTTGTCGCGCTTACCTGCCGTGCTCGACTACTTCTTCGATCCGATCTTGGTTTGCACGGGAAAGACAGGCACTCAGTTTCGCATGCGCACCGCGTTTACGGTCGTGCTGCTAATCGGCATCTTGGTGTCGGCGATCTACGGACCGATGGCGGTGGCCTGGTGGCAACTCGTGTTTGCGCTGCTGACGAGCGTGATCGCAACCTCCTTCATCGCGCGCGCCATTAGCGTGACCTGGCAGCAAGTAATCAGCGCTACAGCGCCAGCGGTGGTGGTCGCCGTGTTGTGCGCCGTCACCGGCGAGTTGGTGTTCCGCGTCACGCACGTGCAACCGACGCTGCGTCTGGTCATCAGCGTCGCAGCCATGGGAGCCTGCTTGCTGGGCTGCTTCGTGTTGTTGCAACGCCGCGCGGGCATCCGCCTGCCGACGGCGGAAGCCTGAGTGAGCCCCCGGCGCTGGGCCCTAAGCGCTCTGCGCGAACTCGACGCGCGGCTGTGCGGGCGAGAGTAGGTTCAGCAGCTCCGTGGCCAAGTCGCGCCAACTCGGATGCTCGAACGCTGCTGCGGACGGGAGCGCTGCGCTGTCTATCGCTTGCAGGATGCCGTCGCTGACGCCGGTCAAGCTCGGCTCCACCACGATGGCGCTGGGGCCGCCGGCCTCGCGCAGTTCCAAAATATCCGAGATCACGACGCGGGTACCGCAGGCGCGAGCCTCCAGCACCGGCATGCCGAAGCCCTCGTACAACGACGGAAACACCAAGGCTTTGGCGCTGGCATAAAGCGCTGGCATCAAGCGGTCTGGCACGTAGCCGGCCACGACGACACCTTCAGCGCTCGCGGCGCGCAGTTCGCGCTCGAGCGCCTGATTGTGCCAGCCCTTGGCGCCCACCAACACCAGCCGTTCCTTCGGCAACTCTCCCGCGCGCTTGAGACTCAGGAAAGCTCGGAAAATAGTTTCGACGTTCTTGCGAGGCTCCAGCGTGGCCACTGACAGCAAGTAGGGCGGCTCGATCCCGAGCGCAGCCAGTTCCGAACGAGCCTGCTCCGCTTCGCCCGGCGCCAACGGGTGAAATGCACTGTCGACGCCTGGTACCACCACGCCATCGGCCGCGATGCCAAGCATGTCGCGCAAGCGCTGCGCGGTGCCCCGCGAGTTGGTCACGATGCCATCGGCGGCACGCAGATCGCGCTCGAACCAAAGACGGTGGGACCACAAGGCGGCGCGCTGCATCGTCTCCGGCACCAGCAGATGGTTCAAGTCGTGAACGGTAGATACCGTCCGCACGGGATGCGACAAGCCGGGATGCAGGGTGCGTCCGGCCCAAAACACATCCAAGCCGTCCGCTTGGCACAGCGCCTTGCCGCGTGTTTTGAGCCATAAATACGAGGGAACACGCTGAAAAGTCGGCACTAATTCGCGCCGAAGCTGCCAGCGCGCGCTCGGCAGCTTCAGTCGATCCGCGCCCAGTCGAGAGTAGGCGAAGAATTGTGCATCAGGCAGCAGCGACTCGAGCTCGCAGCACAGGTGATAGACATATTGGCCGATACCGGAGAGGGGCGTGCGCAGCGCCTCGCCATCGATCCCGATGCGTGACGGCCGGACGAGTGAGTTCTGCATCGTCAGCTCCTACTTCAGGTTCAACACGCGTTCGGGCGCGAGCTGCCCAGAGCACAGATCGAGCAAGGCCAACGCGTTGCCCTTCAGCCTGCCGCGCCGGTCCACCCACGGCTCCGGATGTAACGAGCGCACCAGATTTTTGGCAAGATTTCTGGCCATCTGACGGAAAGCGTAACCAGAGTTCATGGAACCCTTCTTCAGCATGTAGACCGGATTCGCAATCTGAGAATAACCAAGGCGCGTGCCCGAAGTCCGGCCGCGTTTGGTGCCGAGATGCACGCCTCGCAGGGCGCTGCAAGAAACGATATTGCCGTGCGGGGCAACTCGACGACTAAAGTCGATGTCTTCGAGCCAACCGTACAGCGGCAGTCGCTCGTCGAACCAGATTTGATGCTCGCGGATTGGCGCGAGGCGGATCGTCATGTTGCAGCCGTAGCCGCCGTACGTGGGCGCGGTCACCGCGGTGACCGTCCGTCGTTCCAGCTCTGCGATGGCACTGAGCGCCGCTTCGTGCGTCACGCCGGGACCAGGGCCGCCGTCCAGAGCAGGGTGATGCGTCGCCATCACGATGTCGGGTCGTGCTTTGAACAGCTCGAGAACCTGTTTGACGTAGTCCTTCGCCGGATAGAAGTCGTCATCTAGGAAGATTACGAGTTCGGCGGACGTACATTCCCGCAGGATGGCATTCCGCTGTGCAGGTAGCCCGCGCGGCCCGTGCACCAGCGTCACTTCGTAGGGTAGCGCGCGCGCAGCCTCTGCGTCGAAATCCTCGGGCGCCGCGGGACACACGATGATGCGAGTCGGTCTCACTTCCTGTCTACTGAGTTGCTGCAGAGTGAGGCGAAGTTGTTCTCGGCGACCCGCTGTCGCGATGCCGATCACGATGTTCTGCGCGAGCACTGAAGAGGTGAGGTCACGCTGCGAGCTGAGCGGAAGATTCACGTCGCCAACATACCCGAACTCGATCGAACTTTCACTCGCCGCATGCGCGCGAGCTCGCGATTGGAAACCCACGCCTTCGAGCAAACTAGTCACACCAGGTCATCGAAATCGAATTCGTGACCGCGTCTCAAATCGTGGCGTTTCGAAAGAAACGAATTGGTATATATTCGAAGTTCAAATCCGACCCTCGAAGCAGTGGCTCTTCGCAGTTGGCCAAGGCTCGGAACCTCCGTTTCCAGGAGGTTCATTGGGATCGGCTCTCGGAGGAACTCTTCGTGGTCGCAGCCGTCATCGCGGGCAGTCCCGACTCGACACAGACCTGGTACGCCCTACTGCCGTTGCAAGCGGGCATGCTGTTCGATGCGCTCCGGCGTGGCCGCGACCGCGGCTTCGATATCGAACAGGTGCACGTGGTATTGCGTGAAGCGATCGATCCGGATCTGCTGAGCACGGCGTGGAAGCGCGTGACACGGCGCCACGCGGCACTTTGCACCAAGTTCCGCTGGGACGGCGAACGGCCGGAGCAATGCGTGGAGGGTGCAGCGGAGCTGCCCGTCAGTCAGCAAGACCTCAGGGGCTTGTCCTCCGCCGAGTGTTGCGCGGAGGTTGCGCGATTTCTCGAGACGGATCGCGAGCAGGGCTTCGATTTGAGCGTGGCGCCGTTGTGTCGCTTGCGGCTTTTCCAGATCGGGTCGACGCAGTGGGAGCTCGTCTGGACGGTGCATCACCTCGTGATCGATGCCACCAGCCTGTGCGATGTGCTCGTGGAGGTGTTCTCGACCTATGAGCAGCTGTGCCGAGGTGAGGAGGCTCGGGTTACGGCCGTTCCGCGGGAGTATGCCGAGCTCGTGAGCTGGGTCAACGCGCGAGACTTGGCGCCCAGCCGTGAATATTTTCGCGAGCTGCTGAGCGGTCGTTCCTTCCCCACGCCCCTGCCAGGCACGGAGCTGAGCGCGGAAGCGACGGACGGAGCGCGCGGCGGCTCGTTCGTGCGGACGTCGGAGCCAGCGTTGATGCAGGCCCTCCGCGCATTTTCGGAGCGCATGGACGTCAGCGTCTCCACCATCGCCCAGGCTGCCTGGGCGTTCGTGCTGGCTCGCTACACGAACGAGCAGGATGTGGTGTTTGGCGTGACGCGCGGCTGCCGCCGTTCCCCACCGCGCGCCTTGGCGGAGAAGATGGTCGGCTTGGTAGCGAATACGCTGCCGTGCCGCGTGCGGCTCGACGATGCCCTGCCCGTGCAGGACTGGTTGCGCCAACTGCGGCGGCAGAACCTGGCCTTGCGCGAACACGAACACACTCCGTTGTTCGAGATCGAACGTCAGCCCGGCGCCGAACGCCCGTTGTTCGAAACGACGCTGACGTTTTTGCCCTGGCAACTCAACGCAAGGCTCCGTGAGCTTGGCGGCGACAGTTGGTCGCAGCGTTGGTGTGAGCTGCACGAACGCCCGGTTCCAGCGCTCAACCTCAAACTTTCCGCGGGAGAGGCGCTGGAGGCAATCTGGATGTTCGATCCGTCGCGCGTCCAGCGAGCGGTGATTGAACGTCTAGCATCAGCGTTGTTCTACGTGCTGGCAGAGTTCGCGCAGTCCGAGACCAAGACTTTGGGTGAACTGTCCGTGCTGACGCCTGCGGAGCGCGAGCGCATGCTGTTCGACTGGAACCAGACGGCGCGCCCTTTTCCAGACCAACAGCTGATTCATGAGCCGTTCGAGCAACGCGTGGCGACGCAACCACTGGCCATCGCGGCGGAGGCGGACGGCGTACAGCTCTGCTATCGGGAGCTGGACCAACGCGCCAATCGGCTGGCACACGCGCTGCGCGCGCACGGCGCAGGCCCGGGCCGCTACGTCGCGATCTGCTTGAATCGCGGCCTGGAACTGCTGATAGCGTTGTTGGCCGTCGCCAAGTCGGGCGCTGCGTACGTCCCGCTCGACCCGCGGTACCCACGGCCACGGCTGCAGTTCATGCTGACCGATTCGGCCGCTGCCGTGGTCGTGACGGAGCGGGCGCATGCCGGTTCGTTCGACGACCAAGTGCGCCTGTTGGTCGACGCTCCGCTTTCCGAGTTTCCAGATACGCGGCCAGAGCGGACCGCGACGGCCACGGACAATTGCTACGCGATCTACACTTCGGGCAGCACGGGCGAGCCGAACGGGGTGGTGCTCTCGCATCGGGCGGTGCTGAACACTTTCGACTGGGTAACGCGCACTCTGCGCGTCCGGCCGGGGGATCGCTTGTTGTTCGTCACTTCGCCGTGTTTCGACCTTTCCGTGTACGACACCTTCGGTGTGCTCGGCGCAGGCGGCACCGTGGTCGTCGCTACGGAGAGCCAGCTGAACGACCCGAGTCAGCTCGCCCGTCTACTCAGCGAACGGCAAATTACGATTTGGGACTCCGCGCCGGCCATCCTCAACGCCTTGATGCCGTTTTGTGAGGGACAAGGCAAAGGTTCGCAGCTTCGTTTGTGCATGCTGAGCGGCGACTGGATACCGGTGGCCTTGCCTGACGCCGTGCGGACGGCTTTTCCCGGTTGTCAGGTGGTGAGCTTGGGCGGAGCCACCGAGGCGGCGATCTGGTCGAATTGGTATCCCGTGGCTCGGGTCGATCCCAGTTGGCCCAGCATCCCTTATGGTGTGCCGATTCAAAATGCGCGTTACCACGTGCTGGACGACGCGCTGCGACCAGTCCCCGTAGGTGTTGCTGGTCACCTCTACATCGGTGGTGCCTGCCTCGCTGAGGGGTACTTGAATCGGACGCAGTTGACGCGCGAGCGCTTCGTCGTGGATCCATTTCGCGGTTCGGAGGAGCGGTTGTACCGCACCGGCGATCGCGCGCTTTATCTGGAGGATGGTACGCTGCGCCTGTTGGGGCGTGCGGATTCTCAGCTGAAGATCCGTGGTTTTCGTGTGGAGCTGGGAGAGGTGGAGGCAGCTTTGGCTCGGCTGCCCGGGGTGGAGCAGGCGGTGTGCGGCAGCTACGTGGACGGCTCGGGACAACGCGCGTTGGTCGCCTACGTCGTCCCGCAGCCTGGAACGGCGCCGGACAGCGCCGCCTTGCGCCAGCAGCTAGCTGACGTGCTG
>Ga0247764_1000768_pt1 | contig 11278 bp, 13 predicted proteins | sample UWRJL051202B4_FD_179932 | JGI IMG/M metagenome (GOLD analysis project Ga0247764, IMG submission 179932) | Plant litter microbial communities from Arlington Agricultural Research Station in Wisconsin, United States - UWRJ-L051-202B-4 | ecosystem: Environmental > Terrestrial > Plant litter >...
CCTTCTACGAGAAAACAAACCCAAACCTCGTAGGCCGAATCGAGTCTCATATGCGGCCAGCCAAGCTTCCAGTGGTATTTCAGAAATGACATACCCGCCCGTGTTGAGTCACGCAGAGGCCGAGAGGTACCGTGCTGCTCAAGTCTCCAACCCAGTCAGGGGCTTGCCTCCCATTCCGCCACAGCAAGGCGGTCGAGCGCCTCCAAGTGCATATGCTCCCCACGGTGACCGGCATGAAAGAAAGACTTCGACTGATTCGGAGACACTGCACTCAATACAAGGATACCCTTTTATTGTCAGGTCTGCCCCTCAGACACGAGGAAATCCAGTAACCGACGGTCATAACGTCGGCCTGCCTGCAGGCGCACCACGCCCTGTGGCGAGCGGCAGCGCTAGTCAAATCTCATCCCAGATATCTTCCACTGTGGACGGTGATACCATCCTAGGGGGCGAGAAAGGATACCAGCACAAACTCTCTACGACATACGAAACCGGCTCCGAATTCGAATACAAAGCCTACTCAAACCAATTTAGTCCCGCTCTACCGTCAACAGCCGGCCTTCATGGGCAGTTTTTTAAAGAAAACGCTCGACATAGCCGTCGTGAGTCGGTTCATTCTGCCAAGAGTTCGGCTCCAACATTCCGTTCTCGCGTGTCCTCACTTAGACGAGTGTTCGGCAAAAGAAAGGGCAAACCGCTACCTCCTGTGCCCACCATCCCCGACATTCCTTTAGCTGAGGAACATGCTTACCGCAAGTTGGACGAGTTGTCTCCCCTTCCAGACCTAGTCAATAGAGCAGGCGCACTTCGAGAACTCCTGGAAAACGGCCACCACCCACATCAAAGTGTTCGCTCGTTCCATCCACACCAGAGTCTACGGTCATTCCCCGGATTCAACCAACCGACAGCTTCCTATGGCGCTTACGAACCTAGCACAGTCAAGACGGAATACTCGGATAACCAATTCGTGGCTACGTCATATAAATCCTCTCGACTGCAGATGAGCGGAACGCCCAGCCACCAAGTCGCTCCCGCCAACGCACCTAATAGGAAGAAGCGCCGAATCTATATCATTATCGCCGTCATCGTCATTGTCGTTCTGGCTGCTGTTGGGATTGGTGTTGGCATCTCGCTTGGGAAAAAGAAGCCATCGAGTTTTAACTGTCCAGGTAATTTCACGGGGAGCTTGTGCAACCTTGGTACGTGTCTTGTCCTCTTATGTCGTGATTCAGCTAACGAATGCACTAGATGCAACGTGTGTCTGTACCTCAAGCGCTCAATGTAATCCCCTGGCTCGGAGTGTTGTACAACTTCTACCCACTGTCAATACCTTATTCACCGCGAACTACTCGACAACATCTGCATATTCCAGTATATGGTTGATGCAAGGAACGCCTTCGGCTTTGGATTGTACACCTCAAGCTCTTTTGATGGACCCTGGCTCAGGACTTAGTCCAGCAATGTTCCCAAATCGAACGCAATGGGCACAAGCTGCCTTGCTATGGAATGCTCTCCAGACGGAGGACCCAGTAACTTCGCAGAAGGTGCAGCAGTCTGTGCAGGGACTCCCTTGGAAATCACTTACAGGGGGTGACGGTCCAGTTGCCGGACCATCAAATGCCTTCGCCGTAAACGCACCAGGCTATACCTTTAACTTCGCATCGCAGACAATCTCCCAACCCTTTGGGTCGTTTATCACATTGGGACAGCCGCTTAATGCTCAAATTGGGAGAGTCAGTAAGAACGCACAATCTACTTTGGATCGGATGTACACCTTCGCTCAAGGTACTTTGTTTTTTTGTTACTTCATCGATACCTTCTGACGTGCCTTAGCCTCTGCAACCCAACGTCAAACAGCGCTCAAGAAGTATTGGACTACTGTATTGCAGCAACGTGCTGAGGACCTTTCATTGTTCAAGTCTATTCTCCTGGTTTCGCCTGTCGTTCTACCTTTCAACGCGTCTTCCCGATCGATTCGGAACCTTTACACAGGATCACCTTCCTCCCCTTTCCCCCCGCCTCTATCATGCTTCCCTGGGCTCAACTCTCCACTCCAAGAACGCTTAATCTCGTTCGAATCCACTGTATATGGCCTGCCACCCATCTCTAACCCTTCACAATTCGATCCATCCTGTTATCGCGACCGCCCTGTTTATGGCGTTTTGGATATCCTGCGCCTCCGCCTTCCCTTCACGGACTCACGAATCGGAGTTAGCAAACAAGCTGCTGTCCTCACGCGCGACGCAGCCCCGAGGGTGATTGTATACACTGGCGAAATCTTTGCCGCAGCGCTCAATGGGACCGTTAATCTCACGCCTACCGAGCTTGATCCACGGCACTATGGTACTCTGGGTCTCTCCGACCATGTTATTTTACGATACCTGAAGTCTATGCCAAATCTCAGCGTTGCGACAGCGGTTGCTCAGTACGTCCTCTCTACGGCCAGCACAACCCCGACCCCTCCGGACCCTTCCTCTCCCCTCTATCAATCTCTCCACTCAATACCAACACTTGAAATAGCAGTTTTCGGAGACGTAGGAGCTTCTGATTTTTCCTCGATTCTTTCACCGTTTACAAATCCATCGGGGTCTCTTTTCTTCGGATCAGACGATGGTAATGCGCTGAGGACATGGACCATCAACACAATGGGAGGCCCTGTAGTTTGGACCCAGAATGCTACTTCACCGCTGGTCGTCCGTGATAAGTCTCTCGGTGACACCACTATTACAAAGACGTGGGATGCTATCACATTAGCTCTCACAAACAACATTCCAAACATTGGGCTCGTCAACATCACAACTACTCTCACAGGAACACAGGATTTCACACCATGATTCTTTCTACACACTCTTCGCTTCATTTAAACTTAGTTCGCTTTTATCTGTTGTTTTTCAAGGATTGCTGTCTTATCGTTTTTATTTCTACTTATGCGTTTTCTATGTGGTTTTTATTAGATATGTTGGTTTTACAGTTTATAATTTTCATACCAACTGGATATTGGGAACACGAATATGCTCTGCTACCCACCACCAGTGTATCTCGAATTGGAGCGCTGCGAAGTTTATATTTGATATACGCAAGATGCCTGTGGGTGAATGACCTTAAAAGACTGCACGTGTTGGTCAAACACCCGGTAGTGAGACAGATAGATCCCCACCCTGGCTCCGAAGCGAGCGCTGTTGTACTTAATTGCGCTTCCTCGCCCTCAGCTTTCTCCGTTTCGGCTACGTAGCCCACTGGGAGCTTGCCCAGCACAAGATGCCTCGAGTCGCTCAACAACCAACTAACCGCACGAACCCAACAAATCCCCTCCTTGCCGCTTCAGGCGCGAACGGTCATCCAAATGTTCTCAAGCGAAATCAGGTACAGCATCTACCCCACAAGCTTCGATTCGGACTTGTCCTGATCTACCTCACTACTGCCAGGCTTGCCACCAAGTGGGTACTTCTGTCTCCCTTAAGTGTTCAACAATTGAATGATATCGATTCTCAGTGTCGCAAAAGAAAACTTGTAAGTGCTTAGCTTCATCACAACGGAAGCCTTTGCTAATGGTTCTGAACAGAAATGGTATACTAAAATCCCGCAGAAATCTCATATCGCTCACCAGTTGACACAGCGACGCAAAACGGCCGTGCTCGACCTGTCTACGATCCCATGCACATGCCTTGACACACGCTGCTCCAGGAACAATCTTACCAGCAGAACCAGAGTGCACATTCGATGATGGTAGGTTCGTGGGTTGCTTGGGCTTCTTTGTTTTATTAACCAGATCCCTAGTTGTTGAAGTCAACTCAGTCGTCTCTGAAGGCCCTAAGAATAGATATGAGAGGCTTGAGAACAGGATTAGTTCGTAGTAGTCCTCATTTCATGATTCCTTTCTCACCTTGTTGATCCAGATGAGTTGGAGGCCATGTTAAGGCAAAAGGAGGGTGTTACGGATGACCATTCTAATTACACCAATGACAGACATATTACTGGTAGGTCGAACTGTATAAAATGAGACTAACGTCTAATCTATTATATAGGGAGCTCACCTATGATCTCGAATACACAATACTCTCCACTCAACAATTCACCTGGCGCTTCTTCGAGCCACCTGTCACAGTCCCCTCATATAAACACCATGGTATCGTCCATCTCAGAGACGAACTATAATTCTCCTCCTCGTGGTTTGGACCTCATCTGGCCAAATTGGCCAATGTCTCTACCAGGCCCAGAGCTTCTACGACATCTGTGAGTGAATGCCTCGCCGTGCATTTATGTGTCACTCACGGGAGAATACCGACTATATCGCAGTGTTGATGTATTTTTCGTATTCCATCCTCATGCTCATCGCTTGTTTCACGGACCCACCTTCATGCACTCACTGTCTCTATCGCCTAGCCATCCAAAATTTCCAGCTGAACCGGTTCTTCACGCCATTTGCGCAGTTGGAAGTCTCTATACAGCCGCGGTCACGTCTCCTCCTCCTCCAAACTTTGACGAAGTCGCTCCCGGTAAGCAAGATTCGGCCCGCCTCATCGTTATTTCTGAATGCATCCCATAGACGAGATCTTTCTGGAACGTCACCGGGCTAGGGAACAGAGAGACGACACTTTCGCAGAAATACATGCGAAACTTGCTAAGGAGTCAGCTGAGCGTCTAAATACTCTGGGGATAGACCTCTTTCAGGTTCTGCAAGGTTAGTATCTTTAGAAGACTTATGGAACGGGAACGTTCTGACAAAAGATTTTCAGCAAACATAATATTGAATTGGTTCTATTGGTCGCATGGAAGGTGTGTAGTAGTGTTGAAGTCTCAACTTTTATCTCCTCAATGTATAACAAATTTTACTTTCGCAGATGGGTGGACGTCAGTATACCTTGTATCTTAGCCACATTATTCGTGCTCACCTGAAACTTTGAATTGTTAGATTTTCCTGTCCTCTGCCTATTCGATGCGGTTGTCTGTGCCTCTGGGACTCAACATGTGTCCGCCTTTCCATTCGATTACCAAGTCAGAGCGACCACCATCTATTCTGCCCCCTGCACGGACCGTTATTGAGGATGAAACTCGTCGAAACGCATTTTGGCTGGCCTACGCAACTGAACGTCAGCACGGATTGGGTAATGGTTGGGCGTTGAGTATGGACGACCAAGATGTTACGCAGCTTTTGCCTGTTAGAGGCGATCAATTCCTTCAAGGTGTAAGTACTTGCCTCTGGGTAACCCACCTCTTGTCCCTTATGTGATTTCCATTAGACTCTGGTACGCCCTGTTGAACGACAATGGGCACAATCGCGCGATCTTCTGCTCGTTCACCCGGAAAACCAGATCGACTCATTCATCCTGTACATCAAAGGCACCATTTTAATTTGTGAGGAGTTATATCATCTCTGTTTACTGATCTAACTCTGTTCGTAGCTCAAATCAAGGCTTTCAATCTGCGTTTCAGATCAAAGATTTTTGCCGGCGATCCATCCGTCGCAAGTTTGTATTCTGAAGGAGCTGCTATATCCACTGATGTTAATGATCCTCGTGGCTCTGCCGCGTTCATCGAGCTCGATAGAATTGCCACGGATTTCAGGTCGTCATTCCCTGCGCATCTCAGGAATCCCATCAACGACAATGTCGTAGATAACCATCTTTACACGGCCTGTCTCATGCCCAATGTGTAAGCCAGCTCCTGGCCCCATCGCTATCTCATCACTAACGCAGCCTTCATTAAGGGCTATGATTGTGCTTCACGATCCCCATGCAGAGGTTCGCCGATCGGGGTGTATGTCCGCTCTCAAGCTCTTGACAGCCGCGAGGTCTATACTGGACCTTATTTATGCGATTCAATCAACCAGTTTCGACATTACACTTTTGGACTCTTTTTGTGCTGTGAGTTTCAATCCCATATCCCATATCTGATGCGCCTAAAACTCGACTAGTTCTGCTGGTTCACGGGTGGTCGTGTTCTTGTCCGATTTCTGCAGGCGGCCCTAGACGCTGGGAGTTTTGACAATGTTCAGGGTCTCAGAGCTGAAGTCGACTTCATTCAGTGAGAATGATTCCCATCTCAGGTGTCGCATGTCCTTACTCTTATTTTTCCAGCTCTGCAATTGCGAAAGTTGGCCAAAGGATCCCCATGGCTCATCGATTCTCGAAGATGCTTGAAAGTCTTATAATCAAACATTGTGGACCAGCGCCTCACGTACCTATGCAAATCACATTTCCGCGATTAGAAGACGACAACATCTTACAGTCATTGTTTGAAGAAGGGTCTCGTACAGAAAGCTCTGTTAGACTACATGAGAGTCTTCACGAACCCGGCTCCTTTATCTCATTGGCATAAAGAGTTTCTTGCGCAGTGCCAGTCGGCGTGATGCTCCTTCGCCGGTCTGACACTTTTCGTTGTCCACTCGAATTGTTGTGTCGTTCTGCTGCTTTTAGTCTTGTACCTACTATGTATTACTTATGTTGGTTAAATATTGCAACCCACGCCGATCGCGGCAGTGGTGTTTTGAAAAGGAAATAATCTCTAGAGTTCAAGCAAGCGTGAGAACGAACCTTCACTTTGCCTGCGTCTATTTTACCACACCATGGGTAGTAACGAGAAGCTGAAGGTTGCTGTCTTGGGACCTCTGGGGACTTATACACACGAGGCGTGTCTCTTCAAATATGCACGGAGCCAGTACTGATCAGTTGTCCCAAGGCAGCCTTCCAGATATTTGGACACAACGCACATTACGAAGACAAGAGATCCGTAGCAGGTGCAACTCCCTTTCGGTGTTATAAAGGGAGTTACTAACGATCGTTTGATTGAGACGTTTTTGCATCACTTTCATCGGACATAACTTTTGGAGTTGTCCCTCAAGAAAATTCGACCTTCGGAAATGTTGTGGAGACCTACGACCTCCTTCGAACGCCAGGACCCTCCTTCATTCGCGGAGAGATCGTTTTGAGGGTCCAACACTGCTTGGTGGTCCGACGTGGGGTTACTCTCTCTCAGATCAAAAGGGTTATGAGCCATGAGCAAGTGGGTTACCTATGGTTATCAGCACAGTGACAGAGGCTCACTGCCAGATAGGCTTTAGGACAATGCCGCACCTTCATCGCGGAGAAGATGCCGTTAGCATACGCAGTAAAGATGTCTTCCACTGCCGCTGCCGCAAAAGCTCTACTGGAGAATCCTCCTGATTGCGCAGCGATATGCTCGAGCATTTGCACTACGTTATTAGACGGCCTTGAGGTTCTCTTCACTGGAATTCAAGATGAGAAATGTAGGCCCAATTTTGACTAAGACCACAAATAATTTCTTACCTTTTGACCAGCAAATTACACCCGCTTTTACATCGTGGCTCATTCTCGAACCACGAGCATCCCCCCTGTTCTTTCAGAACGTCCTCACTTCAAAGCTCTCCTTCGAATATCCGCGCCATTTACCTCTACTGCATCTCAAGATCTTCCAGGATTATCTGCATACAACATATCAAAATATTTGAATGCATTGGATCTTTGTACATCTCGTATTGATCGTCGACCATCCACCAACGGCGTTGTTTTCCAGAGTTTGTACTTTGTCGAAGTGAGTGGAGACACAGCCCAGGATGAAGGCTCAAGTATGGATTTATGGTCCGCGTCTGTTGAAGCGGCTATTTCAAAAGTAAATGGAATTGGTGGAAACATTAGTTTACTCGGAATGTGGTAGACACAATTATGTATAGGGGCTACTAGATTTGGTGGCTTCGGAACGCCGAGAGAATCTTTACGTAATGGTGTTGCTTAGTAAACCAAACACATTGATAGCTTGACACGAACTTTCGTGATCCATTGCTCAATCGCCAGCCACCTCCGTTGAAAGGCTCAATTCTTAATTTTTTTCGGGCAGTAGACAAAGTGTACTATCTGCATCATCAAAATTCAACAATTTTTGCTTCAACTGTGGACACCTCAAACCTGCGACATACCAGAGCCGAAACGCAACAGCACTGTAAGACATGGCATCTACCAACGTCCTTGCAGGCCCGTCAGCCCTTCGAGATGTGATAAACCCTCAGTTCCACCAAAACAACTTTCCTGCAGAACAACACATCAAAATTGACCTTGGTTTAAAGCTGGATAAAGGTACGCATTTGAACACCCGTTGGTTTTGTGAACACTGACAACATTCAGATGACCAAATATGTCGACTTGCTTTGACTCCTGCTGGGTGCCCTTTGGGACCGCTACACTGTCCGCTTCGTCATACGACGCCATCCGCGCTGAATTTCCAACCTCCACGGCAACTTCCGACCCATCCGCGAGAACGAGAACGTCTGTCAACTGTCTGTAAGCATTGGCTACGTGGTCTGTGCAAAAAAGGCGACGCATGCGAGTTCTTACACGAGTACAATCTCCGTCGAATGCCCGAATGTTGGTGGTTTGCAAAGTATGGTTACTGCTCTGCAGGCGACGAGTGTTTGTACGCGCATCCAAAAGAGCGACGGGTCGAGTGTCCAGACTACAATCGCGGATTTTGCAAACTGGGTATGTCAATTATTCCACGATTTAAATTTAATACTGATATAAATCTTGTTTTACAGGACCTATGTGCCCTAGGAAGCACATCCGCAAAGTGTCATGTCAACTATTCCTAACAGGATTTTGTCCCTTGGGTCCAGAATGTCCTCGCGGCCAGTGAGTTCTATTTTTACCGTTTATTTCTCCCTTGCCAACCTTGTATGTCAGTCCCAAACCCAATGTACCTCCAGCAAAAGCGTATGATCCTCCTGAGCCACCCTCAGCTAAAGATCTGGGACCACCGCCCCCTGGTTATGGCAGATATGTAGACTATGAGCGAGGTGGTGGTGGTGGTGGCGGCGGCGGCGGTGGTCCCACTGCACCGAATGGACAGATGAATGTCCCAGGAGGTCCACGGCGAAACCTTGATGAAGTCCTATGCTTTAAGGTAAGGTCTTGTGAGTGCGTTAGGTCGTGGAAATTTACAAACATCTCCCTTAGTGCGGTGAAAAGGGACACTATGCCAATCATTGCCGAAATCGTAACGTACCTGGCAACCGCGGAGGGAATGAACGCATTAAGAGATTTGGGGAGTGATTCTGGCCACTTCGGTTCTTAGAACAACTACAAGCATTGTCGCTACTTGTGTACACACGATAGAATAGAATAGAATGCCGTAAACCAATGAAACTACCTCGTACCATTTACTATGATTTAGAAATATCAGAGTTAAGTTGATTTATGAACACCCTATTATAAGTCAATCTACAAATTTAGATCAACCATGTGCGAATGACATCAGAGATCTCCTTTGCTCCGAGTCTTTGCTCTTCGACATTCAACACTCACAGCGATTTTATCTACTCACAATTTTTCAAAACAGCAAAATTTTCTCTATCATGGGCTGGCAGACGACCTTCACTTTGTCCAAGAGGGCGAAAGGTTGCCATCTAGTTACAGATGAAGTAATGCAACACATTCGCCCTGGACTGGAGGACGTGAAGGTGAGGTTTTCCAAGAGGCATATCCAACATGTCCCCATAGATGGTGATCTAATCCTCTACTCTCAAAACAGGTGGGAATGCTCTACCTCTTTATGTGAGCCCTGGGCGAAATTGTGCATGCAAATATTGACCGTACATTCGAACTCAAGTCAACATACCTCTGCGGCTCTGACCGTCAATGAAAATTATGATAAGGGTAAACCTCACGGTCTTTTACGAAGGTCTCTACTGATAGGAACACGTCCTTTTTATCCTGAAAAGATGTGCGGCGAGGTATGCAGCCTTGTCATTTATGAAAGCTGTCGACCAACATCTATGTCTAGACATGGATATGGCTCTGGATACTATTGTTCCAGAGAGCCTCAATTGGCGTCATACAGACGAAGGTCCGGAGTGAGCAGCTTCTTGATAGTTTCACATCCAAGTCTCTTATGTGTTTATATTTCCAGTGATTCGTGAGGCTTATCATTACAAAGTCTACGTTCACGATTTACAGAGCGTCGCCTAGGGTGTCGCATACCAAAGCTTCGCTCGTAGGATCCTCTGTCACGGTGCCAATCACGGATGGCCGTTTAAATCTAGGCACCTGGCAAGGTGACCAATTTACTGCGATATCGTGTGCCACAAATGGACTCATCTTATCTCCAGGGATCTATTTGACTGAATTCCGGCATATGCCTCATTCTCGACGAGTTGTCGCTACCATTCTGTGAGTCACCCGAGTCTGAGCGCATTATGAAACGTAGACTTACAATTATCAGGTCTTGACCAGTGACCACAACATCAAAGTGTTGAGAACAAACTCCCTTTTAGTTTTGTGTTGAACTCCTCGCTTGTTCCTGTTCTGTTCTGCTCTGCTCCACTGCCTTGAATGAGATCTGAGTTCAAATCTCGTTTCTTGAACTGCTATATCAGTAGCAGCACATTACAATCACCGGCTCTAACCGACGAGGGAAGAGTTAGTGGTACAGCCTTGAACTTGATGCTGATAGCATGGCAGAAAAATGTCGAATACCAAAGCAACTCCGAGTCAAGCAAAGGTACTCGGTCGCTAATTGCAAGGAACGATCTTAAGCGACACCATTCTGTGTAGATCGTCCAGAAGAAGGGCATTGGTGTTTTGAGCCCGCTATGCTACCATAGACCACCAAATGCTGGGTTGTCGAGGTGATATGTTCTCCACGTGGTACAAGTATTATGATTTAGGTGGGAGCAAGACCGTTGCAAACCGTTGCAGCGTTTCCTATGCAACGTGTCCCAGTTTTCCATTTGCATGGGAATTGCAACTGTCAAGGGCGTTCCAGCTCTTTCGAGCCCACGCCTGAGGGCAACTGTGTTGACCCTGTCGAGTGGATGCCTTACAGATGCTGATGGCGATGTGTAAGAGGAACTAACCCCGATCAGAGCTGTGTGACCACATCCCATCCTTGAGCTGACTATAACGGCAGCGCATAAACAAAGTCGAAACATTCTTCGCCTTTCTCATCAGTCGGCCTACATAGTCTCAGACTCTCCGTGCCTCTTTCACGGCTGTCCAGTCAGTTGCCTACTCCTCAACACGCTTAAACCATCCCGCTGATAACTGTTGTCGCTAATCTTGAAGCGCAAAGTCTCAAACCCGAACTGGCCATCTCCTCTATCTCAGTTCCTTAAAGTCTTCTTGGCTTCTGATACTTTGTCAAGATGCCGAAAGCAGCCAGTTCATCTTCTACTCGTCCAGCACTTCGTAGAAATCAGGTGCGTCTGGTTGATTCTGCACCTATGATGGATGTCGACATGTTGTGCACCATAGGCCTGTCGGTCCTGCCG
>Ga0247764_1000771_pt1 | contig 11269 bp, 8 predicted proteins | sample UWRJL051202B4_FD_179932 | JGI IMG/M metagenome (GOLD analysis project Ga0247764, IMG submission 179932) | Plant litter microbial communities from Arlington Agricultural Research Station in Wisconsin, United States - UWRJ-L051-202B-4 | ecosystem: Environmental > Terrestrial > Plant litter >...
AGCCAACGAGGCGATGCACGCATGGGAGATAGAAACAGTAGCATTCAGCCAGATGAAACCCCACGACCTCGGCATCGTGCTGACAGGAGCCACCGTGCCCCATAGCCAACCGGCTGACCGCGTATATTTCGGCCGTGGCGCCGATCGTGTTACACACACGGTTCAGCTATACAAACTCGGACTGCTGAAAAAGATCCTTATAAGTGGAGGAACAGGCTCACTTTCGGGTAACACTGATCCCGAAGCCGATAAATTCAAAAGCGCCATGATCATGATGGGCGTCGATTCCACAGATATCATGATTGAAAACGAAACCCGCAATACCTACGAGTCGGCCATAGCCGTCAAACCCATGCTGGACTCGATGCATTATAAGGCCGAAGACTGCCTGCTGATAACCTCGGCGTTCCACATGCGTCGCTCCCTCGCTTGCTATCACAAAGCAGGAGTAGACCTGCAACCCTTCACCACCGACTTCTACTCACACCCCCGAAAGTTCACCCCAGATGTCTTGTTCGTCCCCCGCCTGGAAGCCATAGCCCTATGGCAAAAGTTGATCAAGGAATGGGTCGGCATGCTCGCCTACAAACTCGCCGGCCACATATAATAAAATAGCTGGCGCAAGGACTGTCGTAAAATTCAAGCGCAAGGGCTTGACTAGGATATGGCGCAAGTTTGCAACTTGTGCCCAGCATGTTTTCCCGATAGCTATCGGGATGACTGAACCTCAACGGAAGTTGCTATTTAGCTCGCAAGGGACTGTCATAAAAGTCAAGCCTTAATTATATACACCGGCCGCAAAGGCCGTAGCTGGCGCAAGTCTTTAGCGTAAGCGGTGACTTGTGCCTACCATGTAGGCAGTTTTCAAACTGCCGTCCAATGCCCTGCAAATTTTCTCAGAACACTCACACTGACCCCATCAGTCCTCCGTCGAGAACTTATATACCGTCTTCTGATAATAACCCGCCCCCGGCCGCAACACCACCGAAGGAAAGTGCGCATGATTTGCCGAGTCAGGATAATGCTGAGCCTCCAGGCAGAATGCCGTACGGTAGCCATAAGGTTTACCGCCCTTGCCCACGTCAGTATTATCCAGGAAGTTACCCGTATAAAGCTGCATGCCCGGCTCCGTAGTGAACACCTCCATAATGCGTCCGCTCCCCGGCTCGCTTACCACGGCGGCCAGTGTAAGGGCGTTGCTATCGGGTTTGTCGAGCACCCAGTTGTGATCATAGCCGTTGCCGTATCGCAGCTGCTCGTCGCTGGCATCGATGCGTTCGCCGATCGTATGAAACTTCCGGAAGTCGAACGGCGTGTCTTCCACAGAGCGGAGCTCGCCGGTGGGGATTAGGTCCGCGCTCACCGGGGTGAAGCGGCTGGCGAACAGCATTAGCGAATGGTTCACGATACTGCCCGAGTCGGCGCCTGCCAGGTTGTAAAAATTATGATGCGTAAGATTGATGATAGTAGGAGCATCGGTCACGGCAGAGTATTCGATACTGAGCTCGTTGTCGCGAGTTAATATATATAACACTTTCGCCTTTACCGTACCGGGATAACCGGCCTCGCCATCGGGGCTGGTATAGGTAAGCTCCAGGGCTTCATCACCGTTTACCGTTGTTGGTATTATTTCCCATACCGAGTTCTGAAAACCGATAGGTCCGCCGTGAAGGTGATTGGGTCCGTTGTTCACGGGAAGCTGATGTACTTTGCCATCCAATGTAAACTGCCCCTTGGCTATACGATTGCCACAGCGGCCGATGATAGCCCCAAAATAGGGATTGCCATTCCTGTACTCTTCCGGCTTTGTAAATCCTAAAACGATATCCGCAGGAACGCCGTGACGGTCAGGTACATTCAGCGACATGACCTTACCACCAAAGTTGGTAACGGTCATGCTCATACCCTTGCGGTTCTTCAGAGAAAATGTTTTTAACGATGCGGCCGGTGCAGTCTGTGACATAGCGATAAATTAAAAACGGCTAACCTTTCTTGGTTAGCCGTTTCAAATATACACGAATTCTGGTGTTTCAGCTTGCGGTAAACAAACGTTTCCGGGTATTCCATAAACGGTTTTCCCTTCTTCACACTCGCACTGTTTTATGGTACTATTGGCAGATCGTTACCAGGGTAGTCGTTCGGGTTTACAGGCGTGATGTTGGCGTTGAAGCCGGCGTTGATGGCGTTGATAAACTGGTTCGCCATATACGCAGAGCCACGCGCATTAGGGTGCACGCCGTCAGCCGAGAAGAAGCCGTAAGGAGGCTCCAGGCTGGCGGTAAGACCGATGCCGTTTAAACTGATGCCTGCGGTACCGGCAGCAGCCAGTTTCTTCAGGATAGCATTCGCATCGATCAGGATCACGCGGCTCGAGTTAGCATCTACCGTAGCCTTGATTGTCGCGTTGAAGGTAGCAATACGGCTTTGGATCTGGGCTGTTTCCGAAGGGATAAGCACATACTGATCCGGCAGCGGAACACTCACACCCCAGATGGCGGTGGCAGATCCCGCGCTTGTGCCGATAACCGTAGCGGCAACCAGAGTGATCAGGTCTGTCGCCGTTGCCGGCCTGGACTGTACATAAGGTTGAAGTGCAGCACGTTGCTGTGCGTTGATCGCGCCGGCACCCTGGAGCATATCAAATTCAGTAGCCATGCTGGTCAATTTCTCATCATAGATAAGTATCGGGTTAGGCCCCGTAGCGTACTTCACTTTGCGTTTATTAGCATCAGCCTGATCGTGTCCCAGGTATAGGACTGTGGCATCCAGCGCATCGTTAAGCCCCTTGAAATTGGCATTCAGTAGTGCTACTGTACCTACATCTGTCGGATCACCGGCATCGAACGCGACCACGTTCCACGGTACGGTATAGAAGTGTGGCAGCGTGGTTACATCGGGTATGTTAGCCACCACACCTTTGGTATTCGCATTAGCCGAAAGCACCGCGCCCAATGCCGCAGGATAGGCCTGCTTAAAAGCAGCAACCGATGTAAGCGGAGCCTTGGTCGAATCTCCACCCGCAACGGCATAAAGAATAACGTCGTTGTTACCCAGCCAGAACGTAAAGAATGTACCCGCATCTTTCAGCGCAGCGCTCGCATCGCCGATTACGGTAGAGGTACCGGGGGCAGAAGCAAAACGCGCATAATACGGATTGAAGGCCGGATTAGTAGGCGCAGCAGGACCGCCAGTCAGGGGAGTCAAAGCAGTTTGAATCGTAAGACCGGGAACACCGAAGTTATTCAGCTTGGTCTTGTCGCCGGTATAAGCAGCAAGAGCAGAAGCATCACCAGGTGTGTTGCCCAGCGTAGCGTCACCATCTGCATCATATACAAAACGCAGACGGCCGGCCTTGCAACCCGTAGCCGGGTCGTAGCAGCCGTTCTCCGAAGTTACTGTCGGTTGGTTAAACTCCCCGCCGCCTACCAGCTTGAACTGATTGGCGAGAATAGACGTAAACGAATAGCTCTGGCCACGCGCATACAACGCGCCGTCCATATAGCCGGCCGTAAGCGAGTTGCCGATAGCGACATATTTGCTAAAGTCTGCAGAGCCCGCACTGGGCAACGTAGACGGATCAGGTTCAGGAAAGTCATACGAGCAGGCCATCGCAAAAAGAGGGGCCACCAGCAGTGTACGTATAGTAGATGTTCTCATCTTCATACAGGCTTAAGGATTAAAGAGTTGATCGAAGGTAACCGATACGTAGTAGATCGAGCCGACAGTAGGCGCGCCGTAGTTAAGTATATAACGACGGTTGAAAAGGTCGGAACCACCGATCTTGACGGTAGACTTGATAGGAGGTACTTTGTAGCTCACCTGCGCGTCGAACGTTCCTACAGAAGGTACGTAGCCATTGGCAAACGACGATTCCCACAGGAACTTCTGCTGCCAGCGCCACGTAACGGCGAAGCCTACACGCTCGGTAAGTTTGCGATTGGCGAATGTCACGTTAACCTTGTTCTCAGGCGTATTGAACTGATAAATGCCTGAAGCATCATTGTCGCCGATGTCAAGCTTGTTCCAGCTGTAGTTGGTAGAGATCGTGTAGCTCTTCGGCAGGTTATACGTAAGACCTACCGATGCACCTTGAGAGTTGACCTTGCTGGTAGCGTTGGTATAGATCTGGAACGTGTTGGTATAGTCACCGCTCAGCAGGCTGGAGGCGTTGATCGCGTTGGCGGCTACATCACCCGATGCCCGGCGCACACGCACCTGGTATTCGAAGTGGGTATACTGATTGTAATAGTAGGTAAGATCGACCATCAGTTTCTGATCGATCAACAGACCGCGGTACCCCACCTCATACGAATGGATCTGCTCGGGGCGTACAGGCGTGAACGACGAGAAACGCTGTAACGTGGCAATGTTGGCAGGATCGACGATAGCAGCGCTGTTGCCGGCCGCCAGCACGCGGCTGGTATATTCGTTGACGGATTCGATCGTGTACGTGTTATACGTGATCTGGTACTTGTCAGCATATTGCTGCAAACCACCCACGAGCTGTGCCGAAATAGCATTCAGGGCGATGTGCTGAGCCTGTGTGGTAGGGTTGCGGAAACCGGTCTGGAAGGCTGCACGGAAATTGTGATTGTCTTTTACGGTGTATACACCGGCGATACGGGGAGAGAACTGACCATCGAAGTTTTCGTTCTTATCGTAGCGAATGGAACCGGTCAGCTTGAGGTTGCCGATTGTTTTACCGGCCTGAACATAAGCACCGTATTCGTAGATTGTAATATCGTTACCCGCCGTGTCAGCGAAGATCGTTCCATTCGAGCCCAGGTCGAATACACGGTAGCTGGCACCCGCCAGCAGGTCCATGAACTTGATCTGGTTCTTGAAGTTATATTGACCCTGTACGTGATACAGTGCCGACTTGTCTTTGAACTTTGCTCCGCCGTCGGTGATCAGACGATCTTTGTAGGTTTTAGCAGCAGCATCGAACTCGGCCGTGCCTTGTTGAATGCGACCCTGGTCGGCAAACTGTCGCGCCGCCATATGCAGTGCCTCTTTCTGAGCAGGCGTAAGGGTAGCGGGGTCCGCACCAGCTGCTTGTAGACCCTGAATCCCCTGTAAATAGGCAAGTCCGTACGATCCGAACCACGTATTGTTGTCCTTCCAGCTTTCGTTTACACGGAAGCCCACAAGGTCGGCAATATAGCTGTCACCGGAGTTCTCCAGAGTAGTGTAACCACGCACGAAGAAGTTATCGCCGCGCAGCTCCAGCTTATGTTGCGTAATACCGAAATTTCTTAGCGAGTAACGCTGTGCACCGGTATATACCGATGTACCATAACCATAGTTCAGCGCATAAATGGCTTCGATCTTATCGGTAATGCGGTAGTGAAGTGAACCACCAGCTTTCAGGTTTTCTGCATTATAGTTTACCAGCGAACTCTCCTGATAGGGAGTGCGCGAAACAACGTCGTTGGGTAAGTAGCGTACATAGTTACCGAGGCCGGACTGCTGCGCTTGCGTGTTAAAACCGGAACTGAAAGCAAGCAAGCCGATGTTGGTAGCTGCTTCGTCACCAAAGCCGTGCACCAGGTCGCTGCCTGGGTTAGTTGTAAAACCTGCCGGACGACGCTCGGGATTCTTATCGTCATAAGTTATACCATACCAATCCGTAGCCTTCATATACGAGAAATTGATCTTGAAGGCAAAGCGATTGTTAAAAGCCTTGGCATAGCGCACAGAAGCTTCATACATCGGCTTTGGACTGCTAGGCTCACCCTCGCGGCCGTTCCAGTGGTTAAAGCCAAGCTTGGCAAACGCGCTTACACCCTGGTACTCGAACGGGCTCTTACTGTTTACAAGCAGAATGCCGTTGAACGCGTTGGGACCATAAAGCGCTGACGCCGCGCCCGGGAGGAACTCCACGCTCTCCACATCGAGCTCAGACGGACCGTTAAGATTACCGATCGGGAAGTTCAGCGCGGGAGCCTGCGTGTCCATACCGTCAGTCAGCTGCACAAAACGCGTGTTACCCGTAGAGTTGAAACCCCGGGCGTTTACGATCTGGAAGTTTATACTGCTCTGGGACATATCCAACCCCTTCAGGTTGATAAGGCCCTTATAATAGTTCTCGGAAGGAGAGTTCTGGATTTGAAGAATGTCGACCTTTTCAATAGAAACAGGCGACTGTAAGATGCTTTCCTCCACCCGAGAGGCCGATACTACAACCTCCTGGCCCAGCACAGTCTGCTCTTCGAGCTTGATGTCCAGGCCGCTGGTGTTCGCATCGGTGATCTGAAGCTCCTGTGTACGATATCCCACAAACGACAGGGTGACGGTAAGGGGAGGAGCGTCGTTTACTTTTAAGTTGAACTCGCCACGGCCGTCGGTAATCGTACCGATCACACGACCCTTGACAACAATGTTTACACCGGCCAGCGGCTCACCACTCACAGCGTCCGTAATCTTGCCAGAAATGCTGGTCTGCGCGTGGACCATGGCCGCACACGACAACACGAGGATTATTGCCGCCAAAGATCCTCTGTAAAATTTCTTCATAAAACTTTATAGTTGGGTTTGAGTTAATAGAGAAGCTCAAAATGGTATGCATACCGAGCTTCCTTAACCCAAAGTACAAAATTTTATGAAGAAACAAACGTTTGTGCTACGTTCTACTTAGCTTTTTCTGATTCCCGTACGTGCTTTACCAGCCGCTCGCACAGCGCATTGATCTCATTGGCCATAAATTCGTCGCCCGTAGCCGTAAGAACGCTCTGCGACAGGCCACCCAGGCAGTCTATATGGAATCGTTTCATCTCTTCCACCGGCATATCCTTCGTCCACAGGTCGATCCGTAAAGTATTCATCTGACGGTTGTCCCACAGGGCCAGGCTGATAGCCTTGCTTTCCGAAAGCCCCGGCTCCGGTTTATCCGTAGCGTCCCAAAGTATCTTTTCCGGTACGTTGTTCTGGTCGAGCTCAACCGTGAAGTTGATAGTTGATTTTTTCATGCCTCAAAGGTAATAAATGTACAGTTTCGTCCGCCTCACCAGCGAACCAACCACACCAACACACCACCCCTTTGAATTGTTCCCCTGGAGTCGGGAGCCGACAGCATTGATGGCTTGAGTTAGCGATTTCCAGGGCTTAAGCAGGACGGGCGCCTTATACTATAGCTGGCGCAAGGTACTGTCATGAAAGTCAAACCTTAATTAATATAGATTGCCGCAGCAAGGTGCTTAGCTGGCGCAAGTCTCTACCCCGAGGCACTCGGGGGAAGACTTGTGTCCTAAAATGTTGGCAGTCTCACGACTGCCGCGTAACGCCCGCACCAGCCCCATCAAAACGCCACCCACCGCCCGGCTTCCCAAAAACAATTAATCGTGAATACGTAGCCGGCGCAAGGCCTGACTGCCGTGCCCCTCCCGATAGCTATCGGGATCGGTGGTGCCCACCATGCCCGCAGTCTCTGACTGCACCTCAACGAAGTTGCCCCCACTCACAAGCCCCCACACCCACACCCACACTCCTCCGCTCTCGCACTCCGCACTCACCCTGATTCTAATAGCTCGTCTCATCCAACTTAACCTTCCCCTTAAAAGTCCAGAACACAAACGTGGTATAAGCCCCCACCAAAGGCACCCCGATCGCCGCCACCGTAAGCATAATCCCCAACGTCTTCTGCGACGAAGCCGAATTATAAACAGTAAGGCTATTCTCCGGTGAATCCGACGAATAAAGAATCGTCGGATAAAGCTCCAGACACACAATGATCAACGCCACACTGATCACCACCGCCGACGACATAAACGCAAACAAATACCTCCGCTTCGAGATCTGCCGCGTAATATTCGCTACCGCCAGGATCATGATCACCGGCAACACAAACATAGCCGGAGTATCACGGATCTGGTTGGTAAGGTGAGGAATATACAACAGCGTATAAAACGACGTGATCACCAGCGCGATCACAAAAAAGATCGTCGTACGCTGCACCAGAAAAACAAGCTTGTCGTACAGCTTGTCCTCCGTTTTCATAACCAGGTAGATCGCGCCGTGCATCATCAGCAACGCAAGCGACGTAATACCCACCATAACTGAATAGAGATTGAAGAAGCTGGAATGCTCGCCCCGATAGATATGGTTTTCATCCAGCGGTATACCAAGCGCTACATTGCCAAGTATCACACCCAGCAGAAATGCCAGCAGCGCGCTCGAGAGGCTATAGCTCACATCCCACATCGTCCGCCACCATTTCATAGGCTCCTTACTGCGGAACTCGATCGATACTGCCCGGAAGATAAGGGCTACAAGAAATATCATCAGCGGAGTATAAAAAGCCGAGAGGAGAGAAGCATAAACTTCCGGGAAGCCTGCGAACAAAGCACCGCCGCCGATAACCAGCCACACCTCGTTACCGTCCCACACCGGCCCGATGGCGTTCAGGGCAATACGCCGGCTGTTTTCTTTCCGCAGAAACAAATGCAACGCACCAGCCCCGAGATCGAAGCCATCAAGAATAGCGTAGCCTGTGAAGACAGCCCCGATAACCAGGAACCACCAGGTGTTATAATCAATGCCGGCAAAAGTCTCCATAGCTTAGTGGGTTTTGGAAGTTAACGATTCGGCCATCTCCAGGTGTCGCGGACTGTGCTCGTCGTCGTGATCGTTGTAAGGCCCGTGAGTGATCTTCTTGTTAAGTAGATACACGAACAGCGCAAACAACAGGATATATACGAACGTAAACATGATCAACGAAAATATTACTTGCTCAGCCTTTACCGCCTCCGAGAGTGCATCGGAAGTACGGAGTAAATTATAAACCACCCACGGCTGTCGTCCCACCTCCGCAGTATACCAGCCCACCTGGTTGGCGATCTGCGGCAGCAGTACCGCCCACACATAAACCCACAACAGCCAGCGCTTCTCGAACAATGTACCACGCCACCACAGGTAAACCGAATACAAGGTCAACGCGATAAGAAACATGCCTATCGCTATCATAATGTGGTAAGTCTGGAATACAAAGTTCACCGCCCCCGGACGATTCTTCTCCGGGAAGCTGTTCAGTCCCCGGATCGGCGCCTCCGTCGAGCCATGCACAAAAAGAGAGAGCCCGCCGGGAATAGCGATGCCGGTAGTCTTCTGACTCTTCTTATCAACCCAGCCGAACAGATACAGATCGGCCGGCTTCATACTATCGAAATGACCTTCCATCGCTGCGAGCTTGGCCGGCTGATAATGTGCCACGACGTCGGCAGAACGATGTCCCGCTACCAGCTGCAGCAAGGCAGACACAACACCAACACCCAAAGCAATTGAAAACGACGACCGAGACAACTCCACATACTTTCCCTTCAACAGGTACCACGCGCTCACACTCATAACCAGGAACGCCCCGGCCAGGAACGAGCCCAGCCACACATGCGAAATGCGCTCTATACTGGAAGGGTTGAAAACCATCGCCCAGAAGTCAGTGATCTCCGCCCGCGCTTTCAAACCTTCACCTACGATATGATAACCCGTAGGCGTTTGCTGCCACGAATTGGCCACAACGATCCAGATCGCGGAGAACATAGAGCCCAGCGTAACCATAATAGTGGAGAAGAAGTGTACCTTAGGCCCCACGCGGTTCCAGCCAAAGATCAGGATACCCAGAAAGCCCGACTCCAAAGCAAACGCGAAGATGCCCTCGGCAGCAAGCGCGCTGCCAAATACATCACCGACGTACCGCGAGTATACAGCCCAGTTGGTGCCGAACTCGAACTCCATCACAATACCTGTGGCAACGCCTATACCGAAAATAAGCGCGAAGATACGCAGCCAGAAACGAGTCATCTTCTCATAGATAACGTTGCCGGTGCGGAGGTACTGCGCTTCCATAAACACCATAACCAAACCCAGTCCGATACTTAACGGAGGGTAGATATAATGAAAGGCGATAGTGAAAGCGAATTGTATGCGGGAAAGAATCTCTACGTCCATCGGGGCTTAAAGCTACACGCCAACGCTTCCCGTCAAAAGCATTTCGAAAGAATAGTTTGGTATTAAAGCACGCCGTTTTCGAAACGTTTATAATCCGTTTCCGTAGCATTTCACAGAGATCAGACAGCTAACGTTTGCTATGCCGGTTTACCCGCCATCGTCACGAAAAAGTCCATCGATGCCGGGTTGCGCAGCGAGCCAGCATTGACCACCACCTTCGGATCTTTACCCATGAAGATCTTCTTAACCGGGGTCTCCGTTTTCTTACCGCTGATTGTATACGGCACATCCGGCACGGCAATGATCTCGTCGGGAACATGTCGCGGGCTGTACTCGTTGCGTATCGTCGTGTTGATCTTTTTCTGTAACGCGCCGTCCAGCGTAACACCTGGTTGCAATACAACAAACAACGGCATCCAGAACTCGCCGCCGTTCTTTTCCACACAAATGATAAGGCTGTCTTTGATCTCGGGCACCTTGTCTACCGCGCGATAGATCTCACTCGTACCGATGCGTATACCGCCCCGGTTCAAAGTCGCATCCGAACGTCCATAGATAATAACGCCTTGCCGCGAGGTGATCTGAGTCCAGTCTCCATGACGCCATACCCCCGGGTAAACATCGAAATAACTCTCCGTATAACGTTTGAAATCCGGATCGTTCCAGAAGTAAATCGGCATCGACGGCATCGGCCGTGTGATCACCATCTCACCGACCTCGTCGAGCACCGGCTGTCCTTCTTCGGTATAAGCTTCCAGCCGACAGCCTAACGCGCGGCATTGGATCTCGCCCGCATAGACGGGCCAGCACGGATTGCCGCCTACAAATGCGCTGCACACGTCGGTGCCCCCGCTCATAGACGCCAGCCATACTTCGGGCTTTACAGAATTATACACCCACTCGAAACCCTCCGGCGGCAGGGTGCTGCCCGTAGAGCTGATGGATCGAAGCGCTGAAAGATCGAAATCACGCCCGGGCTGTACGCCGCCTTTCAGGTTGGCCAGGATAAAGCCGGCGCTGGTGCCGAAGTGATGTACACCGGCGTCCTGCGCAAACTTCCACAAAACCTTGAGGTCAGGATAACCCGGGCTGCCGTCGTAAATCACCAGCGTGCTGCCCGCCAGCAGGCTGCTCTGAATATAGTTCCACATCATCCAGCCGGTCGTAGTATACCAGAAGCAGCGTTCCCCTGCGCGGAAGTCGTTATGGAAAGTGCCGTACTTCAGATGCTCCAGCAGGATGCCGCCCTGAGAATGCACAATAGCTTTCGGCAGGCCCGTAGTACCCGAAGAATATAAGATCCAGATCGGGTGCCCGAACGGCACGC
>Ga0247764_1000773_pt1 | contig 11253 bp, 10 predicted proteins | sample UWRJL051202B4_FD_179932 | JGI IMG/M metagenome (GOLD analysis project Ga0247764, IMG submission 179932) | Plant litter microbial communities from Arlington Agricultural Research Station in Wisconsin, United States - UWRJ-L051-202B-4 | ecosystem: Environmental > Terrestrial > Plant litter >...
ATCGTCGCACCGATGATCGCGATTACCGCAATGAAGACGTTGATGTAGAGGTTCCACCGCCAGTTGACGTCTTCGGTGAGGAAGCCGCCGAGCAGCAGGCCGACCGCTCCGCCGGCACCGGCGATGGCGCCGAACACGCCGAAGGCGCGGGCGCGCTCCTTCGGCACGGTGAAGGTCGTGGTGAGCACCGCGAGGGCGGTGGGGGCGAGCATTGCACCGAAGGCTCCCTGCAGGGCGCGGGCGCCGACCAACAGGCCGAAGCTGCCCGCGGCTCCGCCGAGAGCGGAGGCCGCGGCGAAACCGACCAGGCCGATGATGAAAGTTCGCTTGCGACCGATGAGGTCGGAGAGACGCCCGCCGAGCAGCAGCAGGCTACCGAAGGCGAGCGAGTACGCGGTGATGATCCACTGACGCTGCCCGTCGGTGAAACCGAGGTCGGCCTGGGCGGTGGGGAGGGCGATGTTGACGACGGTGGAGTCGAGCACCACCATGAGCTGGGCGAGGGCGACGACGGCAAGCGTCCACCAGCGCCGGGATGAGATCGGGGTGAGGGTTTCAGACATGACGACGACTATATACGGAAACCATCAGTTTCGGATATAGCTAGTTCCAGAACTCTTCTGGGTCTAAACTGGCGGGAGTCATCAGAAAGGGAGATCGCCGCAATGACGCAGACCGACCTCACCGACCCCACCACACCCGCCGCCGATGCCCCGAAGCTCGGGCGCAAGCGCGATCACACTCGTGATCCCGAGATCATGGATGCCGCGATCGAGGTTCTCGCCGAAGCGGGCTACGACGGCATGACCATCGACATGGTCGCGACCCGGGCCAAGGCCGGCAAGGCGACGCTGTATCGGCGCTGGGCGTCGAAGAGTGAACTGGTGCTCGACGCGGTCGCCTGCATGAAGGGCGGTCCGATCGACCACGACAGCCTCCCCGATACCGGAACCCTGCGCGACGACCTCATCGCCATGATCAAGGCGCCGACGTTGAAGGATGCCGAGCAGAAACTCAAGGTGATGGCCGGTCTCGTCTCGATGCTGTCGCGCAACCCCGAGCTCGCGGATGCCGCGACCGCCGCGATCGTGGAGCCCCGGGCATCGGCGAACCGCTTCATCATGCGCCGGGCGCAGGAGCGCGGAGAGGTCTCCCCCGGCGCCGACATCGATACCATCGCCATGGTCAGTCCGTCGATGGCCGCCTATCGCGTGCTCATCCTGCGCAAGCCGGTCGACCGGGAGTTCCTGATTTCGCTGATCGACGGGGTCATTCTTCCCGCCCTCGGGGTGAAACCGGCCGCGTAACCCGGTTCAGGCAGCGAACCACTCCGCGAGGATAGGCGCCAGCACCGTCTGATCCACACCGTGGTGCTGACCGTCGACCGTCATCCGGCGTGCGTCCGGCAACAGCGCAACGGGCTGATCGGCGACCTCTTCGACCTCCCGCTCGGTCCGCGCGCACGTTTGCCCGAATTTGCAGATGCGGCGCCCCGTTTCTCTGCACATTCGGGCAAACGTGGAAAAGCTAGACCAGGGACGGCGCCTGCGAGATGAGGGTGTGACCCCAGGCGTCTTCGAGGATCGCCTCGATGGCGGCGCCGTGCTCGTAGAGCCGGGCATCCGCTCGCGCGGGGGCCATGATCTGCAGCCCCGTCGGCAGGCCGTCCTCCGGAGCGAGCCCCATCGGCAGCCCCATGCCGGGGATGCCCGCGAGGTTCGCCGGGATCGTCGTGACGTCGTTGAGGTACATGGCCAGCGGGTCGTTGATCTTCTCGCCGAGCTTGAACGCCGTAGTGGGCGCGGCCGGGCTGATCAGGATGTCGGCCTGCGCGAACGCCGCATCGAAGTCGCGCTGGATGAGCGTGCGCACCTTCTGCGCGCTGCCGTAGTAGGCGTCGTAGTAGCCCGCGCTCAGCGCGTAGGTGCCGAGGATGATGCGGCGCTTCACCTCGGGACCGAAGCCGGCCTCGCGGGTCGCGGCCATGACATCCTCGACCGTTCCGCCACCGACCGGGTTGACCCGCATACCGAATCGCACGGAGTCGAACTTGGCCAGGTTGCTGGACGCCTCCGCCGGCAGGATCAGGTAGTAGGCGGCGACCGCGTACTCGAAGTTCGGCGCAGAGACCTCCACGATCTCGGCGCCGTTGGCCGACAGCAGGTCGAGCGTCTCGTGGAAGCGCTGGCTGACGCCGACCTGGAAGCCGGGAGCGTCGAGCTCCTTGACGACGCCGACCCGCACGTTCTCGAGCGTGCGGGTGAGCTTTCCCTTGCGTGCCGCCGCGGCGAAAGACGGCCAGGCATCCTTCAGTGAGGTGGAGTCGCGCGGGTCGTGTCCGCCGATCACGTCGTGCAGCAGCGCTGCGTCGAGCACGGTGCGGGTAACCGGTCCCACCTGGTCGAGCGAGCTCGCGAGGGCGATCGCGCCGTAGCGGGAGACACCGCCATAGGTGGGCTTGACGCCGACCGAGCCGGTGACGGCGGCGGGCTGACGGATGCTTCCGCCGGTGTCACTGCCGAGTGCGAGCGGCGCTTCAAAGGCTGCCACCGCTGCCGCGGAGCCACCACCGGAGCCGCCGGGGATCCGGTCGAGGTCCCACGGGTTGTGGGTCGGGCCGTAGGCCGAGAACTCGGTCGACGAACCCATGGCGAACTCGTCCATGTTGGTCTTGCCGAGCGGGATCAGGTTGGCGTCGCGCAGGCGGGTGACCACGGTCGCGTCGTAGGGCGGGATCCAGCCCTCGAGGATGCGCGATCCGGCGGTCGAGGGCATGTCGAGGGTGCAGAGCACGTCTTTGATCGCGATCGGCACGCCGGCCAGTTCGCCCAGCTCGCTCCCGGTGCGGCGCAGCACGTCGACGCCGGCTGCGGTGTCGATGGCATCCTTCGAGATGTGGAGGAAGGCGTGAACATCGCCGTCGACGGCGGCGATGCGGTCGAGGTGCGCCTGGGTCACCTCGACGCTGGAGACCTCGCGCTTCTGCAGCAGCTCGCTGAGGTCGGCGGCGGAGAGCCGGGTGAGGTCGGATTCGAGCGCGGCCATTACTGCTCCTCCCCCAGGATCGCGGACACCTTGAAGCGGCTGCCGTCGTGCTCCGGCGCACCGCTCAGTGCCTCTTCCAGCGTGAGGGTGTCGCCGATGACGTCGGGACGGTAGACATTGCTCAGCGGGATCGGGTGACTGGTGGCCGGGACATCCGGTGTCGCCACCTCGCTGACCTTCTCGATGGAGTCGATGATCACGGCGAGTTCGCCGGTGAGCTTCTCGATCTCGTCAGGGGTGAGGCCGATGCGAGCGAGGTTCGCGAGATGCGCGACGACGTCGGTCGTTATTTCAGACATGGTGCTCCGAGCGTGGCTGTCGTGGGATGCCCCCAGTCTATTCGGGCCGCGCCCGGCACCGATTCGCTAGCTCTTCGTGCCCTTCGGCTTGTCCCGCACACCGAACAGCCCCTTGCCGTGCTTGACCAGCACCGCGTAGGCATCGGCGTAGTTGATCGGCACCGCCGCGGTCGGGTCGTATTTGGCCAGCAGCATCCCGACCAGGCCGATCCCCGGAGCAGTGAGCAGACGCGCCGGATCCTTCGCTGCCAGATCGGGCGCCGTCGATTCCGGGTTCGCGGGCACGTAGGCGGGATACACCTCCGGCCAAAGCGCGGGCTGACGGGGCTTCGCGAGGTTGACCGCGTTGAAGATGCCGCGGGCCTGATCGTCGCGGTGGCTGAGCGGTTCGAGCCCGTGCAGCTGGCAGAGCGTGTGGATGATCGAGCCGTGGTGCATCTCGTCGTTGATCACCGTTCCCTTGCGGGTGTACGCAGACACGACGATGGTGGGCACCCGGCAGCCCAGGCGGTCGAAGGTGAAGCCCATCTCGCCCGATTCCGGCTTGCCCGACGGCGGAACGGCGACCGGCGGCGGTACGTGGTCGTAGGTGCCGCCGTGCTCGTCGAAGGTCATGATGAAGGCGGTGTTCATCGCGTTCGACCCGGACGTCGATGCACCGTTCTTGATCGATGTGTAGATCTGGGCGATCAGCACCTCTGCCGCGCGGGCATCCGACAGCGCACTCTCGTACAGGTCGTCCTCCTCGCGCTCGGTGGCGGCGAAGTGGTGCGGCGGGTGCATGTCGTTGTGGTTGAAGACCATGCGCGGCTCGACGAAGGCGTAGGCCGGCAGATTGCCGTCCCGGGCGTCCTCGTGAAATTGCTCCATGCTGCGGAAGTTGGTCTTCCAGTACTTCTCGATGTGGGCCGCGTGCAACATACCCGTGAGGGAGACCAGTTGATCGGCGTCGTAGTACACCCGCCAGGTCTTCCCCGCGTTCTCGAGCCGGTTGAAGATGGTCGAGCCGTCGAAGGCGTCGAGCCACTTGGTGTAGCCGCCGCCACCCATGTTGGTGACGTAGCCGTGGGAGGTGCTGGCGTTGAAGAACGAGCGATTGCAGAAGGTCTGCGACGGCACCCCGGCGAACCAGTGGTCGTACACACCGAAGTTCTGGGCCAGCGTCGAGATCACCGGCAGCATGTCCGGGGTGAAACCGCCCATCGCCACGCGGTACTCCTGCTCGGTGGCGACCCTGCCCTGACTCTCCACCATGAAGTTGATCTCGTAGTCCTTCACGAAACCCGACATCGACGGGTTCGAGGTGTCCTGCGGGGCGTTGAACGGAGGCCGCAGCCCGTTGTGGAGGATGTCCGCGTTGGACGGCGGATCGACGGTGCCGAACAGCTGCGTGTTGACGTGCGGATAGGTCTCGCCGGGGTCGGGGTCGGGCGAACTCATGATGTGGTCGGTCGAACCCTCATAGGGGTGCGCCTCCACCACGGTGCCGTCGAGAGCGGCGTTGCTGTTCTTCCCCGCCTTCAGGCCCTCGAAGCGTTGCCCGAGCGCGGGCTCCTTCCCCTCGTAGAGCCAGCCCAGGATGTTGTCGAAGGAGCGGTTCTCGTACATGAGCACCACGATGTGGTCGAAGCCGGGCTCGGATCGTGCCGGGAGCGGGGTGAAGCCGTGTTCGGTCTGGGGCTGCGAGATGGCCGCCTCCAGGCTTGCCCCCGCTATCCCACCGGCGACGAGACCGGTCGCCGCGATGCCCGCACCCGTGAAGAACGCGCGACGGGAGGGATCGGACGGGCTGTCGTCGCGCGCTGCGCCATCGGAGGGCTTGTCACGTTCGCGGCGGGCCATGCCCCCATAGTGCCACCGGCACCGGCGGACGCAAGCCCTATCGAGAGGCGAGTGTGCGGGTGGCGTCGGCCTGCGAGCCGTCGGTCACGAGCGAGCCTTCTCCCAGCCCGATAAGCGCGAGGTTGCGCATAGCCTCAGAGCCGGGCTCGAAGTATCCGAGGTGGCCGACCGCTGCCGAGAGCTTCTTGTGGGTGATCGCATCGGTACCGCCGGAGACGGCCATGGTGTGTGCACCGAAGGCTGCGGAGCCCGGGTCACTGCCGTAGAAGGCGGTGTTCACGATCGGGTCGAGCGCGGCCTCGCCGACGTAGACGTTGTCGTGGGCCACCGAGAGCTGACGGGCGGTCTGCGCCGCAGCGCCGGGCGAGCCGATCAGCGCGAGGGCGTTGACCGTGACACCGCCCTTCGCCAGTTCCACCATCGCGGTGGTCGAGCCGTAGGAGTGTCCGATGACCGTCACGTAGGGCTCTTCGCCGTGGCGGACGGCCTTGACCCCCTGCACCGCGTTGCCGAGGAAGCCCGCACCGGAATCCGCCCGCTTGAGTGAGGTGATGTCGAGAACACCCGGGGTCGAATACCCGATCCAGGCGACTGTCGCGGCGGTCTTGCCCTGGTAGCGGGAATCCGTCGTCGCGATGCGCTTCAGCCACGACGTCTGCTCCTGCTGCAGGTCCTGGGCGATGACGGTCCAGTCGTACATCTGCCCCTGCACGGTGAAGAACATTCCAGGCACGAGGTAGCTCACGTAGTCCGCCGTGGCGATGTCACCGACGACGACCGCCGCGCGGCTGTCACCGGTCGGGTCGAATGTCATGAGCTGCCGGCTCGGCTCGGTCTTCGTGGTGTGCAGGGTGCGCTGAATCTGGGTGAGGATCTCGAGGTGGTGCTTCGACGACACCAGCGAGCCGCGGCCCGCGCCGGCGGAGACCGATTTCTTCGCCGCAGCGATCTCGGCGCGCAGGGCCGTGCGGTTGGCGGCGTCGCGCACCGAGAACGGCAGACCCTCGAGGTTTCCCACGAGTTCGGGAACGGATGCGGCGAACTCCCGCTTGCCTGCGCTCGACTTCGCCGCCCACCAGGCCGACACATTCGCCGCTCGGGGCTGGTTGACGATGAGGCGGTGGATGGTGGACGGATTGGCCTTCGCGAATGCAGCCAGCTCATCGCCCGGCAGCATTCCGAGCTGCGTGAGAAGAGCACTGCCACCGAGCTTCGGGAGGAGCGCGAGATCGACGGCGGTCGAGCGATCTGTTGCGGAACCGATCCGATTCGATGAGGGCTCCGAATCAGTGGTGGTGCCAGATGTGACGTTCACGCTGGTCGCCGACACGGTCGGGCCGAGGAACAGGGAGTCGCTCTCGCCCGCGAGTCCCCGCTGGCCCGGATCCGAGAAACTCACGGTCACAAGAGATGACGAAGCAATTTCGTGTACGACAAAGGCCTCTGCCACGCCACCCAGGGCACCAGAGGTAGTCAGAGCTGCCGAATCGAACAGCAAAGGACGGTTCCAATCGTGAACGTCGGCCCGAAAACTTCAGCCGATGTAACGCGAGTTGCACGCACCCCCCAATAGTAGGGGTGCATCGTGTACCCCGACTAGAGCCGAGAGCAGCAAAAAAGGTGATATACCGGGCGATTTTCATGATTTGGCATGAAATCGGTACCCCGATGGCCCGCATTACTGTTCGACGTGAAGTCGAGCTCGGTGAGGCGTCACAACCACTCAGAGTTCGTCGAGAGAGCGTTCAGCCCACATCCGGATTTGACAGGCAACCGCCGTCGTGACCGATTATCCGTCGCCTTCAGATGCCGCCGCGACAGTCGAATCGTCCAGGCCAGCCGGCCCGAATTCGAGCAATCGGGCGAACTGCGCCGCGTCGATGATGCGGATTCCGAGTTCCTCCGCCTTGCCGAGCTTGGAGCCGGCACCCGGACCGGCTGCCACGAAGTCGGTCTTCTTCGACACACTCGAGGCCGCCTTGCCCCCGGCGGCAATGATCGCCTCCAGCGCTCCCTCGCGGCTGAAGCCCTCGAGGCTGCCGGTGGCCACAACGGTGACTCCGGTCAGCGGTCCGTCCAGCGCGGAGGCCGCGCCGGGGCCCGGGTGACCCGGCGTCGCGAACTGCACACCGGCATCCGCCCACCTGCGCACAATCTCGTCGTGCCAGTCGACCGCGAACCAGTCGATCAGCGCATCGGCGATGATGCCGCCCACGCCGTCGACCGCGGCAAGTTCGTCGCGACTCGCGGCCCGGATGGCGTCGAGAGAGCCGAAGTAGCCCGCCAGGGCGCGTGCGGCGACCGGACCGACGTGTCGGATGCTGAGCGAGACGAGAATGCGCCAGAGCTCTTTCGACTTGGCGAGCTCGATCTCCCTGAGAAGCTTGTTCGCCAACTCGGACGGATAGACCACCGGCACGCGGGTGTATCCGGCCTTGCGACGCTCGGCGGCATCGAGGCCGTCCGCCTCGGGCGGATACTCGGAAACGACCTTGCGGAAGGGGGTGCGCAGCTTCACGGTGCCGTCGGCCTCGAGCTTCTCGAGTCCGGTCTCGACATCCCTCACCACCACCTCGATCGGCAGCAACTGGTCCACGGTGAGTGAAAACAGCCCGGCCTCATTGACCAGTGGCGGCGTCTCGGGGAAGTTCGGTTGGGTGAGCGCTGCGGCACCGACCTCGCCCAAGCCCTCGATGTCGAGGGCGCCGCGGCTGCCCACGTGCTCGACGCGACCGCGCACCTGCGCCGGGCACGAGCGCGAGTTGGGGCAGCGCAGGTCAATGTCGCCCTCTTTCGCCGGGGCGAGCGGGGTGCCACAGGAGGGGCAGTCCGCGGGCATCACGAAGGCGCGCTCGGTGCCGTCTCGCAGCTCGATGACCGGGCCGAGCACCTCGGGGATGACATCGCCGGCCTTGCGCAGCACGACGGTATCGCCGATCAGCACACCCTTCGCCTTCACGACCTCCTGATTGTGGAGGGTCGCCTGGCGCACCTCGCTGCCGGCGACGCGCACCTTCTCCATCACGGCAAACGGGGTGACCCGCCCGGTACGGCCGACGCTCACGACGATGTCGAGAAGCTTGGTGTTCACCTGCTCGGGCGGGTACTTGTAGGCGATGGCCCAGCGGGGCGCACGACTGGTTGCGCCGAGCTCTTCGTGCAGGGCGAGCTCGTCGACCTTGACGACGATGCCGTCGATCTCGTGTTCTACGCTGCCCCGATGGGCCCCGAAGTGTTCGATGAACTCGGCGGCATCCGTCGCCGCCGGCACCACCCGGTAGTGCGTGCTGGTCGGCAGCCCCCACTCCTTCAGCAGTCCGTAGATCTCCGACTGCGATAACACCGGGGGGTTCTGCCACGCGCCGATACCGTGCACCAGCATGCTCAGTCGACCGAGGCGCTTGTGCATGCGTTCCAACTGCGCGGGAGACTTGTTCTCCGCCACCTGGCGCAGGCTGCCGGATGCCGCGTTCCGGGCGTTGGCGAAGACCCGCTCCCCCGCAGCGACCTGATCCGCGTTCAGCTGATCGAAGATCTCCGTCTGGAAGAACACCTCACCGCGCACCTCCACCAGAGGTGGATGGCCGGAACCGACGAGCCTGGTCGGGATGCTGGGCACATAGGCGATGTTCTCGGTGACGTCTTCGCCGACAACACCGTCGCCGCGGGTCGCCGCGCTGACCAACTGCCCGTACTCGTAGCGGAGGTTGATCGCCAGGCCATCGATCTTGAGTTCGCACAGGTAGTCGACCCGCCGGCCGGAGTTGCGCTCGACCTTGGCCGCCCACTCCTCGAACTCCTCGATGGAGAACACGTTGTCCAGGCTGAGCATGCGCTCCGCATGCCGCACCGGTGCGAACAACGTCGTCTCGGCCCTGCCACCGACGGTCTGCGTGGGCGAGTCTTGGGACTGCAGTTCGGGAAACAGGCGCTCGAGCTCTTCGAGGCGCCGCAGCATCCGGTCGTATTCCTCGTCGGCGACGAGCACCTCGTCGCGCTCGTAGTACGCGTCGCGGAGTTCGAGAATGCGCGAGGTGAGCGCCGTCGCGTCGTCGCGGGCCTGCTCGAGCGTGAGGTCTTCTACGTCAGCCACGGCTCAAGCTTAGGCAGCGCATCCGACATCCGGCAGCGGCGTGTGCGGAGGGTGAATCAGGAGGATGCCGAGGCCGGCACGGCACGCGTGTGATCGGCGGAGACCGTGCGGTCGATCGTGAACTGGCCGAGCACCCGGGTGCCCACGTAGATCACGGCGGTCTGGCCGGGCGCGACGCCGTTCAGCGGGGTGACCGGGGTGGCGACGATCACGCCGTCCCGCAGCACCGCGGTGGCCGGCACCGGATCGGCGTGGGCGCGGATCTGCACCTCGCAGTCGAAGGGGACGGTCGCGTCATCCGGAGCGAGCCCTGCCCAACTGAACTTCGATCCGGAGATCTCGGCGATGTCGAGGGCCTCTTTCGGGCCCACGACGACCTCGTTGGTGGCGGGCTTCACCTCGAGCACGAAGCGCGGGCGGCCATCGGGCGAGGGAACGCCGAGATTGAGGCCCTTGCGCTGGCCGACGGTGAACGCGTGAGCGCCCTCGTGGCTGCCGACGACCGACCCGTCACGCTCGAGGATGCGGCCCTGCTCCGCGCCGACCCGCTCGGCGAGCCAGCCGCGGGTGTCGCCGTCGGGGATGAAGCAGATGTCGTGCGAGTCCGGCTTGTTGGCCACGCTGAAGCCGCGCTCGGCGGCCTCGGCACGCACCTCCGCCTTCGACGGGGTCGCGCCGAGCGGGAACATGCTGTGCGCGAGCTGCTCTGCGGTGAGAACTCCGAGCACGTAGGACTGGTCCTTGGCCCAGGCAGCCGCCCGGTGCAACTCGCGATTGCCGTTGTCATCGGTGACGATGCTCGCGTAGTGGCCGGTGGCGACGGCGTCGAAGCCCAGGTCGATGGCCTTCTCGAGCAGAGCGGCGAACTTGATGCGCTCATTGCAGCGCATGCACGGGTTCGGGGTGCGCCCGGCGGAGTACTCGGCGATGAAATCGTCGACAACGTCGAGCTTGAACCGCTCCGAGAAGTCCCAGACGTAATAGGGGATGCCGATGATGTTGGCCGCCCGCTGGGCATCCATCGAATCCTCGATGGTGCAGCACCCACGACTGCCGGTGCGCAGGGTGCCCGGCATGCGGCTCAGCGCGAGATGCACGCCGACCACATCGTGACCTGCCTCGACCGCGCGCGCGGCGGCCACGGCGGAATCGACCCCACCACTCATCGCCGCCAGCACTCGCATGGGTACCAGTGTAAACGCGCGATTCTGAGCGCCGACCGCCCCGGAGGCCGATCAGGGGATGTCGGTGAGGGTCTTCTCCACGGCCGACAGCCGCGTGTCGATCGAGTGCAGCTGGTCGACGATCGCCTTACTCGCCGCCGTATTCGCGTCCAGTGCCGCCCTCAGCTCGTCGGTCCCCGACGACTTGGCGAACTGTGTCTTGTGCTTCCAGTACGAGGAGAGGATCGCGTAGGTGATCCCGCCCGCGATCGCGACGACGGGTATGAGAGTGCCGAAGATCGCACCGAATGATGCAGCATCCATCAGGGGGACTCGCTTTCTGGTTGCGCCGCGACCGCTTTACTGATCGCCGCGGCGGTGAGGGTGAGCCGAAAGGGCAGGACCTCGAAGAACTTCATCGCCTTGCCGTCATCCGACAATTCCAGGCGCCCGGTGATGAAGCCGGCCTCTTCGAGCTTGGTCAGGTGCATGTAGAGCAGGGCCCGGGACATCCCGACCCGACGCGCGAGCTCGCTCACGTGGAGTTGCTCGCCGGAGAGGAGGGCGATGATGCGCATGCGCTGCGGGCTCGCAATCGCGGCGAGCTTTGCGCTGAGTTCGGTGGCGTCCATCGCGTCTCCTTTCACCTGTCAGATTAATCTAACAGGTGCCAGAGCGCAATGCTCAGTTTGCTCGCTGCCGCGCGCGCCCACCCTGGGCTTCCTACCGCTCCCCCTGCGCGACCTGCGCGAAATGAAGGAACGGCTCGGCATGCGCCCCGAGAATACGGGTCGACGAATAACGGATGCCC
>Ga0247764_1000774_pt1 | contig 11213 bp, 8 predicted proteins | sample UWRJL051202B4_FD_179932 | JGI IMG/M metagenome (GOLD analysis project Ga0247764, IMG submission 179932) | Plant litter microbial communities from Arlington Agricultural Research Station in Wisconsin, United States - UWRJ-L051-202B-4 | ecosystem: Environmental > Terrestrial > Plant litter >...
GCGGCACGCCACGAGTTCTTTCGATCGTCACGCGTCAGCCCGGGCCCCGAGTCAAAGCTGAGTGCATGATCTTGCTTCGTCGCAGCGTTCTGGGTGGGCGCACGCCGATATCCCCACCAATCGCCCTCACGGGCGTCCAGTAGCGCCGCCGGGCTCGGTCCGGAGAACAGCAGCCGCGAAAGGTCGACCGTGCTCCGGACGATGAAGTAGTCGTAGTCGGCGGCTTCACGCGCGGCATCGAAGCGCTCCGGCGCCCACTCCGAGCCTCCACCCATCAGCACACGCACGCCGGGACGATAACGCACGACCGAGATCGAATACATGGCGAACGAGTAACCACAGCTGCCGCCCTTTTCGACGCAGTAATAGGCAGGCACGTGCAGGTGCGCGGGGTTGCCGGGAAACTCCCGAGCGGTGCGCTCGAACACGAGCGGTCGCACCACGAGGCCAGCTGGCATCCTGCTCACGAGCCTGCGAAAATCGGCGGCCTCTCGGTTGAAGGCGAGCGCGCGCCAGGAAAATATCAACACTACGCCGAGGCTCACGCCCAGCGCTAAAGCTCTGCGCACCCGCAGCCAAGTCTGGCCACGGGGCGCGAAGGCCAACAGCAAGGCGGGCACGAGGTAGGCGGAAAAACGGGGATGAAGAGGACCGGCGCCTCGAAACATGCTGGGGAACAGCCCGTAACCGGCGAGCGCAACCATCAGCGGGAGCGCGTACGCGAGAGGGCGCCTGGGCCCGAGACTGCTAACCAGTACGAGTATCAGCAGCACCCCGAACAGCAGAGCGGCGGCGTCGGAGGCACCGATGCCCACCAGCTGGCCCGGTAACTCCAGCCAGCGCCTGAGCTCGAGTGCCCACACGTCCCCGCCGAGCCGGGTCGAGGTACGACCCGGAACGAGCCAAACCAGCCCGAGCAACGCGGGCGACAACAGCGGCCACAGGCGTTGCCACCGCTTGCCGGCTCCACCAACCAGCAGCGGCCCCGCCACCACCACACAGAAGCCGAGCGCCACTCCGTGCGCGACGAACAAGAGCGCGAGCGTCAGCGCCAGGCAAACGCCGCTCTGCAGGCGCGGGGACTCGCGATGTGCCGCGACCAGTCCGAAGGCCAGATACGCGAGCGGAAGTGCCGCGCAAAACGCCACGAAACCCCAGCAAAAACTGTAGCCCAAGCCGAGCGGATACCCCAGCAAACCAAGCCATGGGTCGTGGCCGAGGCGCTGACAGAGCCAGCGCAACGCCAACGCTTGCAACACGATGGACGCCCAAAACACCAGCTTCAACGCGGCCGCCACCGGCAGCACCCAGCAGAGCGCTCGCGTGATCGAATACGCGAGCAAGTAAGGCGTGCGAAAGTTGAGCTCGAGATCGGACACGCTCGCCTGTCCAACGTCGATGCGAACCCAATTGGCGATCTGCAGGGCGTGCTGCGGCAGATCCACCAACGGCAAATCTCTCACGCAAAAGAAAGCGACCAGCAACAACACGGCGAGCGCGCACTCGATCCTGCGCAAGCGGCCCGCGTTTCGGAGCACGAGCGCAACATGGACGGAGCTACGTGTCGAGCGCGTGTCGAGCGCGCAGCGGCGACGTAGAGATTCGATTGCCATGCGCGCAGGCGACGCTACGACGCCGTTCAAGCGCGAGCTGGGGCTGCGCGAGGCGTCGCTCAGTCGCCCGGTTCCCCGTTGACGCTAGTCCGCGACGCTTTCGGAGACCCGCGAGAGCCGACGACGGCGCGGTCGATCTCTTCCCACGTCGTCAGCACGAGTGCACCAGGCTGTTCGTGGCTACGCGCGCCGGCGCCGCCCAGCCAGATCGGCACGCCACCGCCGAGCCCCCGTCGCAGCGTCTTCAAGTCTCGCGCGAGCTGCGCGTGGTCTTGGTCGATGGTGACGGCGATGCCCACGGCGTCAGCGGCCAGCATACGTGCGCACTCGGCGATCTCCCGTACCGGTGTCGCCCCGCCCAGGAGTCGCGGCTTGGCGCCGGCGGTCACGAGATAGAGCGCGATCAGCTGCAATGGTAGCGTGTGCGCTTCGCCCGGGAGGGTCGCGAGCACGACGCGCGGCCTGCCATCTAGGTCCTGATAGTTGGCCAGCATCAGCCGAATTTGCGTGACCAAGCACTCGGTCGCCAAGTGCTCGTGTCGGATCGAGAGCCGACCGTCGGCCCACGCCTGCCCAACGCTCACCGCGAAGGGCTGCGCAAGCTCCATCACGAAGCGGCGCGGCCCGAGCAACACGGCCCCTCGCCTCAGCTCCGCTTCGAGTTCGCTCAGCCGGTCGTTGGCAAGCAGATCGATCAGCTCGTCGATGGCTGCGGGAGTCAAAGCGCCCACGGAGGGCGCCGAAGGCGGGTCAGCTGCCGGCCGCGCCAGACGCTCCAGCTCGGCCACGCTCTTCTCGATCACGTCCCCGATGCGATAGCCACGCTCGAGCGTGCGGGCGATCGCAACGAGCTTTTGGATGTCCGCGTCCGAGTACAGCCGACGATTGCTGCCCTCGCGCCGCTCGGGGCGCGGAAAGCCGTAGCGACGTTCCCAAGCGCGCAACGTGCCCATCTGAAAGCCGGTTTGCTCGGCCACGACCCGAATGGTGTGCGCACCGGGCTCGCCCGTTGCATTCGCCTTTCGTCGTTTGCGGGCAGCTTTCATGTTCACCAAGCATGCAAGCGAATAGCTACAATAGCTATACAGACCGCGCGCAGGGGCGCGATTTCTGCCGTCGGCGCGCACCGCTGTCGCCCGCCCGAGGCTCTGAAGCTGCCAAGAACCGCTGTTTCGCGCGGTTGGCGCCTTCTGCGGCGAGCCCCTGTTGACATGTACAGAATCTGTACAAGAATGCTGGCAGCCGGATCATACCGGCAAGATTCTCTCAAACCGATTTCTGGAGAAGGATGGACATCATGAAAAAAGCCGCTTCAATTGCATTCTTGGGCTTGGTTGTCGCCGTATCTGCCTGCGCCAGCGAGGGGGCGCAACAGCCGCCGGTGACTGCAGACTCAGCGGCCACGGAGAGCGCGCCCGAGGGCGCGAAATCTGAAGCAAACTTGCTTCAAACCGCTGAAGCCGCGGGCAGCTTCAAGACGCTTGCGGCCGCGGTCAAAGCAGCCGGACTGGAGGAAACCCTATCCGGACCTGGGCCCTTCACCGTATTCGCCCCAACGGACGAAGCGTTCGCCAAGCTGCCGGCCGGCACGCTCGACGACCTGTTGAAGCCCGAAAACAAGTCGAAGCTCGCAGCCATTCTCACCTACCACGTGGTGCCGGAGAGGCTGAATGCGAAAGACGTCGTGGCCTCACCCACACTGAAGACGGTGCAAGGGCAAAGCCTCACGGTCAAAGCCGATGGCGGAAGCGTCAGCATCGACAGCGCCAAGGTCCTGAAGACCGACGTCATGGCATCAAATGGGATCATTCACGTCATCGATTCAGTGGTACTTCCCAAGGGGTAAAAACGGAGGGCAGGATGAAACGACGCGAAGCCAATCAACAACTCTTGACGTTCGTGGCGGGCCTCGCGGCGCCGGCCGCGCTGTTCGGGTGCGGCAAGTCCGTCAACTGCAACGACGTCTCGGCGCTGTCAGCGGCGGAGCTGCGCGTCCGCAACGAAACGGCGAAGTACGTCGAGAACTCGCCGGACCCCGCGAAGAAGTGCTCGATGTGTGCGCTGTTCCAGGCAGCAGCACCGAAGCAATGCGGAGCGTGCCAGGTGGTCAAGGGCCCGATCAATCCGGATGGGTACTGCGTCCTATTCGTAGCCAAGCCCGCGTGACGACGCCTGCTGCCGCTACGCACGGCAGCGCTGAAGTTGCTTCCTGACTGAGCGAACGGACCGATAGGCGCTCGCGCGACGGATAACGCGCTGGCGGCTGCACCGCTGCGGCGTGGCTGGCTCAGTGTCCTCGGCACGAAGCGCCGCCCCCTGCTCCTTGAGGCGGGGCGGCGCTTGACCTATACAGATTCTGTACAAGCTTTACACGCATGCCAGGGCGCCGGGCACGGCGCAAGTGCGAGCCATCGACCACTCAGGCAAAATTCCAATGATTTCATCAGCATCTAAGCCGCGCAGCCGGCCAGGCTGCCGTTCGCTGGAGACCCACCAGGCATCATCCCCTGGCTCAACCCGAGCGAACGCCCGCATCGTCGCGAGCGCTCAACTGCCGTCGGAGTTTGGACGGTTCCAGGCCCACGTGTTCCGCAACGACCGCGACGCTCTCGAGCACGTGGCGCTCGTGCGCGGTGAACTGAAGGGCGCGGAGGACGTACCAACCCGTCTACACTCCGAGTGCCTGACGGGCGACGCGTTTGGTTCGCTGCGTTGCGATTGTCGAGGCCAGCTCGAAAGCTCGCTCAAGTTGATAGGCCAGGCCGAGCGAGGCATCGTGCTCTACCTACGCCAGGAGGGGCGCGGCATAGGCCTCGCCAACAAGATTCGTGCGTATGAGCTGCAAGAGCAAGGCTACGACACGGTGGACGCGAACCTCCTGCTCGGCTTCGCCGCGGACGAGCGCGACTACGCGGTCGCGGCGGCCATGCTGCGCACGTTGGGCGTGGCCAGCGTGGAGCTCATGACCAACAACCCCGACAAGATCCAGCAGCTTTCTGCGCAGGGAATTCAGGTCAGCCGGCGCTTGGCGCACGAGATGGCGCCCAACCCGCACAACCGCGCGTACCTTGCCACCAAGGCCCGTCGCTCGGGGCATCTGATCGTCCAGAGCGGGCTGGGCGAGGCCGAACCGGCGCCCTCCCTGGCTGCGGCCCTGGAGGGTCTTGATAGCTGAACGGCGACGCGATGGACGCCCGAGCCGACTGTAGACGCTCTCGCCGCGAGCGCTGCCTTCGCAGCAAGTTGGAGCAAGCATGAAATCTTTGCCGAAAGATGCGTGGAGCCGCTCCAAGGCGGTGCTGGGATTGGTTGCCGGGCTCTCCGGACAGGAGCTCAAGCACCGGCTGCTCGCGGGTGTCAGTAGCTCGGCGGAAAAGCTGCGAGACCTCGAACTCACGGCGCGCGTCGAGCAAGCGCGTTTGATGGTGGAGAGCTTGGGCCGGCTGAAGGGTGCGCTGATGAAAGCGGGTCAGCTCCTGTCGGTCGACGCGAGTGATCTGCTTCCGCCCGAAGCCATGACTGTCCTTGCACAACTGCAAGCCGGAGCCGAGCCCATCGACTTCGAGAGCCTGCGCGGCGTGCTCACGCAAGAGTTGGGGCAGGACTGGGAGCAGGCGTTCGACACGTTCGACACCCGTCCCGCCGCCTCCGCCAGCATCGGACAAGTGCATCGAGCCAGCACCAACGGTGTTCCGGTCGCGGTGAAGATTCAGTATCCGTCCGTGCGCGACAGCATCGACAGCGACTTGGACGTGCTGCAGAAGCTGGCCAGCGGTTGGCTCTCCGTCTCCCGGAAAAAAATCGATCTGACCGGCGTGTTCGAAGAGCTGCGCACGCTTCTCCACCAAGAGGCCGACTACGGCCAAGAGCTGCTCAGCCAGCTGCGCTTCGCAGAGCTCGTTCAACACGATCCGCGCTTCGTCGTCCCGCGTTCGCTCCCGGAGCTCTCCACGACCCTCGTGCACACTATGACCTGGGAAGAGGGGCAGCCCCTCGGACAGTGGCTGCAGACCCCGCGCTCAGCCGAGGATCGTTTGTGGCTCGGACAGTTGCTCCTCGATCTGTATTGCTTGGAGTTCTTCCGCTGGGGGCTCGTGCAGACGGATCCGAACTTCGGCAACTTCTTGGTTCGAGCGGAGTCGCGGCAGCTCGTGTTACTCGACTTCGGCGCGACGCTCGCGTTCGAGCCGGATTTTCGCGAGCGCTACGTGAAGCTCCTGCGGGTCGTGGCCACTGGCGACGCGGCTCGAATCAGCGACGAGGGCGTGGCTTTTGGCTTGCTCGACCCGCGCGAGCCGCGCGAACCACGCGAGCTGTTCGCGCAGTTCCTCCAGACTGCGGTCGAGCCCTTCGCGCCCTCGCTCCAGCCGTTTGCGTTCCGAGACGCCGGCTACAACGAGCGCTCTCAAGTCATCGGGCGACGCTTCATCCGGAGCCTGCGCTTCTCCCCGCCGCCTCGTCGCCTCATGTTCCTGCACCGAAAACTCGGCGGCATCTTTCAGCTCCTCAAGCGCTTGGATCTGAAGCTCGATCTCAGGCCCTACTGGGAGCGCATGGTGCAAACCGAAGACTGAGGTCGCAGGCGTTGCTCCGTCCAACGTCAACCACCGCGCGCTCACGGACAAGCAGGAAACTGCACGTTGCCCGTGACCGTTTTGCCGGGAGTCATCGCGACGGTGTCGGTGAGAACGTGGTTATAGATATCGGTGAGGCGGAACGTGAGGTCACCGGTGCCTGCGCCCATGGACGCTTCGAACATGTTGTACGTGCTGCGCGTCAACGCGACGTAGGCGCCTGCTTTTTTGACTTCTACCTTCGCGATGGGGTTCTTGTAGTTCTGCGGCGAGACGGCCAGGTAATACTGCTGGGAGCTGCTGTCGAAGTAGTATTTGATATTGCCCATCGGCGAGCAGGGGACGAACTTCCAGTTGACGGCCGGGTTGTTGTTGGCACCCAGCGCGCCGTAGGCTGCCCCGTTGAGATCGATGTGGTGGCTGCCCTGGAAGCACCACTTTTCGTTCCCTTGGTACGGGCATTGATCCACGATCTGGACCGTCAATTTGGAGTTATTCTGGGTGTTGGTGACCTCCACACAGGCGCCACACACGGCTGAGTTGTTCCAGTCGTATTCGTTCATCGCGCCGTAGTGCTGAGGCAACGTGCTGGTCTCCCAGTGACAGGCGACCATCTTCGTTGCGAGTTGATACGTCGTGATGTGGCCGCTTCGCGACATGGTGTCGGGGTTGCACATCGGGGTCACGCATTTACCCGAGACGCAGGCGCCGTCGCTCGAACACTTCATCCCGCAGCCGCCGCAGTTTTCTTGATCTTCCTGAACGTCGACACACTTCGACGAGCACAGCGTCCCCGTCGTGCACATGCACGTGCCGTTGCTGCACGTCTGTCCCTGACCACAAGTGACGGTCGCGCACGGATCGACCATCACCATCCCGCCGCTTCCGACGCTGGTGCCGCCGACTGCGTTCATTCCACCGAGCGCGCTCTCGCCACCTGAGGCCAGTGCCCCGCCAGTGCCCATGCCACCCGCCACGGTCGCCCCTCCGGAGGCCGTGCCGACCGTCCCACCCGTGCCGAGCGCCCCGCCCGCTCCGAAGGTCCCGGCGCCGCCGAGCCCAGTGCCGCCGCCGGACGTTGCCATGGTGCCAGCTTGAGCCGCACCGGCGCCGCCGCTCGTCACGCCACTCTGCCCGCCGAAAGACCCGCTCTGGACCGGATCTCCTGGGCTGCACGCAAGTCCGAGCAGCGGCAGCGCGACGACGAGCCATCGATTTGCGCCCAACTCCAAAGCGTGAGTTCGCGTCGCCAGCATGCCGATCAAGCTAGCATGGGCATTAGGGGCGTCGCGACGGCACTCCGATACACGCTTTCCGCTCTCTCCGAAAATTGCCGCGAAATGGCTGCCGCGGACGCCGCGGCCCGCGGCTGCTTGTCCGCCGATCCCAGTGCCGAGGCGGACTCGCTAGGGCACGACGGCGTTCGCGCTGATTCACTTCTTCGGCGCTAGCTTGCGCTGGAACAGGTCGAGCAATTTGGTGTTCGCGTTCTTCGCATCCGGCAGAGTGTCGTCGCCGAAAAACAGGCCGAAGCTCTGCTCGTGATAGTCATGGTAGGTGAAGCTCAACTGGTTCGCAGCGAGGATATCCAGCATGTCTTCGGTCCAGCGCTCGCCACCGCGATCGTCGTCGAAGGCTCCGCGGATCGCGCCGAACTCGCCCAAGTACAGCGGCACGCCTTCGCGCTTGCCCCAAGCCAAGTACGCATTCACCTCTTGCTCCAAGAACTTCTTGTCGCGTACCTGCACGGGCACGCTGGCGCTGAAGAAGTCCAGACGAAGCTGGCAGGTCGCATCCGGCGGGACCTTCTCGCCCTTCATGAAGCCACTGATGCGGTACGTGGCCCCCTGCTGCGGCTTGAAAGCGAGATAGTCCGCACCAAGATTCGCTTCGTCCACCGTGCCAGTCACCATGAGCGAAGTCTTGTCGCCGTGTCCGTCCGTCGCGACCGAGCGGGCGCCCTTCGGCGTCTTTTCCCAGAAATACCAACCGCGCGGCGACTCCAGACTCGCCTTCGAAAACTGTTCAACGGCCTTACCGGAGTCGTCCAGGCGCTCCGCTACCACGTCGTCGAAGTAGGCGCGTCCAGCGCCCACGCGTGCGCAATTCAGCGTCGGTCGCGCGAACACTAGCTTAGGATCCGTCACTTTGAACGGGCGACTCTGATACGCTCGCCACGGCGAATCACCCGCGGGCAACTTGGGACTGTCGAACGTCGCGGTCTCGAACTTGCGCAAAAACCACTCCACCTCTGCCACCTTCGGATCCGGATAGCGCCCGGTCGGTGCCGCGAAGTCCACCCACGCCGCGCTCTGATGCGTGAAGTGAAACGGCTTGTAGAAGTGGAACTCGTACACCACGTTCGGATCCTTCACGCGGAAGAAGTTCCTATCGCCCGTCTCGCTCCAGTCTTTGCCTACCGCATTCACACGCTCCACGAAAATCGCGTGCCGCGCGTCGACCTGACGAATCGCCGCAATCGTTCGCTCTGCCAGGTCCCGCCACTGCGTGACGCTCGTCTCCGTCACGGGTTCATTCAGCAAATCATAGCCGGCGATCGTCGGCTCGTTCGCGTAACGCTGCGCGAGGAACTTCCACATTTCTATGAAGCGCGCTTGATTCTTGGCGTCATTCCACAGCGCCTTGCCCTCGCCCAGTGATTGAAATCCGCCTGGCGGTACGTGCATATTCAGAATCAAGTACACCCCATGGCGTTTGGCCCACGCCACGTTGTCATCCAACCACTTCAGCCCATCGGGTAGCCATTTGCCTGGCGCCGCATCCTCCTCCAGCGTGTGGTAGTTGATGTAGAATCGGACGGCGTTCATGCCCAACGCCGCCAGCCGCGCGAAGTCTTCCTCGTTGTGATGCAAGGTCGGCAGCCTTCGGCCGAGCCACACCTGATTGCCGAACGCCACGCCCTTCAGCACGATGGGCTGCCCATCGGGTCCGATCAACTTGTCGCCCTGCACGTGAATCACGGGGCCGCCCACGGTGGCCCTCGCTGCCGTGCTGGTGTCACTCGGGTTTTGGCTCGCCGTCTCGGCCGAACTGGCTGCGACATCCGCGGTACCAGGCGCATTGGCCGGCGCCGCCTGTCCCCCGCATCCCACGAGGCCCAGCAACACTGAGCCGAACACCGCACCGTTGCGGGCCAACCAGCTTGGTCGAGCGGCCGCGGCCGATTGTTCCCCGCGGTCAGTCACACGTCGGGTCAGTACGCTGGTCGAAGCAGATGCTGGAACGATGTGCCGGATGAACTTGCGCATTACGGTGGCTATGTCGCTGGCCCCGAAGACCGATCGGAAAAAGTGGCGCCGCCCCCCAACACTTACCGAGCGCTCCGAAGCTCGCAGGGGCTGAGCCCATATGCTGGAAAGTCACGTTCACGCATCGCCCACAACAGAACTTTCTCAGCAGCGTCGACGTGCATCGCGTGTTCGAGCCCGGATTTGCTGCCAATCACGCCCTTCCTTGGGGCATCTTGCGGGTCGTGAAAGAACCCGCTGGCTCACGCGCTTGCACCTGGATCTGGGTGGCGGCACTGGGTTGTGTGTCGCTGCTGACATCGGTTGCGCGAGCAGAAGGGCGCGTGTGGTGCGCTCCGGAGCTCGAAGCGCTGAGTGACGGGATGTGTTTTCATAAGCCAGCGCAAGCTGGTGCGTCCGAGCATCCGGTACTGGTTCTGTTTCTGCACAGTTTGGTGGCGGTGAAGTCGGATTGGCAGTGGGAGCAGCAGCGGGTGCTGACGAGCGCGGCTGAGCGGCATGGTTTTTCGGTGTTGATGCCGCGGGGGCGGGCTGGGCTAGGTCCACGGCGCGCAGGCGATGTGTGGGCTTGGCCAACGTCACCCGCGACGCAGGCGGAGGTCGAGGAGGAACTGATTGCGGAATGGGTCGCGGCTCGCAAGCAGATCGAAGCGCGCAATGGGCAGCCTTTCGAGCGGTTGTTGGTGTTCGGGTTTTCGAACGGCGCCTACTACGCGTCGACGTTAGCGCTGCGCAATCGCTTGGCTGCGGATGGCTACGGCGTGTTTGCGGGAGGTAGCGGCGGTAAGTACGCCTCGGTGCTGGGTAGCCGGGCCACGCGCCGAGCGCCCATCTTCGTCGGATACGGCACGAAGGATCCGGCTTGGCGCGATATGGCGTCGCTAGCCGACACGCTGAAGAAGCTGGGATGGCGCCATCAAGTGAAGGCAGAGCCCGTTGGACATTTAGTAACGGAAGCGCAGCTCGCAGCTGCCGTGCGATTCTTGACGACGCACGCGCCGGTCGAGATTCAAACTGACCAGCAAGTTCGAGCGACGTGGTAGGCTCGCGCACACGATGCCGGTCACCCCTACGCCTGTGAATGCGCGAAGAGTCAGCGGGCTTGGACTTTGCATTGCGGCGTTCATGAGCCTGTCGCTCGGCTGCGCTGAGCTACCCGACATCAAGGCCAACGTCTGCGGCAACGCGGTCATCGAGGAGAACGAAGATTGCGATACTTTCGCCGATCCCGGCAAGAGCTGCCGCGCGCCGGGTGTTGCGGGTGAGTGTCATTTCGATTGTCGCACCAACGCTGACGGTCGCCGCGCGGAGTGCCCGCCCGACATGGGGTGCGCATCCGACGGCGTCTGCCGTCCGCCGACCGGAGCCTTCGAGAAACCCGTCAACTTTGCGCTGGGCGTCTCGTCATGGCTCACCACGGCCGACTTCGACGGCGACGGTCGGCTCGACGTGATCAGCACCGAAGTGGCAGATGCGCTGCGCCAGGCACGCTTTCGCATCCATTACTTCGATGCGGACGCCAAGCTCCAAGAAACTCGCACCTTTCCCCGAGTGGTGAGTCGGCCCATCGCTCGCCGCTTCATGGGCGACGACGCGGCTGAGGATCTGGTGTTCAGCAACGGTCTTATCGGCATGGTTCCCGGACGTTCGGACCGCGCGTTGATTCCCGAGGCCTTTAGCTCGTACGTTCTGCCTGGCACGCGACTGCAGGCCGTCTCGGTGCGCGCCGACGTCGTGGGGCAAGTAGTTGCGCTCGC
>Ga0247764_1000775_pt1 | contig 11194 bp, 7 predicted proteins | sample UWRJL051202B4_FD_179932 | JGI IMG/M metagenome (GOLD analysis project Ga0247764, IMG submission 179932) | Plant litter microbial communities from Arlington Agricultural Research Station in Wisconsin, United States - UWRJ-L051-202B-4 | ecosystem: Environmental > Terrestrial > Plant litter >...
GGCGGAAAAGAAGGTGAGTGAGCTCAACCACGCCGGAAGTGTAATAGGCGAACTGGAGATTATTTTGTGTGGCCCAGACCTTGGGCATGACCTCTCCGAAGAGGATGACCACGAAGGCTACCAGGACCAGCTTTACTATGAATTCAAGGCCGCCCATGCCTTCTTTGAAGACGACCATTTCATCGATGAGGAAATTGGCCAGGATGATGATGGCTATATTGATGATGCTGTTGGCGATGAGGAGGGATGCCAGGAGATCCTTTGGCTCTTCCAGCAGGGTAACGATCCGTTTCCATGAGGCGTCCTGTTTTGTCTTCAGGACATTGATCTCCTTATAGGTGAGGGAGAAAAAAGCTACTTGGGAACCGGACAGCACGAAAGAAAGAAGGAGCAGGAACAGGATCACGATGGCCAGGATCGTGGTTGCCTGCGGATTGATGACCAGGAACACGGGTGATACGACGTCAGTTAGTAACAGTTTCGTTAAAGGGAGATCCAACATTATCAGGTTAAGTGAAAGAATATCTGTCTACCAGGCGCTGCGATCAAAATGGCAGGTCTTCGGAAGGTTCGCCGACGGAGGGGGTGTCCGAGGTGCCTTCCAGGCCTTCGTGATGGATATGAGGGTGTGAGGGTCCATCAGAACGCTTGTCCAGCATGATCAGGTTATCTCCCACTACTTCTGTGGCAAATTTCTTATTCCCTTCCTTGTCTTCCCAGCTGCGGGTGCGGAGTCTTCCTTCGATATATACGAGGCTGCCCTTGTGCAGGTACTTCTGCGCCAGCTCCGCCAGTCCTCTCCAGAGCACAACGGTATGCCATTCGGTTTGAGAGATAAGCTTCCCGGCCCTGTCCTTGAAGGTTTCGGTAGTGGCTAAAGAAAATTTAGCAACGGCAATATTTCCTTCCAACACCTGTACATCCGGGTCTTTTCCCAAATTTCCAATTAACATCACCCTATTTACGCCACGCATACGAAGAAGTTTGAAGTTTATAATCGTCTTTAGATCTATTTCCTGCTAAAGACCGTGCCGCACGGCCGCTGGTCTACATTAAAATTAAATTTTTTCAGGCAAAAAGATAAATTTATTAGAACAAGCTTTGTGCCGGGGTGGGATCCAGGAGCCAGGCATTTATAAATTTGGGGAAAGGATACTCGTTTAATTTCTCCTTGTCTATCAGCATGTAATCATGGGAGGAGGTCAGCGGCTTATCCAAATGGATGGTAAAGAACTGCCCCTGGATAGTCTGGTGCGTGAGTTCCTGGCGATATAGTTTTGATATATACTTGACTGTGAGTGACTGTGTTCCAAAAAGACGGCCGGCTTGTTCGCCCTTGAGAAGGTCTTCCGGATAGGCCGCCTGCGGCGACTCCCACCCTACCAGCTCAAAGAGATCCGCCCAGATATCTCCTTTTGTCCTTTGGCGGACGTAAACCTTTTTATCGGGGGTTTCCACCATAAAATAGTAGAACCAGCGATTTTTCCGCTTAAGGGTTTTTTCTTTTACAGGCAGCTCACCCACGCTTTCGGTGCGGTATGCCTGGCAGCCGTTGCGTTGTACACAGCTTATGCAGAGCGGGTTCTGCGGCCTGCATACCACGGCGCCGAAGTCCATGATGGCCTGGTTATAGATACCGGGCCGTTCCTTGTCCAGGAGGTTTTCAGCCAGTGCGGAGAACTTCCTTTTACCTGCGGTGGAATCGATGGGAGTGGCGTCTCCCGTGTAGCGGGAAAGAACGCGCAATACGTTGCCATCTACCACCGCGTAGGGAAGATTAAAAGCAAAGGAAGCGATGGCGGCAGCCGTATAAGGGCCGATGCCTTTCAATGCAAGGATCTTATCGTAATCAGCCGGGAAATGGCCATTATAGTCATCCACGATGATGTGTGCGGTGGCGATGAGGTTGCGGCAGCGGCTGTAGTAGCCAAGACCTTCCCAGCATTTGAAAACTTTTTGTTCGGGTGCGCCGGCGAGATCGTGGACGGTGGGGAATTCTTTTATGAATTTTTCATAGTAGGACCAGCCTTGCTCAACGCGGGTCTGTTGCAAAATCACCTCACTCAGCCATATCCTGTAGGGGTCTTTTTCACCCTTCCAGGGCATGGCCCGGGTATTGACGTCCTGGTGCCATTTTAGCAAATTATCCGTAAAAATGCCGTTTTTCCTCTTCATATCCGTAATTTTCCAGTCGCGGCAGCCGCTCTTTTAAAATTGTCAATCAATATTTTAGAGAATTCTTGCACAAATAAACCAAATCTATTATTTTGACGTTGAAAAAGAGGTTCGGACAAGGTGTTGTGAATTAAAAATTTTGTTATATATTTAAAATCAGAAACTTATAAAACTTAATCCCCATGAGAAAGGCAGACCTAGTTAACCAGATATCGGAAAAAACAGGTATACCTAAGGTGGACGTCCTGGTGACGTTGGAAACCATGTTCAAAGAAGTTAAGGAAACCCTTTCCCAGGGAGAAAACATTTATATCCGGGGATTTGGCAGTTTCATTACCAAAAAAAGAGCTGCGAAAATCGGCCGTAATATAAAGAAGAATGTCGCAGTTCACATCCCTGAACATTATATTCCCGCATTTAAGCCCGCAAAGGAATTTGTTGCAGAAGTAAAAAAGTTGCAGTCCGTGAAGGCAGATCAGCCAAACCCGGATGAAGAGATGTAAATTTGCGCTCTTAAGCGAATAGCATGAAGAGACAGCAAGTGTATGTAGCCGGCATCGGTGTGCTTTTATTAACTGCCCTGTATTTTTTTGGACGCACAGTCCCTCCGCAAAAGAAGTCTGAGCCCTCCGAGGGGGGCCAGGGGGCCTCTATTTCAAGGCCAGTCAGTTCGCAAGACATTCTACAAGCCTCGCAATCAAAGCTTACTCCTACGCAATTGGAATATGTCACCCGTCTGCAGCATGCAGTGGTAAGGGGGGACGTCAAGGATCAGCAGATCCATGCCGACAGGTCGTTGGCGGCTTTCTGGCGGGATTCGGTGCAAAACGGCTTTCTGCCGTTTGCCTATTATACGTCGGAAGCTGCTAAATTGGAAAATTCCGAAAAAAGTCTGACATTTGCAGCCCAATTATTCCTGGGCAGCTTGAGAGGGCAAGAAAATCCGGCGATAAAAAGCTGGATGGCCACCAATGCTAAAGAGTTGTTTGAAAAGGCATTAGAACTGAATCCTCAGAATGATTCCACGAAGGTAGGCCTGGGCGCCAGCTATGTATTTGGCAGCGCGGCGGGGAGCCCGACGGAGGTGATGCAGGGGATACAGCGGATACTGGAGGTAGCGCGTCGCGATACGTCCAATATGTACGCACAGTTCATGCTGGGTTGGGGCGGCATCGTGTCGGGGCAATTGGATAAAGCTATTGAACGTTTGACAACCGTCGTTCGACATCAACCTGCTAATATCGAAGCGCTACTCCTACTTGCCGGGGTTCATGAGCAACAGGGTAATAAGGCTGATGCCATCAAATGGTACCAGGCGGCCCGCAAGCTGATAGACAACCCGGAGATGATCAAGGAGATCGACCAAAGTATCCAATCCTTGCGTTGACTGGGTTAAATCCGGTAAATATCTTGGAATTTATTTTTTAAACTAATAAAAGTACAGAGTATGCCTTGTGGTAAAAAGCGTAAGCGTCATAAAATTGCGACGCATAAGCGTAAAAAAAGACTGAGAAAGAATCGCCATAAGAAGAGAAATAAGTAATACGTAATGGTCGATGTGGATGGCAAACGCTAGTTACGCTTGAATAAGGAACTGATCATAAATGCGACCCCGCAGGGTGTTGAGATAGCCCTATTAGAGGACAAGAAGCTGGTGGAATTACACCATGAAAAGGCCGATGCGAGCTTTGCGGTGGGTGATTTATACCTGGGGAAGGTCAAAAAGCTGATCCCCGGGCTGAATGCTGCATTTGTGGATGTCGGCTTCGAAAAAGACGCCTTCCTTCACTATACCGATCTGAGTCCGTATGCACGGAGCCTGTTGAAATTCACGCAACAGGCGATGAATGACACCAGCGCCAACGGATTCGAGTTTGGCACCTTCCAGGTAGAACCGGAGATCATCAAGACGGGTAAGATCAACGAGGTATTGAATGGCAAACCTCATATCCTCGTCCAGATCCTGAAGGAGCCTATTGCCGCTAAGGGACCCCGGCTCAGCTGCGAGATATCGCTTCCGGGCCGGTTTGTCGTTATCACCCCTTTTAATGACATTGTCGCCGTCAGCCGGAAGATCCATTCTTCCGAGGAGCGAAAGCGTCTGCAAAAGATCGTGGAAGCCATCAAGCCGAAGAATTTCGGGGTCATCGTCCGGACTGCGGCGGAAGGCAAGAATACGGCCGAGCTGCACGAGGACCTGACGGAGCTTGTAGCGACCTGGAAGACAATCCAGCATAACCTGAAAGGGGCGGTGGCGCCGGCGAAGATCCTCAGCGAGCAGACCAAGACCACCAGTATGCTCAGGGACCTGCTGAATGAGGATTTCAACAAGATCGTCATCAACGACAGGAACATCTACAACGATACCAAGAGCTATATCCAGCGGATAGCCCCTGACAAGGTCGACATCGTATCCTATTACCACAACGGCTCCCCCATATTTGACCAGTTCAGCGTGACGAAACAGGTAAAGGCGGCTTTTGGGAAGACGGTAAACCTGCCCAGCGGGGCCTACCTGATCCTGGAGCATACCGAGGCTCTGCATGTCATCGACGTGAACAGCGGCTACAAGAGCGTCAGCAATAACCAGGAGCAGAATGCGCTGGAGACCAACCTGGAGGCTGCCGAGGAGATTGCCCGGCAATTGCGGCTCAGGGACCTGGGAGGGATCATCGTCGTCGACTTTATCGATATGAAGCTGCCGGATAACAAGCGGAAGCTGATGGAGTCGATGGAGTCCTTCATGCGTACGGACCGGGCCAAGCACGCCGTGCTGCCCATTTCCAAGTTCGGGCTGATGCAGATCACCCGTCAGCGGATGAAGCCCGAGGTCACCATCAATACACAGGAAGTTTGTCCCACCTGTAACGGGACTGGCAAGATATCATCCGCCCTCATCCTGGAGGACGAGATAGAGAAGAATTTAAGTTACCTGCTCAATCACCAGCATAAGGACCTGACGCTGGCCGTCCATCCAATCATGCATGCGTACCTGACGAAGGGGAAGCTTTTCGGTATCGGGTCACGGCAGTGGAAGTGGCGCTGGAAGTACAAGCAGAAGGTTCATATCTCCGCTAATACGAACTATCACCTTACGGAGTTTCATTTTTTTGATAATAGGGATGAGGAGATAAAGTTATAGTGTTTTAGTTTTAGCTTTAGCTTTCCTTCTTCTTGGGTTTAATTAGGCGTTGGGCAGCTGTGCTGCCTGGATTTTACCGACAGCAAGCTGTCGGTTGCTTAATTAACGCTAATGATGGGCGCTTCGCGCCTCTACCGGGGCCTAAAAGTAAGCCCCGGTAGACACCGGGGCCGTCTTTTCACTGTCAACATTGAGTCACACAGAGGTTATATGATAGGCTCATAATTTTTGCAGGATGAATTCCTGGTTGGCATAGATCGATCCCCCATAGTTAATTCTCACTTTCAGGGAAATAAGACCCGTGCAGGAGAATACGAGGCCGGCAGCGCTGGCCTTTGTCGATGGTCCCCCATTGTAATCGCCGATGTACTGTTCAGTCATAGTGGCCACATCGGTCTTTTCATCCACCTTCAAGATCCAGGGCTGCCTGTTGGTGCCGTAGTCGGGAGACGGGTATGCCAGGAAGCTGATGGAATTCGCGTCCGGGCCGGCCGTCACTTCGATCTGGTCACCCGGGGCGAAATCCTGCCAGTTCTTATCGGACACTACCTTGTAAGTACCGATGGCATCCGCCTGCACAAAAGGACATACGGCCGTAGCGCTCCATGTCAACGCCATATTATAGGCAGGGAAAGAATTATAGGTACTGGGCGTATTCGTCACTGAAAACCTCCGGCCGGAAGCCGTGACAACCACATTCTGAAGCGTATAAATATTACCCGCCGCCAGTGGTTTTGTGCCGAAGGCCGCGGCGAGCTCAGCGGTGGACACCTTCAATATCACTCCGTCAGTATAGGGAACATTTTTGATCTTTACCCATTTCGTGGTATCCAGGGGGTCGCCGGTGGCAGCATATACATCGACACTGGCCACTGCCTCACCCACCGTATTTTTTACCTTGATCTGTACATCGGCCGTGGGGGTGAGGATGTCCAGGAAAGAATTGATCGTCGAATCCAACGTAATATAAGACCCGCCCACGAGGTTTTTATTGTCCCCGTTGATGTCGTCCTTCTTACAGGAGAACACCATCGCAAACAACAGGATCACGCCCACATATGATATAATAAGTTTTTTCATGTGCTAGTTTTTATTTTAAATTATCAGGGTTGGTATCCCAGAATACTTTTGTATTCACGATCGTCTTCTGGGTTGCGTTCTTGTTGTAATTGACGTATACGGATGCATAGAAGAAACTGCGGATGAAGTCACCCGGTGTAGGTCCCAGGGTGGGCTGCAGGTTATCGGGCTTGCCGGTGCGGCGATACGTATTGTACGGCTCTATACCATTACCCCAGGCTGCCAGGTAGTACTCTTTTGCGATGACATTCAGCTTATCACCCGGTGAGGCGGCGTTGTCGAAGTCCTTTGCCACCAGGCTGTCATACTTGCCTATCTTGAAATTGGTGATCAGAAGGCTGGTATCTGTGGGGAGCGTATACCCGATGGAAGAGGCGAATCCGGCTACTTTGCTCATCGAAGCGTTGACACCGGACAGCAGCAAGGCCCTGGGATCGCCTGGTGTGTTCAGAATGAGCGCGGCTTCTGCTTTTACGAACTGGGTGAAAGAGGACAGCCAGATGGGGTTGATGCCATTGCCGCCTGCTCCCGTGATACGGCCGGAGCCCTGACCGATGGCCTTGTTCTGCCTGGAATCGAAAGCGCCGCCGACGGGATAAACGCCGAAGGTAGTGCGAAGGGCGTTGTCCGGAGGGATACCTTCATTATTGCCGTGGTCCCGGCCCCAGTAACCACCACCTACGAGACAGTAGCAGGTACCGGCAGGATAGGGCGAGGTACGGTAAAAGCAGGGGATCGCAAATTGACGGGTGGTCTGGCTGGCGGTGCGGGAATCGGAGGTGACATCATCCAGCTGGCGATATACATAATAAGGCGTTCTCGGATCCACCATGGCCTTCGACTCCACCAGGCTCCACAAGAAATACGTGCCCAGATAATCCTGCGCAGCGTTATCCGACCCGTAGTTGTTGATGTAATGAGAGGTACGGGCGTCCGGAGCGGCGTTGTGCGTGGAATAGGAAAATACGAAATCGTGATCGGCATTGTTGATCAGGTCATTTTCGGCGATGAGCGCTGCAATTTTCGTATTCGCAGAATTGTCCGTGAGGCGTGTAGTGATATAGGTTTTCAGCTTCAGCGTTTTTGCCAATATCGTCCAATAACGGGTGGGCGTATCTTTCGCGCCATAGAACAGGTCATTGGCAGGCTGGAAAGATGATTTTTTCTTGAAGTTGGCGATGGCGGCATCCAGCAATGCGACGGCCGAGTCGTATACGTTCTTGCCGGGGTCTGTTTTTGGATTGGTGTTATCGAGGCCCTGGCTTGCTTCGGAGTAAGGTATATCACCGAAGTAATCCACCAGCGTAAGCATGGTATATGCTTTCAGCACCTGGGCGATGCCTGCATGGGTATATTCCTGTTTTCCTTCCGCAATAGGGATCATGGTATTGGCCGTCTTGAAAACGTACATATACCCTTTTTGCCACATGTCGTCAAACGAGGAAGGCGTATAGGCATTGAAGTAAGTGGGGCCGAACATGGTCTGCATGCGGGTGAGCTGCTCACCGAAGTCGGTGGCATCCTGGTAGAAATTTTTGAACTCCAGCTGCAGGTTGTTGAGATACAGATCGGGGTCAGCGGCGCTGGGTGCGGCTACGCTGGGATCGTTCAGCAGGGGGCTCAGCTGTTTGTTACAAGCGCCCAGTAGCAGCGCTGCGGAAACGATTAGTAATTTTATTTTGGATGTCATAAATAATTCTTTTTTAGGATTAGAACGTTAATCTCAGGGTAGCGCCCAGACGACGGGAAGAAGGACCTGCGAAGAGGTCGAGGCCTTTGGCATTGCCTACGCCAAGGCTGTTGCTTTCCGGATCGTAGTGTGTGTACTTAGGTACGTTGGGGGCATAATACCAGAGATTGCTGCCTGAGAAATTGAGAGATGCGCTGCCAAAGGGCGTATTCTTCAGAATTTTTGACGGCAGGCTGAAAGCAAGGGATAATTCGCGCAGCCTGATGACCGTGCCGTCCCATACGGTGACGGAAGCGGGAGCGAAGCCATAGGCGTTGAAATAGATGTTGTCGACACTCTGCTGGATGTCGTTAGGCGTACCATCCTGCTTAACTGTGTTGGGGATGATGTAGGGCTTCAGGCGATCGAAGTCCGTGTCCTTCGTCACACCGCGGGAAAGCATAGTGCGGATGGTGTTGGACCAGATGGCGCCGCCGCGTACGTAATCCCATTGCATACGAAGGGAGATCCATTTGTAGGTCAGGGTGCTGATGCCGGATAAGTTGTATTTAGCATTGGGGTCGCCAATGAAGCCTATGTCGGAAGAGCCCAGGAAGTAGCCGTTGGCATCCACTATACGTTTGCCGGACTTGGGATCGATCTGTACATAGCTGCCTTGCAGGATGCCCAGGGGTTTGCCATTGATGGCATAGGTAGCGGGGCCGCCGGAGTAGCCGGCGATCAGGATCTCCTTGATATCTTCGGGCATATCGTGCACCTTGCTGCGGTTCAGCGTGAAGTTGCCGCTGAGCTCCCAACGCCAGTCCTGTGTACGGACGACGGTGTAGCCCAGGGCGATCTCGAGGCCTTTGTTATCGACGGAGCCGGCGTTGATCTGGATCTTGTCATAACCGGTGGAGGCGTCGAGCTGTCTGTCCAGCAGCTGATCTTTCGCCGTGCGGAAGTAACCCGTGATGTCCAGGGTGACGCGATTATCGAAAAGGCGCGCTTCGATGCCGGCTTCCAGCTCGCGGATCAGCTCAGGTTTCAGATCGGGGTTGGGCAGCGTGTTGGGTATCGCGCCTGTATTGATGACCTTGCCCGTCCTGTCGATGAAGGCGTTGGTCGTCAGGTTCAGGTGTGAGCGTGTATTATAGGGAGAAGGGAAGTGAGCGCTGGTAGCATAGCCGGCGCGCAGCTTCAGGTAGTTAAGCGTTTTGCTTTCCTGGAGGAAAGAGAGGGCGGATGTCGGGATGAACGAAAGGCTCACGCTGGGGTACAGCTTCGTACGATTATTCGGCTCAAGCGTGGACACCCAGTCATGACGGCCGCTGGCGGTGAGATAGAGATAGTCCTTGTAACCGAGGGCGGCCTGTGCATAGATACCTTCGCGGATCTCTTCATTCCTGTTGTCCAGGTCATTTCCGCCTTCGTCCTTGATATCATGGCTGGTAAAGTTGCTGTGGTCGAAGAGACCGAATACCAGCTGACCATTGCTGAGCAGACCGTTCTGCTTGTAGTAGTCGTGGCGTAGATCGCCGCCGGCATCAACGTTGAGGGTAAGGTCATTGCTCAGGTTCGTGCCGTACGTGAGGCTTAACGTATGGTTCAGGATGGTGTTCTGAATATTCGTCGTGCGATACGCACCCGTCTGGTAAGCTGCGTTGCCCTGCTTACCGCCCTTGTTTACCGTGAGGGTTTGGTATTCCGCATAATAGTCGGCGCCAAAACGGTAATTGAGGCTAAGATGAGGCGTGAACTCATATTTCAGGCCCATGGTACCGTAAGTGCGATAGGTCCTGTCGGCGGACAGGTTGTTATTGGCCGTCCATCGGGGATTCTCGATGTCATTACCATTACGATAATAAACGCTGGAGCCGTCTACGGGGTTCTGGAAAGGCAGGCCCATCATGTTGATGCTGGTAGGCGTGAACAGCAGGTTACCGAATACGGATGCGACGTCGGCGCTGCCGCCGCCGCCATTGGCGCCTACGGTAGGCGTTTGCATATCGGTGATGGCGAAGTTCAGCACGGCGTTGGCGGAGAACTTATTGGCCAGCTTGGCAGTGCCGCCCAGACCCAGGTTATTTTTATAGACCCGGTTGTTGGGTGTAAAGCCTTCGTCGTCCATGTAGCTGTAGTTGGCGTTGAAGGTAGTGTTGGGACCGGATGCGGACACGTTGATGCTGGATGTGCTGATCAGGCCGGTCTTGAAGAATTTGGGAACACTATTATAATATTGATAGTTCTGCTTTTTACCTGCGTACAGGTCAGGGAAGGCGGCCTGCAGAGAGGGGGAGTAATCCACCTGAAGCGGGGGATTGGTAAATTCAGCACCCCAGTTACTAAAGGCAGCGGAAGGAACCAGGTCGAAGCCACCGCCATAGCGATGGGTATATTCGGGAAGGTTAGCTACCTTATTAATAAATATGGACTGGGTACCGGTGATCTCCATCTTTTTGGGAGTGTGGCGTCCGGAACCGTTCTTGGTAGTGACCACGATGACGCCGTTGCGGCCAGCTTCGCCATATAACACGGAAGCGGCAAGACCTTTCAGGATGTTGACGTTCTCGATGTTGTTGGGATCCAGGTCAAGGAAGCGGCTGGAGGTGGAGATGCCGCCGCCGTACTGGAAGTTGGCGTTGACATTGGTGCCGCCGTCGAAGGGTACGCCGTCCACGACGAATAAAGGAGTGGCGGCTCCGCCGGTGATAGTACTGATACCCCGGATGCTGATGTTGGTACCGCTGCCGGATATACCGCTGGATGCAAGGACGTTGACACCAGGGGCCTTACCATTCAGCAGGCGGGCGATGTCACCATCCGGGCGTTGTTCCAGGTCTTTTGCCTTTACGGAGGATACGGCGAAACCCAGGGCCTTTTTATCTTTTTCACGGCCGAGGGCTGTTACGACAACTTCGCTCAGAGCGGAATTGCCGGGTTTCAGGGAAAGGGTGAGATTAGTACGGCCCTGGACGGCAATCTCAGTGCCTTCGAAGCCGACGCCGCTGATGATCAGGGTGGCGGTGGGGGAAACCCTGATCTTGAAAACACCGTTGGCGTCGGCGCTGGTGCCGTTTCGTACGCCTTTGACTCTAATGGATGCGTTGGGAATTGGTGACCCTGTG